>Ga0156245_1075_pt1 | contig 76617 bp, 62 predicted proteins | sample RifCSPlowO2_12_FD_107892 | JGI IMG/M metagenome (GOLD analysis project Ga0156245, IMG submission 107892) | Ignavibacteria bacterium RIFCSPLOWO2_12_FULL_56_21
CAGGAGCATATTTCGTCCGGTCGATGAGCGGGACTCTCTGACGCGTCAACGCCAGTGCAACCGGACCGGATCGGTGCTCGATGGCCATGCGCCAAGCGACCACGACTTCATTCGCATCTGCCGGACGAATGAGCGTCATGTTCGGAATGGAGCGCAACGACGCAAGCTGTTCGACGGGCTGGTGTGTCGGTCCGTCTTCGCCCAATCCGATGCTGTCGTGCGTGTACACGTAAATGGGACGAACGCCCATGAGGGCTGCCAACCGGATGGGAGGGCGCATGTACTCGGAGAAAATAAGAAACGTGCCGCCGTACGGAATAATTCCTTCGGTCAACGCGAGGCCGTTGAGGATCGACCCCATCGCATGTTCGCGAACGCCGAACCTGATGTACCGGCCGTCCGGCGCGGTTGCCTGAAAATTTCCGAATCCTTTCACGAGCGTGTTGTTGGACGGCGTCAGGTCTGCGGAGCCGCCGATCAACGTGGGCAAATGCGGGGCAATGGCGGTCAGGACCTTGCCCGATGCTTCACGCGTCGCCATCGGATCCGTGAACGTCGGCAACGCGTTCCGCCATGCGTCGCCAAATTCTCCCCGCCCCGCCGCTTCGAATTCGCTTGCCAGGTCGGGGAAACCCGTCCTGTACGCCTCGAAGTCTGCGTTCCATGCCGACTCCAGTTCCGCCCCTTTTTCGACGGACCTTCGGAAATGGGCGAGGGCTTCGTCGGGAATGACGAACGATTTCCCTGGGTCCCAACCGAGCTTCTCTTTTGTCAACTTTACTTCGTCCTCACCCAGCGGTGAACCGTGGGCTTCGGATGTGTCCTGCTTGTTCGGGCTGCCGAATCCGATGTGCGTTCGTACCATGATGAGGGAAGGCCGGTCGGACTGCTGACGCGCCTCCATGATGGCCCGATGGAGCAAATCCGTATCGTTGCCATTCTCGACTGTTCGAACGAGCCAACCGTATGCCGTGAACCGGCGCCCCACTTCTTCCGTGAACGCGAGACTTGTCGGCCCGTCGATGCTGATCTTGTTGTCGTCGTAGAGATAGACGAGATTGCCAAGCTTGAGATGTCCGGCAAGGGAGGCTGCTTCGGAGGCCACGCCTTCCATCAGGTCGCCGTCGCTGACGATCGCATACACGTGATAATCGAGCAGGGGATATCCCGGCTTGTTGTATCTCGCCGCAAGAGCTCGCTGGGCGATTGCCATGCCGACGCCGTTCGCGAATCCCTGTCCCAACGGCCCCGTCGTCGTTTCGACACCGGGTGTCAGATGATATTCAGGATGTCCCGGCGTCTTGCTCCTCCACTGTCGGAAGTTCTTCAGTTCATCGAGCGAAAGGTCGTACCCGGTCAGGTGAAGGAGGCCGTACAGGAGCATGGAGCCGTGTCCGGCCGATAGAATGAACCGGTCCCGGCCCGCCCAACGCGGATTGGCCGGATTGTGGCGCAGGTGACGCGTCCAGAGAACATACGCCATTGCGGCGGCGCCCATCGGCATGCCGGGGTGGCCGGACTTTGCTTTTTGGACGGCGTCGACGGCGAGGAAGCGGAGGGTATTGATGCAGAGCTGGTCGAGCTGAGGCGTCGTGGTCAGGGGAATCTCCTTGCGGTCAATTGAAAGAGTTCGACGCCCTGAAGATACAAAAAGTTTTGGGACGATTTTAGGGGATATGCATTGCTCCGAATGGAGAAACAAACCGCGAATGTACGCGAATGGGAATGTCAGATGTAGTATTGGTGCGAATTCGTGAAGATTCGTGGGCACCATTCTTTCATCGTGTGGCCGGATTTCATTTTGGCGACGCCGCCGCAGGCTCGATCCTGTACGAATGCGTGATCTTTACGCTTGCGCCGACGATGGCGCTGACAGAGCAATACTTTGTGGTCGATAGCTCGATGGCCCGCTCAACGTCGGCGGGATTGATCCCGTCGCCGTAGACAACATACTCCACATGAACGTCTGTGAAGATCTTTGGGTATTCATCCCTGTCGTGCGCCTTGACGTTGATCTCGAAATGCCTTACGGGAGAGCGCTTCTTTTTGAGGATGGGAATGACGTCATTTGCAGTGCATCCTGCAAGCGCAATCAATAACAGTTCTTTCGGCGTCGTTCCCGCAAGACTGCCGCCAAATTCAGGTTCTCCGTCCAGGACGACCCAGTGATTCGATTTCAACGATCGGCCGACAAGAGTAACGCCCGCGACCTGGCTAAGATGAATGTTCTTTTCGGAGGGCATGACAGGTGGTTAGAACGTTAAATGGTTAAATGGTTAAATCGAAGAACGAGTCCATGCAGTGTTGCGGCTTGAATGTACTGAGGAATCACGGGAAATTCTGCTGCGGCGGGAGTATCCGCAGCAGAATTCGCCTCCGTACTGCCGATTACTTGAGAGCCGCCTTTTTCGTCGAAAGTTTCAACGCCGCATATATAGGACAGAATCCGACAACAGCAGTCGCGAAGAATACCACCGCAAGCAGACCGAGCACGAGCGCGGCGGTTCCGGAGATCTCGCCGAGAGCATACAGCAGCGCCACGACAATCGCGAAAACTATGCGGATGACACGGTCTGGTGAACCGAGATTGAGTTTCATGCAGGTATCCTCTTTCTTGTAGAAATGTTGAAGATTGAATAGATGGGACAGAATCCGGTTATTCCGGTGACAGCGAACTTGATCATCTTTCCGTGTGATGCGTGAATGTTCTGAGAAGGTTCTCCAATGAATGAAATTGCCTTGACGATTCTGTAAGTTAAGCCCACCAATATTCTCTTCCTTTTATCATGCACTCCCTTCTGCTCATTGCTTTCTCACTTCTGATAATTTCTTCGGTCGATGCCCAGTCGTTGCGCAACGTTGACCTCGTCGATCCTTTCATTGGAACCGGCGGTCATGGACACACGTTCCCCGGCGCAACGGTTCCGTTCGGCATGGTCCAGCTGAGTCCCGACACTCGCACGAAAGGGTGGGATGCGTGCGGCGGTTACCATTTCTCCGATTCGACGATCCTCGGGTTCAGTCACACGCATCTCAGCGGGACAGGAGTCGGCGATTACGGTGACATTCTTTTTGCTCCATATACCGGACCGATCCAATTCGATTCTGCGGGACCTGGAGGCAGGGGGTACCGGTCACGCTTTCGACACGCAACGGAATCGGCGTCGCCCGGTTATTATTCGGTGACCCTGGAAGACTTTCATATCCGTGCCGAACTCACGGCCGGTCGTCGAGTCGGCATGCACAGATATACATTCCCCAAGACGGACAACGCGAACGTCACCGTCGATTTAACGCACGGCATCGGGGACGACGTAACGACCGATGCTGTCATTCGCATCATCAGCGGCCGTGAGATCGCCGGCTGGCGGCGTTCCACAGGATGGGCCAAGGATCAGGTCGTGTACTTTGTGGCCCGATTTTCACAGCCGATGGTGCAAAGCGCGATTCGCGGGTCCGATTCACAAAAGGTCGCTCTCCGGTTCGATATGAGAAGCGGCTTACCTCTTTTGGTGAAAGTCGGCCTGTCGTCTGTGGACATCAAAGGTGCATGGAAGAACCTTGCGGCAGAGGTCGACCACTGGGACTTTGACAAAGTGAAAGAGACCGCGCGGGAGGAGTGGGAAAAGGCGTTATCGCGCATCGAGATAACAGGCGGATCTCCCGCGCAAAGACGCACATTCTTTACGGCCCTCTATCATACGATGATCGCGCCGAACGTCTTTTCCGACGTGGATGGACGTTATCGTGGAATGGACGGAAAGATCCATACGGCAGAAGGATGGGTGCGATATTCTGTTTTTTCCCTCTGGGATACGTTCCGTGCCGCACATCCGCTGTTTACTATCCTCGAACCGGACAGGACCAACGATTTCGTCAAGACGTTCCTCTCTATATATAAAGAGAGCGGAACTCTGCCGGTGTGGGAATTGGCTGCGAACGAAACATGGTGCATGATAGGGTATCATGCGGTCCCCGTTATTGTCGACGCCTACGCAAAGGGGATCAGAGGATATGACGTGAACCTTGCCTTCGAGGCCGTGCAAGCGAGCGCTCAAAAGGACCATTTCGGGCTGAACTTCTGCCGTGTCTCCGGGTATGTTCCTTCGGAAAAGGAATCCGAATCGGTTTCCAAGACGTTGGAATACGCGTACGACGATTGGTGCATCAGCGAGTTCGCACGTCTGATGGGAAAGGAGGATGTGCGCCGCGAATACGCGCGTCGTGCGCAGAATTACCGGAATCTCTTCGACCCGTCGACGGGATTCATGCGGCCGAAGCGGAACGGCGGATGGGCTGAGCCGTTTCGTCCGCTTGCAGTGACGGTCGATTATACCGAGGCGAACGCATGGCAATATCTCTTCTTCGCGCCGCACGACGTTCCCGGAATGATGGAATTGCACGGCGGTCGCGAAGGATTCGTGAAGAAGCTCGACGAAATGTTCACAACATCATCGACGCTGGAGGGAAGGCATCAACTCGACATCACGGGCCTCATCGGACAATACGCCCACGGCAACGAGCCGAGTCATCACATTGCGTATCTGTATGCGTATGCAGGGGAACCGTGGAAGACCCAAAAGATGGTCCGACGCATCATGAACGAGTTCTACTCGGAGTGGCCCGACGGCCTGATCGGCAATGAGGACTGCGGACAAATGTCCGCGTGGTACGTTCTCAGCGCGCTCGGGTTCTATCCGGTGAATCCCGGTCAACCCGTGTATGTCTTCGGTGCTCCTCTGTTTGAAGGATTCAGGGTCTGGAACACGAGACGGGGGAAGGATCTGGTGATGTCCGCTTCGGGAGGAGGGAAAGGACGTCCTTTCATCCAATCAGTACGGTGGAATGGAAAACCACTGAACCGTTCCTGGTTCACTCACGATGAACTGCTGGCGGGAGGGGAGATCCTTGTGACGATGGGGGAGCGGCAGAATGAGGTGTGGGCGTCGGCTCCGGACGAGGTCCCGCCGAGTCCGGTGCGTGAAGCGATCGCGTTGACTCCGGTCGTGTCCCCCGCCCCGACATCTTTCGAAGATTCTCTCTTGGTCTCAGTGACGAGCAGAACTCCAGGTGCCGTCGTTCGGTACACGCTGGACGGAAGCGAACCTGATGAGCGATCAACTGCCGGTACTACAGTAGTTGTCCGCGCGACCTCGACATTGAAAGCGCGTGCATTTGTATCCGGAGGGAAAGCGAGCGGGACAGTGGCGGCCGAGTTCCGAAAGCACGAAAGAGTGGGAACAGTCGTGTCTGTTTCTGGTTACAGCCCGCAGTATGCAGCGAGCGGCAAGCAGGCTTTGGTTGATGGCGTCCGCGGAGTGGTGGATTTTCGGGTCGGCGGCTGGCAGGGATTCGAGGGGACCGACCTCGAGGCGGTGATCGACCTGGGTGTGATAAGGCCGGTCAATTCAATTGCGGCAAACTTTCTGCACGACAACAATGCCTGGATCTTCTATCCGATGCGGGTGAAATATGAAGTATCGGAAAACGGAGTGGATTATCGGACAGTGTACGATTCGCCGACTGATGTCTCACCGAAGACGGAGACTGCTTTCATTAAAGATGTGACCGCCGCCTTACAGAACGAAAAGGCCCGATTCGTCCGTGTATCCGTCCGGAATATTGGCACGTGTCCGCCTTGGCATAAAGGAAACGGCGGTAAAGCCTGGCTTTTCGTAGATGAAGTAGTCGTGCGGTAGAACGCTGCGTGAACGGCTTAGTTCAAAGAACGGCTGCCAATGAGTAATCAAGCGTTCATTGCCTCATCGATCTTTCTCCAAATCCTTTCTTCCCATGCAAGATGCTCCGGTTTCATCAGAACGGAGCGGAGTGATGTCACTGTCGCCCGGTCCTTTAGCATGCCGGCATGCTCGAACATTGCTGCAGGAAGCTCGGCAAGGGCAAGATGCAGTCCGGTACGAGCCGCAGCTTCGAAAACGCGGCGGGATTTTGTGGAAGCCTCAGAGCAGCTCTTTGCTCGCACTGTCCACGTGAGAATATCCAGCTCCGGCGCGAATGGCGTGACGAAGCGTTTGTCAGCCTCCATGCGCCGATGCAGCGCAATGGCGGCCGATCGACCTGCAGTGAGTCCCGCGCCAAATGTCCCGCCTTTCTCAAGCGGAAGGAGGCGCTGCGTCGCCCACAGCGCGACCGCTGCGGCTCCCGGACGGGAACACTCAAGGCTGATTTCCCCCAGGTGCAATTCCCTCGATGTGAAGTAGGTGTACGGTGAATCGTGCTTGTACAACGTGCCGACTGCCGGATCTCGGAAAAGAACGCAACCGCAGCCGTACGGCTGAAGCCCGTGCTTGTGCGGGTCGATGACGATTGAATCCGCCGCGCCCATAAGGTCAAAAGCCGATCGTGCGGCGGATTCAAGATTGTCGGCCAACGTGAAATACCCGCCGTAGGCGGCATCGACGTGCAACCGGAAGCGATAATCGCTCCGGAGTTTGAGGATGTCGGGAAGCGGGTCGACCGATCCGGTCGCGGTGGTCCCGAGCGTTGCGACGACCGTTCCCACATCTCCTTTCGCAAGCCGTTTTTCCAATTCAACCATGTCCAACCGACCGTTCCTGTCCGAAGCGACGGGTTCGAACGGAAGCCCGAGAACGGCGCTGATCCTCCCTTGCGTGTAATGCGCCTGGTCGGAGGCGAGGATGACGGACTTGTTCGTAAGTTGTCCGGCAATCCACAGCGCTTCGAGGTTTGCCATTGTTCCGCCGGACGTCAAATGTCCAAGGTGCGACGAATATCCCGCCAACCTGGCAAGCTGAGCGACTGCTTCAGCCTCCATCACTGAACTCGCACGTCCCCCGTCGAGCGCATGGTTGTTCGGATTGATCCACATGGAGAGTGCATATGCAAGACGGGCAACCGGATGCGGCGGCTTGAGCATCTGTCCCGCATACAGCGGATGAAAGTACGGAAACTCACGGCCCATTCTGGAGGCGACTTCAAGTAAGACCTCCGCGATAGCCTTTGTGTCGCGGGTCGGACGGTCGACGGAAGGAAGTCCGGCATATTCCGACTGCAGCCGTTCAAGCGCCTGTCGTAGAAGGTCCGTAGAGTCGATGTCAAAGTGCGAAGGAGGTTTCATTTTGATCACGAAATTGTATACTTCTTGGCGATCTTGGCTTCCTTGGCAACTTGGCGTTACATGCTTTGACTCATCACTACTCTTGTCAGCATCATGCCGAAACTGACTACAAGATTGCCCAGCCTGCGACGGCCCCTCCAAGGACGATCCAGACAGAGTTCACATTGAAACGCACGATGCATGCCAAAGCAACGAGTGTAAGAAGTGCGGATGTCCAGGATGCGATCGCTGCAAGAGACAATCTGACCGTTACGGCCATAATGAGCGCCACGGATGAGGCCGTCACCGCGTCGAGGAACGACGTAAAGTACGGATTCCGCTGAAGACGCGGCAATATTGGATTGAGCAGCGCGACATACACAAATGAAGGGAGGAAGATGGCGGCGGTCGCGACGATTGCCCCCGGTATGCCGAGGATCTGGAAGCCGACGAATGTCGCCGTCGACAGCACGGGCCCGGGGGTGAATTGGCCCACCGCAATTGCATCGAGGAGTTGTTGTTGTGTCAACCATCCACGGTTGTCAACGAACTCCCCCTGCAGGAATGCCACGAGAACGTACCCGCTGCCATAGAGCACCGCGCCGATCTTCAGGAACGACAGCCCTAGACCGGCAAGCGTGATCCCGGACCCCGTTGCGGCGGCGAGTGTGGGTGCGGCCATCCAGAGCATTGCGCCCGATCCTTGAACGCCGGTCCGTCGTTTGTTCCACATCGTCCATGCCGTTCCAGCGAGACCGCCGGTTGCCAGACAGACGATCTCTCCAACTCCTGCGAGTGATGCGCCGAGAACGCCTGCGCCGACTCCCCACAAGACCGGCGTCGTGAACGCGGTTTTTCCGAAACGATACGCCGCCGCGGCGATGATTGCAAGGACTGCCGGTTTTGTACCGCGCAGGAATGGTTCGACAGAAGGAAGCGCACCGTACTGGCCGTACGACCAGGCGATCACTCCGGTGACGAGGACCGCTGGCAGAATGAACGACGCCCCGGCGACGATCAGTCCAAGCCAGCCGGCGCGAAGAAAGCCGATGTGAATGGCCATCTCCGTGGAATTCGGGCCGGGGATAATGTTTGTGGCACCGACCAGCTTCAGGAACGATTCCCGCGTGAGCCAGGAACGTTTTCCGATCACTTCATCTTCCATCATCGCGATGTGAGCGGCCGGACCGCCGAAACCGATCGCTCCGAGTCGGAGGAATACGCCTGCAACCTCAAGCAGAGGGGCCTTCATGGGTGCGGTGCCGGAGACCACTGCTGGTTCATTACGGGAGGTGTTGTTAGATGAACGACGACCAAAAGGAATGTCGTCAACCCTTTTTCGAAATGCCACCGATTGTCATCTTCCTCTTCCTCTCCTTATCTTGCTCCGTTCATTCACCATTCGTGTCAATTCGTAAAGATTCGTGTAGATTCGTGGAACAATCTTTTCATAAGATCCGACCTTGCTCCACAGGGACGAACCAAAAAACACATCCCCTCCCATCACCATGACCACTCTGACCCGCCGTTCATTTCTTACCTCCGCAGGACTTGCCGCAGCCGCAACGACGGTGGCCGGCTCCGATCTTTTTGCATTCCTCCCACCCTCGTCCAGAAAAGTGGCGGTGTTCTGGGACAACGGTTTTCCCGCCGCAGATGGTCTTGACGTGTCGCGCGACGATCTTTCCGCAGCACTTCAGGGACTCGACGTCACGTTCCTGCCGGCAGAAAAGCTCGGTTCCGACTTGCCGACTTCTTCTTTCCATCTGCTCGTGCTTCCGTATGGCTCTGCCTTTCCGCGGGACGCATGGAAGGAAATCCTGGGATTTCTGGAGCGGGGAGGAAATCTCTTGTCGCTCGGCGGGGTTCCATTCCGTATACCGTGTGCGAAGGCGAATGGAAAATGGAAGAAGGAAGTGGAATCGACGGCATACCACAAGATCCTGGGGATCACCCAGGCACAAGCCGCGGTATCCGGACGTTCATTGAAGTCCGCTCTTCCCGACGGATCGCTCAAAGTGCTGGAGCAAGGCTGCAAGGTGCAAAATGTTGCAGCGCTCACATATCGGCTGTCGTCGACGCGCGACTATGCGGACGAGGACGGATCCGCCGGACAGCGCGACGCGCGTGTTATTCCGCTTGTCCATGCCGTCGATGATGACGGACACGAAGTCGCTGCGGCGGCAGTTGCAGTCGACAGACTGCTCGGACGTTTCTTCGGTGGTCGCTGGGTCTTCGCACCGTACGAAGGGACGATGACTTCCGATGCAATCCGCACACTCGCCCACATTGCGCTGCAAGGTTCCCTCGAGGCTTCTGTGGCGCCGTTGTTCGCATGTTACCGTCGTGGCGAGGTTGCGTCCGTCAAGGTGCACATCCGAAGGCCGGGTGGATCGCTGGAAGAGATCTTGCCCGATCGCGTCGCAGTCGGCGTGTTCGGCGCGGACGGCAAAAAGGTTGGAGATGTCGACGTTCGACTGCAGGGATCTGGCACCACAATGTCCGGTGAGGCGGCGCTGTCGGGCGCGAAGTTCGCCCGCTTGAGCAGCGGATTCCACCGGCTCGAGCTTCGATGCGAACTGTCGTCGCTCTCGGAAGGAGGGAAGAGATCGGTCGTCGCCCGCTCCGGGTTCTGGAGAGAAGACCGGGCTCTTCTCGCCGCCGGGTCCGCGTTGACCGCCAATGAGGACTTTCTGTTGCGCGACGGAATGCCGTTCGTCGTCACGGGGACGACCTACATGTCGTCGGACGTCCACAGGAAATTTCTGCTGGAACCGAATCCGGGGGCGTGGTACGACGACTTTTCCGCCATGAAAAAGGCGGGCGTCAACGTCGTGCGTACGGGCGTCTGGACCGGATGGAAAAATTTTATGCTTGATGTCGGCCGGATGAACGAGGCGTCGCTCCGGGGTCTCGATGCCTTCATCCATACGGCACGTGCATTCGACATTCCCGTCATCTTCACGTTCTTTGCATTCCTGCCGGAGCGCTGGGGAGGCGTGAACCCGTACTTCGACCCGCGGGCCCTCGAGGCACAAAAGGAATTCATCGGTGCGATCGTCCGACGATACAACGACGTCAAGGACATCGTGTGGGATTTCATCAACGAGCCTTCGTTCTCGTCCCCCGGAAGGCTCTGGAGCACGCGTCCCAATTACGACCAGCATGAACGGGCCGCATGGGCGGAATGGCTGAAGAAGACGTATCCGGCCCCGTCCGATGACGCCCGTGCGGCCATGCTCCAGGAGTTGTGGCGTTCCACGTCCACGGAACCTCTCTCCCTGCCTTTACCCGAAGAATTCAACGATGCGAATATTTTCGGCGATCGGCGGCCGTTGAAGGCAGTGGATTATCGCATCTTTGCGCAGGAAGCATTTGCCGACTGGGTACAGGCCATGACCGCCTGCGTGAAAGCGAACGGCGGAACGCATCAACTCGTTACCGTCGGACAGGATGAAGGCGGAACGTATGAGCGGCCCGGCCCGCAATTCTACGCAGATGCCGTTGACTTTACCTGTCTCCACAATTGGTGGTACAACGACAATCTTCTTTGGGACGGCATCGTTACGAAAGCGCCTGGAAAAGCGAACCTGGTGGAAGAGACGGGGATCATGTTCTATGAACGTCCGGACGGAACGGCGTGGAGGTCGGACCAGGATACTGCAGAGCTTCTTGAACGCAAACTTGTGATTGCTGTCGGAGGGGGTGGGGCAGGATTTATACAGTGGATTTGGAACACAAATCCCTACATGGATTCGGAAAACGAGGCTGCAATCGGATTTTTGCGCGTGGACGGAAGCGAGAAGCCGGAGCTGGGCGTGTTCCGGCGCACTGCATCTTTTCTGCGGAAACACCAACATGTCTTTGTCGGCCGGCAGCGCGAGCAAGTACTTCTCGTTCTGCCCCATTCACATATGTTCTCCGTCCGCAATTATGCGACGGAAGCGACACAACGCGCAGTACGAGTGTTGCACGAATCATGCGGCACAGCGGTACGGTCGGTGTCCGAATACCGGCTCGACCGGATCACGGAAGCACCCCCGATCATCGTTGTGCCGTCGGTGCAATACTTCGACACCGCCGCGTGGGACCGGCTGATTGCGCTCGTCCGCAGCGGTTCGACCCTCATCGTCACTGGCGTCATCGACAGGGACGCCCATTGGATGCCGGCGGAAAGGTCGTCGATGTTCGGAAAGCGTACCGGCCTGCGACCCGTGGCGTCCGATGAATATGTAGTGATCGATGCAAGAAGGCACGAGTTAACGTTTCGCAATGAAAAGATCGAACGGCTCCACATGTCGACGGTGGAAGGAGAAAAAGAGGCGCGGGTGATGGTGTATGAGCCGACGGACATTCTGCCCGGGGAAAGAAAGGCGGGGAGCGGGAAGGTCGTATGGTGCCCTCTGCCGCTGGAACTTGCGGTGGAAGAGGAACCGACAACCGCACTCTACCGGTATTCCATGAACCTGGCGGGAGTACGTCCGGACCATACCGTTCGTGCCAATCCGTTGCGGGCGCTTATCCGGACGACGAAGTTCGCGTCATGCACGCTGTACATGGTCGTGAACGAAAGTGAACAGGAAGGAACGGTCAGCGTGAAGGACGAACGATCGGGCGCGATCCTGGAAGTGTTCATGCAACCTCAGCGGTCCACTTTTGTGCTTCAGGATGCGAACAGCGGCAACATGATCGACAAAATGGAGTGATGAACATACTTCTGGAAATAGCGATTGACGGCATCTCCGAAGGGCTTGCAGCCGTGCGTGCAGGTGCGGATCGGCTGGAGGTCTGTTCGCGGTTGGATGTCGGAGGATTGACGCCTGAGGAGAAGCTCGTGCAGTCGCTCCGGAAGGCGATGCGTATCCCGATCTATTGCATGGTTCGGCCGCGGGAGGGAGGTTTTGTGTATTCGCCCGCCGAGTTTCAGCTTATGCTGGCCGACGTCGAAAAATTCAAATCGTGGAAATCTGACGGCATTGTGGCGGGTTTCCTCAAGGCCGACGGGGCCATCGATACTGCACAGACAATAGAGTTCGTCCGCGCTGCGGCTCCACTGCCGGTGACGTTTCACCGGGCGTTCGACGAGACACCCGACCTCTTGCATGCGCTGGAGAACGTGATAGAGTGCGGCGTTGCAAGGATCCTGACGTCGGGGGGAAAAGCGAACGCGTTTGCGGGCAAGTATATGCTCCGCGAGCTGGTCCTGCGGGCCCGTGAGAGAGTCGAGATCCTCGCCGGAGGCGGCGTGCGTCCGTGGAATGTGCGTCGCATCATCGACTCGACAGGAGTCGCGGAAGTGCATTCCGCGGCCCGGGATGAAAAAGGATTGTTCCAGGAATCCGTGGTTGCCGAACTGCGAAAAGAGATCCCCGCCGACAAGCGGCGCTCGGGGTAGGAGTGGAGAGGGCAGACTCCCCGATCACCCCCCCAGTTACTGCTTCGTTTCCCACGTCCTTATAAACGCGATAACATCCTTCAACTGATCTTCCGAGAATGTCTTCTCAAACGGAGGCATCCGCAGTCCCAGGTTTCCCCCCCGAATGAACGTCAGAAGTTCTTGTTCATTTAGGCTGCCGGCAACCTCGGCAAGCTTCACGTTCGTGAATCCCGTCCCTTTTCCTTCCGCACCATGACACCGAAGGCAGGCGCTGCCATAGATATCCTTTCCCCGCGCCGCTCCTGAACCCGTTGTGATCGCCTGGCTGTATGTGTGCGCCGCTTCCGGCCTCGGAATGGCCGGCAATGTCTTCAGATATGCGTAGACGGCCTTGACGTCCATGCTGTCCCAGAATGCGAAGAGCGGATACGGCATATGGGGCACGAGCGTCCTTCCATCGGGCCTGACACCGTATTGTACCGCTTGGAGAAAATCGTTCTCTGTCCATGCCCCGATGCCCGTTTCTTTGTCCGGCGTAAGGTTCGACGCATAGGTCCAGATACCGTCTCCTTCGGCTTCGCCAAAATTGATCGAACTGCCGGCGAAACCGCTGTCTGGATAGAATGACCCATCCATCAGGTTGCGCACCGAGTGGCAGTCAGAGCACAATCCGGCGTTCGAAGAGACATATTTTCCCCATTCGGGAGTGACGCCTCTCGGCGGCGTAATGATTGGAGTAGCGATCTCGGGTGCCGGTTTCAGAATACCGACCGTGAAGAACGCCTTCGTCACAAATGTAAGATCATGCTCGGGTATCGCGTTCGATACGGGAGGGATCGACCGAAGATACGCCACGATGGCCAGCGCATCGTCGTCGCTCATACCATGGAAATTGGCGACAGGCATGAGTGGAAAAAGTTTGCGGCCATTCTTCGAAACGCCTTCGCGCACCGCGCGTACGATCTCGCCGTCCGTCCATCCGCCGATACCGGTCGCACTGTCGGGCGTGATATTCGGAGTATAGAACATTCCGAATCCTGGTCCGATCTTGCGCAGGTCGAACGGCTTTCCACCCGAGGGGGGGCTGTTGGGGTCGGCGACAGAGCTGTGACATTCCCAGCATCCGAGTCCGTACTTGAAGAGGAATTCGCCGCGTGCGACGGCCGACGGTTCATGGGAAACGGCCATGACCGGCAATCGCCGGTCGGAGGGGCTGTCCCACGCGAGGACCACATACATCATGAATCCGAGCACGAGAGCCACGATGACGGCCAGGATTCCGAGGAAAATGCGAACAGCGCGGCGGAGGGTCATGCCTTCAACTCCAGTAGGTTGTGTGGGGCGTGAATTGAGCGACGCAAAAATAGGAAAAGGAGGTCGTTTGATGCAAGGGAAATCAGGAGGAGAATGAAGCAGTCGGAAGGGCCTTCAGGCATTGCCAAAAAAAGGTCTCTTTCGCAGTTCCGGCGCAGGTTTCTAGTGCCGCTCCCACTATTAAAGTTTGTGTGGGAGCGAGCACTAGTGCACGTTTCCAATGCTTTAAATCAAGTGGAATGCAAGGTTAATTATTGGAAACGGCACTAGTTCCGGCGCGCGATGAGGAGCGTTAGATCGTCCCGCAACGGCAGATCGCCGCAAAACGCGCGAACAGACCTTTCGATGGCATCGGCGAGGTGGGTCGCAGTAAGGCTTCTATTGCGGAGCACGCATTCTTCCAGACGTTCCTGTCCATACAGTTCGCCCGCCGCATCCACCGCCTCAGTCACGCCGTCCGAAAAAACTACAACGGTATCGCCCGGGGACATCGGCACAGCCTCCTCTTCAAAGAAGAGGTCGTCGAGGATGCCGAGAATGGTCCCCCCCATGGTCAATCTGCGAAGCTCTCCCGAGGATGTCACAAGGATCGGCTGTTCATGTCCCGCGCTCGAATACACGAGCCAATGCTTGGACGCGTCGATGATGCCGTAGAACAGGGTCACGAATTTTCCTTCGGAAATGCTTTGACGAAGAAGTCTGTTCGTCCTTTGGAGTATCCTGCGGGGAGTCGCCCCGACCAGCTGGTTACTGCGGAGGATCGCCTGAAGGTTCGCCATGAGCAGCGCCGCCGGCAATCCTTTTCCCGTGACATCTCCCAAACACAAGGCCGTGCGAAACTCATCGATGGCGATGAAGTCGAAATAGTCGCCGCCGACCCATTGCGCCGACGTCGTCCGGCCGACGATATCGTATCCTTCAATATTTGGGGGAGCCTGGGGAAGCAGGCTCATTTGCACATTGCGGGCGGCTGACAGTTCCTTCTCGAGCGCGATCGACTGGCGCTCGAGTGCATAAAAGCGCGCATTTTCGAGCGCGAGCGCGCTGTGGACGGATAATGCGGAAATGAGCTCTTCGTCTTCCTGCGTAAACACTCCTTCCCGCTTATTGAGAAGCTGGAGTACGCCGATCGTGCGGCCGTCTTTGTTCCTTACCGGCAGACACAGGATAGACCGTGTGCGGTAGCCCGAGCGTGCATCGAATTCCGGATTGAAGCGCGGGTCGAGATACGCGTCGTCGATGCGAAGGCTCTCGCCCGAGGCGGCGACGGTGCCGGCAATGCCGCGGCCTACCGGAAGACGGATCTCGACGAGCTTGGAGCCGCGGAGAATCTTCGACCAAAGCTCATGTTTCGCCTCATCGAGAATATACAGCGTGCCTCCCTCGGCGTCGACCGTTTTCAGCGCGGCGTCGAGGATGATCTGGAGGAGGAGGTCGAGATCGAGCGTGGAATTGACGTTGCGGGCTGCGTCGATCAGGCGGCGAAGCTTAAGTACTTCGGCGGCATCGGCGGTGGCAATGCGTCCGATCTGATGGACGTGATGATGACTGAGCGCCCGCAATCGCACACTAAGGACCTGCAGCAATCGCTGGGCGACATCGGGATGTTCGGTCAGGAGTTCCACAAAGGCGGTCCGGGGAAGCTCATACGTAACGACGTTGTCCAGAGCGATAACATCGGATGAGCTGTGACGTCCGTCGAGAAGTTCCAGTTCCCCGAAGAAATCGCCGATGTGGCGGATGGCGAGGAGAGTTTGTTCTCCGCTGCGGTCAGCGCTGAGCTTGACGCGCCCCTCGGCAATGAGATTGATGCCGTCCGGAACCGTGTTGCGTCCCAGGATCGTCGTCCCGGCCGGCCAGCGCCTTTCGATGAGCAAAGGACGTAATCGCTCGAACGTGTCGTCGCCGACAGTCTCAAACAGAAGATTGTACCGGACCCGGTCGCCGGGAGATCGATGCATGGGTGGAGGCGAACCCGATTAGCGCAGGTTGGTGGGAGATTGGGATGGTCCCTGCTTCCGTCCCGACTGTAGCTTCTCGCCGATCCAGGCACCAAAGAGGCTGAGCAGACCGACGATGACGGCCGTCACTATCATTGGCATCAACGTCTGTGCGCCGCGTACGTGCGGTGAGGAAAAATGAAACACAAAAAACCAGCCAACCATGAGAAAAACGCCGGCAACTGCGGGTTCTCGGATCGTCACTCCGGGCGAGAGGAAGCCGGCCACTCCGGCAACGATGACGACTCCGGCGAAAGACCAGATACCCACGAAGAGATTTCCGATCTCCGGCGGCAAGACGCCGCTTAGGAGACCTCCGACGAGATAGATCGGCAAGAAATACAGGAACAAGAAGAGTACGAGCGTCAATCCTACCCAATTCCAGTCGAAGCCCGGATGCTCAGGTTGTAGTGCAGGTTGATCCATCTCGATCTCCAGGTGGACGGTTGGCGCATGAAGATACGTGAATCTTCTCAGAAAAACTTTACGCGGCAGTGTTTACAGCGTTGGCCGGGCCAGGGAGAAACGCCCATGTACCGACCGCAGTTTGTGCATCGCCACAGGACCCAGTCAACGAGCACGACTCCGATGAACATCAATCCGATGAGGCCAAAGGACACCTCCGGGCCGTTAATCTCGTAGTTTGGTCCGAGGACAACCGCGGTCAATGCGAACCCGAAAAAGAAGAAAATTCGAAAGACCATATTGCTGGTCATTTTCTGCTTCGCCTTCGGAGCCGGCTTTTGCAACTTGGGGGCGTATCGGGCCGACGAGAACTGGCCCCCTCCCGGGGCCGGCGGTTTCTGGCCGGGTACCGCAGGAGGACGCATTCCGGGCGGGACTGGCGGACGCATGCCGGGCGGCACGGGGGGCCGCTTTCCCGGAGGGCCGGATGGAGGGCGTAAAGCCATGAAGCTAAGGTAAGGGATATTTCGGATTTATGAAGTGGGGTGATTGGTTAAACGGTCAACTGATTACTCCATACTCTCCGCGATCTTCGCTTTCATCCCCATAAACCACTGCCGCACTTCTTGCACGTCATCCCCGGCCAGATGCCGCGCGGAAGATATCCTCTGCAGTTCGGACACCTCCACAACCGCCATTCGATCCATGCGGTTATGGCGGCAGTACCGAACACGATCCAAAGAAATGTGCTTTCGGGTATTTGTCCGTGCGCGGCAAGGATGATGAACAACACGAGTAAAGCGGTGCCTGCGAGAAAGCGGACAAGGACGATCATCAAGATCGATCGTCGCGGTCGAAGCTCCACCTCGATACCCGTGTTTTGTTCCGCCGTGGTGTCGAGTCCGAAGATCGCTTCGCCGCACCGTTCGCAATAATCGGGACGGACCGCATTCCCAGGATACTTGCCGCACTGAGGACACCGCCAAAAAGCCAGCGTCAATCCGGCATAGCCAAGGGCAAAAAAGGCGAACAGCATCATGCCCGGCGTGACAGTCAGGATGCCGGCAAGCCAGATAACATGGGACAGGAGTGCGCCGATCAACGTGGTCAAACGCAGTCGGTATATCCAAACGATCTTCCGGGGAAGCTCGCTTTCACCGGAGAAGAGTCCTGAGAACATTGAGAGAGGGAGATCCGGAAATGGAATGTTGGAATAGTGGAAAGGTGCAACTGTTTTCCTGCATCTGTCCCCTATTTCATTTTCAACACTGCCAGTAGTTTGCGCTTTGATCGTTCAGGAAGCTTTGGTGTCTGTTCAATGCGATACAAATGCACGGTCTTCTTTACGCTGTCGAGGTATGCGTAACAATTCGGGCATTCCCGGATGTGCTTCTTGATCGCGCGGCAGCGGGCGGTGTCGAGCTGAGAGTCCAGATTGTCGCAAATGTGCTTCGCGACCTGGGAGCATTTGATGAGTTTCTTCTTCATGATCTCATGTATCCGTCAAGTTGGTTGCGCAGGAACGCCCGGGCGCGATGAAGCCGCGATTTCACGGCGGGGACGCTCAATTTCAGGATCTTGGCTGTTTCTTCCGCCGACCGTTCCTCGACGTCCCTCAGCAGGAACACCATACGATAATCCGTCGGCAGTTTTGCTATCGCACGGTCGAGAGTGGCGCGCATCTCGTGCTGCAGTACGCCGTCCAAAGGCGTCGAGCGCCACGCGGGAAGCGTTTGCACTATGTGCCCTTCATCGTCCCGGCCCGGATTGTCGGTGAATCCTTCTGGCGCGTCGATACTGACTGAAGCGCGCGAAAGCTTCGACTTCCGGGTTTTCATCAGATAGTTGTTCGCCACGATCCGGTAGAGCCAGGTCGAGAACTTTGATTTGCCGTCGAACTGGTTCAGCTTACGGAAAACGTTGACGAACGTGTCCTGATAGAGCTCCTCAGCCATTTCCCTGTTGCGGGAGAGCTTGAAGGCGAATTTGAAGACCAGGTCCTGATAACGTCTCACGAGACTTTCAAAAGCCTGCGAGTCACCGCCCCGGGCACGGGAGATGAGCGCAAGATCTTCGCGTGTGTCGTATGTGGTGCCGGATGACTTCATGAGTTGGATGATGAAAGGATACGGAAGGATTCCCGAAATTAATATAGCCGGCGAATCCTTTCCACCCTTCATGCATCATACTTGAGAATCCCGCTGAATGCGTGCACGAGAGAATGAGCAGCAAAACCTAGGATATTGAAACGAATTACCATCAAGGAGTACCACATGTCGATCCATCTCAATCGTGAACAGTTCATTCAGAAAGTCTTCGATTACGAGAAGAACAAAGAATGGAAATACCAGGGCGACCTCCCGGCGGTCATCGATTTCTGGGCTCCATGGTGCGGTCCCTGCCGCATGGTCGGTCCCATTCTCGATGAGCTCTCCAAAGAGTATGAAGGGAAGATCCACGTCTACAAAGTGAATGTTGACGACGAACAGGAAGTTGCCGGGGTCTTTGGCATCAGAAGCATTCCGTCGATGCTGTTCGTTCCGGCCGCGGGCGAGCCAAAAATGGCCGTCGGCGCGCTCCCCAGAGATGCTTTAAAACAGGCGATCGAGGATGAACTCCTGAAAGTTCAAGCTGCATCGTAACGCACATGGATCTTGACCTTTATCCAGTATTCCTTGGCGCCTTGGCATGATACGATCTTCTTAGGTCGTGGGGTTCCCCGGCCTCGCCCGAGGCCGGTCTCGGCCGAGGGCGGGCTTGGCGGTATTCTTCAATCAAAGTAGGTGCGTGAGTATCCTGCCCTCCGGTCTGCAAAAAACCGGGGGGCTTTTTTTTGTACCTTTGTCTTTCTCACCGGAGACGACGTCGAAAATGTCCAGAATCTTTTCCATCGCACTTTTTACTCTGCTCGGCCCGGGAATGTTGTCCGCACAAACGCCGTCGCCGACGGCTTTGGATTCCCTCTACCTCAAGAACGCAGCCTACGCCCGACTGACGTCCTTCTGGGACATCTACCCCGCGCAAAAAGCGGACGTTGTGATGCTGGGAAATTCGATCACCCAAGGCGTCGCCTGGAACGAACTCCTCCAGCGTCCGATGATCCTGAATCGTGGGATCTCCGGAGACAACCTGGTCGGATTTCTTCACCGCATGAAATATATCACCCGCCTGCCGGCTATACCGTTTGGAGCGAGATGCTTGAGCCGGTTCTGGTCAAATACGGCAGTGCGCGTCCCTGAGCATTGTGCGAAGTATCACTCGGATTGCTTTCGGCCTAATTCCTCGCTAATGTGACCATCCACCGGGAAATCCACATTACCTTCGTGCTTCGAACACTCCCCCTCATAGCCGCGATATCCCTTCTTTTCTCCTTCCGGAGTCAAGGCCAGGTAGCTTATTCGTCGGCCGGCGATCCCTTCCTTTCGTATTCTTGGACGGTCAACAACGGACTTCCACAAACAAGTGTGAACGCGATCCTTCAAAACGCCGAAGGATACCTCTGGCTCGGCACATATGGGGGGCTTGTGCGTTTTGACGGCGTTCAGTTCAAAGTGCTTTCGAAGGTGAGCATCGGCGAGTTGCAGACCTACCGCGTCCTCAGCCTGCTCGAAGGGAAGGACAGCTCGCTTTGGATCGGCACCGAAGCATCGGGTCTCCTTCTCTTTAAGAAAGGGCTCTTCACGCCGATCCAATTCGAAGGCGGGCGTGATTTCGAGGGTCCAGTGGGTACGTTGTCGATGGATTCCACAGGAACCATATGGGTGGGAATGCAACGCGGGGGTCTTTTCAGGGTTGTCAATGACGGCAAGGGAGGGTACACACTTCTGCATACGCCGTTGCAGCCGCAATTTTCCAGGCCGGGAGTGACGTGCCTCTGGAGCGACTTAGATGGAAGTTTGTGGATCGGCGGTACAGGTGCTCTTGCGCATCTCCAGGGAGCGGCTGTCACGACGTACACATTGTCGGTGATAGATTCCTCGGTTAACGTCGTCGCAATGTCCCGTGACATCGCGGATGTCGTCTGGTGTACGACAAGCGACCGAAGGATCTTTCGGATTGTCGGGGAGGCCGCCGAGCGGTATCCTGAGGAGCGGCTGCACGATTCGTACGCATTTGACGAAGTTGTTGACCGCACCCGCCCCGAGCGTTTTCTGGCTTCCATCACGGGCCTGCTGCGATACCATCAGGGCCGGTTCTATAGCATGGGAACGCCGCAATGGAACAATGGGTGGACTTTACGAACGAACTTCATCGACAGGGAAAACAATATCTGGTTCGGGTCGAACACCGAAGGGCTGATGCGCTTCCGGCGGGCGACATTTACAATGCACTCCGTGCTCGGACCCGTACAAAACATCACATCGCTCTCGCGGGGTGCCGGCGGAGTGATCTGGGTCGGATTGAATTGCGGCGGTGTAGGAGTGTTGAATGTCAACGGAACGCCCATGAGGCATCCTGTTTCCGACCTGATGGAGGAGCACTGCGTCTGGAGCGTGCTCGAAGACCGACGCGGTATGCTCTGGATCGGCACGTGGGGTTCCGGTGTGTTCGAACTTGATCCGCGGCGGCCTGGGGCCACCGTGCGCCGTCATTCACGCACGACTGGTTTTCCGGCCGATGTCGTGGTGGCCGCATTGGAATCCGCCGACGGCGCCATCTGGTTCGGAACGATTGACGCGGGGCTCATTCGGTACTCCGCCGGCTCCGTTCGTGCATGGACCACCGCCCACGGACTCCCCGGCAATGAAGTGCGAGCACTGTACGAAGAAGCGCCCGGCCGCCTGTGGATCGGGACAAATCGTGGTCTCGCTCTTCTTCAAAACGATTCCGTGATGACTTTCGGAAACGGTACAGGCATGCCGGCCGCCGCCGTACGTGTGATCACAAAGGACTCTGCCGGGACACTGTGGATCGGAACATACGGTTCGGGCATCGTTGGGTCGGATGGTGAGCGATTCGTGCCGATAACATCGAATGAAGGCCTGTATGACAATGTGGTCTCGCACATCGTTCAGGACCGGAATGGTTTCCTGTGGATGGGATGCAATCGCGGCATCTGGAAGAGCCCCGTTGCAGAACTCCGCGCGGTCTTCGACGGACGGCTTTCGCGGGTGACAAGCATTTTCTACGGGCTGGATGACGGACTGGAGACTCTTGAAACGAACGGTGGATTCCTTCCTACAAACCTCCGCACCGAAGATGGAGACGTTTGGATTCCGACGACCCACGGCGTTGCGCGGGTACATCTCGCGGAAATTCGGGCAAACGTACTTCCTCCCCCGGTGCACATCGAACGCATCACTCTGGACGGCATCGAGACGGATCACTCACGACCGATCGATGTGCACTATGATGTGCAGGATGTCGCAATCCAGTACGCAGCCCTCAGTTTTGTTGCGCCACAGAAGATCCAGTTCCGGTACAGGCTTGCAGGATTCAATCGGGATTGGGTCCAGGCGGGCGACCGTCGGGCTGCCTACTTTTCCCATGTCACTCCGGGAACGTACAAGTTTCAAGTTGTGGCAGCGAACAACGACGGCATTTGGAACGAAGACGGAGCCGAGGTAACGATCACGTTTGATGCTCCTTACTGGGAAACGTGGTGGTTTCGACTCCTCATCGTGGTCGCTCTCATGAGTATGGGTATGCTCGTCGTTTCATCGCGCCTTCGCAGCATCCGGGTCCAGAAGGAGCACCAGGAGGACACATCCCGTCAGCTCATCGAGAGCCAGGAAGAAGAACGTCAGCGGATCGCCGGGGAACTGCATGACGGACTTGGCCAGGAGCTCATCGTTGCAAAGAATCGTGCGCTGCTCGCAGCCCACTACTTGCCGGAGGACTCCGAAGCCCGGAAAGAGATCGTGCAAGTGGCCGACGCCCTGACGAATGCGCTCAAGAACGTTCGCTCCATCGCGTACAATTTGCGTCCGTTCCAGCTTGACCGGCTCGGGCTCACGGAAACGCTTCGTTCGACTGTTCGCACCATCCAACCGGCGACATCGATCACGTTTGAAACGGAAATTACCAACGTCGACGGCCTGTTGCCGCGTGAGGCGGAAATCGGGCTTTTCCGGATACTTCAGGAAGCATTGAACAACGTCGTCAAGCATTCCGCCGCAACGCGGGCATCGGTCATCATTACGAAGGACGAAGAGACCGTCGTCTTACGAGTGCAGGACGACGGCAAGGGATTCGAACACGGCGTTACGGCGGGGGGCAAGCCGGCTTACGGATTCGGCCTTTCGGGGATCATCGAGCGTGTCCGCATGATGGACGGGATGTATAAGATCGCATCCGTTCCGGGAGGTGGGACGACCGTAGCTGTACGGATACCGGTGAGCATTCCTAAGCCGCCGCTAGCCCTGTAGAATGGAGTGCATGCTGCCGGACGTGCTGATGCCGAAGTCCTGGCGCCCCTCTGCTTTCATGTGTACAGTCCCTTTAATGCGGACCCCGGTGACCGGCGTGTCTGCGTCGCACATCTAAATGGACTCACAAAAAATTCCGTGACCTCAGGATTAACCAAACGGCAGACCATTCTGGTTGCAGACGACCACCCGGTCTTTCGGAGAGGTTTGGTGCAGATTCTGGAGGAGCAATTCCCCCGAGCCAGACTCATCGAGGCGGGGAACGGCTCGGAAGCGCTCATCGCCGTCCATGAGCACAAGCCGACCATCGCCATACTCGATGTCGATATGCCGAAACGCAACGGCCTTGAGGTGGCTGCAGAGATCCGCCGCCGCGGACTGTCCATTGCGGTCGTCATTTTGACGATGCACGACAACGAGGAGTTCTTCAATCGCGCGATGGACATTGGCGTCATGGGGTATTTGCTGAAAGACAGCGTCGTCAGCGAGATCACGTCGTGCCTTCAGACCGTGTCGGCCGGGAGACATTACTACACCCCGTCCCTCGGCGAGTATTGGGTCCGACGCGACCAAAACAAGCAACAACAGAAGTCGATCCAGGTCGGACTTTCGGCACTCACGCCGACCGAACGGAATATTCTGAAGCTCATTGCCGGGAATAAAACGACCCGGGAAATCGCGGAAGACCTCTTCATAAGCCCGAAAACAGTAGAAAATCACCGATCAAACATCGCCGGGAAACTCGGCTTGCGGGGGAATAACGCCGTTCTCCGCTTTGCGCTCGAGAACAAGTCCCGGTTGTGACCCGCATCACGTGATCCAGGGACTCGGTAGGGGCTGCCACCTACGAGGATGAGGAATCGCCCCCATTGAAGCCCCTGTCTATTCTCACGTTATTAAAGGGTCCAATTCGAATCATCCACAGGAGAAGTCCGCGTGAAGGTGTTGGTCGTTGACACGAATCCGTCCCTCCGGGGAATGATCAAGTCGATTCTTGCGCTCGGTCACGCGGACGTCGCTGAGGCCGGCGACGGTAAGACCGCCCTGCAACTGTATTCCACGTACAAGCCGGACTGGGTTCTCATGGACTTGTCCCTCAAAGGCATGGACGGATTGGATGTGACCCGGCAATTAAAGAAGGTGCATCCCGAAGCGAAGATCGTTCTCGTCACCGATCAGGACAGTCTTACATTGCGAAGAAAGGCACGGGAGGCAGGCGCCGGCGGAGTGATGTTGAAGGAGAATCTCTTCCAGGAACTTGCCCGTACACAATTTCTTCCCTCACAAACACGAACAAAGCCTTAAGGGAGAGGGAAATCACACGCGATAATCCATGGGCCAAACTATTATCTCGGCCGGTCTTATTGTCATCGTGACCATAGCGGTCATCAATGCCAATAGACTTGTGATCAACAGTCAGACGACGAAGCTGGAAGGTATCGCTCGTCTTCAGGCGGCGGACCTGGCGATGGAGTTGATCTCCGAAGCACGCCTCCGGAAGTTCGATGAGAACGCAGACACAGTATCGTATCAGGCGGTCACAGCGTTCACGTATTACTCGTCGCTCGGCCGGGACATGGGCGAGACTTCCGTACCGATCCCGGACACGCTTCCGTACCGATCGAAGGTCTATTATGACGACTTCGACGACTTCAACGGATACAAGCGGACCGCCTCTACGACAACGGTTTCAGGGTATGCTTTGACGTGCAAAGTGTTCTATTCCACGCAGTCCAGTCCCGACGCGTCGACGACCAGCAAACAATATTTGAAAACCATGCAAGTCCAGGTGTCGCATCCGCTGTATCTGACGCGCGCCATCACCATCAGCGTGACAAAGACATACTAGCGTGGGCGCAATCCTCGATATCATAGGGTCGTATGTTTTCAAAGCCGCAATGGTGGGCATCATCCTTGCCACGTCCATTTCGCTGAATGACGTCATGGTGGAAAAGGGACAAGTAACAAACCTGGAGAAGAACCTGAACGTTGCGATGTCGGTTCTGGAATGGGACCTTCGAAACATCGGATACAACTATCTCACCTCCGCGATCCTCGTCGCCCAATCTAATGAGCTGCAGTACTACGCCGACGTGGACAATAACGGCAGCATCGAGACCGTGCGATACTATCTTACAGCGGTGTCTACAACATTGGCAGGAGAACCAGTTACGCGGTACGAACTGGTCCGGACAGTCAATGGCGTGGGCAACACCACCGTTCAAAGGATAGTCTCATTGGAATTCTCATACCAGGATGCTTCGGGAAATGCCACGACCGTTCCTTCGTCCGTGCGCGGCATCAAGGTCAACATCACCGTGGATTCACCCGTGACAGTTGACGATCGTATACTCACGGCATCGAGAGACTTCACAATCTTTCCTGCAAATTTGTCGTTATGAGGAATTCATCGGTCATCTTTGTCGGCGGATTCACGCTCGTCTTCGGTTTCTTTGCCGTCCAGTCGTTCAACGCGGATGCTCGAGCGCTCCGGACTGCGGACATACGGGCCCAGCAGCTTCAGGCGGATCTGATCGCCATGACCGGGTGCTACCTTTCCACGTACTATATGGCGACGCCGAGCGATTTCGACGGCTGGACAAAGACGAACAAGACATGTAACGGCGGCAAGCTGGATTACGAAATCACAGTGCTCGCAACGGACGGCGGAGGAAATCCGACTCGGTGCATGGTCGTGTCCACCGGGAAAATGGGCTCAAACACCATGGGATGGATCACCGTTACGAAACGGGCGGAGATCATCAAGGGGGTCAACGGCAGAGGCAAATACGCCCAGTGGAACCAGTGGACGATCCAAAAAGTCTATACCGACCCCTATACACTTGCCGATATCCTGGAGTAAGGCGTTTCCTCTTCCAAATGGGTTCCATACTCGTCGTACTGAAACCGCTACTTGAGCCAGAGAGCGCAACTCTGGCTCTTTCCGTTGTTTTTCGTTAGGTTACATCGTTTCAGGCGGTAGCCGTCCATTAATCTACGATACCACTCTTTAGACACCCCCCATGGCGTCCTGGGAAGAGAAGAAAATTGGCAACGTTGTCGATGTTACGAGCACGACAGTCCAGATTATGCTCGATCCAGACATCGGTTCTCTGACCCGGAAGATCGGAGAGAAGACGTACTTTGTCGGCCAGATCGGGACATACGTACTTGTGCCGATCGGTCAGTCGTATGTCATCGGCATTGTGTCGGAATCCCGCAGATTGCCTGGGCTGAACGGTGAAGTCGGTTCGTATCGCATTGTGACGACATTGATCGGCACCATTCGTAAGGGCAAATACGAACCGGGTGTCTCCGTCCTTCCCAGCGTGGATATGCCGGTGTATCTGCTCGAGGACAAGGACATCCGGGGGGCGTTTTCGGCGTTCCAGCAGTTCAATTTTTCGATCGGCAATCTGTCCATGTTCGAAAACGAACGAGCCTACCTGAATCCGAACAAGTTCTTTGGGAAGCATATCGCAATCCTTGGGAGCAGTGGTTCGGGCAAGTCACACACGGTCGCCTCCGTTCTGCAAAAAGTGACATCCCTTCCGGAAACGCATGTCGTCATTTTGGACCTTCACAACGAGTACAGGCAGGCATTTCCAGAGTCGGGCCAATATTGTGAGATCTCGTCGCTGGAATTGCCGTATTGGCTGTTGAATTTCGACGAGATCAGGGAGATGTTCATAGACCCGAACGACGAGAACGCTTCGATTCAGATGTCGCTGCTCCAGGATCTGATTGCAGCTTCGAAGAAGGAGAAGAACCCCCGATTGGCGGAAGTCCTGACCATCGACTCGCCGGTGAATTTCGACCTCGCGTATATCCGGGGCCGGCTCCATTTTCTGGATACGGAAAAATCGACGGGCACGGGGGGCGGACGGGAGGGACCGTTTTTCGGTAAACTAACCCGGCTTGTCGCCCGCGTCGACACCAAGATGAACGATTCGCGGTATGCGTTCATGTTCAAGCCGAAACTGTTCGCGGAGACCGAATCGGCTGTATCCCTGCTGATGATGCTGTTCGGCCTGAGCGGCAAGTCCCGCGTGACGATCATGGACCTGAGCGGCGTGCCGTCGGACATTCTGAAGACGATCGTCGCGCTCCTTGCGCGGTTGACCTTCGACTTCAATTTCTGGAACCCGAACCGTTCGGAGCTTCCGATCCTGCTCGTGTTCGAGGAAGCGCACAACTATCTCTCGTTATCGGCGGAAGGATCCGTAGCTGCGCGCAAGACGGTGGAACGCATTGCGAAAGAAGGACGGAAGTACGGCGTCTCATGTATGATCGTCAGCCAGCGGCCGGCGGAAATCTCCGAAACGATCCTGTCGCAGTGCAGCAATTTCGTGCTCCTGCGATTGTTGAACCCGAATGACCAGATGTACATTAAGCGGCTCGTCCCCGAATCCTTCAGCGGACTGGAAGCCGCGATCTCCCTCTTGCGGCAGGGGGAAGGGATCATCGTCGGAGACGCGATCCCCATGCCGCAGCGGGTGCAGATCGATCCACCCGACCCGCCGCCGCTGAGCTCGGATGTGTTGTTCTTCGACAAGTGGAAGAAGAGCTCAGCGAAGACCGACCCTCACGAAGTACTCGAACGCTGGTGGAACCAGCAACGCAATTGAGTTCCGCGTCGAAAAGATTTTACCGCGTATGAACGCGTATAGACGCGATTTGAGTTTTTCGTGCTCAGCCAATCCTAGACATCGCTCCTCATGGCTCGCATAGCCACCAGAGTTGAATACCGTATCTCTGCGCAGGACCGTGCCGGTCGGCCTCTGGTGAAGTACGTCATGGCCTCGACCTACTTCGAGGCGAGGGGGAAGGCCAAGGATTGGGTCCAGCGCAACGGCGGCGAACTGCTGCGCGTGGACAAGAAGCGGCTGTATGTGTACAAAGCGCGCCGCGGCGAGAAGATGATCACGGGCACGCAGAGCGCGTATTCCCGTGCCGAGGTTGTGGCGGCGCTCAAACGTATCGGCTACCAGGTCCAGTCGGTCTATACCCCGTTCAAGTTCAATTTTTCCGCTCCAGCCGCGGATATTGTGGGCTTTGTAAGCCAGAGCGCCAAGTTGCTCGAACAGAAGCTGTCATTCAACGATGTCCTGGTCCTGATGTCCGACAACATCAGCAACAAGACGCTGAACCAGGCCATCAAGGATATCATCAACGACCTCCGGAACGGACTTGATTCACGCGAGGCCTTTATGCGTCAATCGGGCGTGCTGGGCTTTCATACGGCTCTGCTGCTTGGGATCGCAACAAAAAGCGGCGACGTTGCGGCGATCTTCCGGAGCGTGGCGCAGCTCGTCGAACGCCGCGCGGAGTTCTCCAAAGGGCTCAAATCAGCGCTCCTCATGCCCGCTGTCACCTCGCTTACGCTCATGGGGGCGATCATCTTCTATGCGCTCTACCTTGTGCCGCAGATGATGGAAATGCTCGGACCGATGATGGACAAGATCCCTCCGGTCACGAAATTCACGCTCGAGGCCAGCGATTTTGTCAAAGTGAATTACGGCTGGATGATTGTTGTGATGGTTGCGGCCGTTGGCTCGTTTTACGCCTGGCTCTCGACGGTCAATGGAAGACTGGCGTTCGACAAGTACATCGTCCGCGTGCCGTATGTCGGGAACATCCTGAGGAACACGTCGATCGAGATCTTCACACGCGTTCTGGGCATCATCTACACGTCGGCGGGAGAGAACATTGAAGCCATTCAGGTGGCGGCGGACGCCAGCGGCAACAGTTGGTTCGCGAGGCAGATCAGGGTCGTGTCCGCGCCGATGATGCTGACGCAGGGCGTCGAACTGGGCAAGGCGCTGACGGCGACGGACTTCATTCCGGAAATGGCGCTGTCGCGGTTCCGCACTGCGGCGGAGACCGGTTCCGTCAAGGTGACGGCGCAACAGCTCGCCGACTACTACGAAACGGAGAACAGCTTTGCAATGAAGAACCTTGTCAGCATCATCGAGCTGGGCGTGACCGTGATCATCATGGGATCGCTCGTGTTCCTGACGCTGCTGTCCTCCGAGACCGCAGGCATCGACGTCAACAAGATCGGCGCCAGTTGACCATGGAACAACAACCCATCGTTCCGAAAGCCATTCGGCGCGACCTGGCCACGATCCTGGTCGAGCGCGGCATTGTCACGCAGGGTGTGCTCGACGAGGCAATGGCCGTGATGGCACACGACCCCGCCCCGTCGCCGCGGCGTCTGGCGAGGATCCTGGCCGACCAGTTCAAGGTCGATGCGGACAAGCTCTACCGCGAAGTTGCGCAGTTCTACGCCTTTCGTTCGCTTGACCTGATGGGGGAGACAATCGACGATGAACGCATCGCATTCATACGGGCGATGCTCGAATATCTTCCTCCACATCTGCAGGACCGCGCGGCGGACGCACAAGTGATACCCTACGGCGTCGATCCCGCGAACGTCAATCGTCTGCTCCTCGTATCGCCGGACCCGACGCGCCGGGAGGTCTATGAGGTTGCCAAAGGCACCGGCTATAAGTCGTTCGAAATCTGTTTCGTTCCGCCGAGCCAATGGCAGGACCTCTGGCGTAAGGTCGTCGTGTCGCGCCCCACGGCGACCCAGGGCCAGTATACCTCCGGTCCTCTCGAAGAGATGGAGGATGAGGAAGACGAAGGATTTGAAAAAGAGATCGAGCAGGAGATCAGCCGGAGCGGTCTGATCTCGCTCATCGAGAACATCCTTGTCGACGGCGTTCGCATGGGGGCAAGCGACATACACGTCATCCCGCGCGGCGAGAAGATCACGGAGTTCCATCTTCGCATTGACGGAAGGCTCACGATGTGGCTGCGGTACACGGAAGCACGAACGGAAGCGGTGTCCGCCGTGCTGAAGGACCGCGCCAAAGGTCTTGACCGTTTCGAACGAAGCATGGCCCAGGACGGCTTCGCGCAAATGACCATCGACGGGAAGACGATCCGATTCCGCGTGTCTGTGCTGCCGACGGTCGGGAAAGAACTGAAGAGCAAGTACGAATCGATCGTCATACGTATTCTTCAGGAACCGAACCTGTCGATACGTATTGAAGATCTGGGTTTTGGCGCGTATGCGGAAAAGTGCCTGCGCAAGGCGATCGGCAAACCCCACGGCATCATCATCGTCACCGGCCCGACGGGCAGTGGGAAGAGCACGACCCTCGTCGCGGCGCTGCGCGCGATCATGGACCCCTCGCTCAACATCCTCACTGTCGAGGATCCCGTCGAATACTTCATCGATGGCGCGCGTCAGATCAAGCTCAATCCAAAGCTCGATTTTGAAGGGGCTCTCCGCTCGATCCTCCGCCACGATCCCGACGTGGTCATGGTGGGTGAAATGCGCGACCGGATCACCGCGGAAATCGCCATCAAGCTCGCGAACACAGGCCATCTCACGCTGTCGACGCTCCATACGAACGACGCTGTGAGCGTCATTGCGCGCCTGATGAAAATGGGGATCGAGACGTTCCTCATCGCCTATGCGATCAATCTCGTCGTGGCGCAGCGCCTCGTGCGAAAGCTGTGTCCGAAATGCAAGGCACCGCTCCCGGCATCCGAGTACGACGAATTGAACGCCCTCGGCCTGACAAAAGAGGAGATCGGCTCCGGCTCGTATTTCGTACCCGTCGGTTGTTCCGACTGCATCGGCGGATATCGCGGCCGTGTGGCCATCCATGAAGCTCTCTATTTTACGAAGGACATCCGCAAGGTCATCATACATTCCGAATCGTATATCGACGAGGACAAATTGCGGGAGCAGGCGCTGAAGGACGGTATGCTATCGCTCCGTCAGGCAGCGTTGAAGCTCTTGAGAGAAGGTCTCACAACTGTTGAGGAAGTGGTCAGCGTGACGTCCGATGAAGACTAGAGCTGGTCTTAAGAATAGTTTCTCGTTACGTTTTCGTCGTTGCGTGTGTGGCGAGAACCTTTTTGCATTGGGTCCTGCTGCAGCACCCGGGACGGTATTTCGTGTTCGGACCGCATGGTAGTCCGTTCCGACATACAACAGCAGGCAGGAGAGATCGCGCGGGCAAAGGCCGCGGCGAAAGAGTGCCTCATTGCCGCAGACAAGTTCCTCAAGGACCGGCAGTTCGACAAGGCTCGTGTGCAGGTGGACAAGGCACGGGCGATTGACCCGGCCAATCCGTACATCTCTGCGTTCGAGGAACGCATCAAGATCTTCGAACAGCAATTGAAGTCCCAGCAGACGCCGGCCGCCGCGCCCGCACCTCCGACGCCTCAAAACTCTCCGCCGACATCGTCGCAGCCAAAATCCGTCGAAGTACCGCGGAGCCCGGCTCCGGTGCCGGCCTCTCCACCCGCCGCCAGTCCAGCGTCCTCCAAACCGGCGGTCACTCCGATTTCAACCGTGCCTCCGCGAACGTCAGGGCCGTCTCCAAGTGTCGAGATCCCCGCCCCGCGCAAGATTGAGACGCCCGTGCAAACTGCGGAACCGGTTCATCCGCCGGCAGTCAACCGGGCAGTGACGCCGGCATCTCAGTCACACGCGCCGGCAGGCGCTTCCCCGCAACCTGCCGCAGGAGGGGAAGACCTAAAATACAAGATGGACGAGATGAGCCGGCAGATCGCCGAGCTTTCACAGGCCCTTGTGTCCGAACGCCGTACGCGCGACGAGATCCTCAAGAAGCAACTGGAGAACACGGTTGCCCAATTTCGGGAGACGTTACGAAAGTCATGGAGTTTGGGCGCGCCCAAGGAAGCGGTGCAGGAAGAGCTCCATCAGTTGGCGCGTTCGCTCAATCTGGACAACGACGTGATAACGTCCGTGACCCGCGAGGTCAAGCTGGAGATGTACGGCAGGGCAGTCAAGGAGATGCTCGCAAAACGGAAGCTCATCCGCAGTTCATCGTCGACGATGGAATGGCTCCGCAAGGTGTATCAGGTGTCGTTGTCGGAATACCTGGAATACGAGTCCCGCTTCTTGCTCGACCTCGTCACCGACCAGTTTCGCGGAACGCTGCTGCTCGTCGCCGGTTCGGACCCGGTTCGGCGGGACATGGCGACGCGTCTCAAGTCCTCGGGCTTTGCCGTTGTGGCGGCGAGCACCCCGGAAGAGGCGCTCGAGAAGATCGAGCGCGTCAGTCCGACGATCATCGTCACGGAAACGCAATTTCCCGGGCGGGCGGTGAGCGGTGTGATGTTCCTGCAGCTCCTTCGTGCGAACTCTAAATTCTCTTTCGTACCCGTGTTGCTTGTGTGCGACGCCCAGGAAGCGGTGACGCTCACGTCGTCTGAGCTGCGGGAGATCGAGGGGGTCGTGAAAACGCCGGTGGACTTCGATGAGCTGAACGCCGTGATCAATGAAAAGCTGTCAAAACTTCGAAACTATATTTCCAACATGTAGTTCAGACAATGCCCGTGGTCGTTCGGGCGCATCAGCGAGGATGGTATGCCGAAGCAAATTCTGTTGGCGGAAGATGATGAGGACAACAGGGACCTGATGGTGTTCGTTGTCGATCGGAGCGGTCTGGACCTGGAGCTTTTGCTGGCCGAGAACGGTCAGGAAGCGGTGGATATCGCCCGGGCAAAGAAGCCGTTACTGATCCTGATGGACATGCAAATGCCGGTCATGGACGGGTTCACAGCCACCAAGATACTCAAAGCCGACCCGGAGACGACGGCAATCCCCATCATTGCATTCACTGCACAGGCGCGCGGTGAAGACAAGGACATAACACGTTCGATCGGGTGCGTTGAACACTATACAAAACCGATGGACCCCGAAGAGCTCATTGGGCTCATTCGCAGATACATTGGAGAATAATTGCCGCGAGGGATAAGAACATGCAGATACGATCACGTGTGTATCTAAAGGTCCTGGGAAATTTCGGGATCCTCCTCGTCGTCCTGGTGGCCATGACCTATTTGGCGACGAGGGTCTTGAACCAGATGGAATTCAGCTACACGACGGCTGCAAACGACCTCGAAGCGCTGAATTCGCTCGAACGGGTCCGGAATAACGTGGTCGAGATTCCCGAGTACCTTTCGCTGTACCTTTCCACGGGAGACAAAGACGCCAAGAATGCATTCGTGCAAGGATGGCAGAACTTCGACTCGGATATTGCAACCCTCAAGAAATGGTCGTCCGATTCTCTCACCGTCGAGTCGCTGAGTCAAGTCCGCAATCTCTTTTTTGCCTGGGTGGAGTATGTTGCCGATCCGAAGGTCCGCATCTATGAAGGGAACATGTCGCGAGACTCCGTCATCGCCATCGAACGCGAAGTACGGGCCATTGAGGCGGATAGCAAGTACCTTTTCCACGCACGCGCACAGATGACGTTGCTGTTCCAGAAGCGATTGTCGTCTCAGGCAATAATGATCGAAAGTGCGACGAATCTCGGCGCCGGACTCAGCGGCTTCATCACCAAGGTCAATGTCCTGTTCGCCGTATTTGCCATCGCACTCGGGTTCTATCTGACATGGTCGATCACGAAACCGCTTGGCCAGTTGAAGGATGGGACCCGTAATATCATGGAGTCGAAGTTCATTCCGCTTGCGATCAACCGCACGGACGAATTTGGCGAATTGGCGGACGATTTCAACCTGATGTCAACAATGCTCCGGGAGAACTATACAAAGATACGGGCCTATTCCGACCTCATGACGGCACTGAACGAGAACGAAACGATGAACGGCGTGCTGTCGAAGACGCTGGACCTCCTGTGCCAGCAGGTGCAGGCCGTCAACGGTGCGTTCTATTTGTTCGACCGCGAGACCAACCGGATGACGATCCGCGGCGGGTTCGCTCTGCGCGCCGACCGGACGGCGATCTCTTCGTTCGCCGTCGGGGAGGGAATCCCCGGTGAATGTGCGCGTCTGAAGAAAGCGATCGAGGTCACGGAGCTACCGGACCTCGTGCAATTTCCTGTCGATACGGGTCTGAATACCATTGTGCCCCGGTATATCTACGCGTCCCCGGTCATGTTCCAGGACAATCTGGTCGGCGTCCTCATCCTCGGCGCGACCAAACCTTTCGATGAATTCACGAAGAGCCTCGTGTTCAGCGCGGCCCCGCAAGTCGGCGTCGCCATCACGAACGCCCTGAACTTCGAAGCGACCCAGGCGCTGACGCGGGAACTGACTTCGAAACATGCGGAATTGAATCAGAAGAACAGCGAGCTCGAACGGGCCTACCAGGTCAAGTCCGACTTCCTGTCAAACATGTCGCACGAGCTCCGGACGCCGCTCAATTCCATCATCGGATTCACGTCGATCCTCCTGAGCGACCGCGGCGACCCGCTGACTGCGGACCAGAAGAAGGCGATGGAGAAGGTGCATAAGAACGGCAAGCACCTGTTGCAGCTCATCAATGACATCCTCGACTTCTCGAAGATCGAGTCGGGACGGATGCACGTCAGCGTCGAGACCGACACCGTGGAGAACGTCGTATCGGGGGCGACGGCCACTGCAGAGCATCTGATACGTCAGAAGAACCTCGAGCTCAAAGAGAATCTGCAGCCGAACCTGCCGCTGTTGCAAACGGATACGCTCAAGGTGAAGCAGATCATCGTCAACTTGTTGAGCAATGCGGCGAAGTTCACCGACCAAGGGGCGATCGAGATCAAAGCATGGCTCGACGGAGGCATGGTGCGCATCTCCGTCAAGGATGACGGAATCGGCATTGAAGCAAAGAACATCGGAAAGATCTTCGAGGAATTTCAGCAGATCGACAGCAGTCATTCCCGAAAATACAAAGGGACCGGCCTCGGTCTGCCAATCGCGCGACGACTCGCCCTGTTGTTAGGAGGAGACCTCGTCGCCACCAGCGAGTACGGACACGGCTCGACCTTTACGCTCTCGATCCCGCCGGACCTTCCCAAGAGTACTGGCGACAAAGCGGACATCACAAGGAGGCCGCCCGCTGCAGCGACCCCGGCTCCCCAACCGGTCGGCCAGGCCGTAGCGGCAGCCGTCAAAGCTTCCAGCCCGACGCCCCCGCCGGCGGCGAAAGAGCCCGTTCCCACTCCGGTGCAACCGACGGCAGCGAACGGCCAGAAAAAAGTGCTGTGCATCGACGACGAACCCGACGTCATCGAGATCCTCCGCAATTATCTTGTACCGGAAGGCTACACCGTCTACGCGGCGTATTCGCCGACGGAGGGAATGAAACTGGCGGAGGAAGTCAATCCTCATGTCATCACGCTCGACATCATGATGCCGGAAAAGGACGGGTGGCAGGTGCTTCGCGAACTGAAGGCGAACCCGAAGACACGGGACATTCCCGTCCTTATCCATTCAATGATCGACAACAAGCCGCTTGCATTCTCGCTCGGAGCGTTGGACTATCTTCCGAAGCCGGCGGACGCATCGACGGTACTCAAGCTGGTGAACAAGGCGGTAAAGACGAAGGACAAGCAGATTCTTGTCATCGACGACGACCCCGACTACAGGACCGTCCTGCAGGAGATCCTTCACCAGGCCGGATTTAACGTCGAGATCGCGGGCAGCGGCAAGGAGGCCATGGAGAAGATCCGGAGCTTCCGTCCCGCTCTGATTCTTCTCGACCTCCGCATGCCGGAAATGGACGGCTTCGAATTGCTGCGGCGCTTCCGGGAAGTCGATCAGTGGAAATCGATTCCCATCATCATTCTTTCCGGTCAGGACCTCACGCCGGACCAGGTGGACGAGATCAATCGACAGATGATCGACTACATCCGAAAGTCCGACCTGACCGTTGAATCCATCACTCAAACCATCAAACGCGTCCTCTGAAACGGAAGAACGACCTATGACCGACGCCGGCACATCCGGCCGTCTGAACGACCAGCCGAAAGTATTGGCCGTAGACGACACGGAAGACAATCTGGACCTCCTGGAGTTCGCCCTCCGAAAGAAATCTATGGACATCGTCCGCGCCTCGAGCGGCGCGGAATGTCTCGAAATGGCCGTCAAGCACAAGCCGGATATCATCCTCCTGGATATCCAAATGCCGGACATGGACGGATTTGAAACCCTGCGTCGTCTGCGTCATAACCCCGAGACGATGAAGATCCCCGTCATTTTTCTGACGGCCGCAAAACGCGACCCAAAGAGTATAGAAGAAGGGCTGCTCCTGGGTGCGAGCGAGTATCTCACAAAACCGATCGACATGGACGAGCTATTCGTCCGCATCAATTCGATCTTCAAACTTTACAAGATCGAACGAGAGCTCGAGGAGACGAAGGCGAAATTCATGGCCATGCTCGTGCATGACCTGCGGAGCCCGTTGGGGGGAATCAAGAGCGTCTTTGAGCTCCTCATCGATCTGAGCAAGGAAGGGAAGGCAAGCGGGCCGGAGATCCTCCAGATCATCGAAAGCGCTCTCTTGTCGAGCACGGGTCTTCTGGACCTCGTCAATGATCTCCTGGACCTGTCGAAATACCAGGCCGGGCAGGTTCGGCTCGACCGGGCAACGGTTGACATTGGAGCGGTGATCGAGATGTCGGTCAGCGGGTTTTCCGTCTCCTTTTCGAACAAGGAAGTGAAGTTGGCAAAGGAATATGGACAGGGATTACCGATGGTGAGTCTTGACCCGCGAAAGATCTCCCAGGTCATTACCAACCTTGTCAGCAACGCCCTGAAGTTCACCCCAAAAGGGGGCACCGTCACAATACAAACATTCCCGGGCAAGCTGCCGGGAATCGCACAGCAAGGTGCAGTCTCGGTCTCCATTGCGGATACCGGCATCGGCATCAAAGCGGAGGAGATTCCGCTGCTGTTCTCGCATTATCGGCAGGCGTCGTCGGCCAAACACGTCAAGGACAAGGGAACCGGGCTCGGTTTAGCGATCTGTAAGCTCATCGTTGAAGCGCATGGCGGCACGATCGGCATTTCCAGTATTCTCGGCAAGGGGACGACATTCACGTTCACGCTGCCGGTCGCGCAGTCGACATCACAGTCATAAGAGGACGCTCATGGACAGTAGTATCCTGGTAGTTGACGACGAATCGACGCTCCGATTGACGACGAAGGCGCGGTTGCAGGCAAAAGGCTTCGACGTCGACGTGGCAGAGGACGGCGAGATCGCGCTGGAAAAGCTCCGAGGAAAGACGTTCGATATCGTGCTTCTCGATATCAATATGCCCCGGCTCAACGGGCTTCAGACGCTGGAAGCCATCGTCCGTGAGTATCCGGCAACGGACGTCGTCATGCTTACGAGTTTTGCGGATTTTTCCCTGGCGATTGAATGTCTGAAGAAGGGGGCAAAGGACTATCTGGTCAAGCCGATCGATGCGCAGGAATTGGTCACTCGTCTGACATCGCTGTTACGTGCGCAAATATCGGAACGGTCGCTCGCCACTTACAAGGAGTTCTGGCGGTCCACGATACTCTTCGACGTTTTCAGCCACCTCAACAGCATCAATACGATCCTCGAGTACACGAAGAAGTCTTTCGGCGAGCTGAAACGATCGGACGACGAAAAACTTGTGACCACGGCGCAGGAATTGACGGAAGGGGTCATCAATATCCTGAAAGGTTCGGTGCAGATCGGAGAGCTTGCCGAAGGAACGCTGCTCACGCAGCAGAACGATACGATGTTGAACACGCTGGTGCAGACTGCGGTGGAACGGTTCCGACCGGTTGCGGCACGCCAGCATTTGACTCTGGACTTCCGCTCGGCGAGCGACGTGCCGATGGTGAAATGCGACATGGACCGGATCAACCAGGTTGTCCGTTGCGTTCTGGAGATCGGCACGTGGCAATCGTGGAACAAGGCGACAGCCCAAGTGACCGTAGATGGCCGCACATCGGGGCTCTCGGGACAGGCCGGTTCGTGGGTGGGAGTCCGTGTGGAGTATCCGGGCGATTCTGTGTTGACCGATGAGGTGAAGAAGGTCGTCAACGCGTCCGAAGCGGAATGGAAAGCGCTCAAAGATCAGGTGTCGATCGGCGCCTTCAATCTCTCGATCGCCAAACGGGTTGTCGAGGCGCACGGCGGCGAGTTCCGGATCGAGGCAGACGGGAAACGCACGGTCGTCCAATTTACGCTCCCGGCGGCTTGAACACGACCGTGTCGGACACGACAAACGATACTTCACAGCTCGAATTTCGATACCACTTCACATTCGAAAACGGAGATCAGCGGGAATTCCACATTCGGCTTGACGGCGCGACGCTGCGCCTGCTGAACGTCTCTCCCTCTCCGCCCCCCGCCTGGACGGCCCTGGAATTCTCGAAATGCGTTAATTGCCCCCTGCAAAGAGAGTCCCACTGTCCTATTGCCGTCAACCTCAGTTCCGTCATCAAGGAGTTCGAAGCGACGCAGTCGTATACGAACGCCAAAGTGATGGTAGAGACGACCGAGCGCAACTATGCGAAAGACACGACGGTACAACGCGCGCTCAGTTCGATCATCGGTATTATCATGGTGACAAGCGGTTGTCCAATCATGGACAGACTGCGCCCGAATGTCGCATTCCACCTGCCGTTTGCGAGTCCATTGGAGACCTCGTACCGTTCGGTTGCTATGTATCTCACCGCCCAGGCAATTCGCAAGCTTCGCGGCGAAGAGCCGGACTGGGACATGAACGGTCTGGTCGAGATCTATGAACAGGTATCAAAGGTCAACAAGGGAATGGCCCGCCGGATCAAGCAGGCGATGGCCACCGATGCGGGTGCGAATGCCATTGTCATTCTTCACGCATTCGGCGATTCGGTGACGATCCTCGTGGAAACTCGCCTGAAGGAACTGGAGGGATTCTTTTCGACCTTGTTGGATGGGGGAAAAGGGAACTCGGGAGCGTAAACGCCGGCACGTCGACCCCTCATTTCTCGTTCTCCGCACCGACTACTGCGTACTGTCTACTTTCCAAAATTCACTCAGATATTTCCGCGCTTCACTGCAGATTATGGTGCACGGCCTGCACGTCCTCGTCCGCTTCGACTGACTCGATGAACTCAAGAACCTGTTTCGCCTGGTCTTCGGGCAGCTCCTTGCGGACTGTCGGAAGATAGTGCAATTCTGAGCTTATGGCCTCGACTTTCAGGCTTTCCAGTGCCCGGTGCAATTTGCCAAAATTCTCGAAGGACGAGGTCAGAACAAACTCGTCGTCGATCTTCTCGAAATCCTCGAGACCGTGGTCGATCAATTCCAGCTCGACAGCGTCCGGATCGACGATGGCGGAGGCTTTGACTTTGGTCACGCCTTTGCGTTCGAACAGAAAGGCCACCGAACCGCTATTGCCGATCGAAGCGCCTCCGTCACGGAAAATATGCCGAAGGTTGGCGATCGTCCGGTTGGGGTTGTCTGTCGCACACTCGATCATCACAGCGATGCCGTGCGGAGCATAGCCCTCATACAGCACTTCTTCAAATCCGCTCGCGTCCTTCGCCGCCGCCCGATGAATGGCGGCTTCCACACGGTCCTTCGGCATATTGACGCCTTTGGCGTTCTGAACGGCCATGCGAAGGCGCGGATTGTGCGCAGGGTCGGTTCCCCCAGTACGAACGGCAATGGCGATCTCGCGTCCGATCTTGGTGAAAGCCTTCGCCATCCGGTCGTACCGGGCGAACATCTTGTATTTCCGTTTTTCGAATATGCGTCCCATAAGCGGCTCGTATCCGTCAATTACCCTGGAATGTCGGCTTTGGTCCTCTCAACACATTTTTCACTTCACCCTTGTCACTTTTCACATGATAAGATACCACATTTTCCCCGCGTTGGAAACGCCCGTTTGACTCTTCTTTCGGTGTTCGCTATGTTCATCGATTCCAAGAAAAGCGACTGATGGGTTCAATCGCTAGTCCGCTGCTTGATGTACGCGTTCCCCGGTCGTTGTCGGCCCTGGAGGGTCTGATTGCGTCCGTCCGCTCGGCCCTGCGACCCGCGAAGCCGCATGCTGTTGCGCTCAAGAACATCGAGTTTGGGATAGAGGAGATTTTCACCAATATGGTGAAATACAATCCGCAGGGATCGCCAAACGTAGACGTGCAGATGGTGTTGGACACTGGCCGGGTCCGCGTGGACCTGATCGATCCCGATTCCAACGAGTTCAATCCTTGGTCCCGTCCAACGCCGGAGATCACGGCGCCGCTCGAGGACCGCCGGCCTGGGGGGCTGGGGATCCATCTTGTCAAAGAGATGCTCACAGAGGTCGGTTACGAATATGACAACAGGAAGAGCATTGTCACGCTCATTCAAGTCATCCACTAAGGAATAGTATGTTTACCATTACTGTGGCGGAGAAGGACCGAATTGTGCTGACGGGCCGGCTTGACGCATCGCAGACTGAAGAAGCGGCGCGTGTACTGGCCACGGTGACGATGTCGGCCGTCGTCGATTTTAAGGATCTCGAGTACATTTCGTCGGCGGGGCTGGGAACGCTGCTGGCGGCGCAAAAGCGGCTGAAAGAAAAGGGCCAGGCCTTGAAGCTGGTGAATTTAAACGGACATGTTCGGGATGTGTTCAAATTCGCGCGTTTTGATCTTGTATTTCAAATCGAATGATCCCTTTTCCCACAGAAACGGTGTCTTCCCTTCAAATAGAGCGAAATGGCGATTTTCCTCTGAATTTCAGCAACCTCCCCGTTGATAAACGGAGAGAGTTTTGGATACATTTTACCAACTTTCAGGTTCCCCCCGTGTATATTGCATGAACGACGCTGAAGATGTTGAGCTCGTCCGCAAATGTGCGGCCGGCAATACTCTCGCGTTTGGGGAATTGGTAGAGCGGTACACGCCCCAGGTATTCAGCGCGACGTACCGGATCCTTTGGGATCGGGAAGAAGCCGCGGACGCTACGCAGCAGGCCTTCCTGAAGGCGTTCGAAAACCTCGGCAGCTACGACGAACGAAAGCGTTTCTTCACTTGGTTGTATACGATAGCAGTGCGGACAGCACTGAACGCCGCGCGACAACGGCGAGATCACGAGGAACTTGACGAGGACGAGCCTTCCACCGGCGCCCTCGACCACGACGGACTGGAATCAAACGACCGTCAGCGAATCATCCGGACGGCGCTGTCACGGCTTCCTGCAGACCTTCGAGCACCGCTTGTGCTCTTTCATTATGACGATTGCTCATACCGCGAGATCGCGGAGCTTGTGGGGACAACCGAGGCACGCGTGAGGTCCCGGATCTTTGAGGCCCGGAAGCGGATGAAGAAACTCCTAGAACGATCGGGATATGAACGTGATTGACCATCAGCTTCAAGACATTCTTGCCCGCCGTGTGCGTGGCAAAGCATCTGCCGGCGATGAGCGAATACTCGCCGCGGCCCTCGATTCCTCCCCAGAACTGCGGAAGGAAGCCGAAACGTTTGAACGGATCTTCCGAGACATCACAACCCTGCACGTTCCCGATCCACCGTCGAATATGCGTGCAAGCGTATTATCTGCGTTGCCGGGACGGGGAGCCAAGAAATATATTGTTGTTCCATTGTACTCACATTTCAAGGAGGCTGTCATGGACAGGAAAAAGTATGCTGCGCTGGTGGGGATCGCGGCCGTCGCCGTTGCGGTCATCATCGTCATCTCCCAGAATTATCCGCCCCCGGCGGGCGAGGAGAGCGCCGGCACCATCGGCGGCGCGAAGAAGGCCGAAAAGTATCGTTCTGAGCAAATGGGTTCCGGCGATGTCGTCCTGAAGAATGAATCCTTTCAGCGGCTGTTGCAGGACGATGAGTTCCAGAAGCTGATCGGGAATCCGGAATTCCAAAACGCCCTGAGCAATGCCGCGTTCTGGCAGGCCCTGGCTTCCGCGGAATTGCGCGAAGCGCTCGCGAGCCAGGCCGTGCGCGATGCGTTGTCGAGCGCGGCGGTGAGAGATGCGCTTGCCGGACAGGCGATGCGTGATGCACTCGCTTCACAGGCAGTTCGCGATGCCCTCGCAAGCTCGGCAGTCCGCGAAGCGCTATCGAGCGCTGCGTTGCGTGATGCATTGCAGAGCTCAGCTGTTCGCGATGCCCTGTCAAGCGCGGAGTTGAGAAGTGCGCTGAAGAACGCTGAAGCGCGTGAAGCGTTGAAGAACGCCGAAGTACGCGAGGCGCTCAAGAATGCCGAAGTACGTGAAGCATTGTCCAGTGCAGCCGTCCGCGAAGCCCTTTCCAGCGCGGCCATGCGTGAAGCCCTGTCGAACGCCCAGGTCCGCGAAGCGCTTGCAAGCGCCGAACTTCGTGAAGCGCTGAAGAACGCAGAGGTTCGCGAAGCCCTTGCCAATTCGTCTGTGCGCGAAGCGCTGGCGAGTGCCGAGGTTCGCGAGGCCCTTGCGAACGCGGAAGTCCGCTCGATGCTGGCAAACAGCGAGATGCGCCAGTCGCTGGCAAATGCGGAAGTGCGCGAAGCACTAAGCAGCGCCGCGCTGCGCGATGCGCTGAAGAACGGCGAGCTGCAATCGTCGCTGAGGAGCGAATAGGGCGGAGTAGAGCGGGAGGATGTGAGACGCGAGATATGAGAAGTGAAAAGAAGGGATGCTGTATGACAAGGAGCCCCGGGAATTCTCCCGGGGCTTTTTGTTGAACGAAGCCAAACCGCATCACGAATAACGCATTGCGTATTATGCATCACGGTTCACAAAACCCCCTCTTCCGTATCTCCAACCCCGGATTTCCAGGGAAATGCCATATAACCGTTTGACCACGTAACGATTTAGCTTATCTCCAATACCTCTTCACCCTTGCCTTTCGTAGCAAAGATTGACAAACTTTGGCCTCCGCGCCGCCAAGGAGGCTCATGAACCTACTGTTCGGTAACATCCCCACCCGCAAGTCCAGCGCGCGATTCGCGCTGCTCCTGCTGATTGTCTTCGCCCCGCCGTTGCAGGGACAGAAGCTGTATTCCCTCCAGACGAAACGGATGAACCTCGTCTCCTACGACGCGGCCGCCTCGTATGTCCTTCCCCATGTGGGCCGATGTTTCGAGAACGCCATTTCCTTCCACGAAAAGCTGTTCGGTTATCAGTGCGAAGGACAGATCGCCGTTCTGCTCAATGATTTCAACGATTTCGGCAATGGCGCCGCGGGCGTTGTCCCCCAAAACCTCGTCAGCCTCGGCATGTCCCCCATCAGCATGTCCTTCGAAACGCTCCCGTCGAATGAGCGGTTCAACTGGATCATGAACCACGAGCTGGTGCATATCGTCTCCCTCGACCAGGCAGCCGGCCGCGACAGATTTTTTCGTTCGATCTTCTTTGGGAAGGTCTCGCCGAAACACGAACAACCCCTCTCGATGATCTATTCGTACTACACGGCTCCACGCACCTATTCCACGCGATGGTATCGCGAAGGACTCGCAGTCTTCATCGAAACATGGATGGCCGGAGGGCTGGGACGCGCGCTCGGGTCCTACGATGAAATGGTCTTCCGCACGATGGTCCGCGATTCCGCGTTCTTTTACGACCCGATCGGACTCGAATCGGAGGGAACAAAGGTCGATTTCCAGGTCGGCGCCAACGCATATCTCTACGGCACGAGATTCATGACGTACCTTGTGTACACCTACGGACCGGCAAAATTCATGGAGTGGATCCGAAGGGTCGACGGCAGCGAAGCACACTACGCCGCGCAGTTTGAAAAGGTCTATGGCCGTCCCATGGATGAGGAATGGGAGACGTGGATCGCGTTCGAACACACATGGCAGAACATGAATTTGGATTCCATCCGTACGACGTCGGTAACCCCTGTACGTCCGATCACCCACCAGGTACTCGGATCGGTCTCGAGGTCCATACTCGACAGCTCGGCGGGAGTCCTGTATGCCGGCGTCAATTATCCGGGACAGGTCGCGCATCTCGCAGCCATATCGTTGAAGGATGGAAACGTCCGGCCGATCTGCGAGGTCACGGGAGGAGCCCTCTACGATGTCACATCCCTCGCGTACGATCCGGTGTCCTCGACCCTGTTCTACACAACGAACAACAATTCGTGGAGAAATTTGGAAAGCTACAATCTGAAGACCGGCAAGCGAGGTCAGATCATGCACGAGGGCCGGGTAGGTGACATTGTATTCCGACCCGAGGACCGGTCGTTGTGGGGGATCCGACACTTCAACGGCATAGCAACCATAGTCCGTATTCCCCCTCCACACAATGAATGGAAACAGGTCCATTCATTCCCGTACGGGAAAGTCCTGTTCGACATCGATATTTCCCCCGACGGAAAGAATCTGTCGGGTACATTGACCGATGAGAGAGGAAGGCAACAGTTGGTGGAATTCAGCATCGACAGCCTGCTGTCAGGAAATGCAGTCATGACGTCGCTGTTCGATTTTGAAAACAGTGTGCCGGCTTCCTTTGTATATGCGCCGCGTGAAAACGCGATGTACGGCACCTCCTACTTCACGGGAGTGTCAAACGTCTATCGGTACGACCGTGCAACAAAGGAAATGGACATAGTCACGAACAGCGAATCGGGCTTCTTCCGTCCGATCCCATATGGCACGGACTCTTTGATCGTCTTCGCCTTCAGCGGAAAAGGCTTCGTGCCGTCCCTCGTTGCGAACAGGAAACAGACGAACGTTGGCGCCATCACCTTCCTCGGGAATTCGACGATCGTTCGATATCCGGAATTGCAGGAGTGGAATGTCGGTTCTCCGGCGAGAGTGCCGTTCGATTCCCTCACCACCTTCGACGGCGCGTACTCACCGATGTCGCATGTGTCGCTCGTGTCCGCGTATCCGATGGCTGAAGGGTACAAAGATGCCGTCGCTGCGGGATGGCGATTCAATTTCGCCGACCGGCTGTATTTGAACACGATCGACGTCGACGTGTCCTATTCATCGCATTCGTATTTGAAGTCCGACGAACGGCTTCATGTCGCCACACGGTATCGCGGCTGGGGATGGACGGTGACGGCGGCGTATAACGGTGCAGATTTCTACGACCTGTTCGGTCCGGTGAAGACGGGTCGCAAAGGATACTGGGCGAAAGTGGAAAAACGCTCGACGTTGCTCTTCAACGAGCCGGAAATCCTTGAATCACATCTGTCGGTTGCGGGTTACGGCGGTCTGGAACGATTGCCCGAGGCTCAGAACATAGCGGCCTCCTTCGACCGCATGTATACAATCAGCGGCGGGATTCAATACAAATTCCTTCGGAAGTCCCTGGGGGGAGTGGAGGATGAAAAAGGGACGACGTGGTATGCCCACGTGGACAACCGGTTCGTCCGTTCGCAGGTGTTTACCCTCCTGGACGGAGGCTTCGACATCGGCATTCCTTTGCCCCTGGGTCATTCATCGATATGGCTCCGTTCGGCGGCCGGGACGTCGTTCGGCGGCCGGTCCGATCCGTTCGCAAACTTCTATTTCGGCGGTTTTGGCAACAACTATGTCGACTATCGGGATTCCAAGAGGTACCGCGAGACCGGAAGTTTTCCTGGTCTCGCCATCGACGGCGTCGGCGGCGGGAATTTCGGCAAAGGGATGGTCGAATGGGTTGCCCCGCCTATTCGATTTCGCAGATTCGGACTTCCGAAGTTGTATGCCTCGTTCATCCATTGTTCGGCGTTTCTGTCGGGAATCGTGACGAACGCCGATAGGAGCGCGTTGCGAGCATCCGCCCTCAGTGCCGGCGTTCAAGCGGATGTACGTCTCGTTGCGTTCTCATCGCTCGATGCAACGTTCTCAGTGGGCTATGCGATTGCGTCGGAATCGGGCAATCGAACGGATGAGGTCATGGCATCGCTGAGAATCCAATGACGACTGCTGTGCAGGTGCTGTTGTCGGTCGGGGCGAGCATCTTGCCGGTCGCGGTGTTTCTCGGCGGTCTTGTCGTTCTCGACAGTTACAAGCTGGTCAGACGGAACGACGTCCTGTTGTCGCTGGCCGTCGGAGCGGTCGCAGCCTTTGCTTCGCTGGCGGTGTACAAAGCCGTCCTGGCCCTTTCCGGCATCGCTCTCGAAACGTACATTCGGTATGTGGCTCCTTTGGTGGAAGAATCGTTGAAGGCCGCGTATATCATTGTTCTCCTGCGGCGCAAGTCGGTTGGATTTCTTGTCGATGCCGGAATCATCGGTTTTGCCCTGGGGGCGGGTTTTGCCATCGTCGAGAACACGACGTATGTGATGGAACTGGCGTCCGCTAGTCCGGCGGTGTGGATCGTCCGAGGATTCGGGACGGCCGTCATGCACGGTGGAACGACGGCGCTGGTAGCGATCGTAGCCAAGAGCGTGGCCGACGCCAGGTCGACGGAAAACATGCTCATCGCGCTGCCGGGCCTGGGTATTGCGGCGGTGCTTCACTCGTTCTTCAATCATTTCTTCTTCACTCCGATCATCAATACTGCCGTGATCCTCCTGGGCATTCCGCTGGCGCTTGGAGGCGCATTCATGGAGAGTGAGAAACGGACCCAGGAATGGCTGGGAGCGGGGTTCGACAGCGACGCCAATCTGCTTGCCACCATTCTCAAGGGTAATGTTGCGCAAACGCCGGTCGGTCAATTTCTTGATTCGCTGCAGCAGAGGTTCACGCCGGAGGTGGTCGTCGATCTTCTCTGTTATCTCCGTCTCCATTGTGAGTTGGCGATCCAGGCGAAGGGCGTTCTCATGATGCGGTCGACGGGATTCGACGTCCCTCTTGATCCTACGGTTTCCGACAAGTTCAAGGAGCTGACGTACCTCGAGCACTCGATCGGAGCGACGGGGAAGCTTGCGCTGCGGCCGATCATTCGCAGCTCGAGCCAGGATGTGTGGCAGCTGCGGGTGCTGCAGGCGTAGGGGGCCGATGTAGAAGAAATAATCCACGAAGGACCACGAATATGAACTAAGCACCACGAATGTGATTTGCTAGTACTTTCGTTCAAGAAGGGGGGTGATAAAGTGAATCACGTAGATCTGTTGTTCAAGGAGGAAGTGTATCGCATTATTGGCGCAGCAATAGAGGTACACTCGGAACTGGGTCCCGGATTCCTTGAAGCGGTATATCACGAGGCACTGGAGATTGTCTTCACTGAAAAAGGAATTCCATTCAAGTCACACGAAAAACTCTCCATACCATTTAGGGGCCGTATTCTCAAGAAGAAACACGAAGCTGATTTCGTCTGTTTTGAGGAGATAGTAGTGGATATCAAGGCTGCGACAAGACTCATCTCAGATGACGATGCAGTCATGCTCAATTACCTAAGAACTACTCGCAAACGGCTTGGAATATTGATCAATTTTGGCAGCACCAAAAAACTGGAATGGAAGCGACTAATCAGCTAAACGTCCTCTACATTGTTCAGTCGTTCACTTTTCTCTTCGTGTACCTTAGTGATTCTTAGTGGTCCTTCGTGGACAATCTCCTTCACAGGCTTCTACGATGCAAAAGCTGACCGCCGACCGACTTGAGTTGCTGATCGAGTCCTCGAAGATTCTGAACTCGACCCTCGACCTGGACAAACTGCTCTCGATCATTCTCGATTTGACCGCGCGCAACCTGGAGGCGGAGCGGGGAACGATCTACCTTCTCGACGAAGAGCGCAACGAACTGTGGTCGAAGGTTGTCAAGGGGGACGGGCTGGCTGAGATCCGCCTCCCGGTGGGGAACGGCATTGCGGGAGCTGTTGCCCTGACGGGAGAGACAGTCAATCTTAAGAACGTGCAAAGCGACCCTCGATTCGACCGGTCGTTCGACGCACGGTCGGGGTACACAACGAATTCGATGCTCTGCATGCCGATGAAGAACAATCAGGGAAAAATCATCGGCGTATACCAGGTGATCAACGACAGGTCGGGAGGGTTCGACCGGGCGGACGAGATGTTCCTCGCGGCGTTCTCAGAGCAGGTCTCCGTGGCGATCGAGAACGCGCGACTGCACAGCGCTGCCTTGGAACATGAGAGGACCACCAAAGAGCTTCAGATCGCCGCGCAAATCCAGCAGCGGCTTATTCCCAAGACGCTCCCGGTGATCGCGGGATACGAGACTGCCGCCAGTGCGCTGCCCAGCAAGGCGATCGGCGGCGATTTTTACGACGTCGTCCCGATCGAGAAGAGCATCGTGGTGTTTGCGATTGCAGACGTCTCGGGGAAAGGCATACCGGCCGCGCTGCTTGTCTCGACACTCCATGCCTCGTTCCGCGCGTATCTGGAAAGTTCGATCGGCCTCGTCGAGCTTGCCCGGAAACTGAACGACCTGGTACATGACAACAGTCCGGAGGAGCAGTACATCACGTTCTTCTTAATGGCACTGGACACGGTGTCGCACAAGATCTCGTATGTCAACGCCGGACACTGTTTTCCGCTCATCCGACGGAGGTCGGACGGATCTTTCCTTGAGCTGCAGGCGAGCGGTCTGCCGCTCGGACTGATGCGTGACATGGGATATGAGTTGGGAACGGTCAACATCGAACCCGGCGACGTTCTGACGATGTATACCGACGGCATTACCGAAGCCATCAACTCCAAGGACGAACAGTTTGAGGAATGTCGGCTCAAGTCGGCTCTTTCCGGAGCGGCTGGAAAGCCCGCAGTCGACGTTCACGCCCGCATCGTGTCGGACCTTTCGGCATTTGTCGGCACGACCCCCGCGGCGGACGATGCGACGATTGTTATACTGAAGAGAACATAGAAGGTAAGAGGTGAGAGGCAAAAGGGGGGAGGATAACTGCCAACTGCCAAGTGCCAACGGCCAAACGCCAGCTGCCAAGAGCCAACTGCCATCTCACAATTGCCAATCGTCAATCTTCAATCGACAATACCAAAGACTCTCATGAAAAGTCCGGCCCGGAGAGCATACCGGGCCGTTGTGTTTTTGCCTGCCGCGGGTGTGACCGACCTTTTCCATGCCGAGCTCCGAAATATCCATCTGCCGGACGTTGCCGCTGCCGTTGAGGGTGCCGCAGTGAGAAGAGGTCGGGAAGAGACGGAAGATTTCCAGCACACTTGCGTGTGGATGGAACGAAGGGTCAATGTTCCGGTGCGTTGGAGGAAGTTGTCCGCAATCGATCCCAGACGAGCATCATCCCGTGCGCAGCGAACGGTAGGAGCGCGATTTTCATCATCGTTTGGTAGCGGGGGAGGGAAAAAAAGAGGACAGCCGTGGCCGTCGATGCTGCAAGGAACAGCGCGACGGGCCAATGATCGCGCCAAAAGTGAACTTGGCGGATTCCCACGGCGGCAAACAGGAGGAGAAAGACCCAGGGAATTCGGTACAGAAGTCTTCCGCTTCGAAGATCGGAGGGGTTCCACAACCAGAAATGGGCAAGTTTGACGAAGGAATTCTCGATCTCTTGAACAGGGTGCTTCAGCATGAAGTCGATGGCCCGGTTCAAATACAGTCGGTTCAGTTCCAGTTCGAACCGTGGCCCGCCCGGGATCGCACTTGCCTCGCGCCACATTGCTTCATCCGCCCATGCACCAAGCTCGAGACTGTTGTGACCACGGTACAGATTCTGTCCGAAGTTTGTGGTAAGGGGAATGAAAGCATGGAGATCGACTGCGTTGCGGACCTGCCAGGGGAGGAAAGACAACGCAAGTACCGCAAAAAAGGCCGCTGCGCTTCGGTAGTGTTTTTGCACGAGAACTGATGCCAGGAACACGACGCAAAAGAGTGCGAATTCCGAACGGAGGTAGATTAGTCCTGCGCACCCCAAAGCGGCATAGACTGCTCTTCTCAGTGATGAAGTTTCAAGCGAAAAAGAGTAGAGGAGAGGAAGGGTTGCGAGGAATCCTGCATGAAACACGACCGTCGGCGTCATGGAGCCCGCAGCATACACAAACTCGGGCAGAAGGGCGGCGAGAAGTGCAGCAAGGAGGGCGGTACGTGCTGGAAAGTGCATCAGCATCCACCTGTACATCAAGACGACGGCACTGCAGGCAATGAGCGACTGAAACACGACGATAAGCGCGTTGCGAAGGACGACATTGTCGACGAAGAAAAAGGGGAAAAGAAACACGACGTATGCCGGAGGCATATGGGCGGAAGGATACGACGTTGATGAAGGGGAAGAAAGTTGCGTGACCACGGAGCCATTGTGCCAAAAGAGAGAGTATCCTTTCCCAAGATGAAGATTCTTGGCGATCTCACCGTATTCCCAATAGTGTTCGGCCGTGAGATCGAATACCGTACATGTGTACAGCGCTCTTGCAAGCAGAGCCATTCCACACACGATGAGAAGGGATCGCTTCCAGGGTTCCACGGTCACCGAATGTGTTGAGCTGTTCATCTACCTCGATCCAGTTGCCAGGACGGGGCGGTCGATCCGCACATTGCGCTCCTATTTCACTGGAGTGATGCTAACCAGCACAACTCCATGATACGGAACCTCCGCCGTAAACGTCTCCTCGAACGTCCCGAGGTCCTTTTGACGCCAGACGTCTCGCACGGTGAATGCCTTGTGCGTTCCGGACTTGGGCAGCGACATTGTCACACTCTTGCGAGTCACCCGGTCCCAGTTGAAAGCTGTGACGGGGTCCCGCAGATCGTCCCCGGTAAAGAAGAGACCTGCGGCATACGAACCGTCCTCAAGCTCCTTCAGCCATACTTCTGTGCCGCCGTCGTGCTCGATCTGCCGGGCCTGGCGGCCGAGCGCATCCTGCTGAATCCCGAGCACTTCATCGTTCGTCAGGAGTCCCAGCGTGAACTCATCCAAGCGCGCCAGGTCGCAGCCGAGAAGCAGTGGAGCGGACAGCAAGGCCCAGAGGCTGATGTGCGTGTATTGTTCGTCGGGCGTCAGCCGTGTCGGATGCAGGTCCGGACCCCAGCCGACCAGGCCGACGACAAGCATATCGGGGTCATTCCAATGTCCAGGACCCGCAAATGGATGCCACCTGTCCTGCGAAAACCCGATGCGGCTCATGCTCGCCCAGGTGTCAATGATATCGCCAGTGGTGCGCCAGCAGTTGGCCGTGCGGGCCCACGTGTCCGCATTTTCGAACGGTGCAGAATTCGACAGACTATACACGATATCCCGGCCGGACTCCCTCAGCGCTTTCTGCATTCGCACCACTGCCTCGACGTTGTTGGGATTCCAATCGTACTTCAGATAGTCGATTCCCCACTCCGCCCACTGCTTGGCGTCCCGTTGTTCAAATGTATACGCACCATGCCTCCAGTGGCGTGAATTGGCCATCGAATCCTTCGTCCACACGCCTTCAGGACTGTCGCTCGATCCTCCGGCATAGAGCGCATATGATGTGATCCATGGCGTAGAATAGATGCCGAGCTTGAGGCCAAGGGAGTGAATCTCGTCGGAAAGCGACTTCATATCGGGAAACTTGTGGTTTGGCTGAATGGCTCCGAAGTATCCTCCGCGAAGGCCCTGCCACGTGTCGTCGATGTTAATGTACATCCATCCGTGATCGCGGAGACCCTTCTCCACCATGGCCCCGGCGGATGCGCGCACCTTGTCTGCATCCACCGAACCGGCCCAGCAATTCCAACTGTTCCAGCCGAGAGGCGGCGTGAGAGCGACCTTGTCGCCGATGACGATTCTTAGAGATCGTTCGTCCTTTCCGAGGCCGTTTGTTACAACAAGCGTCACTGTGTACGTCCCTGCATTCCCCACAGTTCCGGAAATGTGTCCGGTTGTCGGGTCGCATGCCAATCCTTTTGGCAGGTCTGTGACCGAATACGTCATCGGGCGGTTCCCCGTTGCCGGAATAGTATAGAGGAAGGGGCTTCCAGGTCGCGCCCCAAAGATCGTTGGTCCGTTGATCTTTGGCGTCTCCTTCGCTGGAGGCGTCAGGATGGACGGTGCAACATCTTGTGCTTGTGCAGCAACCGCAAGTTCTTTCGCGGTCCGGCTTTCCTTCATTTCTATGACGGCGTCACACCAATCAGCATGGTCGTAATTGATATTGTCCCCGCCATCGGTGACGAGAAGTCCCAGAAGCCGGATGCCGCTCAGGTCGACATCTGCGGAGCGCGCAGAGTCGCCCGCCTTCATCACGCCGCTACGCCAGAGAATTCGTTTGTCTCCCAAAACGACAAATTCGGACGATCCGCGCTTTCGTGTTTCATCATCGATGCCCACATGGGACCGGAAGCGTGTACCGGCCGCATTCAGGTTGATCAACATGCGGCTGAAGGCATGCGTTCCGACTCCATGTTCAAACGTTCGTCCTGCAATGGCAAGCCGGTTGCCGTCTACTGAAACGTTCGCCTTTGGAGAACCCCAGCCGACATCCATAGTGGACAGATCGAGCTGATGAAGCCCGACTGTGTGTACTTGACAAAGAAGTGCGGGAGAGACGAACAGCAGAAATGCGAAGGCAAGTTTCATGATCATAGTTCCTTCCTATGCGTGTGTCAAAAGAGGTGTCCAAAGTTCAGATAGAACCCGGTCGTTTCGCTTCCGAAACCCAGGTCGGCCCTCACGACGAAAGTATCCATGAAAAACCGCACACCGACGACGGAGTTCGAATGCCAGCCTTCAATGCTCACCTTTTCCGCATCCTGCCACACCCGGCCCGCATCAAGACCGGCGACCATACCGAACCGCCAGATCAAAGGGAATCGCAGTTCGACGTTCGCCACGCCTGCAATGCGATCGAGGAATCTGTCCTGCGGGGATCCGCGCAGGGTCTGGTTTCCGCCGATCGATAGCAACGTTTGGACCGGGAAGTTGGAGCCCATAAGGGCCTGTGCGCCGCAACGCGCCGCAAGAATTGTTTTCGGATACAGGAGGGTGGTGTAATACTGAAACCATGCACCCATGCGGGCGGCCGTCCCATCGCTCCACGACGGATCCGGCACATATTCCAGCTCGCCCTGCAACACCAGGCCGCGGGAGGGATTAATGTACGAATCGCGGGTATCGTGCCGGAAAGACGCCAACAGTCCGACGGACGAAACGCGCCCGTCATTTGGAGGCGGATATTGCCGGAGCCGGCTGGTATCGCTGAAACCGAAATTTCGGATGAATCGGTACCGTATCCCCGCTTGCACGACCGTTGCGGTGCTGAGTCCGCGCGAAAACGTGAGAGAAATCTCGAAAGGTTCTCGTGAATACATTTCGCGGTCTTTGAATTGCGACGAGTTGCCCACTCCAAAGAACGACGAGTTCTTGACGTATTTGTCATAGTCGATTGTAACGTCGATCGCAAGCGGGTAGACAGTTCCCTGCCGCAATTCAAAGTCTGGCATGGAAAATACCAGCCGGTACCATCGTTCTCCCTTGGAACTGTTGAAAAGGAGAACGTCAAACGATTCATTCATACCCAATTCGTTGAGGAAGAACGACTTGACGCCGAGGCCAAGGCCGACGTCGGTGTCGTACGATATGATGGGCAGGACATCGACACCGGGCGCAACTGCTCGGTCCACGGCCTTCGATACTGAAATCTGACCCAGATCGAGGTCGGCGACGAGTCCGAAGTGATCGGAGGTGAAAATGGAATCCGCCGGTCTATCAAGGAAACGTTCCGCCGAGATGCGCATGCCCTTCGCAAAATGTCGTGAGAGGAAAATGTGATCTATGCGTCGGGCCTGAAGGTCGTACCAGGCCTCAAACTCGGCCTCGGGGGAGTTCGGCAAGGAAGCATCGGGAGAAGAGGGGATATTCGTATTAACGGCCGGGTCCCAGGTTGGCAGTTCTCCCGCTCCTCCAAGTGCGATCGCATCGACGAATCCGGCGGCGAAGATCGGGCTGACCGTCAGTGATGTAGGAGTGGCATTCAGGTCTCCTCCCAAAATCACAGGATCGTCGCCGACCTCTTTCCGCATGCGTTCGAGGAGTCGTTCGACCATGTGACGGCGTCGTTGTTCCCCGTCGGCCAGTTGCGCGAGGAGATTTCGTGTTTCCTCGGATGGGAGCGCGCGGTCGGTGCAGATTCGAAGCAAGCGCTCGCGTGAGGCTTCGGTATCTTCCGGATTTGCTATGAGGTGTGTGTTGATTATGTATGCCCGTCCTGTGGGGAGCGTTATGCGGGCGACGAGCGCAATATTTTCTTCCCGAAGGTGGAAAGAGACGTCGTCCCCGATCGCGCCGAATCCGGTTGAAAGCAACCACACGTCGGCCGGCTGAAGGTTCAATTCCTTCCTCGCAAGAATGGCGATCCCTTCGTTCAGATTCGTCGGAATACCGATCGGTCCCACCTTCATGCCCCCTTGTACGCGCTGCGCGACCACGTCGTACCCCAGTGCATCTGCGATGCGGCGGGAAAGGCTGGAGGATGGATTGACCTCCTGGAGCAGCACGATGTCCGGCGCACGGCGCCGAAGCTCTTCTACAAGAAGGACACGCCGGACTTCCAGCCGTTCGTCGGACTCGATTCTGCCCATGGAGAGCGTCCCCTCATAGGTCAGTCCTGACCAGATGTTTGCTGTCGCAATGCGAAGACGGGGGCCGGTAACGACTGTCGAAGAGTCCCAGAGGGAAGAAATGTTCGGAAGTTCCTCGCGAAAATGCATTTCCAGTCGGCTCCATGCTGCCGGCTGCCGGCCCGACGATCCCTGAGGCATTCCGCTAAGGAAGATCAACGGCCACAAGATGCTCCGGAGCGACGGCATGTCTCATACCACAAACTTGTAACCCACCGTGTGTACGGTCAACAAGTGTTTTGGGTCGGCAGGTTTGGTCTCGATCTTCTTCCGAAGGTTGAGGATGAACGTATCGACTGTTCGTGTGGTGGGCGTTTCTTCGTAACCCCAGACGTCGTCAAGGAGCTTGGCGCGCGACACAACTTCGCCTTCATGAAGGACAAAGTACTTCAGAAGCTCGAACTCCTTCGCCGTCATTCTCAGAGTCTTCTTTCCTTTTCGCGCTTCCTGCTTTTTGAAATCTATGTACACATCTCCGAACGTGCATTCTTGGATATCCTGTGCACCGGCGTTCCGTCGACGCAGGAGCGCTTTCACGCGGGCGATGAGTTCGCGGACGCCAAATGGTTTTGTGAGATAGTCGTCTGCGCCGAGCTCGAGTCCGAGCACCTTGTCCACTTCTTCCCCCTTGCCGGTGAGCATAAGGATGGGCGTTGTATTTTTGCCTTCGCGGAGCGTCCGGCAGACATCAAAGCCGTTCATACCCGGCAGCATCACATCAAGGATGATCGCGTCGAAGGAACGCTTTTGCGCGGTGCGGAGTCCTTCTGTTCCGTCGGAACACGTCACGGGTTCAAAGTGCTCTGCGGTGAGAGCATCTTTGAGGCCGCGCATAATTGTTGCGTCGTCTTCAATAATGAGAATTCGTTGCATGGGACCTCAGGGGGTAGAATTATGAAACGGTGAATTGGGACAGTACACAGACAACAGAGAAGGTTATTGTTTGCCAGCAAGCGCAGGCAGGAGAATGGTCACTGTTGTGCCTTTCCCGACAGTGCTTTCGACTGCGACAGTGCCTCCGTGAGCGTCAACTGTGTGCTTCACGAGGGGCAACCCGAGTCCGGCGCCGCCTGCCTGAGCCGAGCGAGGATCCTTGACCCGATAGAATGGTTCGAAGATCTTCGGCAATTCGGCCGCGGGTATACCGATGCCTCCATCAATCACTCTCACGATGACCTGATCCTGAAGAGTAGCTGCCTCAATTCGCACGCGTCGGCGTTTGCCGGAATACTTGAATCCGTTGACGATAAGGTTCACAAGCGCATCCTGCAGAGCGTCGGCATCGGCGCGCACACGCTGCGGCCGGCGGGGGAGACGGCAGGTCAGCACGCCATTCAGCATGCGCGCCTGTCCGGACATCGTTTGCACGGCCGCACGCACGACCGTGTTTAGATCGATCGGGGTCAATTGGTATTCCCGCGTTCCCCGTTCGATTTTCGCGAAATCGAGCACATTGTTGACCATGCGTGCCAGACGGTCGCTCTCCCGTCCGATGATCTCAGCATATTCCGCACGTTTTGCCGGCGTTAAGCGGCGTTCGCGCATCATTTCGGCGAACATCTTAATCGACGTCAACGGCGTGCGAAGGTCGTGCGATACACTCGACACGAAATGTGATTTGAGCCTGCTGAGCTCGTCGCTTTTTTTCCGCTCCTGCTGCTCAAGTGAGACACGATCTTGAAGGTACAAGCGTTCAAATGCCTCAACGGCTCGGGCGACGACGGAGAGCACTGCGTCGACCTCTTCCGGCGTCAGCGGATCGCGCCCTTCCTTGAGGAGGCCGGCAACGGCGCCGAGCGACTGGCCTGCATCCGTGTTCAGGCCGCACGCGAGGTCGAAGCCGTGCGATCGCAACCACGCAGCCCGCGATCGGTCTACCGACCGTGAGGCCGCTGTCGTGCGTTCTGCGGCCAGCAAACGTCCTGATCGAAGTGCTGAGGTCAGGTCGTCGTCGATGCGGATGGAAGGCAAAGCGGTTCCGCCGGCATTCGATGCGGCCTCGAGCGCATTACGGTGCACCCGATACCATGTGAACGTCGTGCCCGGCAGGGTCGCATGCAACTCTTTTACAAGTGCGAGGCCAAGCTCCGCTTCCGCTGCAGCCGCGTGAAACTGTGCCGACGCGCGGTTGAGGATCTTCGCCATGCTCGTGCGCGTGGGATACAACGCTTCGTCCAGGAGACGTTGGAGATCGGTACGGAAGGGTTCGAGCGCCAGGACCAGACCGATCGTCGTGACGATTAGGGGAAGCGTTTCAGCGAAAACACCCTCGCCCCGCAGGATCGACAGGAACACTAGTACGGTCAGAAGTTGGACGGAAAGCGCCAAAATGCCGATGAGGACGTTTGCAAGGCGACGATGCACCTCAACTTCCACGCGAAACACATGGTACCGAAGAAATGCGACCGAAAAACAGAGAGGAACCGCGAGCACGAAGACGGTGGTAAGCTCTTCGGGCACCAGCATGTTTGATCCGAACGCCTGAGGCAACACAACAAGGAGCGTGAATGGCAACGAACCGATGATCAGGCCCCACAGGATCCATCGGAGCGCCACGCGCTGTTCAGCGGATCGCTCTTCCAAGTATCCAACGGCGAGAATCAACAGGCTTGCAGCAATGCAAAGGAAAAAGTATAAATGGAATGCATCATACCAGTTCTGGAACGAATGGAACACCGCCGCATCGCCCGACGCCACCGAACGCACATGATAGTACGAGAGTGCGACGGTGAAAATCGCGGATGGGGCGAAGATCAGGGCGAACGCAGAGCGTGACCGGCCGAGCCGGTGGACGGGAAACTGCGTCGTAAAGAGAAGAAAGCCGGCGGCGACGACGTTGTAGACCAGAAAAAGTCCGGCTCTGCGCGCGATGCTCCAGGGGTCCGACGCTTGGATCGCGCCCTGTGTGAGCAGAAGAAGCGCTCCCGCAGCGATGAGAGTCCAATGGAGCGTCAGCGCGCCGGGGTTATGAATGCGGCGAACCACAAGAAATAACGCGAACGCGAAGATAACAAGTCCGGTCAATGTGAAGATCAGAGGGAACCGGAGGGTGGAAGAGAAGGGGACAAGCACGACAGGTATCTCCGTCTGCATGCCACCGCGGTTCAGTCCGATCTGAATTGTTTCCCCGATCATCGAGAGATCTGCCAGCAGCTCCAGGTGTTCCGGTCTCTCCACGCTCCGCCCATTCCACGATACGACCTCATCGCCGACAGCAAGATGGTGTGCTTGTCGTTCGTGCGGTATATCGGCGACAACCATGCGGCCGTTGTCCAGGACCGCAGTGAACGGTATGCCGGCACGCTCAACGATCGTTGGGATGTTCGTCAGGCAGAAAGATGCGATCAGCAGATCGATCGCCAGGAAGGAGAAGGTCCGATCAGGCCGCCAGTTCATTGATCCGCATGGAGAAGGATTGCCGAAGACTGTACGGAAGTTTGTTGTGGAAGAAAAGACGAAATCCGAACAAACCGGAACGCAAGCCCGGGCATGGCATTTCAGAATTCTCAGGCGTGGGAACATGACATCAGGTCCGACCAAGGCCTTGGAGCGATGTGGCTTCGAAGCTCAACTTCGCACCGCGAGGGGCCGTTGGCAGCCCCTCGCATGGCGAAACGTGCCTACTTCAGCAGAAGCATGCGCCGCACTAGTGATCCGTTTCCCGACTGTAGCCGACATATGTACATCCCCGACGGCATGTCTGCAGCATTCCATGAAACCGCATATCGGCCGACCGGCTGCTCTTCGTTGATGAGCACGGCGACCTCTCTTCCCAGCAAGTCGAACACCGACACCTTCACGTTGCCCGATTCGTTCAGTCTGTATTCGATCTTCGTGTTCGGATTGAACGGATTCGGATAGTTCTGCTCGAGCGAGAGAGTGGACGGAACCGCGTTAGCCTGGCCGTCATACACGCCGACGGTCATAAGATAATTCCGGACCACGGCATACTCTGTCGTGTCTGAAAACACGTACGGATTCAGGATCTCCATGCCGAGCTGCGGAGCAACGAAACCGCTCATCACGGCGAGAATGAACTCATTGGTGGTCACACTATAGACCGCCCCGGTATCGAGGAGTGCTCCGCCGATCCAGACAGAATCGAGCCGTCCGAACGGCGGCCGGGATGCGTCGTACGTAAACCGCAACGGGAATCCGATCGGAAAGTACTCGTCGTTCAGCTCGATGGATGACAATCCCCATTCCAACCCTTTCAACAGATCGAGTCCCGAAATAGCGAATGTCGCCATCCGGTATCCCAGGCCGTTGTCGAGATTGTACCCATAGCCAAGCATGCAAAACACATCCGCTCCCACGACGGGCCCGGCTGGAAGCGGCTGGGCTGTTGCTCCGCCAACCGTGAGACCGATGTCTGTTCCGGTGAGCGACTGAAACGCGCTGGTGACCAGGAGCCCGACAGGCGTCGTGGCCTCGTGCCGCGCTGTGAGGTCGAGCGCCAGCTCATCCTGTTGCGTGCCGAATACATGAACAACCTCGGAATAAAAGCTGCCAAAATACGGGCCGAAGATCTGATCGACTCCTGCCTGCAGTTCATCAACGATCGGAATGATCGTTTCTGCCTCCGGTACATTCTCGTCGAGGGGTATCAACGCATAGTCGAGGAATCGAACGGTGCCGGCATCGACGGTCAGACGCAGCTGGCCAATGTTCTCATAGAATGCGCCGGCCTGCACAATGCGCGTTGTGTCGCCGGCGGGATTCCGGATGCCGATCGGCGTGGCGAAGGCATAATGGTCATGTCCCCCCACGATGACATCGATGCCGGGAACGGATGCTGCAATCTCCTGGTCCAGAGCTGCGCCAAGATGCGACAGGAGGATCACAACGTCACATCCGCCCGTTGTGAGGGCCGTGATCTCTTCTTCCAAGATTGTCGGGAGCGCGGTATCGATCACCGCCGGTTGAGGAAGCGACAGAATGTTGGTCTCGGGAGTCGTCAGTCCAAACACGCCCACGGTAATGTTTCCCACGGACTTGATAAGGTGGGGTTTGATGTAGGTCTTCAGACCCGTTACACCGGCTGAATCGAGACAGGTATTGGCGCTGAGCAACGGGTACGTGATGCCGTTGACGAACGATGTGTCGAGCGACGTCTGCAATGCGACCGGAGTGAGGTCGAATTCGTGATTGCCGACGGCCATCGCATCGAGCCCAAGTTGCTGTAAGATGCGAAACTCCGGTACGCCAAAGTATGCGTTGAACATCGGGTCGCCGATGAACAGGTCGCCCGCATGGAGAAACAGCACGTTTGGCTGCGACGCGCGCGTCATGCCGACCAACGTCGCTGCGCGTGCAATGCCGCCGATGCTGCCTCTGAGGTTCACGCCGCGGGGTCCATGCGGAGCGAGGCTGGAATGCGTGTCGTTGATGTGGAGAATTGTCAGCGTATCGGAGTCGGCAACGCATACGCACGAAAGGGCGATCGATGCGGCGAACACGCAGATCATACGAACAGGTTTCATGGGACACCTCCTGAAATGGGGAAGAATAGAGTGGGAACAGGTGGACCATACAAGAATGAAGGATGTGGGCCGTACATGACAGTACATCAACAAGAAGGTAGAAGAGTGAACAGCAAAGACTTTTTGCCGAATCATGCCGATCGGGTGCATCGGGCCCGGGCATACAATGTGCCGTCGCGCACGTATAAGACCCGGTCGGCACATGCGATCAGACGTGTATCATGACTTGCCACGACAACGCCGACATTCCTTCGGCGTGCGCATGCATGGAGCAATTCGATCACTGCCAGTCCTTGCGAGCTTTCCAGACTGGCCGTCGGTTCATCCGCAAGAATGAGCTGAGCGTCGTTCACGAGCGCCCGGGCGATGGCGACGCGCTGCTGTTCCCCTTGGCTCATCGAATCCGGCCACCTGGCCGACAGTCCGCTGAGACCCAGTTCGCGAAGGAGATGCAGCGAACGCTCACGCGCCGCTTTTCGTGCAGTGCCGGCAAATTCAGAGGCGATCGCCACATTCTCAGCCGCCGTGAGGGCGTTGAGAAGTCGAAAATTCTGGAAGACGAAGCCGACATGATACGCGCGTAGCTCCTGCTGTTCACGGGCGGAAAGGTCGGCAGGCGACCGGCCAAAGAGTTCAACGCGCCCATGCGTCGGCTCGAGCAGTCCCGCGATGAGCTGGAGCAGTGTGGTTTTCCCGCTCCCGCTCGGGCCAAGAACCAGGATTACCTCTCCCGCGGCGACCGTCATCGAGATGTCTTTGAGGGCCATAATGCCCGAACCATGATTGTAGAGCTTTGAAACATGCGAGAGAGAAACGATTGTGGTCATACAAATGCCTCTGTCGCGTAAATGGTGCGCAACTTGCGCAATGGGACCAGGGCACTCACAAAGGATACGGCGCTGAGCGCCGCAAGAACGAGGACAACGTCCGAGGCCGTGAGAACGGATGCCACTTCGGGAGCGACGAAACCGATGAGGGCGGATAACGGGATCGCCGCACCGGCCGCGACGCCGAACGATACTCCGGCCAGGACGTTCGCCTGTGCGAGTACAACGCGCGGCAGAAATCCAGGCGGCGCCCCAATCGCCTTGAGCACGGCGAAGTCGCGCCTTCGTTCCAGCACCGTGAGCGTCAACAACAGGCTCACGATTGCCGACAGGGCGACGGCACCGATCACGGAAAGCACAATGAGCACCGGCAGGAATCCCGACCGCATCTCCCGCAGGTTGTTGGCCACGAATGCGTCCTGCGTGTACACAGATACTCCCGGCACTTCGTCGGCTATCGTTGCAGGCAGCGCTTCAACGGAGTGCTTTCCATTCGCCCGGATGATGTACGCCGACACGAGGTCGGGAGAATTATAGAGCTTTCGCACATCCTCCAGACAGGCGAACGCATATTGTATCACTACCATGTTCGTTCCGCCCGAAATGCCGACGACGCGAAGATGAAGATCCTGCACTTTCACCGAATTGCCTACCTGCAACCGCCACTTTGCGGCAAATGCCTTGTCGAGAACCACCTCCCCTTGTCTGGCAACGGTTCGACCTGCGACAATAACGGGCGGACCGCCCAGCCCTGACGCCGGGTCAAAGCCGGCGAGATCCACGGTCGCCGATCCGCGATCGGTTTCCAACGACGTCAGAAGAAATATGACGGGGGCCGCTTGCTGCACACCCGGCACTTCGCGAAGGAGCGACCCATGGGCGGTTGTGAGAAGGGAAAATCCGCGGAGGAGATTGGTGGTTTGTTGTTGCACCACCCAGGCATCCGCCCCCGTTGCGCGGAAGTAGGCGATGGAGCCCTCTTCAACGCCTCGATACAGCGCGAGCAGAAATCCCATAAGAATGAGCGACAACGCAATGCCGCTCACCGTCAGAAAATGACGCGTGGGCTGACCGCGAAGCAAGAAAAGAGCATATCGGGACATGGCGATCATAGATCGGAAGTATCACGAGAACATTGGAACTGTGGTCTTCAGTCGTCCCTGGAATCGCTCGAAGATGTCGGCCAGGGTCGGACCCGTCACCGTGATGCCATGATTCTTCAGCCCAATAACGGCGCGACTGGGGTCCGGAGTATCGTCCAACAGTCGCGACACTTCTTCGGCCAGTTCCCGTGTGCCGCAGGGAAAATTCTGCGGCGTGCACACAATGTCGTCCATCCACGCATGAACGTGGACAATGGCGCCGACGCCGGGATACGTCTCATAAATCAGCGCGTGTTCGACAGCATCCACGCTGACTCGAGCCCGCGGCTCACCTTCGGGAGGCATCGACACATGCGCAATGCCGCGGTCGAAATCGAATTCGCGCACCATGAGCACGTCCTTTCCTGCTCCCTGCAGCCGCGCTTTGTTGCAGCCCCGTGCCGTCATCCAAAAGCTTCCGTTCGAGAACTCGGATACCCGTTCTCGCGCGCTGAGATTTCCGTAACTCAACCCGGTCATGCCGAAGATCTTGTACAGATGATGCAACTCGTCGGGTGAAAGGACCGAATCGAGCGGAAAAGGAAGGGGAAGCACGCCCATGCGGTCGAGGACAGCCCCGTGACGGCGAACGTCTTCCACCGCCGCCGAACCGTGCCAGTATCGTTCCGGCAAATCGGGAACAAGGTCGTTGTTTGTGGCATAGTGCGCCGTTGCGATCGGAAACACACGCTCAAAGACTGCGTTCGCCTCGTATGGAAGGTGGTAGAAACCGGCTTCGGGCGTGGTGAAATAGATCTCGCATCCGTCGAGCCTCCGATGGTCCGGTCTGGGCGGCACGATGGCCACGGCGAGGTTGGAGAGCGACCGGACGAGGGAAGCGTAACAAAATGAACGGAGGTCGGCCGGCGGCCCCGGTATGCTCAATACAGATATGACAAAAACGCTCTGTGACCGGCGCCGATACGGTGTCGGCGCCGCAGCGTTCGTAAGATTGAGGACAAACTGCAATCCGTTGACGTCCTCCGATCGTCGGAAACCGTGCTGTTCAAAGGAACCAGCGAGCGTTGAAACGAGCGCATCGCGCAGCGAGTCGCATCCTTCCGTCCGTGTAGTATACGTCATGACATCACCTCGTGAGATTCGATTGCCATCACGTCGCGGCACACCGTATCGTCGAAAGTTTCCCTCCGTCGCAAAAGGGTTTTTCCGTTTCTTCCGACTGACACGATGGCCGGACGTGGATGGCCAAAATTTGATTCAAGCGCCGTGAAATATGCGCCGGTGTCCATGAGCGCGATGACATCGCCCGGCGCGAGCGACGGCATCGGTAAGTTTCGATACACGATATCGCCGGCGAAGCACCCAGGTCCGAGGATCGTTATGTGTTCGCTCCGGGGACGGGAGACGCCGGTGCACGGCAATACGTCGTGCGCCTCGTAGTACGTCGGCATCGTTACAGTGCCGAGTCCGCCGTCGGTGATCGCCCAGGTGCCGGCCCCGGGACGATGCTTCACCGCATGGACTTTCAGGAGGAGGAACTGATGCGGCCCGGTCACGCATCGTCCGGGTTCGAAGATCACCTCCGGCAGCCGTTCGCCGGCGAATGCATGATGAACGGCATGAGCGATGAAACGGATGAACTCACAAGGATCTGCCGAGGGCGCAGAAGGTGCGGGCAGTCGACCGAACGCCTGGTACTTCAGCATCTCGAGGCTCGTGAATTCCCGGGAAGTCCGCGACGCAAACCCGCCGCCGATGTCGATCGTGGTCGGAGCGAAACCAAGCATTCGGGCCTCGCGCAGCAGCATCTCGAGGGTCCGCACCGCCGGGAGATACTCCTGCGGAGAACGGATCCCTGTACCGATGTGGAGATGGTAGCCCGCGAACAGCAGCGAAGGAGCCCGGTGGAAGCGCGCAAGAGCTAAACGCACCTCGCCTCCCTTCAGGTCGAGGCCGAAAGCGCATCCTGACCGGCTCCCGGTGGCCGAACCGGCATTCATACCGCGTGGCACGATATCGGGATTCACGCGGAGCAGGACTTCCGGCCGCAGGTCCATCTCAGCGGCCAGCCGTTCGAGCACATCAAGCTCCGCCAGTGAATCGACAGCAATGAACCGAACATGACTCTCAAGACATGCCCGGATGAAACTTTCGGACTTGCACGGGCCGTTGACGATGATGTCGCAGCCGGCATAACCCACCCTGTGCGCCGTATGCAATTCAAGTTCGCTCATGACCTCGATGCGCAGTCCCGCTTCCCGCACAAGCCGCACGATGCCCGGGACGCCGTTGCACTTCATGGCAAAATGCACGGCGACAGGGCCGGTGTATTCATGTTCCGCAGTGCATTGGAGACGGCGTGCAAAAGAGAGAAGTCGATCCTCATGCACAACGTGAAGCGGCGTTCCAAACTCTTCCGCCAGCGAAGTCAGGGGCACATCGTTCAGGCGCAGTGTCCCTCCGGCGTCGGCAGAGAGGCCCCAGAGGGTCGGATCGGATATCGCAGGTTGTCGCATTGTCGAAAGTCCACTGTTTACACGTGCAATCTACCCGGTGCAAACGGGTCATGTGTCATGGCGGCGTCAAGAGAGCGTCAAGGTACCGTCACCGGCCGCGTCATGATCGCAAAGTGCTTGTCCTCCGTCATTCCGAACCGCTCTGCCGCATGAAGTGCGATCGCGTTGTCCGGCGACATCCAGGTCGTCTCGAGCTCATCGAAATTCCTGGCCATGCGATGGAGGGCGTCGAACAACAGCGCGTGCACGCGTCCGCGCTGCCAGTGCCGTTTGATCCCTACAGCATAGACAATGAGTCGTCGAATGTGCGACCGATGCGTGAGAAAATGGAACACTCCGAACGGCGTCGCACGCCCGCCGCGCATCGGTTGGAGAAGGGGATTCACGTCGAGCACGCATTGCAGCACGCCGACCGGTTCTTCGCCGTGTTCAACGATGACGTTCAAATCCGGACGCGTGACAAGCCGAAGATCGCGCGCGGCAAACCGGTATTCGTCGGACGAAACCGGGAGAAAGAAGCAGTTGTCCGCAAATGCGTCGTTGTATACCTCACGGATCCGCTCCAGCTCTGAGGCGAGGTCGGAGAGTCTCACTGGCCGTACGTGCAGCTGCGGCGCTAGCGCTTGGGGAGCAGGATGCCGATCGAGCCATTCTCGGATATCCGGATTGCGCCGAGTGTGAAGCATTCGTTCGACGATGAATCCTGTCTGCTCAAGCAGGGGGAGATACTTCTGTGGATGATGTGTCTGAAAGAAGGTGACGTGCTCATCGAATTTGTCCGCCTGCAGGCCGAGTTCCGAATAGTGATGAGGATGGAAGGGGCCGTGGAGATCGGTTGCGCCGCGCTGACGGCACCATTCGCCGACCGTTGAGAACAACGCACGAACGGCCGCAGCATCGTTGTCGCTTTCAAAGTAGCCGAACATGGCCGGCAGCCGCCCGCCGGGGAGTGCATACGCTGGATTCACGACCGCTGTGGTTCGTGCGACGGGAATTCCGTCCTTCAGGCATAGAAATACGCCGAGCTGCGCGGACCGGAAGTACGGATTCTTGCGGCTGTCCAATGTCCTGCGGACATCGCTGTCCAACGACGGGATCCAGAGGGGATCCTTGCGATACAGTTTGCGGGGAAGGGCGAGAAATCCGCGCCAGTCGCTCCGGGTCGTCACGCGCCGGATCTCATAGTCCATGGCTCATGTGCCTTTCCGCACTTCTTCGATCCGGTAGGACCTGTAGATGAACGAAAGGTCCTGCGAGTGGAGCCGCCGGGCCTCATCGTCACGGCCGATAATGCACGGTTCCAGTTCCAGCGGATGACTGCGGGGAACGAGCAGGTTACGATAGGTCAGCACTGCTGAGTCGACTGCTACGCGGACTGTTTCGCGCAGGAGGTCCGTGAACGCCTGAGCCGGCATCCACTCAAAAATGTTCGTGAAATTGAACCTGGAGATGCTCCCCGCGGGAAGCGATTGAAAATACTCCCGGCAATCGCCGCTGACGATCGTTATGCGGTCAAGCCGTTGCCGAAGGGTCTTGATATTCTCCCGCCGCAAATAGGCGGGCAGGTGGTCGAGGTCGTAATATCTGCCGAGTAATGCGTAGGACAGGTACGTGCTGTCGCGGAGGGGCAACGTTGTCACCGCGCGACGAACGACATCCGCAAAGTGATGGCCAAAGGAGAAGTGCTCTTCCAACTGCGCAAAAAATGCCGGATCGAAGAACAGAGACATGACTCGACGGCTGAGAAAGATCCGCGTAAATGCTTTCCACCTCCGGTTCGACCAGGAATGGTCGAACAGTTTCTCCCGAGCATGCCGGTCGTCGATTGTGAACATCCGTTCGACAAGGGACCTTCCGACAAGCATGCGCGTCATGCGGCCGAGAAGGCGCATATACCGTTCATACCGCCCGCAGTGGATGATACCCAGCCGGATATCCCCGGGCCGGACGTCCCAGTACGCGAGTGCCTGTTCCGAGAGCTGAGGGCGGAGCGAACGATAGGTGTCGATCCTGTGTCGCGACGGCGTAACGCCGAAGAAACAGAGGAGTTCCGGATACGGGAGGACGCGGAGCGCTGCGATCTTCAACTCAAGCAGATGATTTTGGTGCGGATTCAGGTCGAGCGAGATCACCCGCTTCGGATCGTCCAGGAGAAGAGTGAGAGCATTGCAGCCTCCGGAGGTGATCGTAAAGACCACGTCCGACGGAGAAATCCGGAACGCTTCCCGATCGAGCTGTGGATCCTCCCAGCATTGCGCATAGAGGACTTCCTGGAAGACTCCATTGCGGCGTTTGGGGAGGGCCGTTTTCATGATCGAGCCTCCGAAGTTGCGTGGGGATGCAACCCCTTTTTTGTATGCCAGGCTGCCCAATCGGCCACGGCCGGCAGGCCGACGAGGACGGCGTGGAAAAACTGTCCGGTGGCGCTTGCGACGATCAGTCCAGGCACAAAAAGCACATAGAGGGCGTTGAAGCGGAATCCATCCCGGTCGATGTGCAGCGTATGTGAGTTGCCGCAGAACTTCCTGAATGACCTCCACGTGGGGATCATTCTTGGGACCGTCGATCGATACGCCTCGTACCCATCTCCGTGGTCTTGTGCTAGCATCTTTTCTTCGAACAGTATGAGATTGCGATAGTGAAGAGCGAGGAGTACCGGATACGCGACTCCAGGAAGGGGCATGCAGAGGGCAAAAGCCGCGGCGGCAATCAGGTCGGCCAGGTAGATCGGATTGCGTACGAGGTCGTACGGCGGGGCGATGCGGAGCTCTTCGGGCCGGACTTCGAACGACATGACGCGATGAGACCGCAGAACGGTCCCCGCGGACATGCGCAGCAAGGAAGCGACTGCACATCCGATAGCGGCGATCAGAAAGCCGAATGAACGGGGGGCCGCTGCTCCCAGGAGAAGCTCGAACACTGTCTGCTTCACATCAGTCAACACATAGGCGCAAAGGCAAGCGGCAAGCACGATGCCGAGCGATATGAAAATGCGGTACTGGAATTCCCAGGCAAGCATCGCGTTCATGTGCCCTCCCGAGGAATGCATACCCGTACTGCGGCGGGGACCGCTTCGATCGAGCACGGCGTCACGCCCAGATATTCGCCGTCAGCCTCGATCTCCACCGAATCTTCGGCGGCAATCGTCAGCGAGCGGACAGGTCGGAGCGAAAAATGCGGGGTGTGCACATGCCGGGCTGAGTAAATGCGGCGAAGGTTCGCGAGGCGAACGGGGAGCGACTGTTCCTTCATGACGAGAAGGTCGAGTGTTCCGTCGAACGGGTTCGCTCCCGGCGTCAGATTCATTCCGCCGCCGGTGAACTGACCGTTGCCGATGACGACGCCAAGCACCCGGTGCGATTCGATCGCATGACCGTCAACTGCGATGGTCAGGTCTTGATTCGGATGACGGAACAGCATCCTGAATGCGCCGAGAGCGAACGTCATTCGGCCGTTCATTCGTTTCGGTGCGGATTCAACTTCGCGCACGACTGCGGCGCCGATTCCAAGCTGGCATTCGTTGACGAATAATCGTCCGCACAGCGTACGTCGCCGGTCCCGGAAGCGAACGTGTCCCAGGTCCATGGCGCGGGAATTGCCCGCGGCGATGACGCCGATCTGATCACGGAGGCCGCGAGGAAGATTGAGTCCCTGGGCCAATCCTTGTCCGGTGCCGCTACTGAGAATGCCGAGCGTGGGAAGGGAGGACGTGGGGGCGCCGTTGATGCGGAGTCCGTTGACGACCTCCTGAACAGTACCGTCGCCGCCGACGGCTATGATCGTGCGGATGGAGTGCTCGGAGGCGAGCCGTAGTGCAGTCGCTTCGGCTTCGCCGCGTACGCACGTGACGTGGATTCGGAGTTCGTTCCCAAGCTGTCCGCGAAGCGCTTCGATCAGCGCCGGGGCCCGGGTGCCGGTTTTTCCGCCGGCGGAGGCAGGATTGATGATACAGGCAATCATGACGGCGGCATAATAGCCGGCCCGCCGTCGACAATTGTCAGTTCAATGGCAGGAATGTGTCAAGAACTTGTCAAGCAGTTGATGAACTTCTTCCTCGATGACCTTTTTGCAGGCAATTGTACGTTCCTCATGGATGTTCGATACCCTTTGGATAACGGTCTGCGGCCAGATTCAATTGCACCCTGTGTTCAAGCAGTGCCTTCAGTCCGGCGAGCACCAGCGAAAAGCCTTGCGTCGATCCAGTGGCCTGCAGTACACGTTCGTCGCCGGTTCCCGTAAAACCCGCTCTGTGATGTCCACAAATCCGCCTTGTGATTCTGGATGACCGGAGGGGGTATGTACAGTCCGATGTGGCGTGATGGAAAGCGAAAGTAGGCAAGCCGACCTTTTAGGCCATAATACGGTATCCCGTAGCTGATCTTTTCATCCGCATCCGGTGCGGCTTTTTTGATCGCCGACCGAAGTTGTCTGAGCTTGCCCTGCAGCGTCTTTGGAGATGCTGCAATGTATGCATCGACATCTCTTGGTCTTTGCTTTATACCCGCAGCCATCTCTCCTCCAAATCAGACGACTCGTTCACGGAATAAGGGCAGCAAAATCACGTCATACTGAATGAGTGTCGCTGTTTGCCGCTTTTGCGTTCACTGCGCCCGTGTGACGGCTACAGCTCGCCGAATCGCATGGACAGCAGGAAACCGTTCCATGATTTCTTTGAATTGGGAGTGGAAAAAATCTTGGCTGCTACGCCAAAAGATCGAAACGGTGCGATCGCCACTTCAAGATCGAGCGGAAAGCCAATAGTGGAAAACTTGGATTCCTCCGATCCCTGCAGGTACGAAATCCCTCCCGAAACAGACGCCATGAAGAAGCGGGACTTCAGCGCTAGCCCGAAAAGTGCTGCAACCTCGCCGGCGAAAAAGCGGCTTCTTTGTTCGGGAAGCGGTGCTGGGAAGATGGTGATGAAGCGACCGGAGTAAAGCGTTGTCTTCGAAAGCAGCGAATAACCTGCAAGAAACGCTGCACCTTTCGAAGGTGCGATTCCGAGTCCCAAAGTAAGCCAATGATGGCGTTCTTCTTCAGACTCGCCGAACGATGGAGGCGAAGGATGAATCAACGTCATGCCCTTGGCTTCGATTCTGTTGATAGTAAAAGGATCGATCCTTCCCTTGAACGGTCGAACTTGATCCCTATCTGTTACCGTGCCTGCGCACCAGAGACCTGGCGGATCTTCTGCCGTAATGTTGAGGAAATCATACTCTTTGAATGCGAGAGACGTCTTCGTTCTGAGCCAGCATATGAAGAATGTCTCTTGAACACCATGAGAATTCACAACTTCAATCTGACGAGTGGAATCAATTTCGGAACGTGGCACTTTCCCCGCAAACTGCCTTCCCGATTGTCGTTCTGAGCCCGATCCGATGACGAAGTCGGTCGGCTCTCGCACAAGCGCATGCCTGTAGGCGCCGCTCTCGACGATGCTGCTGTCATTTCGCGTTATCCGAAGTGCCGTCTCAGATGGGATCATTCCCTTTTCTATCTCTTCTCTTGTCAACTCGTAATAGGAGGTGCAACCATTCTGTGCAACAAGGAAAGCTGCAATTATGATGTATCGTGAGTTCATAACACCTCCCACGCGATTGACAGTCCGAGTGACGAACACGTCTCATCTTCATGACGCAAAGTAAGCGGGCGTCGCAATGCCGCCTGTCAGCTGTCATGCTGAGGTCAACGGACAAGATTGAATGTCCCAGCGCCGGTGTGAAGATGATACTTCAAGTAACCACCGACCTCTGTAGAACGGAGTTCGCCGACGCTCGTATAATTGAAGTAGGGATACATGAGAGCGCCGATAAACGGGATGACACTGTACCCCCGGTAATCATCGCCGTCCTTGAAAAGAATTGTAGGGCCGCCGCACACTCCAACCGCCACAAGGCCGCCAACGGCATATGCCGTTTCGATACCGAGATGGATTCGGCTCATTCGAGGGAGAAAATCGATGTCGAGGACGGGTCCAATGGAAGCACCGGCGCCGCTCGAGTGCTCTGGTCGGATCATCCAGACGTAACTGATTTCCGCGCCGTAAGTGAACCCTCCATTGTCGCCAAAGGTATAACCGAGTTTGATCCCGGGGTTGAGGAATGTTGTAGCATTCTGCGCATGGATGAGCGTGGCGAATCCAATTTCAGCCAGCACGAAGAACAATGCAGATCGACTTCGCATTGATTAACCTCCTGTATTGATCGGCCTGACGGCGAGTGTTTGGCAGTAGAACGACGCGGACCGCCAACAGTTTTTCGATTCCCCATCGCCCCGTTGTGGCGTTGCGCTCATTCGTTGCGTGTATAAACATGCTACCGCAAACATGACGGTCGATCGTAGGCAGGTTTCTCAGAGAAATCCCTCGGTGGCTCCAACTTCACAAATTGCGCGAAACGAACGTAGCCAATCAGACTCTGAAACACAAGCGCGGAGCGCTACAAGCCCACACTCACCGAGTATCGCCGGCCACCGTCCAGTCGAACTCTCGAGGCAGCGCTCGGAGTGCTCGGTGCGCCTGGCGGCGCTGCCGTACTGTATCGGACGGTGACCGGAACAAGCTGGCTGACGCCGATCGTCCACTGGAGCCCGCCCAACGATAGACCATATGCAATCTCGATGTTCTGGAGATACGCAAACGTGATCCCCAGCGGGTCGCGACGGTAGTTCTTCACTCCAAACACCAAGAACTCGGGCTCCCAGTGCTCGATGGCGAGATTCGCCCGGACCCAATTCGAGGACGTAGCGATCCGAAGGACCCCAGGGCCCGTTGGGATCTTTCCTGACATAGAAATATCGGAGACGGATAGGGTGCCTCCACCACGAATGTTGAGCCGGTTCTGAAACATGGAGGCCGCAAGCGGAGTGAAGGGCCAAGACTCTACATGTCCGATGAACCGTCCATTCCATGAAACATAATGCGCGAACGTCTCCCATGGCATTCCGAACGCCGGGAAAAACAATCCGGCATTGAATGCTCTTGAGTAAACCTTATCCGAGAGCTTGCTGAACAACGCATTGTCGCTCAACAGTGCAACGGGGGAAGAAGTTTCTTCATACCTCCCGCCGCCAGAGAAGAGCATATTTGGCGAGAGTCTCCATCGGAGATCGGCCGCACCGGAACCATCGGATGTTTCCAGCAACATTCCGTAACCGCCGTCCCGTCCGGGTGTGTCTCCAAATGTTCTTGTCCCGGTGATGATAAGTTGAAACGCGCTCGCGGGAAAGAGTTCCAATGAATATGACCACTTCCAGCGCTGAAGCGTCTCGTCGAAAGGGGCGAAGTAGTCCTGCAGGACTATTTCGTTCTGTATGATGTTGGGAATGTGCCGGATGCCGGCCGAGACGACGGCTGTGGAGTCAAACAGGCCGGCCGACAGGGAAACATGGGGGCTTCCCAACAGCGAGCCTGATCGCGAGTAGAAACGAAATCCCGCGGTAATGGAAAAGGGTCCTGCTCTCCCCGCCCAATCGACGTCGATCGACCCGAAGTTGTCGTCGAATGATGTCTGCCAGCGGGCTGTGCTGTTTTCGAACGACGTGTACGTACGATCGCGACGTAAGGCAAGAGAAACAGAATCGGAGGTGCCGGCGATCGTGACTGCTGCTTTCATTGAACTCGCAAATGCCGTGATTGCGAATCGATCCGAATGCTGGCGAAGCATGTCGAAATACGACATTGAGACATCGACACCGACGTGACGATCAGGTCCGAATTGGCGGGCTGGCGAGGCGGCTAGGACAAAGAGGATGAGCACAAAAGAGCCGCGCCAATGACGGCGCGGCTCGTTGGTCAGATGTTTCACTTTGGATCGATTCGAGCGTGAAAAGAGTTTGTCCTTTAGCTCACGGTACGTTGATCGACACAGTGTTCGTGTAGTTATTCGCGCGTATCCCCATGAAATTCCCCCACGAATAGGGGTACCAGGTTCGTTGCGCCCGGTACTCGTACGTGTCTGCGGCTGGAACCTGATCATCGTAGTAATAAGACGTCCACCAGACCGTATCGATCACGGCGAAGGCTCCGGTCGTGCGGCGTTCGATGATGTATGAACCGAATTGATTGAGGTACACTTGAACATATCGTGGACTCGGCCCGTACGCGTAGGCGGTGATATTTTGCGGAGCAGGCGTGACGTCGATCTCACCGTACGCGTTCGATTTCAATTGGACCATTAACGAATTGTTCAGCTCGATGGGAACGGTGACTCCGTTTTTGGCGACGTTGATTTGTGCCGGCATTCCGTCGTTGTTCAGAATGAGGAAGCGGTTGTAGCGATATCCCTGCCAACCGTAGGTATATCTCGACTTCGGCTCGTAGAGCTGGCCGTTGGCTGTGACGGTCACGGTTGTCGAAGCGTCGAGCATGTAGCTTTCGTCCCGTAAGCTCACCTCGAGCATCCAGGCAAACGACTCGTCCACGTGCATCAGGCGCTTCAGCGTCGTGTTCGTCATATTCGGGAAAATGCCGCTCAACGTCGGATCGGGAAACGTGAAGGCGTCATACGTCTGATCTGTCCATCGCCAGATTATGTCTCCCGAGGCAGATGAATCGACCGTATACGCAGGCAGCCACTGCTGTTTCGGGTTCTGCGGCGGATTCGTGAAGAAGGACTGGAGGTTGATCTGGAGTGTGTAATTGTTGCCGTCCGTGTCGGCGTCGCGCACTTCCACGGTTTGCGTTGACGTCAGCCAGGTCGTCGCTCGAGCGAGATACGAGTCTACCGTATCCATGTCGGCCGAAGACCCCTTCTTGATGATGTCGTCACCCTGATCATCCGATTCGGCCTTGAGAAATGCTATGCCGCTCCGAAGCCGGCTGATGAGCGTCAGCAAGTTCGTGTGAATTCCTGCCGCCCGAGTCAACCCGTCAGGCGCGAGCGTAAAGAACGTCGTATTATTCGGCTGAAGAGCCTCGACGGCAGCCTTGGTTGTGTAGGATGGAAGGTTGAACTGATAGACCAGGAACTGGTCGACTCCAGCCTTGATGCTGCGGAGCATGGCATCCATGACGTACACTTCGGTAAGGTCCAGAACCACAGGACTCAGGCCGGGGTCCCCCTGCATCTTGCCGCTGATGGGGAACTCGAAACCGGTATTCGTCTCGACCACGGCGAGGCGCTCAAGGGCGTAATCGATGCGCGGGACGAAGTGATCGCGCAAGACGGCCTGCATTTCGGCGACGGTCGGCGGGTCGGACATGGCTTTGAACAACATCGTTCCGAGGCTCGTGGCAAGTTCCTTCTGGGGTACTTTCATGTCGCCGATGCTTGCGGGAATACGGAATCGGAAGAGGTGCGTTCCCTGGACGGCGGAGCCGGTGTAGTTTTCCCACCGTTTGATCACGGAGTTGATCGACGTGTCGCTGTACGCGCCAAAGACTTCCGTCAGCGCGGCTCCGAGATTTGCAGTCGGGCTTGACGGTGAAGTGTTCAGGACACTCTTGTAGAGCGAATTTGCACGGCTAAAACTAATGAGATCGAGGTCGGAAGAATTGTTGATCGAAGCATTGCTCAGCGTGTAGAGTTGATTCTCGAGCTCAGTATATGCCTCGGCCTCTGTGGCCGCGGTGTCGGGCGTTGTCTCAGTGGTCTGCTTGTCGCACGCGGAAACGAACAGGGTCAGTGCGGCGGCTGTGAAGAATTGCATGAATCGGAACATGAAAGTCTCCCCGAATGTGTCAATGTGGTTGAAAAGCGTCCTCCAGTGTCATTCAAGTTAGTGAGAGCTTTTCCTAACACCAAGCGCGCAGAACGGCTAGTTTCGGCCAATGTCTTGGATCCGGGAACGACTTCCGTGGAAAGTCGTGAAATTGGAGCAAAGACTCGTGTTGCGAAAATGTGATTATCAAAATCGGGAACGACGTGACGCTCGACACATTACGCGTTGACAGCGACGACTCGGTATAGGTGCACGATCGTTCTTGTACACCAATATGAGAAGCTTGCCCCTGCAATGTCCCGCGCACGCTCTCTGCCCTACGTTATTCAGGGGAAATGTGCCCTCGTCAAGGAATAGGTGATCGGATATGCGACGACATACAGCAGATATTTACGAATTCAATGTTTCCGAAGCAAGCATAATACCAATCCTCCGCCACCGACAACCTTCTCGTGCTCCAGAATGAGGCCGCCTGTCTCTATGAGGGAGGGCAATCCTCGTATCGACATGAAATTGCGGTAGTTGCGGAAATGCCTCCGTCCCGCCGCTACCTCTGAGAAGAAGATCACGAACTTTGTGAGCCATCCTTTAAGAAATCGATATGGGCCGGGATGGAAATCGATCAGCAATATTCGTCCATCGTCCTTCAGAACGCGTTTCATCTGGCCGATCACTTGTCCGCGAACGGGTTCGTCCATTTCGTGCAACATCAACATGGATATCACCAGGTCGAAGGTGCCGTCTTCAAAAGGCATCTCGCGTGCATCTGCCAGCCGAAGGTCCGCGGCTCCCCGCAACCTCTTCTGTGCGATATTCAACATCGATTCGGAGGCATCGATGCCGAAGAGTGAGCATTCGTATTTACGATAGAGGTCCAGATGGACGCCTGTGCCGCATCCGACGTCGAGTATAGCCATCCCTTTCTGTGGCCGGAACATACCCACACCGATAAGCCTAAGCCCGCGATTCATGGGCTCAAAGATCGTGTCGAAGAATGCGGCTATTCCGCGGTATGCGTCGTTGGTCATCGCCTTCTCAAAGGGAACTTTAATTCGTCGATGATCGATGCAGCCGTCCAGTAGATATCAAAATTGCCGTTCCGATTACTGCCGAAGATGTGAGAGAATGTCGGATAGAGGTCGCCCTGCGTCGTGTCTGAAAACGATGCGGTGCGGGGCGACGTCCATTGTCCATTTTCCCTGTTTGCGAACCTGATCACTTCTCGTCCAACAATATCCCTGAGTCGAACGCTCCAATAGACTGCTTTGCCGTCGGGGGAGAAGGCGGGTGAACCATGTTCGTAGTCACTCGTGGAAATGATCCTCGGTGCGAACAGCCGGACCTGGATCCCGGGCGGTTGTTGATCAAAATAATCGCCGGTCTGCACGTGAGAGGTTCGATCCTGGCTGAGCAGCGGTTCTGCGGTAAGCAAAGCGCTGAGAAGAAGGCTGTTGGAAGCCAATGACCACATGGAGTGCATTTGAGGCTGCCGGTTGAGGCAGCTCGTGTGAGCTTTTCAAGCCGCATTTTCGCTTCGATCATATCCAGCACGTCGTGATCGGCATTCTTCCACATGCTCATAAATCACTTGGATTCAAGTTCCCCTGCAATGAACTCATCGGCTTCTTCGGCTGTCGCGAATGTCCGGCGAGCCTTGGCCTCATAGAACGGTTTGTTGGTTGCAAACATCGACGGAGTGATGAATCCTCTTGTCCACTGCGTATCCTTGAATTTCGCGCGCGATTCAAAGTAAATGTATCCGGTCGCTACGTCTCCAAGCGCGGTCTTCGGTTGCCGCCAAAAGTAATAATGTGAACTGTCTCGCAGGAACTCGAAAGGTGACCCGGCGACGGTGAATCCCGCCGGGGAATCTCCACGCTGTGCCATCACGCGCTCGATGAAATCACCCATGCGCGGGGGAGGCCCCGCATACCGTTCACCAAAAGTGGAGGGTGCGAAGTCTCTTGAATGGAACAGGATTTGAAAAACTTTGTCCCCATGCTTGCGACGCAGCATGTATGCCATGCGGCCCTGATTGTGCGGCTGTTTATAATTGATGAAACTGTGCATTGCCCCGCACCACACGATACCGCGGTCTCCCGTACCGATGATCTGTCGTTCCGCTTCGCGGGCCATCAGTTGGTCCCTGAGCAGGACGAATGGAAAATCCCAAAGGGCGCGGAAGATGCGAAGCTTCTCCCACAAGGGACCTTCTGCCGCATCGTCGCCGGCGATCGACAACGCGAACGAAGGTCCGTCGAACTGATTGTCGAGACCCACGACGCGTAATTTCTTTTCCGATTCAGGCAATCCCCTGTTGAGATACCAAACCGCGTACAAGACGTCCCAATACTCTTTCCATCCCCACAACTGCCATGGCTGGTTGCGCGCAATCCGAAGAGCCCGCTCATGGTCGTATTCCGGGGCTGTCACAAGTTCGGCGAGTTCTTCGTTGTCCTCTTGGGTGCATGTCTCCAGGGCGATGCATCGGACGCCGGCCCGATGATACAATGCAGGTATTGCCTCGGCGAGGAACGAGATCTGGCTCTTGATGTTGTGCATTTCTCCGAAAACAACCAACTGGTGGGTGGAAGCGGCCTGCACGGCGTAATCGACCGGGGAAAAAGCATTCGCATCCAGCCACCGGACGAAACGCGGATTCTTCGACGGTTCAAGCGAAGAAACGTCGATGAGTCTGCCCGGGTCGCGATCGTCTGAAGCCGGACGAGCCGAGCTGTACGGCAACAAGTCACTATACAGTCCATAGTACTTGATGCACACTATCGTCTGCAACAGCAAGGCAGACGCACTGACAGTTGCAACGAGGGCGAGGACCAAGGAGTCTCGTTTTTTCCTCGGGAATTCCTGCTGAACGAATGTACCGGAAAGATCATCGTACCACGTGCGCTTGGTCTTTACAAAGTACATGACGTAAAAAACGAACAGGAAAAGGGAGAAAAGAACAAGAAGCGCTCCGCCAGCCTCCGAAGCTCCAAAGACGCGGATGATGGCAACCGGCAGACCGAAGGGCAGCATAAGAGCAATCACCGGCTTGCCTATGAGTTCTCGCAGAATGCCCGTGAAATAATTCACTGGTTTTCCGTCCTTCCTGAGGACGTGAAGACCGCACAGGAACTTACCTATTGTCTGTCCATGTGCGCCGATTAGAATCGCGGAGTATGACAACGCCAATGCCACGGCGAGGATTTCCAACGGAACGTAGTGTGCGTACGCTCGAGCCGAGACAACGACGAGATACGCCGCTCCGACGACGACGAGACTGTCGATCCCAATAGCCGCCAACCTTAT
>Ga0156245_1016_pt1 | contig 71027 bp, 57 predicted proteins | sample RifCSPlowO2_12_FD_107892 | JGI IMG/M metagenome (GOLD analysis project Ga0156245, IMG submission 107892) | Ignavibacteria bacterium RIFCSPLOWO2_12_FULL_56_21
CCATTCCGACAAAGATGGCGACCAACGAGAACGCGACGTTCAGCGTCAGCTCCGCGACAGCGACGAGCGTGACGATCGTGGCGACCTCGACGGCCAATACCACCAACACCGTCACGGCGGTGGTGGACAGCGATGGCCGGTTGGGCAGCTGGACCTACGCTGGCGATTTCCAGTAAGCCGGCCAGTTCCAAGTTTCTCCAACGCCCTCCGGGATTCTCCGGGGGGCGTTTTTGTTTGCCCTGCCCAATCCGTAACCCGCCTGCCTCACTGACGTTCGTTCGGCGGGCAGGTCGAAAATCGCCAATCGTCATTTGAAAATTGAGACTTCTGAAGAATACGGTTTAAAGACCGGAAGTTGTTGTACGAACGATTTTTTAGGTAGTTAAGGGTACCTGTTCTTTGACTTTTCAGGTCATGAGAAGTTGGTTCTCGATTCCGTCGGAGTTCGTCATGTCCATCGTGGGATGATCGACCGTCGCATGTTATAGACCATCAGCGAGAGCATGAACTGCAATCGGTTGCGAGCCAGGTCATAGTATCGACAGCGAGTGTATCCCAGGATGCGCTTCATGAAGGCGAACGGACGCTCAACAGCACCACGGATGGATGAAAGGTGTTTGTTGATCCGCTTCTGATGAGCACTGAGCGGATGAGCCCGGGCTCCTCTGAACAAGATGCGACACTGGATGCCTTGATCTTCCAAGGCCTCACGACGCTGTTTGCTTGCATAGCCTTTGTCGGCATATACGCTCGTTTCAGTTCCCAGGAGCATCTTGTCGAACAAGGCAGTGTCTGACACATGGGCTGGTGTGAAGTCTGCCGTGTGGATAATCTCGGTCTTTTGATCCATCCCCACATGGCCTTTGTAGCCATAGAACATCTTGCCCTTTCGACTGGTGTAACGGGCGTCTTTATCACGGCGACCACCACCAAAGGCCTGTGCCTGTTTTAGGGTGGCGTCAACAATAGTCCCTTTACCGACGATCAGACCACGATCGCCAAGTTGACGATTAAAACCCTGGAAGAGCTTCTTGTCCAGGCCCAAACGGGCGAAAAGTTCTCGATACCGGCAGATCGTTGTTTCATCGGGGATGGCATCATGACTTGTCAGTCCCAGGAAGATTTGGAAGCTCCGTCGGTCGGCGATCTCTTCTTCCAGTCGTGGATCCGACAGGTTATACATCATCTGTAACAGGAAGCATTTGACAATCACCAACAGATTCATCCGGGAACGGCCGGCAGTAGACTCTGACGTTCGCTCTTTAGCAATGGCTGACTCAATCGGCTTGAGCAGGCGTTTCCAATCAACCTTTGCATCGATCATCTCCAGAGCCTGTTTACTCTGCGTCTTAACGTGCTTGCGAAAACCGTCATTGGCTGCCTGTGTGAATAAATCGGCATTGTGAATCTTGTTGCTGCGCATAAGTTCCTCCGATGGGTCGTTTGAGCATCTAACGTACCACATCGAAAAAAGTTCCTCGAAAACCTAATTTTTCAGAAGTCTCAAATTGGCATTCCCCAAGGAACCTTCCCCCGCCATCCCCCGTCTGACCACCTGGCGCTTGGGCCTTGCGTTGGCGATGAAAATACGAAGGACAATGCAAGTGCATTCAACCGCGAATGAACACGAATCATGATGGAATGTTTCGGTAATAGAGGCAAGTATGGTCTCATTTTCAAAAAGGAGGGTCGTATGAGGTCTCGTTACTGCGTTTGGGTGCTGGGGTTCCTGCTTATTGCAGGAGCCGGAACGACGGCACAAATGAAGGAACGGTCATCCAAACGGGGATGGCTTGGAGTGTCGATTCAGGATGTCACGGAGCGGATCGTCAAGAAATACAAGCTCCCGAGCGATGAAGGGGCATTCGTCGCGAATGTCTCCGAAGACAGCCCGGCCGATTCGGCGGGAGTGCGGGAAGGGGATGTCATTGTAACGTTGGGGGGTAAATCGGTGTATGATGCTGATGATCTGACGAAGCTTGTTCAGCGCACGGCGCCGGGAACGAAATCGGAACTCGTCGTGGTCCGGGATGGAGCACGCAAGACGCTTTCCGTCACTCTCGGACGGCAGAAGAATTTCATGGGATCTTTCGCGATCACCGCGCCGCACATTCCAAGAATGCGCATGTTCGTGGGGCATGGGATGCTCGGACTGGAAGTACAGACCCTGAACGAACAGTTGGGCGCCTATTTTGGTGCACCTAACAAGGAAGGAGTGCTTATTCAATCTGTCGAAGAAGAAAGCGCCGGAGCAAAGGCTGGTCTCCAGGCGGGAGATGTGATCGTTCGCATCGGAAAGCGTGAGGTCACCGATATCGACGACATCCGGAAGGAATTGTCAAAGCGGGATGATGGGGATAAAGTTGAGATCGAGGTGATCAGGAAGGGATCGCGGAAGACCGTGACCGCAGAAGTGGAAGAGAATGAAGGGCCTGATCACATGTTCTTCCGGAACCACGGCGGAAACATGAGGGTCTTCCCGAAGATTCCGGGAGAAGGCTTCGAATTCGATTTCGAATCATTCCCCGATGAGATGGGGACCGAGTTGCGGCACGATCTCGATGAAGCGCGACGAGCGACGATAGAATTGAAGCAGAATCTCAACGAAGGTGCCTTGAAAAAGGACATTCGTGTGCGGCCGACGGTAACGCTGTAGATCAGGCTCACGACACCGAACCAGATTTCATCTGACGCCGGTCGGTTTCCTCGGGTGAGGAAGCCGATCGGCGTCGATGCGTACGGCCAAGAAAATCAAAGCACCACATCGCAAGCGACAAGCAACAAGTAAACTCCAAATGCATGCAAATGTGTATCACGTAGAAATTTCAATGATCAAACCGGCGTAACCTACAGCAGCCGGTCGTTATGTCAATTGTACTTCCCCCCCGATTTTCTCCAGCCAGCAATTGGTGCTTATTTGCGATTTGCATATTGTCATTTGGTGCTTTCATTGGGCGCTATTTCCACGCATTGGCAATACAGAGAAATAGCCGTACTTTGCCGGCGTCATGATGCCTTTTCTGAGCAAGCACGGCAGAGTTATGGACCTTCTGCCCCAGATCATTCTAATTCTCGATGATCGAGGAAGGATCGTCGATTCGAACCGAACCGCATCCGAAACATTCGGCCTTCGTCGAGGCACCGGCGCCGTGACCGACGTTCGCACCCTTCTGGCTGCGGAAGAGCCGCAGGAGGTCGCGCAGATTATCGGTACGACAGCGGTTGTGGATATGCAGGAACACAGGTTTGTGCGAAGCGATCGCGTGGCCATCGATGTCCGGTTTGAGATCAAACCCCTGCCCGGCCCGAAGGAACACCTCCGCGTCTTTATCGGTCAGGATGTAACACAGGAAAAGCAGAGGGACCTCGACCTACTTCGCTTTTCGAACGTAATTCAGCACACCATCAATCCCATCCAGATCACTGACGCGAGCGGAAAGATGGTCTATGTCAATCCCGCTTTTGAGCGGGCCAGCGGATACCGCCGGGAGGAACTGATTGGCCAGAACCCGCGGCTTTTGTCGAGCGGCAGGCACGACAGGGCATTTTGGGCCGGTGTTTGGAGCCACATCTTGGCGGGAAAAGTGTGGGTGGGAAAAATCGAGAACAAGCGCAAGGACGGTACAGAATTTTTCTCCGAACTGGTCATATCCCCCATCGTCAATCCGGCAGGAACGGTTGTCGGCTTCCTGGGCGCGCATCGCGACATAACGGAACAGATCATCCTCGAACAACAGCTTGTACGTTCACAGCGGCTGGAGAGCATCGGTACGCTGGCTGCGGGGATTGCGCACGAGGTTGGCAATCCGCTCACGGCCATCTCATCGCTGGTACAAGTGTTGCAGCGCACCGTCCAGGACAAGTTCGCGACGGAGAAACTCGGACTTATCAGCAGTCAGATCAATCGCATCACGAAGATTATCCGCGATCTCGTAGATTTCTCCCGTCCAAGTACACATGTGGCAAAGCCGACGGACCTGAACCAGGTGATCAACGACGCGCTCAACATTGTCCGCTACGGAAAGAAGGTCAAGGACATCACGTTCGATCTGGACCTCGACGCTAAGCTTCCTCCCATCCGTATTGTTCCGGACCAGATCGTACAGGTCTTTATCAACATCCTCATGAATGCCGTCGACGCAATCGATGGACAAGCCGGCAAGATCAACATCACCAGCCGGTCGATCGACGGTGGCATCGACGTAAACATCAGCGATACCGGCAAAGGTATTCCCCCTGGAGAGCTCGAGAAAATCTTCGAGCCGTTCTACACAACGAAGGGCGTGGGACAAGGAACGGGCTTGGGACTCTGGGTAAGCTACGGGATCGTGAAGAGCTTCGAAGGCGATATCCTGGTGGAAAGTGTTCGGGGACAGGGGAGCAGGTTCATTGTGCGGCTGCCGCATCGCTGAGGCTCGGGGGATGGTGCCGCGGAAGATTTTCCACGAAGGGCCACGAATGCAGCGAACGACTTGCACCACCAAGACACACGAAGATAGAGTTTATCATGATAATCGATTGTATTGGCGATCATTCGCGGGTCAAGAATCCGAACCGCGAATAAACGCGAATATGTATGAACGAACGTAAGAACAATTCGTGGAGATTCGTGTAGATTCGTGGATGATCTTTACATAGTTTTCTTCTGTACGGCAGTTCTTATTTTACTTTTCCATAGCCCTCATATTCACAGCTGAACCCCTGTATGGCGCCCCGTATACTCATTGTCGACGACGAACAGATTATCCGCGAGTCGGTCGTATTCGTTCTCCAAAATGAAGGCTTCCAGGTGGCGGAAGCCGCAAACGGCCGTCTGGCACTGGAGATGCATCGAAGGCAGCCGTTCGATATCGTCATCACCGACATTGAAATGCCGGAGATGCGCGGGACGGAGTTGTTACGTCAAGTACGACAGGAAACGCCGGAAACGTTTGTTGTCATCGTGACGGCGTTCGCTTCCGTCGAAACGGCGGTGACGGCGCTCCGCGAAGGGGCCTCGGACTATGTTTTGAAGCCGATCAACTTCGACGATCTGTTGCACCGGGTGAAGAAATTACTCGAAGTTCGTTCGTTGTCGCTTGAGAACGCAATTCTCCGGCAGGAGCTTCAGCGGAAGTTCGATTTTGACGCGATCATCGGCCAGAGTTCGGCGATGAAAAAAGTGTTCGGTGTGATCGAACGCGTTGCACGAAGCGACGGCACCGTGCTTATCACGGGAAAGAGCGGTACGGGGAAAGAGCTGATTGCGCGAGCGATACACTTCCACAGTCTGCGGGCGGCCAAGAGATTCGTTCCCGTGAACTGCGGCGCAATCGTCGACACGTTGTTCGAAAGTGAGCTCTTTGGCCACAAAAAGGGGTCATTTACGGGTTCGACGGGGGATAAAGAAGGGCTCTTCAAAGTTGCGCATGAGGGAACGATCTTCTTGGACGAAGTAAGCGAGATACCGCTGAACCTTCAGGTGAAGCTCCTTCGAGCGCTGGAGCAAAAGGAGATCACTCCCATCGGCACAACCGACGTTATCAAGGTCGATGTCAGAATCATCGCCGCCACGAACAAGGACCTTCGGAAGGAAGTGGAAATGGGGAAGTTCCGGGACGATCTGTTCTATCGGTTGAATGTGGTGGAAGTGGACCTTCCGCAGTTGAGCGCTCGTCCGGATGATATTCCGAAGCTCGCCAATCATTTCTTGGATGCGTTTTCGAAACAGATGGGAAAGCGGATCAAGGGATTCACGAACGACGCGATGCGTGCACTCCTGCGATATCAATGGAAAGGGGAGGTCCGGGAGTTGGAAAACGCCGTTGAACGTGCGGCGATCTTTTGCGACGGCGATTTCATCGGCATTGAACATCTGCCGGACTCCATGGCCGGAACGCATGACGGAGGAGGTCCTGCAGCCCCCGTGATCTACGGCGATCAACCGTTGAAGGAAGCTGTCAAGGATTTCGAAAAGATGTTCATCCAGCAGGCGCTGACGAGGCATCAACACAACAAAGAAGAAACGGCGAAGGCGTTGGGGATGAGCCTGTCGTCGCTCTACAGAAAGATCGAAGAACTGGAAATCGGGGCGGGAGAGTAAGGTCGTTGGGGGGAAGGGGCCAGGAGAGTGGAATGCTGTTTCCTGAGTGCGGATTAGCTTGCGTGTAGCTTTGGGCGTTTGAGCGAAAAACTGGCGGCTAGACACAGGCCGCATGAGTTTGCAGTTGGTAGTCTGCTCTCCCGTCCTTGTCCCATACCAACGCTGTATGTAGTCTTTAGTCTGTTATCTGACTTTTGATTTCTGTCATCTGACGTCTGTTCTCTGTCATTCCCGCGCATGCCCTTCAAAGAGAGTGAGCCCATGAAACGTTCCCTGATGCTTTCCGCCACCCTTCTCTTCATTTTCTTCTCTCCACTCCTCGACGCTCAAAAGCGATACTACAAAGGAAACACCCACACGCATTGTTATCCCTGGAGCGGCGACATCAGGGACTCCAGCTATACTGCGGAAGCCGTAGTATCGCAGTATTCGGCGAGAAGATACGATTTTATCGTCTTCACGAATCATGGGACGTGGTTCGATGCGAGCGGATTGTCGACACCAGAAATGACAGTGATCAGCGGCTCGGAAGTCGGGATTTCGGGAAAAGGACGATGGGGACATTTCTCGGCGGTCGGTTTGGACGCCAAACTCAGCGGCGCGGGACTCACACACCAGCAGTTGATCGATTCGATCGTTGCGCATGGTGCGATCGCGTTCGTCAATCATCCTCGGTTCAGTATGATCCCATTGACCGCAGTGCATGTCCTTGACAGCATGACGTCGAATCTCCGGCACATGGAGGTTTGGAACGGCGCGACGGCGAAGGAACCGCCGCCGAACGACATTTCCGTGTGGGACAGCGTTCTCTCCACCGGAAGACTGATGTATGGGATCTCGTGCGATGATTCTCACAGGAGTGGTCATCAGGGGAAGGCGTGGATCATGGTATATGCTTCATCCAACCGGCAGTCGGACCTCCTTGCGGCGATCCGCAATGGAGACTTCTACGCAACCAACGGCATCGTCATGGATTCCATCAGCACTTCCGCACAGCAAGTCTTTGTTAAGAGCTCGAACGGAGATCGCATCCGCTTCATCGGCGACGGGGGAAAGGATTTGCTGTCGCTTGAAGGAGGCGAAGGTTCATATGCGATCAAAGGAAATGAAGTGTATGTTCGCGCGGAGGTCTCTAATGCGTCCGGACAGCGGGCATGGATACAACCCGTCATAGTGGAGCGCTCGGGTAAGTAAGCAATACTCAGTGCCCAGCCCCCGACGGAGTTTACCCGCCCCAGGCCAGCTCGGGGCTGAAGTTCGGAGTGCGGAGAAAGATGCAGGGCGTTCGGCTTGACCGCGCCTTTCTCATTATTGAGATGTTTCCCGTTATTCAAGCGCGCCGGACCTTCTCCTCTTTTTCCGGCTGTTGCCAAGATCCATCCAACCCCGGGAGCATGGAAATCCTGGGGTTTTTCATTCCCCGCCATTCCAAACCCTGAGAATGTCCCTCCCGATTTTCTCAAAACTTCCAACTCTTGCGAATGCCAACGGCCATAAGTCTCCTTCTGGTTTCGGATTCTGCCTTTCACCACCCGCGCCCCAATGGCACGCCGATTGTGCCTCGTTCTGCGTGTTTCCGGGCAGTGTATGCCCGGACGTCACGTAGAATCCACTATCGGAGGAGTACATCATGTCCGACGACTATTTGACCACGGGCATTCCCGGACTTGTCGGTTCAGTCAAGCTGAAAGAAGCTGTGCGAGTGTATGAGAGGGCTTTGATACTGGAATCGCTCAGGGCCAACAACAACGACAAACGGGCCGTCGCGAAACTTTTGGGGATCAGCATTTCATCGCTTTACCGCAAGCTCGCAGAGCTGTCGATCGAAGACCACAACGAAACGGTCTCCGAGTCCGCGAGATTGTAACCGTTCTCGCTTCGGGCGACACTGATTCGCAAGCCGATTGACACAGCCACACGACATACGAATTCCGGTCTCATCGGACAAGCAATCGCGCGGGACCAAGCGCGTCCTTATTTTTAGTCCGGACGCCGATCTTGCACGAACACTTGTGCTCATCCTAGAGGAGCGATTCCAGATCACCAGGGAGACCTCGGTTTCGGCGCTGGAAACGACGCTCGGACGAGAACGTCCGGACCTGGTACTCGTCGACCTGTTCACATTTTCCGAGGATGTGCGCCGTGTGCTCGAGCTTTTGCGGCTGAAGGCGGCCGATGTCCCGCTCGTGATCTTGCGGGGATATCGGCCACTGCAAAAGGATGTCAACGCCGACATCGAAACCATGGGGTCGATCGTATTCTACAAGCCCGTGGACGTGGACCTCGTGTCGCAGGCGATCGAGAACATTCTTCATCAATGATCTGACGTCGCCAGGTTTCGTGCGAATGCACCACCCGAAGTGTGATGTCATGCTCTGCGTTCTCCGGTGCAGCGGGCGCTGCGTCAGGTTTCTGGAACGATTGGAACGGAGAAACGAGTGAACTGGCTACCCCATTACATGGTTAAAGTGGTCAGCGCCGACGAAGCCGCAGCCGCGGTGAAGTCGGGCGACCGTATGTTTATTTCCGGCAATGCTGCAAGTCCGGTTTTGTTGACGCAAGCCCTTGCGCGCCGCGCGAGCGAACTCCGCGACGTCGAGGTGAATCACGTGCTACTGCTGGGAGACGACCCGCTGGCACGACCGGAATTTGCGAACTCCTTCCGCCATAACTCGTTGTTCGTTGGACCCGCCGACCGTGAGGCAATCGCCGACGGTCGCTCCGATTACGTTCCGGTACACCTCTCCGATATTCCCGGACTCTTCACGCAGCGTATTATACCCCTTGACGTTGCATTCATCCACGTGTCGCCGCCGGACGAGCACGGCTTCATGAGTTTCGGCGTCGAATGCGGAGCGTCGAAGGCAGCCGCAGAAAGCGCGAGGATCGTTGTCGCCCAGGTCAACGAGCGGATGCCCAGGACGCTTGGAGACGATTTTATCCACGTCTCGCGTGTGCACAAGATCGTCGAGTGCTCCGAGTCGCTGCAGACGCTGACGCCCCGGATCGCAAACGAAACAGAGATCAGGATTGCACGCAACATTGCACCCCTCGTCGAGGACGGCGCAACAATGCAGCTCGGCATCGGCGGTATTCCGGACGCCGTACTGAAGCTCCTGGACGACCGCCAGCATCTGGGTATTCATACAGAAATGGTGTCAGACGGTGTCGTGGAGGCGATTGAAAAAGGGGTCGTGACGAACGCCCGCAAATCGCTGCATCGAGGAAAGGTCATTGCCACGTTCGTCCTCGGGTCGAGCGAACTCTACGGCTACATCGACAACAATCCGCTGTTTGAACTTCATCCGTGCGACTATACGAACAACCCGTTCGTCATCGCGCAAAACGACAACATGGTCGCCATCAATTCGGCGATCCAGGTGGACTTAACCGGGCAGGTCTGCTCGGATTCCATCGGCCGACGTATCTACAGCGGGTTCGGCGGGCAGGTGGACTTTATCCGCGGGGCGTCGTATGCAAAAGGGGGCAAACCCGTCATCGCCCTTCAGTCGACGGCAAAGAAAGGGACCCTATCGCGCATCGTGCCGACGCTGACGGCCGGGGCGGGGGTCGTGACCAGCCGTGCGGACGTGCATTATGTGGCGACGGAATTCGGAGTCGCCTTCCTCCATGGGAAGAACCTGCGCCAGCGGGCCGAAGCTTTGCTGCAGATCGCACATCCCGATTTTCGGGAAGAACTGGAAAGAAGCCTTCGGGGCGACATAAAGATGGCCGTTCTTTCCTGATCAGTCACAGACGAAACGAGGTGCCCCATGATACCTGCGTGGAAGGACATTCAGAATACCCTCTGTCGCAAGTGTATTGACGGCGATGGCAGCGGCAGATGCAGACTTCCGGTGGATGAAGAATGCGCGCTTCAAAGATCGTTTCTGCAGGTTGTCCAGACGATCCAGAGGGTGAATTCGTCGAACTTCGACGACTATGCACTCGCGCTCCGCAGGGACGTGTGCGCATCGTGCATGTATCAGGATGCGGCTGGGATGTGCCAGAGACGCGATCATTTGGAATGCGCGCTCGACAGATACTTTCCACTCGTCATCGAGATCATTGAGAAGGAGCTGGAGACGACTTGAGAAGTATCTTGCAATGAGCGCAAAGTCCGCATTGTAGTGGCCATGCTCCGCTCCATAACGCTCTTGAGACTGCCATGGACTCAATCACCCGCATGGACCGCAGCATTGAGGCGGTCGTACACGACCTCGAGATAGCCCTGGCTCGCTCCGCCGAGATCGCCCGGGAGATCTCCACTCTTGACGCAGGACACCGCAGCAATCCTCACCTTCTCCGCACCAAAGAACTGCTTGCCGATCTCCGGGCGCGGCTGGATGGCATCGAGACATTTGTGCAGAATTGCCAGATGCGAGTGCACAGAGGCGACGAACCGCCCGAGGACATCGACCTGTGGATGTGAATGCCTCCGGTCTGCACACGGTCTTCGGACCGGTTCCGTCCCGGCGATTCGGACGTTCCCTGGGCGTCGACGTTATTCCCAAGAAACTGTGCTCGATGGATTGTGTCTACTGCGAGGTGGGGAGGACCACCATGCGCGACATCATCCGGAAGGAGTACATCCCGACTTCCTGGATACTTCGCGAGCTTGCCCTTCGACTTGCCCTCCGTCCGCCAATCGATTGCGTGACATTTTCCGGTTCGGGTGAACCGACGCTCCATGCCGGTCTTGGTCACATGATCTGCATGGTGAAGGGAATGACCGACGTTCCCGTCGTCGTGCTCACCAATGGATCGTTGTTGTGGAAAGAAGACGTTCGCCAGGACCTGCTGGCCGCCGACATCGTATCTCCGTCGCTCGATGCCGTCAGTGAAGACATTTTTCGCAGGGTCGACCGTCCTCATCCGCGATTGAGCGCCGTCCAGGTGATCGATGGAATGTGTAAGTTCCGGAAGGAGTTCAAGGGAACCTACCTGCTCGAGATGCTTTTCGTCAGCGGTATCAACGACGGCGATGAAGAAGTCCTGCGGCTCCGCGACGCGGCAAAGCGTATCGCTCCGGACAAGATCCAGGTCAATACCATTCTTCGTCCCCCCGCCGAATCATGGGCAAAACCCGTGGACCACGAGCGATTGCTGAAGATACGGGACATGCTCGGTCCGATGGCGGAGATCATCGCGCCGACGTCGCTGAAAGCCGGCGTACCCAGCATGAACATGTCGCAAGACGACGTGCTTGCACTTCTCCGCAGGCGGGCAATGACCGTTGACGAGATCGCGGAAGCTGCGAACATCGATCGACAGGCAGCAGAGACCACTCTTGCCGTTCTTCGGGTGGCCGGGCTCGCAACGCTGGTGGATTTCGGGGGCAGACAGTATTTCGATGCGACGCGAGACTGAATGACTTTCCCACATAGGCGTGGATTCAGCAATATTCTCAGCACAATCTTGATGATTCGCCGGCAGCATTTTTTGCTTCGCATCGGCTGAGGATCAGAAGCACAAGTCCGGAATTTCCAACTTCTGCGAAACCCCTCTGCTTTTCATCATTTGACTGCCTTTTTCACTCGCTTTTGGCGGTTATCCCCGTTGGAACGCTATTTGCGTGAAACCTGACTGATCTTTCACAATTACTCTCTGAGGAACACATGTCGACCTCCGATACAAAGCCGCAAGAATCAGCGGCACAGGTCACTATCGATGGAAATGAAGCTGCCGCCTACGTAGCGCACAAACTGAACGAAGTCATCGCCATTTATCCGATCACGCCCTCTTCCAACATGGGAGAATGGGCTGACGAATGGTCTGCACAGGGACGGAAGAACCTGTGGGGTACCGTTCCAACGGTCGTGGAAATGCAGAGTGAAGGCGGGGCCGCCGGAGCAGTCCACGGCGCGCTTCAGGCCGGGGCGCTCGCGACGACTTTCACGGCATCGCAGGGCCTGCTGCTGATGATCCCCAATATGTTCAAGATCGCGGGCGAATTGACTCCGACGGTCTTCCACATTGCCGCCCGCACGGTGGCTACTCACGCGCTCTCCATTTTCGGCGATCATTCGGACGTCATGTCCGCCCGGTCGACCGGTTGGGCCATGCTTGCATCCGCATCGGTCCAGGAGGTCATGGATTTTGCGTGCATCTCCCATTCCGCAACGTTGCAGGCGCGGCTGCCGTTCGTCCACTTTTTCGACGGCTTCCGCACGTCGCACGAGGTCATGAAGATCTCGCAACTGAGCGACGCAACGTTGCGAAGCATGATCGACGATACTCTGATCTTCGAGCATCGCCGACGCGCCCTCACGCCAGACCGCCCCGTTATGAGGGGCACGGCTCAGAATCCCGATGTATTCTTCCAATCGCGTGAGCGATGCAATCCGTTCTATGAAGGTTGTCCGTCGATCGTCGAAGCGACGATGAAGAAATTCGCACGGCTCACCGGCCGATCGTACGAATTGTTCGAATATGTCGGCGCGCCGGACGCGGATCGCGTTATCATCATGATGGGCTCCGGCGCCGAGACGGTACACGACACCGTCGCTTACCTAAACGCGCACGGCGAAAAGGTCGGATTGATCAAAGTGCGTCTCTACCGGCCTTTTTCGATGAAACATCTTTTGAAGGCCATTCCGCCGTCGGCCACAACGATCGCCGTGCTCGACCGATGCAAGGAACCCGGCGCCTCCGGCGACCCGCTGTATATGGACGTTGTAACCTCGTACGCCGAGGCGATTCGCACCGGCATCGCACCCGCCACATCGGTTCCTGCATTCGTTGGCGGCAGATATGGATTGTCGTCCAAAGAATTCACGCCCGCCATGGTCAAGGGAGTGTTCGAAGAACTCCGCAAAAAGACGCCGAAGAATCATTTCACGATCGGCATCACCGACGACGTAACTCACACCTCGCTTCCGTACGATCCCGCATTTTCCGTCGAACCGGCTGACGTTGTTCGGGCAGTGTTTTACGGACTGGGCGCGGACGGCACCGTCGGCGCGAACAAGAATTCCATCAAGATCATCGGCGAAGAGACGCCGTATTTCGCCCAGGGCTATTTTGTCTACGACTCGAAAAAGTCGGGATCGACGACGACGTCGCACTTGCGATTCGGGCCGCGCCAGCTCCATGCGCCGTATCTCATCGAAAAGGCCAACTTTGTTGCGTGCCATCAGTGGTTCTTCCTGGAGCGGTTCGACGTTCTGGAGACGGCCATGCCGGGTAGCACGTTCCTGTTGAACAGTATGCACGGCAAGGAGCAGGTGTGGGAGCATCTTCCTCGCCAGATTCAGCAACAGTTGATCGAGAAGAATATGAAGTTCTATGTCATCGACGCAATCAAGGTGGCAACCGAAGCGGGGATGGGAGGACGGATCAACACCATCATGCAGACCTGCTTCTTTGCGATCTCAGGAGTGCTTCCGAAGGATGAAGCGATCGCGGCCATCAAGACGTCGATCAAAAAGACGTACGGCAAGAAGGGCGAACATGTGGTCCAGAAGAATTTCGAGGCGGTCGACAAGACGCTTGCGAATCTCTTTGAGGTGAAGATACCTGCTCGCGTATCGAACGCAGTGGAACTGCCGCCCGCCGTGTCGGCGCAGGCGCCCGAATTCATCCGCACGTTTACCGGCACCATCATTGCAGGCAAAGGAGACACGCTCCCCGTGAGCGCGATGCCGGAAGACGGCACGTATCCGGTGGGCTCGGCCATGTGGGAGAAACGGAACATCGCCCTCGAGATACCCGTGTGGGAGTCCGAACTCTGCATCCAATGCAACAAATGCGCGCTGGTGTGTCCTCACGCCTCCATTCGGATCAAGGTCTACGACGGCGCCGCGCTCGCAAACGCCCCGCAGACATTCAAATCGATGGAGTACAAGGGGACAGAGTACAAGGGCATGAAGTATACTGTCCAGGTCGCTCCCGAGGATTGCACGGGATGCGGATTGTGCGTGGAAGTTTGCCCGGCGAAGAGCAAGAAGGAATCGAAGATCAAGGCCATTAACATGCATCCGCAGGAATTGCTCCGCCTGCCGGAGCGCGTCAACTACGACTTCTTCCTCAACCTCCCGGAAGCAGACAGGCGCACCGTGCGCACCGACACCGTGAAGGGGACGCAATTCTTTCAGCCGCTGTTCGAATATTCAGGGGCCTGCTCCGGCTGCGGCGAAACGCCGTACGTAAAACTGGCAACACAGCTTTTCGGAGACAGGATGCTCGTGGCAAATGCCACCGGCTGCTCGTCCATTTACGGCGGCAATTTGCCGACGACCCCATGGACGAAGAACGGCGAAGGACGCGGGCCCGCATGGTCCAATTCGCTGTTCGAAGACAACGCGGAGTTTGGGTTGGGCATGCGGCTTACGGTGGATAAGAACACAGAGATGGCTCAGGAATTGCTGACCCTTTTCACTTCTGAACTAGGCGATTCGTTCGTTCGCGAGATTCTCGAGGCGGACCAAAGCGATGAAGCGGGCATCTACGAACAACGTGTCCGCGTTGCAGACTTGAAGAAGCTTCTGAAAAAGAGCGCCACACCGGAAGCGGAACGTCTGCTCAGTCTGGCCGACTATCTGGTGAAGAAAAGTGTATGGATCATGGGAGGAGACGGTTGGGCCTACGACATTGGGTTTGGCGGGTTGGACCATGTCCTTGCTTCCGGCAGAAACGTGAATGTGCTGGTCCTGGACACGGAGGTCTATTCGAATACCGGCGGACAAATGTCAAAGGCAACGCCGCGTTCAGCGGTGGCAAAGTTTGCCGCATCCGGCAAGCCGACAAGGAAGAAAGACCTCGGCCTGATCGCAATGTCCTACGGCGACGTATATGTGGCACGGGTTGCGATGGGTGCGAACGATGCACAAACCATCCGGGCCTTCCTCGAAGCGGAAGCCCACAACGGACCGTCGATCATCATTGCATACGCCCACTGCATCGCTCACGGCATCGACATGGCGCTTGGCATGACAAACCAAAAGATCGCCGTCGAGACCGGCTACTGGCCGCTATTCCGCTACAATCCTCGGCTCGAAGCAGAAGGCAAGAATCCGTTCAAGCTCGATTCCAAACCGCCGAGTAAACAGCTCCGGGAGTTTACCCAGCTCGAAACGCGGTTCAGGATGCTCGAGAAGAGCCATCCGGAACGGGCGAAAGAACTGGCCTTGCTCGCGCAGGAAGACGTCGATGAACGATGGAAGCTGTACGAGCAGTATGCAAAAGGAACAAACGGAAAACCAACGCCTGCCGCAGAGCACGCAGTGTAAGCAGTGAAACGACGTGTCCTTCGGGTCGGGTTTCCGATCAACCGGACCCGGCCGGAAAGATCATTCTGCAAAGTACGAGCACCGAACAATGAAGAACGAACGCAGAAGTTGGTAGATCTGCCATTTATGACAATTTGACCACCATGGACCTAACCACGTACTATCTTGGCAAACGACTCAAGAATCCCATTGTCCCTTCGGCGAGTCCGTTGTCCCGCAACATCGACATGATGCGCAGAATGGAGGATGCGGGGGCTGCCGCGATCGTCATGTATTCGCTGTTTGAGGAACAGATCGAGCATGAATCGTTCGAGATCGACCACTATCTCTCGTACGGAACGCAGAGCTACGCCGAGGCGCTGACGTATTTCCCGGAGGCGGCCGATTACAATCTTGAGCCTGACCAGTATCTCGAACTTCTTCGGAAAGCAGCCCAGTCGCTCGATATCCCGGTGATCGCAAGCCTGAATGGAGTCTCCAAGGGGGGATGGATCAAGTATGCGAAGCACCTGGAGGAAGCCGGGGCGGATGCAATTGAGTTGAATGTCTACTACATCCCCACCGATCCCGTGTTGGCGGGCGACGACGTTGAAACGCGGTATCTCGACATTCTCCACGCCGTCAAAAGTACCGTCGCCATTCCGGTTGCCGTCAAGTTGAGTCCGTATTTCACCGCCATGGCAAACATGGCGCAGCGGCTTGTGAATGCCGGCGCCGACGGATTGACGCTGTTCAACCGTTTCTATCAGCCGGACATCGACATCAACGAGATGGAGGTCGTTCCCAGCATTCATCTCAGCGATTCGTCGGCGAACCGGCTTGCGATGAGATGGATCGCCATTCTGCACGGGAAAATCAAAGCGAGCCTCGCGGCGACCGGCGGAATCCATTCGTCGGATGACGTCGTCAAGCTGTTGATGGCAGGGGCAGATGTGACCATGATGGCATCGGCGCTTCTTAAGAAGGGTCCAGAACATATTGCCGATGTTTTGCGCGACCTGGAGAAATGGATGTTCGACCACGAGTATACGTCCGTCGAGCAAATGAAGGGAAGCGTGAGCCATCGCTCGGTGCGAGATCCTTCGGCGTTCGAGCGGGCGAACTACATGAAAGCGCTGAACAAGTACAAGTTGCTCGTGTAGAGCGTTGGTAAAGGATGTTATCCACGAAGTGCCACGAAGCAACAGAAACAGGAACAGGAACTCCACTCTTCGTGTACCTTCGTGGAAGATCAATTCTTGTTCTAGGAGCATCGTAAGCATTGAAGCCCCGCCGCCGAATGCAGCTCGCCATGTCCGGCGGACGTCCGGACCGAACGCCCTTCATGTGTCAAATGAGCATCGGACACATGCTGCAACAGCTCAACGTTGCTGCGGCGGACTTCTGGTGCGACCCCCGAGTATTCGCCGACGGACTTGTGCGCCTCCAGCGGCAGTACGGGTTCGACGGCATACTGGTGAGCCTGCACGGGCATGATCCGGAGTGGAGACAGAACATTCGCGAACGCTTTCCGACGGATGGCGGCGAATCCATCCGCTGGAATGACGGCAGTGTAACCTTCTTTCCTCTCGACGACCTTCCCCACCACACGCCCGTTTCTGAGCCCGAACCGCGCGAGATCGACCCGTCTCTCATTCCGAAAGAGATCGACTATATTCCAGTAAGTCAGGGTCTCCATTTTCACGTGCATCCGAAGCACGCATTCGATATTTTACACCGCGTGCGATCGCTGGCGGGGTCGGACGTCGCCATCCACGCCGAGGTGACCTCGCCGTTCGACTATTTTCTTGATTGGCTCGGCCATGAGAGGGGATTGATGGTGCTGATCGACGATCCTTTGACAGCATCCCTCATGCTGAAGAAATTCGCCGCCGGGGTTGCTGTGATTGCTGACGGCATGTGCCGTGAAGACATCGATGCAATTAAGATCTCGTCTCCGTTCGCCGGTGCCGGATTCCTTTCACGCAGCCACTACGAAGAGTTCATCCTTCCTCATGAGCGGACCGTGGTTGAAGCGATCCAACGGACGGGGATCCCCGCATATCTCCATACGTGCGGTGCGATCGGCGACCGGCTGGACCTCATGAAGCGCACCGGCGCACGCGGCCTGGAATGCCTGGACCCGCCACCGATCGGAAGCACGGACCTTGAGGAAGCCTTCCGGATACTCGGTGGAAGCATGTTTGTGAAGGGGAATGTCGATCCGGTCAATACGCTGCTGCTGGCAAGCGACGCTCAGATGCGGGAAGACGTTTGTCGCCGCATTGCCCTGGGGAAGAAATATGGGCGGTTCATCCTGAGCACGGCTTGTTCCATTGCTCCGCATGTACCAAAGGAAAAGATACTGATGATGAGAAGTATCGTGGAACAGGATCAGCCCCGCAAAAGGACGATCTTCGGCAAGAAGGCGGTCCATCGCCATGACACCTGAATTCGATGAGCTCCAGACAGCTCTGATTGGGGGGAATCACGTGCGCACGGCTGAAATGACGCAATCGTTTGTCACATCCGGCGCAACCCCGCAAGACATTCTGGAGAAAGGACTACTTCCGGCGATGCAGGTTGTCGGCCGGCGTTTCCGGGACGGGGAGGTGTTTCTGCCGGAAGTCCTGGTCGCGGCCAGGGCGATGAAGTCGGCAATGGCAGTACTGGAGCCGCTTCTCGCGGCGGCGAAGTACCAGTCGAAGGGGAAAGTGGTCTTGGGGACGGTCAAAGGTGACGTGCATGATATTGGCAAGAACCTCGTAGGCGTCATGCTCCGGGGTGCAGGATTCGAGGTGGTCGATATCGGTACCGGCTGCGCTGCGGAGAAGTTTGTGGACGCCGTGCGGAAACACCAACCCCACGTTTTGGGTTTGTCGGCGCTCCTTACGACGACAATGACGTATATGAAAACTGTGATCGATACGCTTCGGTCGTCGGGAATGGATGTTCCCGTTATCGTGGGAGGCGCGCCGGTGAATGCGGAGTTCGCGCAGCAGATCGGCGCGGCGGGAACGGCTAGAACCGCGGGAGATGCAGTGGAGCTCGTACATCGACTTATACCTCAGGCGTGACAATCCCACGTTTGTGAGGCATTCACGGACCTCACTCTTCGAAGTATCCAGGCAAAGCATGATCAGCATTCATAACCTCAAGGATCCCTCCGGTCCGATCCTTTTCGACGGCGGCTTTGGGGCCGCATTGCAGCACCGGGGCCTTACTTCGGGAACTCCTCCGGAGACCTGGAATATCGCGCGGCCCGAGGAAGTTCGGAAACTGCACGCGGAATTCGTAGCAGCAGGTTCAGCGATCATCGAATCGAACACATTCGGAGCAAACTCCTGTCGATGGCATGCGTCGGGCGAACGTGCGCCCCTTGGCCTCGTCATACACGAGGCGTGTCGTCTCGCCGCGTCCGCGGCAGACGCAAAGGCCGTTGTTGCGGCGTCGACGGGCCCGCTCGGGGACGTGCTGGAGCCCTACGGCGAATTGTCACGCGAGCAGGGAAAGCATGCATTCCGTGAGCAATACTCGATGCTGAAAAGCGAGGGGATACGAGTTCTGCTGATCGAAACGATGATGTCGCTCGACGAGGCGCTCCTTGCACTGGAGACCGCAAAGGAAGTAGGGTTCGATGCCGTTGGCGTTACGATGACATTCGAACCGGGACCGCACGGCCCGCGCACGGCGTTTGGCGTTGCGCCTGCGGAAGCCGCTCGACGATTGAGCGAAGCAGGAGCGAACATTGTGGGCTCCAATTGCGGGTCGGGATTTGACACGATGCGAATCGTCGCCGCGGAATTCCTGGAACATGCCGGCGTTCCTGTGCTGATCCAGCCGAATGCCGGGATACCCGTGGTCGGTGCGGACGGCCCAATGTATCCAGAAACGCCCGAATCCTTCGGTGAATTCCTGCAGGAGCTCTATGAAACCGGCGTGCGGCTTCTCGGCGGGTGTTGCGGGTCGGGGCCGGAGCACATTGCATGTGCGAAGGCAGCGCTACGTCGACATTCGGTCGGTGGACACCGCATCAACATATGATCCATAGATACTCTACGGAGTTCACGTCTTCTTTTGTGTATGTTCTTGAAACGTGTTCTCCTCAACTTCACTCCATCCCAATTCTCTACAAAGTATGGCAGGCACGCTGAGCCCATCTTTGACCGAGCAAGCCGGGCGTTTCATGGATGATGAACACTTCGATCATCTCGTGTACCGCCGCATGGCAGACGTTGAACATGACCCGCGGCGCAAAGAGCTCCTTCTTCAGCTCTCTGCGGCGGAGGAACGGCATGCCGTGTTCTGGAGGGACATTGCGGGCCGGGAACCAAAGCCGGTGAGTGCGTTTCGCATCCGGTCGCTGATCACGCTCCGCCGCCTCGCCGGCCTGATGTTCACGCTGAAATTCCTCGAGCGTCACGAACATGATGTCGTGGAGGAATATCGTCTCTGGCTTCCAGCGTTGGGAGAACAACGTCGGGCGAAACTTCAGGAGATACTGAAAGACGAAGAGGAACACGAACACGCGTTCATGGTCCAGGTGGATGAGGCGATTGTCCGCTACATCGGATTCGTGGCTTTGGGACTCTCTGACGCGATCATCGAGATCAGCGGCGTGCATGCGGGATTTCTTGGAGTGATGGGCTCCACCGTCGTCGCCGGCGTGGCCGGACTCGTGGTCGGATTTGCGGCCTGCATTTCTATGGGTGTTGCGGCATACATGAAAGCGAAGAGTGAAACACGCCAGGCGCCGCTGACATCAGCCTTCATCACCAGCGGCGCCTATCTGCTGGCCGTAGTACTGCTTGCCGCCCCATATTTCGTGACGCATTCAATGCTGCTTGCGTTCAGCGTCTCGGTGTTCTTTGCGATCGTGCTGAGCGTGATGTTCACGTTTTACGTAGCGATAGTGAACGACACGAATTTCCATCGGGAAGTGGTTGAGAACACCCTCTTGCTGCTGGGCACAGCGGCTGCAACGTACTTCTTTGGAGAAGCGTTGGGGTCGATTTTTGGCCTGCAATCTCCGATGGCCATGTAGGGACAAGATAAACGGCGAAAGAACGTGAATGGGAGTGCCGGGATAATTGAAATACATTTTCGCGTTCATTAGCGTTCATTCGCGGTTCCCTCCTTGTCTAGCACTTAGCAACGACAGGTCTGCTTCTCGATTCCAATAATCCCGGAATTCTCTTCCTCTCATTATTGAGAATCGGAGAGCTTTCCATCTCCCTCCTGCAAAAAATCCCCCGTTTATCCGGTGTTTTTTCTTTTGTTGCGTGGCATAACCGTTGCTCATCTGAGATAATCAGACATCAGTAGTCAGACGACGGACAATAGACCCGTAGGGACAGGAACGGGGACAGTCAACGGATAATCTACAACAGCGAACGAACGAGAAAGAAACTGCAACCCGCAATCCGAAATCTTCCAACGTATTCCCGATGATCATCGACGACCGCCTCATTGAGCTTCTCAAGACCTTCAGCAAACAAGGACCTCGATACACGAGTTATCCGACGGCGCCGATGTTTTCTTCGGACTACAATGACAAACGATTCGAGGTTGACCTCATCCGGAACAACCACAACAACCCCGGCCCCGTCTCGCTCTATCTCCACATTCCGTTCTGCGATTCTCTCTGCTACTTCTGTGGCTGTACGACAATCATCACCAACAATCGGGAAAAGATCCGAACGTATCTCGACGCGTTGAAGCGGGAGATCCTGCTTACGTCGGCGTATGTCGAACGGCAACGGCAAGTGACGCAGATGCACTGGGGAGGCGGAACGCCGTCGTATCTCGATCCGTCGGAGATCCGCGACCTGATGGATGTGCTCCGGCGACGGTTCAATTTCGCGCCGGACGCCGAGATCAGCGTGGAGATAGATCCACGCGGACTGACTTTTGACCACATGAAGGCCTTCCGCGAAGGGGGCGTGAACCGCGTTTCTCTTGGCATACAGGATTTCGACACTGACGTGCAGCGGGCAGTGAACCGCGTTCAGTCCGAGCAACTCACACTCGATGCAATGCGGTGGGCGAAGGAGCTCGGCATCGACAGCGTCAACTTCGACCTCATCTATGGACTGCCGCTCCAAACGACCGGGTCATTCCAGCATACTCTCCATCGCGTCGTCGCAATGAGGCCGAATCGCATTGCGGCCTTCAGCTTCGCGTATGTACCGTGGATGAAGAAGCAGCAGAACCTTCTCAATGCGAAAGACATGCCTGCGGCAGACGCGAAGCTGCAGCTTCTCAAAGCGACAATCGACACACTGACCGGCGCCGGCTACGAATATATCGGCATGGATCACTTTGCCGTGCCGGAGGACGAGCTGTCTGTCGCCATGCGCGAAAAACGGCTGCACCGCAATTTCCAGGGATACTCCACACGCGCTGGGGCGGACCTCTTCGCGTTCGGCATGTCCTCGATCTCGCATTTCGGTGATGTCTACGCACAGAACTACAAAGAGCTTCCAGAGTATCTCGCCGCCGTTGATGCCCGGCAATTTCCGACGGCCGTTGGGTACAAAATGACACGGGATGATCAGGTCCGGAAGTTCGTCATCATGCGCTTGATGTGCGACCTTGAAGTGGACAAGGAAGAAGTCGAGGACTTGTTCGGCATCAACTTCGATCAATATTTCGACATGTCGAGGGTACAGATGTTCGACTACATTCGGCACGGCCTGGTGGCGGACAGTCCTTCGAAGATCGTCGTCTCAGATTCCGGCCGTCTCCTCGTACGCAACATTGCGATGTGTTATGATGCATATCTCAATCGCTTCAAGAGCGAGGAGAATGTGTTCTCAAAGACGGTGTAGGTGTTTTGGGGAAAGTGAAGAACGTTGATTGTGAAATGTGAGATGCGAGACGTAAGTGAGGTGAAACGCCGATCTATAATCTTGCGTCAACTCCAATACTCCAAGGCTGTACTCTTCGCACGCCCTCCTGTTTCTGCATTCACGGGCGATGATGCCCAACGTCCATCGTGTGCTGTTACTTCCATCGACTAAGGTGCACCCATGATCCGCAAACAAGAAGCTCTCGACTATCACTCACAGGGACGACGCGGTAAGATCGAGGTCGTCTCATCAAAACCGTGCGCCACGCAACGCGATCTGTCGCTGGCATATACGCCGGGCGTCGCAGAACCGTGCCGCGAAATCGCGGCGACCCCCGATGACGTCTATCGTTACACGGCCAAAGGAAATCTCGTGGCCGTCATATCCAACGGAACGGCTGTGCTCGGCCTCGGAGATATCGGTGCGCTGGCCGGGAAACCGGTGATGGAGGGGAAGGGAGTCCTGTTCAAAAGATTCGGCGACATCGATGTGTTCGACATCGAGCTCAACACACACAACTCCGACGAGATCATCAAAGCAGTCCAGCTTCTCGAGCCGACGTTCGGCGGGATCAATCTGGAGGACATCAAAGCGCCGGAGTGCTTTTACATCGAAGAATCGCTCAAGAAGACGATGAATATACCCGTCTTCCACGACGATCAGCACGGGACTGCGATCATCAGTGGAGCGGCTCTGTTGAATGCGCTCGAAGTTGTGGGCAAGAAGATCGGCGAAGTCCGGGTGGTTTTCAGCGGAGCGGGAGCAGCGGGCATTGCCTGCGCGAAGCTGTACGAACGCCTTGGCGTCAAGCGGGAAAATATGGTCCTTGTCGACACCAAAGGAGTCGTGTACAAAGGACGCAAAGAAGGGATGAACCCGTACAAGGAATATTTTGCCTCCGAAACGAAATGCCGCACACTTGCGGAAGCGATGAAGGGGGCGGACATGTTTTGCGGCGTTTCCGCCAAGGGAATTCTCTCGCAGGATATGGTCCGGTCGATGGCTTCGGATCCGATCGTGTTCGCCATGGCGAATCCCGACCCCGAGATCACGTATGAAGAGGCGACACAGGCACGGTCGGACATTATCATGGCGACGGGAAGGTCCGATTATCCGAACCAGGTGAACAACGTTCTCGGTTTCCCGTTCATCTTCCGCGGCGCGCTCGACGTCCGCGCTGCGGCAATCAACGACGACATGAAGATCGCGGCGACTATGGCGCTTGCGAAGCTTGCAAAGGAAGACGTTCCCGATTCGGTCATTCGGGCATATGGAGGTAAGCACATCGAATTCGGGAAGGACTACATCATACCAAAGCCGTTCGACCCGCGGGTGTTGCTCTGGGTGGCGCCGGCCGTCGCTAAGGCGGCCATGGATTCCGGCGTTGCACGCCAACCGATCCGTGATTTCGACGCATATCGGGATTCCCTCGAAGCACGACTCGGAAGGTCCCGCGAAGTGATGCGATTCTTCATCCATAAAGCGCAGACCAACCCGAAGCGGATCGTTTTTCCTGAAGGAGAAGAAGACCGGATCCTGCGGGCGGCACAGGTGATCTTGGACGAGAAGATCGCGCATCCTGTGCTGCTGGGGAGCCGCACGTTCATTCGCCAACGGATCGCCGACCTTGGACTTGACTTGGAGGAGATCCAGATCGTCAATCCGAACAAATCCCCCCGGTTCGACGAGTATGTGACCGCCTATTACGCCAAGCGGCAGCGAAAAGGGATGACGCGCATCGACGCCGAGAGGCAGATGAAGACGCACAACATTTTCGGAATGATGATGGTGGATATGGAGGATGCGGACGGACTAATCTCCGGTATGACGCAGCATTATCCAGATACCGTTCGTCCGGCGTTGCAGATCATTGGGACGCAAGAAGGGGTGAAGCGGGTGTCGGGCGCGTATATGATGGTGTTCAACAATCAGACGCTCTTCATCGCAGACGCGACGGTGAATATTGAACCGAACGCCGAGGAATTGGCAGAAATCGCATTGCTGACGGCGGAAAAGGTTCGGGAATTCGACATCGTGCCGCGCGTCGCTATGCTGTCGTTCAGTAACTTCGGCAGCGCGCAGCATCCGTTGACGTTGAAAGTGCGCAGAGCGGTGGAAATCGTGCGTGCCAAAGATCCCGACCTGATCGTCGACGGGGAAATGATGGCGGACACCGCCGTCAGTCATGAGATCATGAGCGAACATTTCCCGTTCTCGAAGTTAACGGAGCCGGCCAACGTGCTGATCTGTCCCGACCTGACCTCGGCGAACATCGCGTATAAGCTTTTAGGCAAACTCGGCGGAGCGACGGCCATCGGTCCGATCCTCATGGGCATCCGCAAACCTGTGTATCTGCTCGCGCCGGGCATCGAAGTGACGGACATCGTGAACATGACGGCGATGGCGGTGTTCGAGGCGCAGCGGGAAGGTGAGCAACAGGAACACTTGTCGGGTGCTGCATCTACCGCCAGGGAGTTCACAGTTGGCGTGTAAGGCAGGGAACAGTGAAGTCGCGTAGCGCATGTAGGCAGGTTTTGAGGGCGTCAAAATGAGGTGAAGCGGATGTGTGCGATCGCTTCCCTCTTCATCCCAATCCGTCCCGTCGGTCGTCATTCCCCAGCCGGCGGGACGATTCGGGTGTTGAATTTTTCACCATCTGCTGTTGTATTCTTCAACATTTCACAATCCCCGCACTTGGCCCTCCATTGCCGCAATTCTCAACACATTCCTTCTTTGAGGCGTTGAATATTTCACCACCGTTTTATCCGCGCTAGGGCAGCTCGAAAGCAAGATCGGCAAGTCGTTGTACTCATGTGCATTGGAGCCGTCAAAATCAGGAACGGGCGGGGTTCTTCCGGCACGGTTTTCCCAATGTACTCGGTGCAAGGCAACCGATTACCCAGGAGACGACCATGACAGTTCTACTTGTTCTCGTAACTATCCTCTTCTTCCTCGGCCTCGATTGGGCCGTACGCAGATCGCGCGAACGCAAAGGAATCGCGGCTCCGACGGTTGCAGTTTCACCGCCGCCTGCATTACCTGTGCGCATTCCGGACGGGATATTCTTTGCCCGTTCACACACATGGCTCAACCTCTTCCCGTCAGGAAAGGTCCGGTTAGGCGTCGATGACTTCGTCGGCCGATTGCTGGAAAATCCGACGATTGTCTATCTGAAGAAAGCCGGCGAGCATGTGAATCGCGGAGAGCCGATGCTACTACTCAAGGAAAACGGCCATGCTCTCACCGTCCGGGCTCCGATCAGCGGCACCATCCTCTCCGACAATCCCGACCTCACCGAGCATCCCGAGAAAATGCGGGAGATGCTCTTCAGCGACGGTTGGGCGTACACGGTGAAACCCGACGCCACAACGCAGCTCCGTACGCTCCTTTTCGGAGAAGAGTCCCATCACTGGATCCAGGGCGAATTCGCCCGATTGCGGGACGTGCTGGCCGGTGTGAAAGGGGCCGAAGGTCTGGCTCCCGCCCTGTTGCAGGACGGCGGCGTGCCGGTTTCCGGATTGATCCGTACCGCCCCCGACGAGGTATGGCACCGGTTTGAACATGAATTCCTGACCGAAGCCTGAGGGAACTCCGACCATGAAACCGAAAGCGCTATTGATCGATATGACGATGTGCGTTGGCTGCAACGCTTGTCAGGACGCCTGCAAGAAAGAGAACGGACTGGCCGAGGGCGAGGAACATAAACTGTCCGCCTCTGCCTATACGGCTCTTGAAGAACATGACGGCGTGTATGTCCGTCGCATGTGCCAGCACTGTGAAGACCCGACGTGCGCCTCCGTTTGTCCGGTCGGCGCATTCACCAAGACGCCCGAAGGGCCCGTCCTGTACGACGAGAACAAGTGCATCGGCTGCCGCTATTGCATGCAGGCGTGCCCGTTCCAGGTTCCCCGCTATGAGTGGAACAGCACGTTTCCGCGCGTACACAAATGCATTCTGTGCCCGCAGCGCGTTTCCAAGGGTCTTCCGACGGCGTGCGCCGAAGCATGTCCGACCGGCGCCACGACATTCGGCGATCGGGACGAGCTGATCAAGATCGCGTACGAACGGATGAGTGCAGAGCCCGGGAAATACGTTCCGAAGCTCTACGGCGAGCATGAAGTGGGCGGGACCTCGGTCTTGTATCTCTCGTCCGTCCCGTTCGAACAGCTCGGTTTCAAGACGAACTTGCAGACTGCCGCTCTGCCACAACTGACGTGGAACGTGCTGTCGAAGATACCGAGCATCGTCACCGTTGGCGGCGCCATGCTGTACGGCATCTGGTGGATCACCAACCGGCGGGATGAGGTCCGCGCATACGAAGCGGCGCTTCAAGAACGTCGTTCGAACGGAAGCGGCGCCCATACCACGAACCCCGAGGAGAACTGAGCCATGATGATCCCAAAATTCACCATGACGTTCTGGAAAGCGGTTGCAGTCGTCATCCTGGCCGCCGGTGCGGTCGCCACCATCGTCCGTTTCGGAATGGGACTGGGTGCTTCGACGAACCTGACCGACGAATTTCCATGGGGATTATGGATAGGGTTCGACGTTCTCTGCGGCGTTGGACTTGCGGCCGGCGGATTTACGCTTGCCGCGATCGTCTACATCTTCAATATCAAGAGGTTCGAGCCTATCGTTCGTCCCACGATCCTGACGGCGTTCCTCGGCTACATGCTTGTGATCGTGGCGTTGATGTTCGACCTCGGACGTCCGTTGCAGATCTGGCATGCCTTCATCATGTGGAATCCGCGCTCAGTCATGTTCGAGGTAGCGTGGTGTGTCATACTCTACACGGCGGTACTGGCGTTGGAATTCGCGCCGGTCGTACTCGAGAAGTTCAACATGACGAAAACAATCGCGATGCTGAAACGGATCTCGATTCCCCTCATCATCTTGGGCGTCCTATTGTCGACGCTGCATCAGTCGTCGCTGGGTTCGCTGTATCTCATCGTGCCCGAAAAGCTGTATCCGCTTTGGTATTCACCGCTGCTTCCGGTGTTCTTTTTCCTGACGGCGGTCGGAGTGGGGTGCGGCATGGTGTTGTTCGAATCGTCCATCAGCTCCCGCGTATTCAAACGGGGGCTGGAAGTCCACTTATTGTCGGACATTGCGCGAGTGGCAGTTGTTGTGCTTGGCGTGTATGCGGTCTTGAAGTTCATGGATCTCTCCGACCGAAAGGCGCTGTCGCTGCTGTTCGAACCGCGCGCTGAGACCTATTTCTACTGGCTGGAAGTTGCCGCAGGAATCATCGCGCCGATACTTCTCTTCACGCAGCCGCGGATGCGCCGCTCGCCATCGGGACTCCTCGCCGGCGGTATGCTCATTGTGATCGGATTCGTCCTGAATCGGATGAACATCACGATCACGGGAATGGAAGGATGGGCGGGCACTACGTATGTCCCGTCATGGATGGAACTTGCGGTGACCGTGGCAATCGTTGCGCTGGGGTTCATAGCGTTCGCATTCGCGGCAAAGTATTTGCCGCTGTTCGACCATGGCGGCGAAGGAAAGGTGCATGCGAAGATGGAGCTCGATATCACGGCGGATTTGCATGCGGTGTCGAGGTTGTAGGGCGGCAGAGCGCAAAGCGCACGGCGCATGACAGGATGCGCTGTACGCTTTGCGCCGAGCGCCTCGCGCTTTGCGAAGACCACCATGCTCAACAAACATTCATATCGTATCGCCCCTCCCGAGTTGCGTTGCGTGTGGATGACCGCCGGCGTCGTGACGTATCAGTTGTGCGACAGGAACTTTGAGTGTGCCGGTTGTCCGCTCGATGCCGCAATGCGGAACGCGTATGAGAAGATTGCCAGGCCGCCGCAGCGCCCTGCGGAAAATGCGCGGCGGCTGCTCAGACCCGGGAGGCTCTACACGGCGGAACATTGCTGGGTCGACATTCTCTCGACGAGGTCGGTGCGTATTGGCGTGGAACCATCGTTTGCAAAGCGGCTTGGACAGGCGGAGGGAATATCGCTTCCCGCGGCAGGACGAGCGATCATGGAACGTGAAACGGCAGCATGGTTCAGGTTTGAGGAAGGAATGGTCCCTGTTCGGCTGCCGTTCGACGTCCGCGTGACCATGAGCAATCGGGCCGTTCGTGCGGCCCCTGCGCTCGTCGCGGAGGATCCGTATGAGAGGGGTTGGCTGCTCGAAGCGGAAGTTGAACCGGATGCGTTAGGGGGAAGAAGCGTCATGACGGCCCGCGCCGCGGAGCGGGTGTACGACGAAGATGAAGAATCATTTCGTTCGGCGGTGATCGTTCCCGGCCGGGATGTACACGTCGGCCCAACGCTCCAGGATGGCGGCGAAGTCAACTCTTCGATCATCGCCGACATGGGAACAGCGAGGTATTGCGCGCTGGTGGCGAGGATCTATTGTAAGATCAATTAGCGGCAGTCGAGAGGCGTGAGATGTGAAAGGTGAATCGTCAATCGACAATCGAAAACCCCCACCCTCCTTCTCTCCCATTTCCAAGACTCCCCCATTGTCTCCTCTCGCCCGTGAGAATCTCTTCTGAGAATCTCTTCCTCTGGCTGATTCCAACTGTGACACCCTTTGGCACGCTTTCTGCCCCTCAATTCTACAGCGAGGTGTGTCCGTGCGTCTTTTCTCATCTTTGAAATTCCGGCTTCTGGCCGGTTCGCTTCTCCTGCTCGTCATTCTCTTCGGTACGTATTCGTCGTACGCCGTTTGGTATCATGAACGGCAGCTCATGGCGCAGATGGAGGCGAATGCTCTCAGCATCAGCGAATTCCTGAAATCGTCAACCCATTACAGCATGCTCCTCAATCGAAAAGAGGACGTGTATCGGACAATGGAAACGATCGGGAGAGGTGAGCTGATCGCGGGTATCCGTGTTTACAACAAACGCGGTCTCATAACGTTTTCGACAGATTCATCCGAGAGGGGGCGAACGCTGGACCTGAACAGCGAGGCTTGCATCCGGTGTCATGCCCCCGGAACCGCTCCGGTCCTCTCGTTATCCGACGACCGCATTCGCATCGAAACCGGTCCGGCGGGAAGGATCCTCGCGACGATGAGCTCCATCCGGAATGAAGCTTCGTGTGCAGGTCCAGAGTGCCATGCCCCGCCCAAAGGGCAGCCTGTGGTGGGAGTGCTCGACGTACGTATGACCTTGTCACGCGTCGATGCCAGCATGGCAGAAGTCCGGACCGGAATGTTCCGCGTCGCAGCGATCCTGGCCGCTTGCGTGCTCTTCCTCGCATGGTGGAGTCTGTCGCGCATTGTGCTGGAACCGATCACCGCACTGATGGAGGGGACGCAACAGATCTCCACAGGCAACCTCGAGCACCGCGTGCTCGTCGCCGCGCGGGATGAGCTCGGCGCCCTCGCCAAGAGCTTCAATGGAATGACGGATTCCATCCGAACGGCGCAAGAGGAAAATCGGCGCTGGTCGGCTACGCTGGAACAGCGGGTCCAGGAAAAGAGCGAAGAGCTGACGGCCATTCATCGCCGTATCGTCCACGTGGAGAAAATGACGTCGCTCGGCCGGCTCTCGGCGACGGTCGCGCATGAACTTAACAATCCACTGTCAGGCATTCTCACCTATTCGAAATTGCTGAGCCGCCAACTGTCGCGCACCAACTTCGCTTCTGCTTCGCCCGAAGATGTGCTAAGCGAGCTCGATATCATCATACGGGAAACACATCGATGCGGCGATATCGTCAAGAACCTTCTCCTCTTTTCCAAGAAGGAAAGCGGCGTCTTTGCATACGAGTCGCTCGAGTTGATCGTCGGACATGCGTATCTCATCGTGCGTCATCACCTGGAAATGCGGGACATCAGATTCGTGGAACTGAAACCGCACGGCAACGTGGAGTTGCTCTGTGACGCTCAACAGATCCAACAGGCCCTCGTAGCGTTGTTCGTCAACGCCGCGGACGCGATGGCGGACGGCGGAACGCTGACGGTGACATACGAAGCTGATGCGTCGGGTCGCCGGGCGGTTCTGTCCGTGTCCGATACCGGCATTGGCATCGACTCCGAACTCCTGCCCCGGATCTTCGAACCCTTCTATACGACCAAGGAAGGCGGTCAAGGTGTGGGGCTCGGCCTTGCCGTGGTGTACGGTATCATCGAACGCCATGGCGGGACCATCAGCGTCGATTCGTCCTCCGGCAAGGGGGCGACATTCACCATGATCTTCCCGGCGGCAGAACAGACGAACGCCGACGCGCCGCAGTCGGCACTCCATTCGACAACGAAGTCTCTTCCAACAGCATGACCATGGAAAACAAACCTGCCATCCTCATCGTGGACGACGAAAAGGTCGTCCGGGATTCTCTTACAAAATGGTTCCGACAGGACGGATATGATGTGGACGGGGCGGAAAACGGAGCGGTAGCGCTGAAGAAAATGCAGGCCAGGGCGTGGGACCTCATTCTGCTTGACATTAAGATGCCGGGAATGGACGGCATGGAACTGCAACAGCGGATCAAAGAGCTGGACGTTCCCGCAACGATCATCTTTATCACAGCGCATGCGACGATCGATTCCGCCGTCCAGGCGCTGAAACAAGGGGCGTTCGATTATGTGACAAAGCCCGTCGACCCGGACTATCTGACGCATGTAGTGGCCAATGCTCTTCGCCAACGGTCGCTTTCAAAAGAGAACGAACGATTGCGCGAAGGGATAACTTCAGCAGCGCGGGCGGAGGAGATCGTCGGCGAGTCGCCACAGATCCGGAAGGTCTTTGACCTCATCGACACAGTAGCGAAGACCGACACGACGGTGATGATCCGCGGCGAGAGCGGCACAGGAAAGGAGCTTGTCGCCCGGGCCATCCATGCGAACAGCTCACGCCGCTTCTTTCCCATTGTTCCCGTCAATTGCGGAGCGATGACGGAAGGTCTTCTGGAGAGCGAGCTGTTCGGCCACGAACGGGGGGCATTCACAGGGGCGCATTATCGGCGGAAAGGAAAGATCGAGCTCGCTGACGGCGGCACGATCTTCCTCGACGAGATCGGCAATATCAGCATGAAGACGCAGATGGACCTCTTGCGCGTGTTGGAGACGCGTCAATTCACGCGGGTCGGAGGGAACGACGTGATTTCCGTCGATTTCCGCGTCATTTGCGCGACAAATAAGGACCTTGAACGGGCGGTCAAAGAAGGGACATTCCGCGAGGACCTCTATTATAGGTTGAATGTGTTTACGATCGTCCTGCCTCCGTTGCGGGAGCGGCGAAGCGACATTGTGCCGCTGGCAAAGTATTTCCTGAAGAAATATGCCGCGCAGATGAACAAGCCGGTAACCGGCTTTGCGCCCGATGCTATGGATGTACTCCTGCAATACGAGTGGCCGGGGAACGTGCGGGAGCTCGAGAACGCCATCGAGCGGGCAATGGTTATCGGCTCTCCGCCGATGCTGACTCCGAACGACCTGCCGTTCAAGCTATCGGATACCGTCGGCGCTGTGCGGTCTGGCACGCTGGCGGACGTCGAGCGAATCTACATCCAGGACGTACTGCATAAGAACGATTGGAACATCAGTCGTTCGGCGGAAGAGCTGGACATCGACCGGGTCACGCTGTATCACAAGATCGAAAAATACGGGTTCAAAAAGCCGGCGTGAGCCGCAACATCCGCCTGTTGAACGCAACTGGGCTCGAGAAGAGCTCCCTGGAGTCGATAACCGTGCGTGTTGCCCGGGCGCTGCACTGTGATGTTCGGCTCGAGTCTTACCGGCCGGACCTGACTCGAGTGCTCGATCCTACGCGCGGACAGTGCCATTCGGGGGGACTGCTGAAAGAAATGCAGGACCGATTCAACGGACGTGGGGAGCCGAATGAACGATTCGCCGCGCTGGTCGACGTCGACCTGTTTATCCCCGTCCTGACGTTCGTCTTCGGCGAAGCCCAGCTCGACGGAAAGTATGCCGTCATCTCGACCTACCGCTTGAAGAATGAATTCTACGGAATTCCTGCCGACCCCGGCCGATTGCTTGAACGATTCGAAAAAGAGATTGTGCACGAGGCCGGACATGTGTTCGGCCTTTTGCATTGCAGGAATTTTGAATGTGTAATGCGATCGTCCACGTACGTCGAGGAGATCGACTTGAAGCGGAATTCCCTTTGCAGCGATTGTGAAAGCATAATGGAGCGGAAAATGGAATGATGGAAGGGGGAGGTCGGAAGTCGGAGGTCGGAAGTCAGAGGTCAGAGAGCTCTTGGTGCCGGACGATTGCGCTATGCGCCATGCGCCTTGCGATTTCATTTCAACAACAAGAAACGCTCTCATTTTTGGCAACGCCATTCTGCAGGTTTTTCTCCAATCTCCCCCAAAATCGAGAATTCCGGTCATTCACTGCATGGCCAGATCGGGTTCAGTTGGTATGTAAGTTGTAGCGGCAGACTGCCATGCCTTGGCAGACAAACAAACCGCGAATGAACGCGAATGGACACGAATAAAGATTAGCGTTTATTCGCGGTTGCTTCTTTAGGTGCATTAAGAACATTATCGCATTTTTGAGAACCCAATGATTTCTTCCATCGTGCTTGTCAAACAGGTCCCCGACACAGCAAACATCACGGGTAACGTGATGCAGGAAGACGGAACCGTCAACCGGGCGAAGCTTCCCGCCGTCCTGAATCATGAGGACCGCGTCGCGCTTGAGTTGGCGCTGCAAGTCAAGGACCAGTACGGCGGCGCGGTCGCGGCGGTTTCGATGGGACCACCGCGGGCCTCGGACATCCTTCGAGAATGCCTGTATATGGGGGCTGATTCCGCATATTTGGTAACTGATCGCAAGTTCGCCGGGGCAGACACGCTCGCAACGTCATATGTCCTCAGTGAGGCCATCAGGAAAATTGGTCCGTTCGACCTCGTGTTCGCCGGGCGGCAGGCGATCGACGGAGACACCGCCCAAGTGGGTCCGCAGACCGCAGAGAAGCTCGGCATTCCCCAGATTACCTACGTCGACGCCATCCTCGGCGTGAAGAACAGAGTTCTCACCGCTCGCCACCGGATCGACGGCGGAAGCGAGGTGGTAACGTGTAAACTGCCTGCGCTCCTGACCGTGCTCAAAGATGCGGCGGAACCGCGTCCGTTCAAAGCGCGCCGCGTCATGGCGTTCAAAGGGGCGAAATCGTTGCTCGAGTTGGAGAAGATGGCGGAAGGGAACTCGCTCCTCTATATCGATAAGCTCGTGCATGAATTCCAGTCCCGCTCGATGTTCATCCCGACATTGACAATGGACGATCTTCAGCTCGACCCGGCACGCTGCGGCGTGCAGGGTTCGCCGACGAAGGTCTACAAAGTGGAATCTGTCGTTCTCACATCCGACGGGCGTCAGTCCGTCCCACCCACGAAAGAGGGTCTTGGATCGCTCATCGACCAACTCCTCGCTGACCATATCCTTGGATAGATTGAACATGAGCTCACGAGAGGTCTGGGTGTTTGTCGAATTGCGCAACGGGCGTCCTGCCGATGTGAGTTTCGAGCTGCTGTCGAAAGGGCACAAACTTGCCCAGGCGATCGGAGGTCGGTTGCTGTCGGTCGTCATCGGTCGCAACACGTCGTCTATCGGTAAAGAGACGTTTCGGTATGGCGCGGACGAAGCTCTGCTTGTCGACGACCCCGCGCTCGAGTTCTACAGAACCATGCCGTTTGCCCGGGTCATGACCGACCTTGTCCGCGCCAGACAGCCGCGCATAGTACTCTTCGGAGCGACGATTATCGGGCGCGACCTAGCGCCGCGCGTCGCGTCTGCAACCCGCAGCGGCCTTACCGCCGATTGTACAGACCTCCAGATCTCGGACGTCTCCTATCTCCGGAGGAACTATCCGCAGCTCCTGTTGCAGATTCGCCCGGCGTTCGGCGGGAATATCATTGCGACGATCATCACGCCCGACAATCCGGTACAAATGGCGACTGTCCGCGAAGGGGTCATGGAGAAGCATCGCCTGGAAGATCGCGGGAACGGTGTTCTTACAAAGATCCCGTATACGGCGCACGACATAGATGGTCTCGTGGAGATCGTTGAGCAGCATCGGGAAGAAAGCAAAGTGAACCTCAAAGCGGCATCCATCATCGTCGCGGGCGGTTATGGGTTGAAGACGAAAGAGAACTTCGGACTCATCCGCGATTTTGCGCACGTTTTGGGGGCGGAAGTTGCGGGGAGCAGGGCCGCGGTCGACGCGGGGTTTATCCCCCCGGAGCGGCAGGTCGGCCAGACCGGCACGACGGTGCGCCCGAAGCTGTACATCGCCGTCGGAATATCGGGGGCGATTCAGCACAGAGCAGGCATGCAGGAGTCAAACAAGATCGTCGCCATCAACACGGACCCGGATGCGCCGATCTTCGGCATCAGTCACTACGGTATCGTGGGTGATGCGATGGAGGTGATTCCGAGATTCATCGAAGTGTATAAGAACAAGTTGAAGTAGCACTGTACGCGATAATATGTAGGCCTCGGTCAGAAGAAAAACGCCAAGGGGCCAAGAGAGCCAAGAACGCCAAGTGATAATTGAACCAATGAAAAATTGTCATTCAGCTTGGCGTCCTTGGCGGGCAGCGACGTACGTGGCCTTGGCACCTTGGCGTTAATCTTTCAAAAATGAATGAAGTACCACAAGCCATCTCGAATGACTCATTCAGTACACCACACGCATGCCCAACTACTTTCTTGACAACGCCGACATCCAGTTCCACTTCAGTCGCCTAGACCTGCGCGAGATCGCCGCGATGCAGGAGGAGAACTACACTCAGGCGAAGGAGTTCCCCGAGGCTCCAGTGGATTACGACGACGCGATGACGAACTATCGGAAGGTCCTGGAAGTCGTGGGCGATCTCGCAGGGAATCGCATTGCGCCCCGTGCAGCCGGCGTTGACCACGACGGGGCAACGCTTGCGGACGGCAAGGTCTCGTATGCTCCCGGGACGCAGCGGAACGTACGAGAGCTTGGTCAAGCGGAGCTCATGGGATTGATCTTCCCGCACACATACGACGGGTTGAACTTTCCGTTCACGATCTACATGATGGCTGTAGAGGTGATGGCGCGTGCAGATGCTTCTTTAATGAATATTTTCGGTCTGCAGGATATCGGTGATACGATCAAGAAATTCGGCACAGAAAAGCAACGGAGACAGTATCTCCCGGAATTCAGCGCCGGCGTGTCGACGGGAGCCATGGCACTCACCGAACCTGACGCCGGTTCGGACCTCCAGGCCGTCAAACTCCAGGCGTACCAGAACGGGGACGGCACATGGTTTCTGCGGGGCGTCAAGCGATTCATCACCAACGGCAACGGCGAGCTGCTGCTTGTGCTGGCACGGTCGGAGCCGGGAACGAAGGACGGAAGAGGTCTCAGTCTGTTCGTCTGCCGCAGCGGGAAAACTGTGAAGATCCGGCGGATCGAAAACAAGCTCGGCATCCACGGCTCTCCGACCTGTGAGCTCCAATTCAACGACACGCCGGCAGAGCTTCTTGGTGCTCGGAAGTTCGGGCTTATCAAGTACGTGTTCGACCTCATGTATCGGGCCCGCATGGGCGTTTCCGCGCAGGCTTTAGGTATCTCACAGGCGGCCTACGATGAGGCGTACCGGTATGCAAAGGACCGGGTGCAATTCGGCAAGCCGATCGTGTCGATACCGGCCGTTGCAAACATGCTCATCGAAATGCGGGTCACGCTCGAGGCCAACAGGTCGCTGTTCTACAGCGCGGCACAATGTGTCGACCGGAAAGAGAAGTACGAAGAGCTTGCCGAACGGTTGAAGTCAGAAGGCAAGCCATTCGCAGAAGAGGCAGCCAAAGCAAAGCAAGCGGCCCGGGTCGCGAATCTCTTGACGCCGATGACGAAATACGTGCTCACGGAATCGTCCAATCGAATCTCGTACGATGCGCTGCAAATCCACGGCGGGACGGGCTACATGAAGGAATTCCGGGTGGAGCGGCTCGCACGCGATGCCCGTATCACGAACATCTACGAAGGAACGTCGCAACTGCAGATCGTCGCAGCCTCCGGACAGGTGACCAACGATATTCTCCGGGAGTACTTTGACGATAAAGAAGCCAAGAATTATCGAGGAGGATTGGTCATGCTGGCGGAACGTCTCAAAGAAATGCGGCACATCTTCAAGACGTGTCTCGCATATGTGATGGGAAAAAGAGATCAGTCCTTTGTTGATGTCGCGGCGAAAGATCTCGTGGACCTTTACAGCTATCTCTACGTCGGATATCTTGTGCTCGACGAGGCGGAGGAAGATGCTCGGAAAGTGTTCATCGCGAACAGATACATTCTCTCCGCTTTGTCGCAATCGCGCAAGTGTGCGGAGTCGATCACGAACGGCGTCTTCTCGGATCTTTTGCACGCGGAGAAGATCCTGAACGTCAACTGAGTGTCCGGTTTTATTCTTGAACCGCGAATCAACGCGAATGGACGCGAATTGTAAATGTTTCTCTTGTTGTAATTCTCGAACTGTTGGTACAAATCTTTCGCGCTTATTAGAAGCCATCTCAAAAACCCACAAACTGCGGCGGATTTCGGCGGTTTCGGGGTGACGGTCCAGACCATTTTTGAGATGGCCTCTAGTGATTATTAGCGCTTACTAGCGCCTGCCCGCCGTCTTTTGGGCGGGTTCATTCGCGGTTTATTCTCTTAAGACGCGTCCTACCGCGACACCGGTACAATGATAGATCGAAGGAGGAAGCACATATGTACTACTATCGCATCTACGACGACAAGGAGCAATTGAATTTTTTCAAGAGCTCGCTCGATCGGAAGACCATCGACGCGTTCAAGCTTGAGTTCGAACGCGATCATAGGAGTTGCTGCAATCCAGACTTTCTGAAGTTCCTCAAAACGAGGGATCAGGAGGTCGAGACGTTTACGATCAGCGACATTTCATACTAGTTCACCTTCGTGAAAGTTCGTAGAAGCCAACTCAAAAGTATTTCCCACAGAAGTCACAAAATCAATGTTTGTGCGTTTTTGTGGCTCATTCTTTTCCGCGGTGCAGTCTTTGAGATGGGTTGTAGTTATTAGTGGCCCTTCGTGGAAAATGTTTTGGCCGGGCTATACCAGGAGCTTCGAAGTATTATTTTTGCGAATAGGAATCCAAGTTCGCAATGATTCTCACTTCGTATAATCCGAGTGCTATTTTCTGCCAAAATCGCCTCTTTCTCAAATTTTCGACCGGGGCAAGTTCTGGCACACAGGTTGCCCTTTTGTGTATAAGCACATGACCATGCAATGAATTCGAACTCAACTCTATGATCCGCGGAACCGTTCTCGTCGCTCAGGAGATCTGCAAGGGCTGTGAATTGTGTGTCATCGCCTGCCCGCAGGACTGCCTCGGCCTCTCGGAGACTCTGAACAAGAAAGGGTACCGGTTCGCCATGCTCACGGCGGATTCGTGCACCGGCTGTGAGAACTGCGCACTGGTATGTCCGGATGCCGCACTGACGGTCTACCGCGAGCCAAAGCCCGTCCGTCGACCGGCGACATCCGTCCAAGGTGCCGCATGAGCCCGGTACAGCGGACGACGACACTGATGAAAGGGAACGAAGCGCTTGCTGAGGCGGCGCTACGCTCCGATATGGATGCTTATTTCGGCTATCCGATCACGCCCCAGTCGGAGATCCTCGAGTATCTCATCATCCATGGACCCAAACGAGGATCCGTCGTGTTGCAAGCAGAAAGCGAAGTGGCCGCGATCAATATGGTCTACGGTGCGGCCGGAGCCGGAGCGCGCGTCATGATCTCGTCGTCGTCCCCCGGGATCAGTCTGATGCAGGAAGGGCTCTCCTATATCGCATCCGCACAGATCCCGTGTCTCGTCGTCAATGTTCAGCGCGGCGGTCCGGGACTCGGCACCATTCAGCCCGCGCAAGGCGACTATTTCCAGGCGACGAAAGGAGGCGGACACGGCGATTACCGTCTCATCGTCCTCGCGCCATCGTCAGTCCAGGAAATGGCGGATTTCGTGCCGGAAGGATTTCGACTCGCGGAAAAATACCGCAATCCGGTGATGATTCTTTCGGACGGAGCGCTTGGTCAAATGATGGAAAGCGTCCAACTTCCTGAACAGGGATCACTGCCGAAGTCCATTCCCGCTTGGGCGACCAGAGGCAAGCCGGAGAATCGGGAGCGAAACATCATTACGTCCCTCTTCATCGATCCTGAGCGCATGGAGCAGGTCAACATCGAGTTGCAGAAAAAGTATGCGGCCGTGCAATCGGAAGCCCGCGCCGAGCTGGACCGGACGAAGGATGCCGAGATCGTCCTCGTCGCCTTTGGACTCGCGGCGCGCATTTGTCAAAAGGTCGTGGATATTGCGAGGGAGCGCGGAAAGTCCGTCGGCCTCTTCCGGCCGATCACACTCTACCCATTCCCCACCGACATACTCTCCCGCACGGCGGATCACGCGGAACACTTCCTCGTCGTGGAAATGAACGCCGGACAAATGGTGGAAGATGTGAGACTGGCGGTCAACGGACGACGTTCGGTCGACTTTACGGGACGTATGGGAGGCATCATCCCCACTCCGGAAGAAATACTTCAGAAGATTGAAAGTCTGACAGTAAGCACCACTGATCAAGCTTTACAAGGTATGCCATGACGCCGAAAGAACGCATCAACGGGTACCAGCTCGTCTACCATCGTCCCGATACTTTGACGGATAACCCGACGCATTACTGTCCGGGCTGCAGTCATGGAGTGGTGCATAGGGTCATGATGGAAGTCGTGAAAGAGATGGGGATACAAGATCGGACGGTTGGAGTTGCTCCGGTAGGATGTGCTGTCTTCGCCTACAACTACATGAATGTGGATATGCAGGAAGCCGCCCACGGCCGGGCGACTGCCGTGGCCACGGGCATTAAGCGCGTACTGCCCGACCGGTATGTGTTTACGTATCAGGGAGACGGCGATCTTGCGGCTATTGGAACGAGCGAAACTATCCATACCGTCAATCGTGGAGAGAACATCCTCATCGTCTTCATCAACAATGGAGTGTATGGCATGACCGGCGGCCAGATGGCCCCAACGACCCTTCTGGGAATGAAGACGACGACATCTCCTATGGGAAGGGACGTTGTCACCATGGGACATCCTCTGGACATAACACCGTTGATAGCGCAACTTCCGGGAGCATTGTTTGTGACGCGGCACAGTGTCCATACGCCTGCGGCTGTCCGAAAGCTCAAGAAAGCGCTTCGACTGGCATTCGAATACCAGCCTTTGAACAAAGGCACATGCTTCGTCGAAGTGGTATCCAACTGTCCTTCGGGTTGGAAGATGACGCCGCGTGAAGCCAATGCGTGGATGGAGAAGAATATGTTTACGGCGTACCCCCCTGGCGATGTAAAGCTGCCGCCTCCCGGGCTGAACTAGGGAATGCCGGTGGAAGTATGCACTATGGAGTAGGCAGACGAGAGAAAGATTTGTCGCCTGGAAAGTGCTCAGTAGTCAGTACTGAGTTTGGAGAAAGCGAAAGCGCTTGCCGATTGGCTCCTGGCGCTATGCGCTTTGCGCCTTGCGCAATATGCTTTTCGATTGACGACCCGCCTGCCTTCGAAGAACCCAAAGGGCGGACAGGTTTTCGATTCACTATTCACCAACACAGATTCTCATTAGGCCATTAGAAAGCGCATTTTGCCATGTTCGTCACGCACGAGCTCATCATCGCAGGATTTGGCGGCCAGGGGGCCCTATCCATGGGGCAGATCCTTGCGTACGCCGCCACGATCGAGGGTCGCGAAGTCTCCTGGATGCCATCGTACGGTCCTGAGATGAGGGGCGGAACGGCGAACTGCATTGTCATCGTTGCAGAGAAAAGGATCAGCTCGCCGATCGTCACGATGTTCGATTCCGCGATCGTGCTCAATCAGCCGTCGCTCGACAAGTTTCTGCCGCGTGTGAAGACGGGAGGTCTGGTACTTGTCGAGGAATCGACCGTCAAGGTTCCGCCGGGATCGCCGGCGCTGGAGGTCGTTCGTATCGCGGCGGTTCATGAGGCGGACATCCTCGGCGCGCGTCAAGTGGCCAACACGGTCATGCTCGGGGCGTTCCTGGCAAAACGACCGCTTGTTCAGGTGGAAAGTGTGGTGAAGGCGCTGGAAAAAGTCTTGCCGCCTCATCGCAGACATTTGCTCGACATGAACCGGCGTGCCCTTGAGCGGGGCGCGGAGCTCGCCGGTCATTCGGAGAAACTCACGGCCGGCTCGACGGCCTGACCTCTCGGAAGGAGGAACGGATCTATGCTGCATGAATCATTGAAATGCGAGCACGCGTGCAGAAACACGTGCGCGATGCTGACCTCGATTCTCCGCGAGGAAACGGAGTTGATCAAGTCGTACGAGTACATCCTGAAGGAATGCGACTATCCGGACGTTTCTTCGTTTGTCCGGCATTTGATCGAATCAAAGAGCAGGTCCATTCTGAAGATCCTTCAGAAGCTGAACGAGCTTCGGGCCCGAGGCGAGATCGGTGACGGCGTTATGGCGAGTTACGACCGACCCTGACGAGGGGCGAAGCGTCCCGAAGGGAGGGACAGCATGAACGCCCAGGATGTTGTCATGTTGAATGCGATCGCGCCGCCCTATGGGCGGTCCGAGTTGCGGCAGTTTGCACAGCGTGCGATGACGATGGGGATGACGTTCTCTACCGCAGTGATGCTGGCGACCGTCGGCACGTATCACCTTGTTGAATACCTCCAAAGCGAAGACGAAGCACCCACCGTCCGCATACGAATGAAGTACAGCGAACTGGGACCGCCCCCCTCACTGCAAGCCGCGGAAACTCTGCCGACGGTCGGCGTGCAAAGCAACGCCATCAAGCCGAGTATCGGCATCCCCGTTCCGGTCCCCGATGCCGAAGTAAACCCAGATCAGACGTTCGCATCTCAAACGGAGCTTTCTGCCGAGCAGAATCCGGCATTGCGCGACAATGAGGCGGACGGCGCCGGCGGGATCTCCATCGAGCAGGACATCCAGATCGACGAGCCGGGCATGGACGAGTTTATACCGGTCGAGAAGGAACCGATGGTCGTCCGGGCTGTGAAGCCGAAGTATCCTCAGATTGCGCAGATGGCGGGGATCGAGGGGACTGTGTGGGTGAAGATCCTCGTCGGCAAGGACGGAAGGCCGAAGCGGGCTGTGATCATGAAGGAGATCCCGGAAGGGACGTTTCGCGAAGCGTCGCTGGAAGCTGCGATGCAATATATTTTCACCCCGGCCTACATGAATTCGGGGCCCGTTCAGGTGTGGACAGCCGTGAGGTTCAAGTTCGTACTGCAGACAACACCCTCGTAGCGCAGAGGTAAATTGCGTGAGGTGCATAGGCTCAACTTCCCATTCATTCCCCACCTCCTGAAGGAAGCCACCTTGAAAACTTCTACAGTCATGCTCCTTCTTAGTTCACTTTGTACAACATTCGCCTTAGCTCAAAACTGCGGCAATCGACCTACTGCCGGCGGTACAACGTCCGTATGCTATGGATACGCCATTTCCCGGGCATTTGGATATACGGGTTCTACCGCTGTTAACTATCGGCCCATGACGACGTGGGTCTCGTCCGAGCACTTCAAGTGGAATCCGGGGACAAACTTCCAAGAGGGTGATATCGTGCAGTGGGGTCCGGCTACTGCAAATTCGGAGATTGGCCTCTCCGCGGCCAACGCCCATGCCGCTTTCGTTGTGCAAATTAACGGTGTTGCAAATACTCCTGACGGGGCTCGCGAAATGGGATTCGCCGGAACGGTCCGAGATGAAGATCCCGTTTCACAGTGGAGCAATGTCATACTCGCGGAGGTGTATGGTGAAGGTGGAGGTGAAACATCCAGCATCACAATGAGTGCCTCCAATATTAGAGAAGAAGTCAGGTCATACGTGTACAAGGGGTTCTGGCGTTTGAGGGACGAGTATAAGTGTGCTTTGACTTTTTCGAATAGTTTTGGCTCCGGAGTGATTTACGTCGGCAAGGACGATGAGGGGAAGTACTTAAACCACGAATCCGGCTACACAGAGAGAGCGACCTACAATGCCACGATACCAGCCAAAGCAGAGCTGTCACATTCAGTAGGTGCAACTAAGTGGACTTTTGACAATCGGTGGTGGAAGAATGGTCAGAACAATTTTACAACTCAAGCAATCAGCATAGTTGTTGACCAATACAATGCCGAATGGTCTGCAAGATACACCTCTGGGGGATCGCCGAGCTCGCTGGTGTATTTTGAAAACCAGTCTGATAATCTTCCAATCAACTCAATCATTCGCGTCAACGACGAGGATAAGATTTCAAAGACGCCAGGCTACACGCCAGGTGCAGTGTCAGCCACAGCGTATCAAACTCTGCTTGTGGACCGGGTTCATTATACATTTTCACAATGGTCGACGGGAAGCACGAACTTGTCGATTTCCCCCACCTCTGCAGGGACTTACATTGCACACTACACCTTCGACTATGTTCTTCCTCCGGCCGACTTAAATACGTACAGTACTGCGGTAGGCAGTGCCTTCCACCTCAAATGGCGAAAAGTCTCCAACGCTTATCAATACGTCGATACCATTGAAGTTTGGAGGAAAGTGAAGGATGTGCACGCAGCCATGATCATCGCCCGAAGGTCGCCAACTGCCACGGAGTACACCGATCACGACTACTCCCTCACCTCGGGTTATACGGACAACCTCATCGATTACGACGTTCGATTGCGGTACAAGACGCCTGCTCGAACCGTCACCTCGTCGGCGAATTGGCTGACGGTGTTCGGCACGGAGTTGGCGGAACCCCGCCGTGATGAACCCGAGGTTCTCGTGTCGTCTTCCACGCCGAAGGAGTTTACTATTGCCGCCTTTCCTAATCCATTCAATCCACGCACAAGTGTGACGTACACCATTCCGGAACCCTCTTACGTTGAGGTCAATCTGTACGATCTGTCCGGCCGGTTAGTGAACAACCTTGTGAACTCCGACAAAGGCCCAGGTTCTCACACCATATCATGGGATGCGACGGGACAGGCGGGCGAAAAACTGGCTTCAGGTGTGTATATTCTTCAGATCGCCGTCCATCCGAACAACGGATCGTCGGCATTCAACGTGTCAATGAAACTGCTCCTAGCCAAGTAGCATGGTGACAACATTGCAGATCAATGTGATCCCATTTCTCTTTTGCCTCTGTTGTTGGGTGGGGTGTAAGAAGGATCCAATCACCCCACCCGATAGGGTACGCACCCCACACGATTACACCTGGACACGAGACACGTTGGGAGACGGAACATTTCAATCAAGTCCCGAGATGATATGGGGTTCATCGGCCAGCGATGTTTACATGGTCGCGTCCTCGAGCGAATTTGGTCAATGGGAGATTTGGCACTTTGACGGCATTCGCTGGACCGACATCACGAGCATCTACTTCGAAACATTCCCGGGGCCGCCATGGTATCGGTACTCCCCCATTGATGTAACTGGTTTTGGCCCGAACGATGTATGGATCGTCGGACTAGCAGATACGATGGAGCAGCCAGCGCCTTTGCGGACAGGGTTCGCACTTCACAAGAAGCCCAATGGTTCCTGGGAGGGTTTTCGCATCCCTGGCGCTTTGAATCTCTATGCGGTGGGAGGTGTCTCCTCCACTGATCTTTGGGTCGGCGGATTGTTCGGCCAGATGTTCCACTACGACGGGGCACAATGGCAGGAACATCGGCTGAGCGATTCAACGCAGATACTCTTCATTAAAGCACAGGGAAGCAACAAGGTAGTAGCTTCCGGGTGGGAGTTTCCCGGTGGTATTGAAGTTGTCAAGTACTTCGAATGGAACGGGATTGCATGGTCCAAGATTGAAGAGCGTAACGGCGCTACCTTTGGCCCGGAAGCGGGGATCTCATTTGAGTGGCTCAATGGAAAGATCATAAGCACGAATGGTCCTCATATCAGCGAGCGCGTATCGCCCGGAGTGTGGAAATCCGTTTTCTACAATGCATCGTCAAATCTCATCATTGTCTCCAACAGCGGCGGCCAAGCGTTTGCTTCCGGCAGAATGACTGATGGAAGTGAAACCATTTATTATTACGATGGAACCCAATGGGGACGAATTGCTGGCTTGAATGCTCCCAACTCATCTATCTACGAGGGTTGGTCGACGCCGACGGAGACTTTTCTGATCGGCATGGAGGACCAGCCGCAAGGAACGATGTTTCCGAAAACGTACGTGATCAGGGGGAAGTAAGTTGGTTAATTCATCGCACACCGCTTTCTCGGCACTCTGAACTTGTCCTGAGCGAGTCGGCAGAAGGCGGATGAGTCGAAGGACTCATTACTCTCTACTGTCAAGAGCTCTACGCTCGTAGCAAAGGAGGCGATTATGAAGCCCGCTATCAAACGAGTCATCGTCCCCACAGATTTCTCCGACATTTCCCTGGAGGCCGTGAACTACGGAGAGTCGTTTGCGGAAATGTACGGGGCAGATCTCGTGCTGCTGCATGTCGTCGATGAAGCGCCCCTCCTGGCGTTCCACACCATGGAGCTGACTGCCGATTTTGTGCTGGAAGACACCACGCAGCAGGCAGAACGCCGGCTCGATCAATTCGTCAAGCAGCACGATATCCGCAATCGATATGGGTTGACCCTCGTCGTCCGCCGCGGGAGTCCGGCAGTAGAGATCTCGAAATACGCGAAGGAGGCAAGTGCCGACCTTATCGTGATGGCCACGCACGGCCGGTCGGGATTGTCACATGTGGTGCTGGGAAGCGTGGCCGAAAAGACGGTTCAGCTCTCTGATGTCCCGGTGTTGACGATCAAACCCCTCAAGTTCAAACACGGGCATGCGATTGCAGGTTATTCGGAGGAACAATTCCACGATCATTAATGGAGCGTGTCGGGGGCACACGTAAGAAATTGACCGCGAATGTACGCTAATAAGCGCGAATGGTATTACATAGCAAAATAATTCGCGTCAATTCGCGTTCATTCGCGGCTGACATCAGTCGCGTCTTTGTCATCATTGCGCAGGATGGTGATGAGCGGTGTTTTCATTGAGGCCCTCCTTGTCTGAGGGCCTTTGTATTTCTCAAATATGAGATGGAAAGGCAGGTGATTGCAGGAAACGTTCCTATTCTTGAGATTTCAGCATAGCGACCCGCAGAATTCGTTCAAATTGAGGGGCGATCAACTGACATGACGTGGAGGCATAGGAATTGCGAAGAATGACCTCACACGTTTGGAGTTGGTCGACGATGGAATCGGACAACAGATCACAGTTTCTCTTCTTCAGAATCATCGCGCTTGCTATCCTGGGATCCGTCCTTACTCTTGCGGCAGTTCTCTATCTCTATCAGGAAGAAAATGAGATCCTCGAAGAGACCCGCGTTCGTTTGGCCGCTTCGGGGGAATTCAAGGAGCATCAAGTCGCCACATGGCGTGAAGGCCTGCTGGATGCAACCACAAAATTCGCAGATAACGCACGCTTACAGAGCATAGTCAAGGATTTTATCCTCCACCCGACACCCGGAGACAGACTCAGGCTCGGCGCTTGGCTCGATCAGTTGTACCGGCTGAAAGTTCTTTCCGGGATTGAACTCTTCGACGCTTCAGGAAAGGTCCTTTTCGCCTTCAATGGCGTGGATGTTGGACCTCGTACTTCTGTGCCTGCAGCCCCGACATTTTCCGGCCCATTCTTCTCCCGTACCTCTCCCGACGCAGTGGAGTTTGAAGTCTGTATTCCCCTGCGCAATGACCCCACGGCCTTGCCGTACGGAACCATGCTGTGCCGTGTTGACCCCGCACAAGAGCTCTTTCCATTGCTTCAATGGGATCCCGGCCGGGAAGTCACCGTCGAATCAGCACTCATGGTCCGACAGGATTCCATGGTTGCTGCAATCTCGGAATTTCGCCATGACAAGAACAGTCCTCTCCGATGGCGTCGTCCGATCTCTACGCCGAATCTCCCGGCTGAAATGGCGGCTCGCGGTGAACGCGGGATCGTCGAAGGGGTCGATTATCGAGGCCAACGGGTCATGGCCGACGTTCGGGTCGTCCGGGGGACGGAATGGCTGTTGTTGACGAAGATCGATCTCGAAGAAGCACTGAAGCCGATGTTTGTCCAACGGTGGATTGCAGCCGGCATTGCGATTGCCATGTTTCTTGTTGTCAGCAACGTGCTGGGACTCGCCTGGATCATTCAGGATCGAGGACAGCGGAAGCTTCTCGAGCGGTATGAGAGGAAGGGAAAAATCCTTGCAGCTCATTATGCCGTTTTGACGAAAAATGCCAATGACAGCATCCTGTTGTTCTGGGACAGCGGCCAGATCCTGGATGTGAACGATCGGGCCGTCGAATCGTACGGTTATTCACGAGAAGAGTTGCTGTTAATGAATGTCACTGATGTTCGATCGCCGGAGGCACGACCGTTTATCGAAGGCCAGCTGCAACAAGCCTACACGTCGGGCGGAGCCGTATTTGAAACGACGCACATGCGGCGCGATGGAACGTCGTTTCCCGTGGAAGTGAGTGCGCGAGCTATTCTGCTTGACGGTGGGCGCGTCATGCAATGTCACATCCGAGATATCTCTGAGCGGAAAGCGTCGGAGAATCGCATACGAGTCCTCACGCGTCTGCATCACCTGCATTCGGCTGTGAACCAGCTCATTATCCGGGAAGAGAAACTGCAATCCCTCGTCGCACGGGCGTCACAGATCGCGGTGGATGAGGGGGAGTTCATGTTCGCATGGATCGGTAGATACGACGAAGCACAAGGTCTCATACATCCGGAAGCCGTCTATGGCAAGTCCGGTTCACTTCCCGACTTGAAGACGATTGACGTGCATGATGAAGGTCAATCTTTGGGTCCGGTGGTCCGAGCTCTCCGCACACAAAGTTCAGTTATTAAGAATGATCTCGTTCCATCGGAGCCCATAAACGCGCCGTGGCGGGAACGCTCCTACCGTACAGGAATTCAGGCGATCGCTGCGTTCCCGTTGATCGTTGACGGTGCGATGTGGGGAGTATTGAGCTTGTACGTCGGCCATGCCGGCTTCTTTGACAGCGATGAGGTCAACCTCTTGGAAGAGGTCGCGGCTGACATAGCTTTTGCGATCGGTGTTATTGCCGTACGTGATCGTGGGAAGAAACTCGCACTGTTGCACGAAGAGCTGGAGTCGGAGCGTTCTCTGCTGTTGAAACGACTCGAGCTGCAATTCGACAGCATGCCCGTGGGATGTATAGTTTCCGATCCGGCGCTCCGGGTCATGCAATGGAATGGCGCTGCGGAACGGATCTTTGGCTACAAGGAGAAAGAGGCCGTCGGAAGGGACATGATCGAATACATCGCTCACGAGTCGATCCGTCAGTCGCTGCAACGTCGGGTTCGGCAAGTCTTGAGTGAGCGCAGGCCCTTCGTCACCATCGGGGAAGGCATCACGAAATCCGGGACACGGGTCCTCTGTCGATGGACCGTCGTTCCCCTGAGGAGTGACGCTGGCGTGGATATCGGCACGATGGCCATGGCCGAGGATGTTTCGGACAAATTCGCGATGGAACAGGCACTCGAGCGCGAGACCGGAAAGCTGCGACGCGCGCAGGAACTTGCCAGAGTGGGAGATTGGACATGGAACCTGCAAACGAGTCATCTTTCCTGTTCGGACGAACTCTGCGCAATGGTCGGAGTTCCGCAGGCAAAGAACGGTGAAAACCTCGCTCGCGCGTACCTTCGAAACGTACGCCCAGAGGACGTGCGCCGTTTGCTGATGGCCAACGCGAGAGCTGTGTCGCACGGGAAGGTCGCCCCGCTGCAATTCCGCATCATCAGGCCCGATGGCAGCGAACGCGTCTTGTGGGTGGAGCACGATAAGTTGGTTCGCGATAAGGATGGGCGGCCTTCGTTGATGACGGGAATCGCACAGGATATCACCGAACGGGCGATCGCCGAACAACAACTCGTACTCAAAGACCGGGCGCTCGAAGCAGCTGCAAATGGCATTGTTATTACCGACGCCACAGGACATATATCATGGGTGAATCAGGCTTTTACAAAGCTCACCGGATACTCGGCCGAAGACGTCATCGGCAGAACACCCGCACTCCTGAAATCAGGGAGACAGAGCGAAGAGTTTTACGGTGAGTTGTGGAGAACCATTCTTTCCGGACATTCATGGATGGGGCAGCTAGTCAACCGGCGCAAGGATGGTTCTTTGTATACGGAGGAAATGACGATCACTCCCGTGCGAAACTCCGACGGCGCGGTGACACATTATGTCGCTATCAAGCAGGACATTACGGAACGACTGAGCCTGCAACGGGAATTGTCTCAGGCACAGAAGATGGAAGGGTTGGGAACGCTCGCCGGAGGCATTGCGCACGATTTCAACAATATTCTCGGCATCATCCTGGCACATACGTCTCTCTTCCCCATTATGTCGTCGGACCCGGTCAAACAGGATCAAAGCATCGCAGCCATCACAAAGGCGGTGCAGCGGGGAAGCTCGCTGGTGCGTCAGATTCTTCTGTTCGCCCGGAAAACGGAGGCCGCAATCCATCCTGAACCGGTGAATGAGATCATCCGTGAATTGCGCCGCATGCTGGTGGAGACATTCCCGAAAACGATCCTGATCGAGGAACGGTTGACGGAAGAACTTCCCCCAGTGGCAGCCGACCGGACACAGATTCACCAGGTACTCCTGAATCTCTGCGTCAATGCACGGGACGCTATGGAAGAAGGAGGTACGCTGACGATCTCAACGAAGATGGTGGAAGAATTGGAAGTCAGGATGAGATTCCATGAAGCAAGCGGCGCCTATGTTCGCGTGGATGTGTGCGACACCGGTTCGGGCATCGATGCAGAGATCGTAAGCCGGATCTTTGAGCCTTTTTTCACGACCAAAGGACCGGGAAAAGGGACCGGACTCGGGCTTTCTCTGGTGTACAGCATCGTGCAGGGACACAAGGGATTCGTCGACGTGGAAAGCGCTCCCGGCATCGGCACGCAATTCCACGTATATCTTCCGGTCCAGTCTGCAAGCATGGTCCAGAGGTCCGAAGAAGACGGGGTCGACGCTGCAATTCTTGGAGGCTCTGAGCGAGTCCTGCTGGTGGAAGACGAGGATCTTCTCCGTGCCGTCATGGCGAATGCGCTGCGTCAACATGGTTACTCCGTTCTCGAGGCTTCGGACGGAGAAGAAGCGCTGGAGGTGTTCGGTGAGTCGGGAAAAGATATCGACCTGGTTCTTTCGGACATCGGATTGCCGAAGCTTTCGGGTATCGAACTCTTCCGCAGACTCAAAGAGCGTTCTCCCGGACTTGTCGAGATCCTTGCAACAGGATATATCGAACCGGAAGATCGGTCGCGGCTTCTGGGCGAAGGAGTGAAAGCGTTCATCGAAAAGCCGTACGAGATCTCCAAAGTACTGAGTGCCGTCCGTTCAATTCTGGATTTTGAAGCCCGCACCGAAAAGGTCCCGCAGCCGATGTAGGGGAGCACGTCGACTGATCCGCGGACCGGTCTTCTGATCATCTTACGCACCACGCTTCGCATTCCCACCCTTGCGAACATCCCAGTTTTGCGCTCGGTTTTCATTCGAATATCCCACAAACTGCACGGCACACGGTTTGAGACATTGGAGCAGTATGCGGGATTTCGCAAAAATGACATCGATACAAAAATCACTCCGCGGCCCGGAGATGTCCATAACCGCACATGGACGCTACTACATGCTTCCGCAAACACAATTCGCGTGTATTCGTGTTCATTAGCGGTTTGAATTTATCATAGCCCTACGAAGGCTTCACCATTCCGATGAACATGTCTTTTCGAATTTTTGAGTTTCACTCGATGTGCCACGTACACTTCTTCGTTCTTCTTACATTCGCAACGCTTGCTGCTCAAGCACAAACACGTGACGACTGTCTCGCGTGCCACAGCGACGAATCACTGACTACCGACCGACAAGGAAAACAGGTTTCGCTCCACGTCGATGACGCCGTCTTCAAGGGCTCGCCGCACGCTAAACTTGCCTGCATTGCGTGTCACACCGGTTTCGATCCCGGGAATCTCCCGCACAAAGATAAGATCACGCCGGTCAATTGTGTGACCTGTCACCGCAATGCCCCGCCGAAACACCCGTTCCATCCCCAGATGGCGAGGGTCACCGGACGCGAAGACTCTGACGACGTCAACTGTAAGTCGTGCCACGGTACACATAATGTGAAACGCACCAGCGATCCCACGTCACCGGTGCATGGGCCCGCGATGGTGGAATTGTGCAGTACGTGCCACGGAGATGTCAGGGAGGCGTTAGCGTTGTCCGCCCATGGGAAGGCGCTGGCCGCCAATGTCAAAGGGGCGCCGACATGCGCCCAGTGTCACCGGAGCAAGATCGTATTGGGTTCGCAGGACAGCTCCGCCACGAAGCTGTCGCAGGAGAGACTCTGCCTTTCTTGCCACCTTGACAATCCCGACGTGCGGGCAAGAATGTCCCCGAGCGCGGGGTTTATCGCCGCGTACGGGACGAGCGTTCACGGCACGGCGCTGCAAAACGGCAACGGCAAGGCGGCAAACTGTGTGAATTGCCACGGCAGTCACGAGATGATGCGGGCGACGGAATCCGGCTCGACCGTCAGTAAAGTCCACATACCCGAAACGTGTGCACAGTGCCATCCCTCCGAGGCGAAAGACTACGGCGAGAGCGTCCATGCGGTCGCTGCCAAACGGGGCGTCAAGGACGCTCCGGTATGCACCGATTGCCATGGCGAGCACAATATTTTAGCTCCTTCCAACCCGGAGTCGCGCGTGGCACCGGGGAATGTCTCTGCACAGGTGTGTTCACCATGCCACAGCTCGGTGAAGCTTGCCGAAAAGTACGGCATTGCTAGCGACCGGTTTCAGACCTTTTCTGACAGTTACCACGGTCTCGCCGTCAAGGCCGGCTCGGTTGAAGTCGCAAATTGCGCGAGCTGCCATGGGGCGCATGAGATCCGGTCGTCACGAGATTCGCTGTCGTCGGTCTCAAAGTCGAACCTCGCAACGACCTGCGGCAAATGCCATCCGGGCGCAAACGACCGGTTTGGCGTAGGGTCCGTCCATATCACGATGGACGTCGAACAGGAGCCGATCCTCTACTGGGTGTCGACTGGATACATCATTCTCATCATCGTGACGATTGGAGGAATGTTCGTCCACAATATGCTTGACTTCGTCCGGAAATCGCGCCGCAAGCTCATGGTCCGGCGCGGCCTTATCGTGGAAGAACGGCTCGCACACCGGTTGTATGTCCGCATGACGTTGAGCGAGCGGCTCCAACACGCAACGCTCCTCGTGAGCTTCATCACGCTCGTCATGACGGGATTCGCTCTTAAATTTCCGGAAGCATGGTGGGTGGCATGGGTGAAGGACTTTAGCCCGCTCATGTTCGATATCCGCGGGATCGCGCACCGGGTGGCGGCCGTGGTCATGGTCGGTGCGAGCGTCTATCATGTCTACTATCTCATCGCGGTGCCAAGAGGCCGCGAACTGTTCCGCGATCTGCTTCCTGTACGAAAGGACCTTACGGACGCGGTCGGAGTTTTCAAGTATAACCTTGGGTTTTCGCCGGAGAAACCGCAGTTCGGCCGGTTCAGCTACATCGAAAAGAGCGAGTACTGGGCGCTCGTCTGGGGTACCGTCGTCATGGGTGCTACCGGGGTCATTCTCTGGTTCGACAATACGTTCATGGGTCTGCTCACGAAGCTCGGATGGGATGTGGCGCGCAGCATCCACTACTATGAAGCCTGGCTCGCGACGCTCGCGATCATCGTTTGGCACTTCTATTTTGTCATCTTCAATCCCGACATCTATCCGATCAATCTTGCCTTCTGGAAGGGGACCTTGACAGAAGAAGAAATGGCGGAAGAGCATCCCCTTGAGCTCGAAGAGATCCACCGCCGCGAATTGGTTGAGGACCTCAATGGTCCGAATGTCCATGATGCAACGAAGACACACAGGGGCTAAGATGCACGGGACCGCGACACGACCGCCGGGCCTCCGGCGCCTCGGACGTCCGTTGACGCTCGTCGTCGCACTGTTCGCGTCTGCGGCGGTGGCCCAGGAGAGCAGCGACTGCCTCGCCTGCCATTCCGACGAGACGTTGAAGGGAGTCCGGCGTGGCCGCACCATTTCCGTGTTTGTGAACGAGACCGCGTTCACGGCGTCACAGCACGGGTCGCTGACCTGCGTCTCCTGCCATGCCGATCTCGAAGGGAAAGATTTCCCGCACGTTGAAGACCCTGCGAAAGTCCAATGCGGCACGTGCCACGACGGCGAAGAGAAACTCCATGCTGCATCGCTCCATGGCAAAGCACTGACCCGCGGGGATCCGCTTGCGCCGTCGTGCGCCGATTGCCACGGTGCGCATGCAATCAAGCCGGTCGAGCATCCGTCTTCGCCAGTCGCACCGTTGAAGATTCCCTTCACATGCGCCAAGTGCCATCAGGAAGGGGCGCCGGTCCAGCGCGCTCGGACGATCCATCAGGACCATATCCTCGAGAATTTCTCCGAGAGCATTCACGGTGAAGGATTGCTCCGGAAAGGGCTCATTGTCGCCCCCAACTGCGCCACCTGCCACACCGCGCACTCGATCCTTCCCCATACCGACCCGAATTCGTCCATCGCACGTCGGAACATCGCCGCAACGTGCACGAAGTGTCACGCGCAAATCGAAAACGTCCACCGCAAGATCATCAAAGGTGAATTGTGGGAAAAGGAAGCGAATGTCCTTCCGGCATGCGTCGATTGTCACCAGCCGCACAAGGTGCGAAAGGTATTTTATTCGCAGGGTATGGCGGACCGCGACTGCCTGCGATGCCATGAAAGGGACGATATCCGGTCCACCGAAGACGGCCGCTCCCTCACGGTGGACCCGCTCGTGGTGGCCGATTCGCGTCACGTAAAAGTGAGTTGCAGCCAATGCCACGCCGGCGTAAACGCGTCGCATCTCCGGCCGTGCTCAACGATCACCCAGCCCGTAGACTGCGCCTCATGCCATGCAGAAGTGGGACAGGAATTCATGTTGAGCATTCATGGTGTCCTGCTCGCGAAGCAAGATCCGAACGGGCCCACCTGCAAGGAATGTCACGGTACCCACGAAGTTCTCGGAAAGCTGAACTCGAAATCACCCACATTCCCGACCAACGTACCCGATCTATGCGCCCGCTGTCATCGGGAAGGAGAAAAGGCAGCCGTCCGCTACGTCGGCACGCAACATCAGATCGTTGAGCGATACACCGAAAGCATTCACGGCAAGGGGCTAAAGAAGAGCGGACTGACCGTGACGGCAATGTGCACGAACTGTCACAGCGCGCATAGCATTTTGCCGAAGTCGGACCCGGCATCCACGGTGAACCCCACGCGACTCCCGGAAACCTGCGGCCGTTGCCACTTCGGCATCGAGGAGCAATTCAACAAGAGCGTTCACGCCACGCAACAGGGGAAGACGGACAAACCGCTTCCTGTCTGCAATGATTGTCACTCAGCCCATACGATCCGGCGCGCCGACGAACAGGGATTCAAGCTCGAGATCATGAATCAGTGCGGGCGTTGTCACGAGCAGATCTCGAAGACGTATTTCGACACGTATCACGGCAAGGTGTCGCAGCTCGGTTATACGAAGACGGCCAAGTGTTACGATTGCCACGGGGCGCACGATATTCTTCCTGTCTCAGACCCTCGTTCGCACCTCAGCCACGACAATGTTGTCGGTACCTGCCAGAAGTGCCATCCTGGAGCCGGACGACGGTTCGCCGGATATCTCAGCCATGCAACTCACCATGATCCCGAAAAATATCCGTTCCTGTTCTGGACGTTCTGGGGAATGACCTCGCTCCTGGTCGGAACATTTGTGTTCGGCGGCGTTCACACGCTGTTGTGGCTTCCAAAAGCGTTCCAGCTTCGGCGCGAGCGCAGACTGCGACATGCACAAGAAAAGAAGGATGCTGCCGCACCCTCGGAACCGACAGTACCTTCGGAGCCAACGCTATGACACCTGAAACTGGCGGACAAACTCCGCCACCGGTCGCGAAGACTGCGCGCCGGACGCCGCGCTTCGTTGAAGCGGGCTGGCACGAACCGCCGCGGCTCCAGTACGTTCGATTCTCGCGACTGAATCGGGTACTCCATGTCGTGATGATCGTCAGTTTCCTCAGTCTGGCGCTCACGGGCATGTCGTTGAAATTCTCATACACGCAATGGGCCGTGGTTCTGTCGCATATGTTCGGTGGGTTTGAATCGGCCGGCTATGTCCACCGCTTTGCAGCGACCGTCATGATCATCATGTTTATCATTCACATCGTCGACCTCTTCCGCAGAAAGAACCGGGAGTTTGGGACATGGAAGGCGATGCTGACGGGACCTCATTCGATGGTATTCAACGCAAAGGACCTCGCCGATTTCATCGGCAACATGAAGTGGTTTGTGGGTAAAGGGCCCCGGCCGCAATATGGCCGCTGGACCTATTGGGAGAAGTTCGACTACATCGCTGTGTTCTGGGGGATGACGGTCATTGGATCGACCGGACTGATGTTATGGTTCCCGGAGATCTTCACCCTCGTCCTTCCAGGCTGGCTCATCAACGTTGCAACGATCATCCACAGCGACGAAGCGTTGCTGGCGACCGGCTTTATTTTCACTGTGCACTTCTTCAATACTCATCTCCGCCCGGAAAAATTCCCAATGGACACCGTGGTGTTCACGGGGAGGATGGATGTGGAGGAACTCATGGACGATAAGCCTGCCGAGTACAATGAGCTTGTACGAAACGGCACGCTCCAGGAAAACCTCGCACCTGCATATCCTCCAATCGTCGAACGGGTTATCAGGGCCTTTGGCTGGACGGCCGTGACGATCGGGATCTGCGTCGTGGTGATGATCATCTATGCAATGGTCTTTGCATACAGATAAGAAGGGAGCCCCATGCCACTGATCGATTCGAAAACGGGCGATACCCGAAGGACATATTCAATCGCACAACTGGAATCCGCGGCGCGGCTGATGCGCGCCTATGACCTCGTGTGCCTCGCGGCCGCCGGCTCAGGCCATTCCGGCGGGACGCTCTCGATCATGGATATCGCCGCCGCGCTCTACCTCAAGGAAGCGCGTCTCGACCCACAGCAACCCGACTGGAAGAACCGCGACCGCATCGTCTGGTCGGTCGGTCACAAAGCGCCGAGCCTATATATCGCGATGGGAATGGCCGGATTCTTCGACCCGCGCGACGTTGTAACACTCAGGAAACTCGGCAGCCCGTTTCAAGGTCATCCGCATTGGCTGAAGATACCGGGAATCGAGGCATCGACCGGATCGCTCGGACAAGGACTGAGCATCGCCGTCGGTATGGCGCTCGGCCTTCGGCTTGACAAGTCCTCATCGCGCGTGTACTGCATCATGGGAGACGGTGAACAGCAGGAGGGTCAGATCTGGGAAGCCGCGATGGAAGCAGGCCATTATCAGCTCGACAACCTCTGCGCCATCATTGACCGGAACCGATTGCAAATCGACGGCAGGGTCGATGAAGTCATGAAGGTCGAATCCCTCCGTGCGAAATATGAAGCGTTCGGGTGGAACGTCGTCGAGACGGACGGACACACGATGGACCGCATCGTCGACGCGTTCAATCAAGCCCGCTCCGTCAAAGGTCGTCCAACCGTCATTCTTGCCGAGACGGTAAAGGGAAAAGGGGTCGACTTCATGGAGAACGTCGCCGGCTGGCACGGCAAATCTCCGTCGATGGAAGAATTGACACGCGCACTGGGTCAACTGGGACTTCCCGAGCCACTGGACGTGGATGCGATGATGAATATCGCGCGGGAGTTCCAGAAGAAGGCGGACCAGGCCATGGCGAAAAAAATGCCCGCGTTTGGAAAAGCTACCTGGTGGAATGCGGACGAAATGATGCGGGTCGACATGCAGCCGACGCGCAAAGGGTTTGGGACCGCATTGAAAAGACGTGGCGGAGATGCGCGCATCGTGTGTCTTGGCCTTGACATTTCGGGCTCGATCACGATCAGCGATTTCTACGCTTCGAATCCCGAGCGCAAGGACCGATGGTTCAGCATGGGCATTGCGGAGCAAAGCGCGATCTGTGTTGCCGCCGGCCTCGCCCGCGAAGGCAGGATTCCCGTGCTGGGTACGTACGGAACATTCGCCGCAGGCCGATGTCTCGACCAGATCCGCACGACTGTCTGTTATGGCGAACTGAACGTGCTCATCGCCGGGGCCCACGGAGGTGTCTCGGTTGGACCCGACGGCGCAACGCATCAGTCTCTCGAAGATCTGTTCCAGATTTGCGGACTTCCGAACATCCGCGTTTCTGTGCCGTGCGACAACGTCGAAACGGAGAAGGCGACAGAACACATGCTGTTCAACGCGGTCGGGCCGAAATACATCCGTTTTGCCCGCGAGGCGACTCCTGTGGTGACGACGGCGGCGACCCCCTTCAAATTCGGAGTGGCGAACATCATCCGATTCCGCGGCATACAGCCGAGGTTCATCGACGCTTTCGAGACGCGGCTGGCATCGGAGGTCCCGAATGAATCGGAGCATCTTTCCATCATCGCCTGTGGACCCATGGTCCCGGAAGCGATGCGGGCTGCCGTCATTCTGAAGAATGTGTTCGGCTATGAGACGCGCGTGATCAACATGCACACGCTGAAGCCATTGGACGCGGCTGCGGTCATCCGCGGTGCCCGGGAAACCGGCGTTGTCATAACGGCTGAAGAGCATCAAATCGGCGGACTCGCCGACCGGGTATGCCGGATCATCACGGAATCATACGAGCTTTACCGCCGCCCCGTCATCACGGGGTCGATCGGCGTCAACGACCGCTTCGGCGAGTCGGGGGCGCCGTGGGAATTGATCAAAGAATTCGGCGTCAGCGCTGAACACATCGCGCAGAAGGCGCACGAATTGGTGCAGTTGAAAAGCGAGGAATTGCTGAAACCGATGGCGTAAGCACTGCCGGGGCCGGTATTTTTGAACCGCCAAGAAGTACGTTTGGAGTACATCATGCTCCGGATTCACAATTTCACAAAATCTCTCTTGGCGACCTTTGCGACTTGGCGGTCATCTTTTCTCCTAAACTCTCGGGCTCTCTACAGTTAGAGGTGTTCTATGAAGATTGCACAACGCATGAATCGACTCGGAACGGAAACGGCGTTCGATGTTCTGACAGAAGTGAATGCTCTTCGGTCGCAGGGTCGGGACATCATCAGTCTTGCCATCGGTGAGCCTGCTTGCGATACCGCCGACTACATCAAACAGGCGGCGAAAGATGCCCTCGACCTGAACATGACCCACTACGGTCCTTCGCAGGGGCTTCCCGCGTTTCGCGAAGTCATTGCCAAGCACGTTGCGGAAACGCGGAACATTTCCGTGTCTCCCGAAGAGATTGTGGTCGTTCCGGGGGGAAAGCCAGTGATCTTTTTCAGTATCCTCGCATGCATCGAAGAAGGAGACGAGGTGGTGTACCCGCTCCCCGGATATCCGATCTACGAGTCGATGATCCGGTTTGCGGGAGGAATTGCCGTCCCGCTCAGGTTGCGCGAGGAACATGGGTTCAGCTTCGATGTGCGCGAGTTACGCAAGAGCGTAACGGACCGGACGCGCATGATCATCGTCAATTCTCCGCAGAATCCGACCGGCGGAATCATTCCCAAATCGGACCTGCATGAGATATCGGAATTGGCCCTTCATCACGACCTGTGGGTCCTCTCCGACGAGATCTACAGGCGTATCACGTATGAGACTCCCGCCGAAAGCGTCAGTCAGTTTCCAGGTATGAAGGAGCGGACGATCATACTCGACGGACATTCCAAAACGTATGCCATGACCGGCTGGCGCGTGGGGTACGGAGTCATGCCGCGGGCACTTGCCATGCATGTCACTCGGCTCATGACGAATTCAAACTCGTGCACGGCGACGTTTTCGCAGCACGCAGCGATGGTCGCGATGACCGGTCCGCAGGAGAGTGTGACGCGCATGGTGGCCGACTTTCGCCGCCGCCGAGACCTGATCGTCGACGGTCTCAACGGTATCGAAGGGTTTTCCTGCCGGAAACCGATGGGCGCATTCTATGCTTATCCGAATGTGACGAATGCGTGCAGGACCCTGGGGCTGAAAGATTCGCGCATGCTTCAGCAATACCTTCTGCAAGAGGCGGGAGTTGCGGTTCTCGGTCAGCAATGCTTCGGAACGCGGTTGCCCGAAGACAATCAGGAATACATTCGTTTCTCGTATGTTTCGTCGGATGAGGACATTCGCGAGGCATTGCGGCGGGTAAAAAATTCTCTTTCCGATTCCGCACACGTTTCATCTTTCTTGGCGCGCCAGCCTCAGGCGGTAGCATAACATGAATTGCGGTACACGAAGGACCATGTCGCGCCACGAAAAGATAGTACGTCCAAACACTTCGCGCCCCTACGTGGTGCTTGGTGGACAATTTTTCTTAATGGGCTCTACTTCGGAAGGGCCGGCCTTGAAGTTCGGAGAGAAGTAATGTATCATTTGCCTCCTATGGGAGTAATGCATGACGAATGACGTCGGGGCCACGCTCGAAGAGCTGAAGAGAAAGCGGAAGTTCCCAAACGCGTTCTATAATCCGATCACGCTATTCGGACTGGGTCTCAGCCTTCTCAGTCTTGCGCTCATTTCCTTCCTGCTCGTCCTCGATTATTTCTCCGCGACATCCAAGCCGTATGTCGGCGTCATAGCGTTCATCCTGTTGCCTCTTGTCTTCATCGCCGGAGGCCTCACGTCATTCTGGGGGGCTTGGAGGTATCACCGGCACCTGGCGAAGAAAGGGATCGTTGTTTATCATCTGCCCCGGGTCGACCTCAACGACCCGCGTCATCTTCGGGCGACGCTGTTTAGCTTGGCGGCAGTACTCGCCGTCGGAGGTACGGCGGCATTCACGAGCTACCAAGCGTATGAATACACAGAATCGGACGAGTTCTGCGGCACCACGTGCCACAGCGTCATGAATCCCGAATTCACCGCGTATCAATTCTCGCCCCATGCACGCGTAGGATGCGTGGAATGTCACATCGGCTCCGGGGCCGACTACTTTGTGAAGTCGAAGCTTTCCGGCAGCTATCAGGTGTATGCGGTCGCGTTCAACAAGTATCCCAGACCCATTCCCACCCCCATTCAAAACCTGCGTCCTGCGCAGGAAACATGCGAACAATGCCATTGGCCGAAAAATTTCTTCAGCGAAAAACTGCACAAGAATTCGTATTTCCTGTCGGATGAAAAGAACACAAGATGGGACCTGGACCTGCTGATGAAGATCGGCGGCGGGAACATTGAGGTGGGGCCAACGTCCGGCATCCACTGGCACATGAACATCGCCAACGTGGTGACCTACGGGACGGTCGATTCGTCGCGGCAGACGATCGCCTGGGTGAAGTCCCGCGATTCCGCAGGAGTGGAACGCATCTACCGCAATACGGATCAGCCGCTGTCGGCCGAAGATTCGAGCAAGGTCATGGTCCGGAAAATGGACTGCCTCGACTGTCACAACAGGCCTTCGCACGCCTACCATCCCCCGGCCATGTCGGTGAACACCGCCATGACGTACGGATGGATCGACCCAAGCCTTCCGTATGTCAAGTCGGTGGCCGTCGACGCGCTCGACCGGGGTTATACGACGAACACAGTGGCGATGGACAGCATTCGTGTATTGTTGTCGGACTACTATGAAGAAAAGTATCCCGACATTGCGCGCCGCGACCGTGGAAAGATCGAACGGACCATCCAGGAAGTACAAAAGATCTACTCAAGGAACTACTTCCCGGAGATGAAAGTCGAGTGGCGGAAGTTTCCCGATAATATCGGCCACCTGTTCTATCCGGGATGCTTCCGTTGTCATGACGGAAAGCATGTCGACGCGGAAGGGAAGTCGCTGTCCCGGGAATGCAATGTGTGTCACACCATCCTGGCCCAGCAATTCCAGGACGACAAGCTGAGACTTTCTCTCGGCGGCGTAGAGTATCGCCACCCCGTCGATATCGGCGATGCGTGGAAAGAAATGAACTGCAACGATTGCCATAACAGCCGGTAAGGAGTTCGCGCATGACCGAATCAACCGCGGAAAAAGTTCAGGAAGAGCGTCGCGATCTCCTGAAGTGGCTCCTGGGAGGGAGCCTGGTCGCCTGGATCGCTTCGGTCGCGTACCCCATTCTGGCATATCTACAACCCCCCAAGCAGAATGAAGTTGCTGTACAGAGCATAAAAGCAGGAAAACTTTCGGAGATCGAACTGGATTCCGGTAGGATCGTAAAGTTCGGCACTAAGCCGGTTATTCTCATCCGCACCAACACGAACGAGCTCAAGGCTTTTACCGCCACGTGTACGCATCTCGACTGCACGGTGCAATACAGCAAGGAGAAGGGCATCATCTGGTGTGCGTGCCACAACGGGCAGTACGACCTCACGGGTCGGAATATCGGCGGACCGCCCCCAAAACCTCTGGAGGAATTCAGGGTCCTCATTCAAGAAGACGAGGTCCTAATCTCGAAAAACACATGAAGACGATCTGGGAGAAGTTGTATAAGTGGATCGACGAGCGGGTAGACCTTGCGGACCTCGTCGAGTTTATGGGAAAAAAATACGTTCCCATCCATCGACATTCCATTTGGTACTACTTCGGGGGTGTGACGCTCTTCCTCTTCCTGATCCAAGTGGTGAGCGGGATCCTTCTCCTGATGTACTACAAAGGGAGTGAAGATCTGGCATTCGAGAGCATCCAGTTCATCATGTCGAAAGTCCAGTTTGGCTGGCTCATCCGGTCCATCCATTCATGGGCCGCGAATCTGTTTATTCTTGCGGCCGTCATTCATATGTTTAGCGTGTACTTTACAAAGGCGTACCGAAAACCACGCGAGATCACTTGGCTCACCGGCATGTTCATGCTCTTCCTCGGGATGGGGTTTGGCTTCAGCGGATACCTCCTCCCATGGAACGAACTCGCATTCTTTGCCACCAAAGTCGGAACAGATATCGCAGGAGCTGTGCCCATCGTCGGTAAGCCGATCATGGTGTTGCTCAGGGGGGGAGAAGATGTCACGGGCGCCACGTTATCACGCATGTTCGGATTTCATGTCGCCATTTTCCCCGGGATCTTCGCGGTTCTTCTGGGGATTCATCTCGTTCTAGTGCAGCGCCAGGGTATGAGCGAGCCCATCGGACATTCTGAGTCGGGTGGGGACCTCAAAACAATGCCGTTCTTCCCGAATTTCCTTTTGCGGGACCTGTTGCTTTGGTTGATTGTGCTGAACGTGCTGGCGATTCTCGCCGTCCTCTTTCCGTGGGAATTGGGGGTGAAGGCCGATCCGTTCGCTTCCGCACCCGCGGGCATCAAACCTGAGTGGTACTTTTTGTTCATGTTCCAATCGTTGAAATATATCCCTGCGGAAGTTCTGTACATCGAAGGGGAGATCTTGGGGATCCTACTTTTTGGCCTGGCCTTTGCGTTGTGGACAATGGTTCCTTTTTGGGATCGGAAGAGCAACTTCGGCCAAGAGAACAAGGTTGTCACCTATGTGGGCCTCTTTGTTGTGGCGTTTGTCATTGCACTGACGATCTTGGGGTGGACAGCATGAGTATGAATACACGTCGGATTCGCGCCGCTTCCATTTTCGCTCTCATTCTGTTCCATCCACTGGTTTCGTTTTCACAGGACCAGTGCCGCACTTGCCACGAATCCATCGAGGATCCACGCGCCCTCGCGTTTGCGGCTGATATTCACGCCTCAAATGGGATATCGTGTGCCGACTGCCACGGAGGCGACCGCACCAAAGAAGATATGGAAGAAGGGATGAGCGCCGGAGCGGGATTTCGAGGTGTCCCGGTCGGAGATGCGATCTCCGATGTGTGTGCCTCGTGCCACAGCGATGCTTCGAAGATGGTACACGTCTACAAGTCTACTCTGCCTCTTGATCAGGTCGAAGCCTTGAAGGCGTCTGTACACGGCCAGCAGTCAGTCTCAGGCAGGAGCCGTATCGCCCAATGCACCTCCTGCCACGGAGCGCACGGTATTCTCCCCAGATCGAACAGAAAATCGCCCGTCCACCCGGCGAACGTTCCGACAACGTGCGCACGATGCCATTCCAATGCCGGCTACATGACGGCGTATGACCCATCGATGCCCGTCGATCAATATCAGAAGTATCGCAGCAGCGTCCATGGAAAATTGAATCAACGGGGTGACTCGAAGGTGGCGGAGTGCGCAAGCTGCCACGGAAGCCACGACATCCTGGCGGCGAAGGATGTCCGGTCCAAGGTCTATCCGATCAACCTTCCCGCAACGTGCGGTTCGTGCCATGCCGACGCGGTGTACATGCGCGGATACGGAATCGGCACGGATCAGTTGAAAGAGTACTCGAAAAGCGTCCACGGCGTTGCCCTTTTGCAAAAGCACGACATCGGTGCCCCAGCCTGCAACGACTGTCACGGTAATCACGGAGCGGTCCCTCCTGGAGTGGAATCGATATCGAAGGTGTGCGGATCATGCCATGCCCTCAATGCCGACCTGTTCTCGAAAAGCCCACACAAGAAGGCTTTCGATACACGTGGTCTGCCAGAATGCGAGACCTGCCACGGGAACCATGAAGTTGTAAGGACAACGGACCAGCTTCTCGGGGTCGGTAAGGAAGCTGTCTGCGCATGGTGCCACAAAGACGATACAAAGTCGCGTGGCCACATCGTTGCCGCCACCATGCGTCAACTGGCCGATAGTCTGGCCGACGCAGAGGATTCTGCGCAGCGGCTTCTCAACGATGCAGAGCAAAAAGGAATGGAGGTCGGCGAGGCCCGGTTCGCGGCCCGGAGTATCAGGCAGGCCCGCCTCGAGTCAAGGACAAAAGTCCACTCCTTCCAGGAATCACAATTCAGAGATGTTGTGGAAAAGGGACTGTCAGCCGCCAAAGACGTTTCGGCACAAGCAGAGGAGGCCATCGGAGAGTACCACTTCCGTCGTTGGGGATTGTTGATAGCCTCATTCGCCATCACCCTTCTGGCGGTCTCGCTATATCTGCTGATTCGCAGGATTGAGAGTCGACAACGAGCAAAGTGAGGATATTTTTCCTTTCCTTGCGACTCTCCTTACATATGTCAGTTTCCGGTCCTTGGGAACCGCGGTATTCCACTGTCATATGTGGACACCTGCCGTCGTTGAACTGCCGCAACAACCCGCCCGCCGTATCTTTCGATCTCCCGCGTTTTCCCACCGGATGGCATGATAGTTGAAGGTCGAACGAGAATCTTATATCTCATACGTGAGGTGAATACCCATGGAAGAGCTCCATCGCGGTACCTCCGAGAGGCTCATCTTCTTCTTTCAGCTCTCTAGCGTCCTCCTGATTTGGCTGTTTGTCATTGCCATCACCCTCTGGATCTCCAGGCTCATCGTTCTCTCCCTTGAGCTCAATGATGCCCCCGGGGCCTCTGTGGCCATTAGCCTCGTAGCCATTCCCGTATTTATGACACTGGCTGGAATTCTTACGTATGTCTTCGTCGGATTACAGAGGGGGAAGAAAAAAGTCTGAATCACCTTAGGAGGAGAATCGACATGGTACTTCGGTTGCTCCAATTGTCCGTGTTGGCGTTTGTGACGCCCGCTATGTTCGGCCAGGATTTCGAATTGCCGACAGATCCGCTCGAAGGGAGGATCGTGTTTGAGGAGAAACAGTGCATCTCGTGTCATTCGGTGGGGGGGCTTGGGGGAACCGCCGGACCGGATCTCAGCAGAGACTACTTCTTCGGCAGCGGACTTGAACTAGCCTCGATACTCTGGAATCACACGCCGGCGATGAATCGGAAGTTTCGCCAGCTTCGCATGGATCGACCGAAGCTGTCGGAAAAAGAAATGTTGGACCTCCTTGGTTTCCTCTACTATCTCCGGTATCTGGGTGAGCCTGGAAGTGTGTCAAGCGGGAAGCGGCTGATCGAATCGAAAGGTTGTCTGTCGTGTCACACGATTGGCGGCGGAAGCAAGGAAGGAGTTCCGGATTTCAGGCAGATCCCGCGATTTTCAGCACCGCTTAACATGGTCCAAGCGATGTGGAACCATGCTCCCACGATGCAGAAGAAGTTCGAGTCGAACAAAGTAGCCTACCCAACGATGAGCGGTGAAGAAGCAGTTGATATCGCCGCCTTTCTGCAACAGGCCAGCACGGCTCCCACGGAGCAACGATTGTCACCCGGGAATCCCCGGAACGGACGCGTGTTGTTCGATAAAAAGAAATGCTCAACCTGTCATGTTGGTGAAGGGAAACGCCGAAGGATCGAGACGGGACTAGTGAAGATGGACCTGCGGAAGGGCGTGACCGAGGTTGCCAGCTCGATGTGGAATCACGGGAAGGATATGTTCGATTTGATGAAGCGAGAATCGATAGAATGGCCCATGCTGGAGGGAAACGACATGGCCGACATCATCGCGTACATCTACTTCCTTGGTTTTGAGGACAAGCCGGGCCAGAGCGAGGAGGGGCTTCGGGTGTTCAGAGAAAAAGGATGCTTCGAATGTCACGAAAGAAGCGGTAGTCAGGCCGCATTGCTAGCGTCGTCCGGTTCGCTCAACTCCCCGTTCAATATGGTGCAATTGATGTGGAATCATGCCATTGAGATGGAAGATTTGCTCATCACTCAAAACAAGCGGTGGCCTGAGTTGTCTTCCAAAGAAATGCGGGACCTGTACGCCTATCTGCAGGGGAAGACGAAGAAATGAACATTCCGGAGAGAACAAGTGCTCGCGCGGACTCCCGCCTGGAGGTTCGTGAGGGAATGCGGATCGGCGCTGGTTTGGTTATCGTGATGATGGGAGGAGCGTTGTGCATCCTGCATGCTTCCGGCTGCCGCGAACGCAAAGTCGAGCAACCGATCGACTACAGCCACAAGACCCACGTTGGGACGGCGGGAATTGCCTGTGTGGATTGCCACCAATCGGTCGAATCGGGGATCCGCGCAACCATCCCGCCGCTGGAAACGTGCAAAGGCTGCCATTCGGATACTCCGCTGACGGAATCGCCGGAAGAGAAAAAGCTTCTGAACTACTTGGCCAATGGGGGAGAGATTCCATGGAATAAGGTGTACCAGGTGCCCGACCATGTCTACTTCTCACATCGGCGCCATGTGTCACGAAGCAAGGTCACCTGCCAGGAATGTCATGGGGATATAGCTTCATTTGTGAATGCCGTTTCCTTCCAGTTCCTTCCTGTGACGATGGAAAACTGCATGAAGTGCCACAAGGAAAGAAATGTGACGAACGACTGCCTTTCCTGTCACCGCTAACGGATGCGCCATGGAAATTCGCCGACGAGAGTTCTTGAAGATTGCCGCAGGAATGACAGGAGGAGCACTCCTGGGCAGCCATGGACTGGACCCGATGTTTGCTGTTCCGAAAGAAGTTATCGAACGGATGAAATTCGGTCCTCGAGTCGAGACGTGGAAGAACACTACCTGTCGCTTGTGCCCCGGAGGATGTGGAATGAGCGTCCGGTTGATCGACGATGTTCCGATCTCGGTCAAAGGCAATCCCCTGAATCCGGTGAACCGAGGTGGATTGTGTCCGCTCGGCCTGAATGCAGTCCATTCATTGTATCACCCTGATCGCGTTCAGGGGCCCCTCATCCGGAAAGGTTCCCCCGGGTCCGGCTCATGGGAAAAGACATCCTGGCAGGAAGCTTTCAAGGTGATCTCAGGGAAGTTGAACCAACTCAGACAAGAGGGAAAATCCCAGCACGTGGCCTTCCTCGGCTCAGACGAGTATGGGTTCATGAGGGATCATATCCAGAGATTCGCCGCGTCATATGGAACCCCGAACTATTTTCTCTATTCGAAGGACTCGAACAAGAGGGCGGCGAACTTCCTCTCGCATGGAAATCGGCGCGCACCGGCGTATGACATTGTCAACTCCAAACTGGTGGTCACCTTTGGGGCGAACATCCTCGAAGAGGGGCCATCTCCCGTATACTATACAAAGTTGTACAGTCATCACAATGAACAGCAAACCCGCTATATCCACATTGACTCGAGGCTGAACCTGACAGCCGCCAATGCCGACCGTTGGATTTCCATCCGGCCGGGGACGTACGGTGCCCTTGCGCTCGGTGTTGCGTACGTGCTCATCCGCGAGGAACTCTATGACCAGGATTTCGTCAGAGCGCACACGCACGGCTTTGACGACTGGATGGATGCTCGAGGCAGGCGACACGTCGGCTTCAAGTCCACCGTTCTCAGCGACTACTATCCGGAGAGAGTCCAGGAGTTCACCGGAGTGCCGAGCAGTGTCATCCTCGAACTTGGCCGGGAACTTGGCAACTCTCGTCCCTCAGTCGCATTGTGCGATCAGGCAGCCCTCAATCACACGAATGGGACGCTCACGGCAACGGCAGTGAACGCCCTGAATGCGCTCTTGGGCAATTATGAGAAAGAGGGGGGGGTCTACTTCGTCGATGAGCCGCCCTTCGCGAGCTTCGGCGCAGCACCGATGGATGGCCGATCCGCTCAGGCGATGACCCAGCCGCGAGTAGGAATGCCTGTGGAAGCGTTCCTTCCGCTCCAAGAGTGCTCGGTGAAAAGCTTCAGCGAAAACGTTCTCTCAGGGAGACCATATCCCATCGACGTGCTTTTTCTCTACGGAGGCAATCCGCTCTTTCAGAGCGTGCACCACAAGAAGTTTGCCCAGGCGCTCCAGAAGATCCCCATGGTCATCAGTTTCGACTCTCTCCTCACGGAGACCGGTGAATTCGCTCACTACGTCCTGCCGGACCATCATTTCTTTGAGGCCTGGGATATTGTCTCGAATGTGGAAAATGTTGGATTCACACATGTTGCAATTCAGCAACCTGTCATGGCGCCGATGTATGACACCAGAGCTACGGGCGACGTGTTGATAGAACTCGCACGCCTTGCGGAAGGTCGGGTTGCGGCGTCATTCCCGTACGGTTCGTACGACGAGGGCATTCGCCGCGCTTTGAGAGGCGTGTTCGAATCAGGATCCGGTGCGATCGCGAGTGAAGGGGTTGGGAGTCGATGGCTGGAGTTCCTGAAACAGCGGGGATGGAGGATCGACAGATATTCATCGTTCGAAGAGTTCTGGGACAGATTGACCCGGTATGCCGGATGGTGGAATCCGATACGATCAAAGAAACATTTACGCTCACTGTTCCAGACACCCTCGGGGAAGTTTGAGTTCTACTCACAGACGCTCGAGAACATGATACAAGCTATTCCGACCGAGTCACGCGACAAAGCGCTCCGCCGGGCAGGCATATCCGCAGGTGGAGACACAGCCTTCCTCCCGCACTATGAACCTGTCTCCGGCGAATCGGATCTCCCGCTTTCCATGATCACGTACCAATCAATGTCCGTAGGCGATGGACGAGGGGCCACACTCCCCATGATGCAGGAGTTGTTCGGACATGCGGTGAATCGACATTGGGATTCATGGGCGGAGATCCATCCCTTGACGGCCCAGCAGTATCTGGTGAAGGATGGTGAGTGGATCCTGGTGCAGTCGTCCGAAGGGACGCTGAGGATCCGCTCCAAGGTCACAGAAGGAGTGATGCCGAACGTTGTTGCCATACCGTTCGGATTGGGTCACACATCCGGAGGAAGGTACGCACGAGGTCATGGAGTCAATCCACATTCCATCTTGGAAGGAAAGGAGGACGGGCTAAGTGGCCGCGAGGCGATTCAGGCGACCCGAGTGCGCGTGGTTGCTGAAGGGCGGTCAGAATTTTGAAGAACGAACTAGCGTCGCCTCCAGAACGGAAGCTCGTAATGAAAGCGATCCCCGACCCTTCTCCGGCCGCGTTCATATCGCAGTTATGAGTGGGTAGGGAGCAATGCAGAGGGTGGACACTCGCCGAATCGAAATGCTGATCACCAGTCCGCGTGCCCTTATGAACGATCGGCGTGGGCGAGCCTTGCGGATCATACTCTCTCATTCGAAAGCGTTTTCAACAACACGTTAGCAGGAGAGGACCAATGCCGAAATGGGCGATGGCCATAGATTTGGATAAGTGCACGGGATGCGAATCCTGCATGATCGCATGTAAGGTGGAGAACAACGTGGCGATCGTCGATCCGGAGCAAGCACAAGCAGGCCGGGTGATGTACTGGATGGATATGATGACTGCGTACGAATCCGAGGATACCCAGGTCGTGAGGAGAATTGTGCCAAAGCCTTGTTTCCACTGCGATGAACCTCCTTGCACCGTTGTTTGTCCGGTGGGCGCCACCTATCGCAATCCCGAAGGAATCGTGGCCCAGGTGTACCATCGGTGCATTGGGTGCCGGTATTGCATGGCAGCGTGTCCTTATACAGCCAAGGTCTTCAACTGGTACGCACCGAAATGGCTGGAGGATTCGGCTTGTCGCCCGAATCCGGACGTCTCACTTCGAATGTCCGGCGTCGTCGAGAAATGTTCGTTCTGTTCTCATCGTTTGCAGCAGATTAAAGAGATCGCGGACCTCGAAGGAAGGAGGATCGAGGACGGAGAGTATGTGACGGCGTGCCAAGAGAACTGCCCGACAGACGCCATTGTATTCGGAGATATCGAAGACAAAGATAGCTCGGTCTACAAGCTTTCCAAAAGCTACCGTGTCAAACGATACATGGATGATCTAGATGTGAAACCGAAAGTGTTCTATCTCTCACGTAGAACAACGGAATAGAGGGATGCTTGGACAATGGATAAAGACGAGATCCTGTTCAAACCGATCTATGAAACCGGAAGGGGCTTTTACATAACCTTCGGCATCCTCGCGGTGATTCTCCTGTGGGCCCTTGCCATGTACATCAACCAGGTCATGGTTGGACTCGGGCCGACAGGAATGAACCAGCCTGTCACGTGGGGATTCTATATCGTGAATTTCGTGTTCTTCATCGGTATCAGTCATGCCGGAACGCTGATCTCTGCCATTCTTCGACTGTCCAAGGCCGAGTGGCGTCGCCCGATCACGCGCATGGCAGAAGTGATCACCGCGATCGTACTTGTGATCGGGGGACTGCACCCGATTTTGGATCTCGGAAGGCCGGACCGGATGATGAACCTGCTGGAATCTGGCCGGCTACAATCTCCGCTGCTCTGGGATGTCACGAGCATCACTGCGTATTTCACGGCGAGTACGGTCTACCTCTATCTTCCCATGATTCCCGACATCGCGCGGATCCGTGACAGAGGGGGGAAGCTAAAGTGGCTATACACGTTCATGGCCTGGGGATGGCAGGGAACGGAATATCAACAGAAGGTTCTGAACCGGGCCATCAATATCCTCATGGTGATGGTGATTCCGATCGCGATCTCTGTCCACACGGTCATTTCTTACATCTTTTCGATGACCCTGCAGCCGGGATGGCACAGCACGATCTTCGGACCGTATTTTGTCGTGGGAGCCATCTTCTCGGGTATTGCAGCACTGATGATAGTCATGATGACATTTCGCAAGGTGTATCATCTGGAGACGTACCTGAAAGAGATCCATTTCCGTTACTTGAGTACATTGCTGTTGATCATGTCGCTGATCTGGTTCTACTTCACCTTCTCCGAGTATCTGACGGGCGTCTTCGGATCTGAGGCGCATGAGATGGAAGTCATCAAGTACAAGTTCTCAGGTCCGTTTGCTCCGTTCTTCTGGGGAATGGTCCTCTGCAATTTCGTTCTTCCGGTAACCATTCTCAGTTTCAGAAAGTTCCGCACGATGACGGGGATATTTGTGGCCTCCGTTGCAGTTGTTATCGGAATGTGGCTTGAGCGTCTCATCATTGTGGTACCGTCGTTAGCAAGTCCGAGGATGGATGTGCCACTCGGGATCTACGTGCCGACGATCCTTGAATGGTCCCTGTTCGCGGGCGGCATAGCAGTGTTCGTCATGGGGTTTATGCTTTTTTCGAAGTTCTTTCCAATCATTTCAATATGGGAGATTGAGGAGGGGAGGAGTCATGCGGCGAAAGAGGTTGAAGAACGTATCGCCAGCTATTTGCCCGGACCATGATCTCCAGGCGATTGGATTTGGCGTTTCGACGACCATGGAAGAATCTCACAGCTCTACACCGTGCTATGTCCAATAACGCACGCGTTCCACACACAACACGAGGAAAGGCAACCAGCATGAAGTCACTTTCGTTTCTCCTGATCGCCGGAGTGTTCCTGATCACCGGGACCGAGGCGGTTGCGCAGAACAAATACATCGGCGCTAAAATGTGCGGTATGTGTCATCGCACCGATAAACAGGGAAAGCAGTTCGATATTTGGAAGGCGAGCAAACACGCGAAAACGTTCGATGTTCTCTCCAGCCCCAAAGCGGCGGAGATTGCGAAGGCAAAAGGTATTGCCAACGCCGCTGAAGCGAAGGAATGTCTCGAATGTCACGTCACGGTGTCGGATGCCAAGTTGATGGACAAGTCATTCGACATGAAGGAAGGAATACAGTGCGAAGCGTGTCACGGTGCGGGGTCCGCGTACAAGACGATCACGCTCATGAAGGACCACGCAAAAGCCGTGGCGGCCGGAATGTCCGATTTTTCCGTCAAGGGTGCGGCTGAAAAACGCTGCAAGACATGCCACAATGAAAAGAGCCCGACATTCAAGGGATTTGAGTTCGACAAAATGTGGGCGAAGATCGAACATAAGGTACCCAAAGCAGGGTAGAGCCTGGAGGGTATGCAGTAAGCAGTATGCAGCCCTTCGACCGTTCGACATACTCACGGTCGCACTGAGCGTAGTCGAAGTGCGACTTCGCTCAGGGCAAGTAGGCAGTCGAGAGAAAGATGTTTGCAACAAAGCCCCGGCTGGGAACGGCTGGGGCTTTTTATTCGTCACCCCGTCGGTCCCCCGACGGGGTAGAATTGCCTGCCACGAATACCGACCATAAATGGTCGGTCCAAGATCAGACGGTCGCTACGCGACCGG
>Ga0156245_1121_pt1 | contig 68485 bp, 45 predicted proteins | sample RifCSPlowO2_12_FD_107892 | JGI IMG/M metagenome (GOLD analysis project Ga0156245, IMG submission 107892) | Ignavibacteria bacterium RIFCSPLOWO2_12_FULL_56_21
CCTTAGTGGAATTCTTCTAAACAGAGCATATTCATCTAACAGGAGCCCTGAATGAAGACCAAGACTGCCCCAATATTCCTCGCCTTTCTTTGCATGGGCTTCGGCGATGTCGTCGGTCCGCTCGTCGGGCTTGCCAAAGAGACATTCCAACTTTCTTACACCATGGCCTTGCTCGTTCCGTTCGTCGGATTCATTATGTTCGGCATTCTTTCGGTGCCGATCGGCCTCTATCAGGACAAAAAAGGGAAGAAGTTTATCCTCGTTCTCGGCCTCGTCGTTGCGCTCATCGGACTTCTCCTTCCGATGGTCAACGGCATGTACGGTGCACACGTGGAATTCAATCCCGGCGAATATTCCAGCTTCTATGTTGTCCTTGCCTCGATCCTCCTGCTGTGCGCAGGTGCCACGATCCTTCAGGTGGTCGGAAATCCCGTGATGAGGGACGTTTCTCCTGAAGGCGCATATTCCAAGAATCTCTCGTTGGCGCAATCGATCAAGGCTGTCGGTTCATCCCTGGGATTTCTGGTCCCTCCGCTTGTCGCCATGTCGTTCGGGCTTGACTGGAGCATTTTGTTCCCTGTGTTTTCCGTATTGATCGCAGCGACACTACTCCTCACGTTCCCTCTGCAGATCTCGGACGTCAAGGAACCAGGCGTACAAAGGGCAACGTTGAGGTCCTGTCTCTTGCTGCTCAAGAACGGCTATGTTCTCATGATGGTGATGGCCATCTTCATCTACGTTGGTGCGGAGGTCTCCATGAGTTCCGGCGTTCCCATTCTGCTCCGAGAGAATTTCGGGATCACCGGGTTCAGCCTTTGGGTGAGCTGGGCGATCTTCTTTCTTCCCATTCTCTTGGGCAGGTTTGTCGGGTCGATCATCTTGGGCCGAATGTCCGCGAAGAATTTCCTTGTCGTCACGGTGTTCGTGGCGATCGTAGGCGTTCTCGCAATGTTTTCGTCGAATGAGCTCCTGACGTACGCCGGCGTTGTGCTGGTCGGACTGGGGTTTGCGAACATCTTCCCGCTCGTCTTCTCCATTACCATTGACCGTATGCCGGACCGGTCGAATGAGTTGTCCGGCCTGATGGTCACTGCCATCTCCGGCGGCGCCATCGTACCCCTCATCATGGGAAGCGTCGCGGATTCGGCCGGCGTCCTTGCCGGATTTGCCGTGCCGCTCCTGTGTCTTCTCTACATTTCTTTCGCCTCGTTCGCATCGAGGAAGACCGCAACAGTCACAGCATAAGAACTGCGAGAATATGGCAATGGACTATCGATCGGATGCAAGGGTCGTCATGACGCTAGATGCGGGGGGCACGAACTCCGTGTTCTCCGCGTTCCAGGGGAATGAACAGGTTGTCGACGACATCACGTTGCCGACCCACGCGGACAACCTGGAGAAATGCCTGTCAACGCTCGTGGAAGGCTTCAAAAGCGTACAGGCGAAATTGAAAAGCGTGCCGGTGGCGATCAGCTTCGCCTTTCCGGGACCGGCGGACTATCCGAAAGGAATCATCGGCGACCTGCCGAATCTTCCGGCATTTCGCGGCGGCGTAGCACTGGGTCCGATGCTCGAAGAGAAGTTCGGTCTCCCGGTGTTCATCAACAACGACGGCGACCTGTATGCGTACGGCGAGGCGATCTCCGGGTACCTTCCGTATGTCAACGGTCTGCTGGAGAAATCCGGAAGTCCGAAGCGTTACAAGAACCTTCTGGGGTTGACCTTGGGCACGGGATTCGGTGCGGGGATCGTGCGCGAGGGTAATCTGTTCCTCGGCGATAATTCGATCGCCGGCGAGATCTGGCTTCTTCGCAACAAACTGGACCCGGCGACAAACATCGAAGAGCACGCCAGCATCCGGGCGGTGAGGCGGATCTATGCGCGGGAATGCGGCATGAAGCCGGACCAGGCTCCGTCGCCGAAGGACATTTACGAGATCGGCATGGGCAGAGTGAAGGGGAACAAGGAAGCGGCGGTGAAGGCATTCCGCGAAATGGCAGAAGCCGTCGGCGACGCCATATCGAACGCGATTACCTTGATCGACGGGATCGTCGTCATCGGCGGTGGATTGTCGGGCGCCTCCGACCTGTTTCTTCCACACATAGTGAAGGAAATGAACGGATCGTACGTCAAGCCCGACGGCACGAGATTCCGCAGATTGGTGGCGAACGTCTATAACCTGGAGAATGACGGCGAACTGCAGAAATTCGTGAAGGGATCGACGAAGGAAATCATTATACCGGGGTCAAACAGGAAAGTGACCTACGACTCCGAGATGAGACTTGGAGTCGGCATTTCGAAGATCGGCACGAGCAAGGCGATCTCTCTGGGAGCGTATGCATTCGCGCTGACATCCATCGATCATCGTTCGTAAGAAGATCGTGCCGCCCAAAGTCACATGACTCGCAAGAGGCTTTTGTGCATTTTGTGGGAGTAACGATTTCTACAATGCCGCCGCTGTCATGACCTCTCTGCGCACGTGCCTCGCGCTACTGTTCCTGTTCTCATCGCACAACCTCTTTTCTCAGGGGGTCGTCTATCTCGTCCTCGGCTCGGACACCGCCATCTGGGAGTCGATGGATGTCAACAGATATTCCTGCACCTATCAAATCTCGTTGTATACAGACCCCGCTCGCAACGCCACCCGGGTGATGGATCCGCTCTTCCGCCAATCGCTTCTGGATTCGTATGGAACTCCCGTGAAGCTGACCTGGTGGATGATGGCCGGAAACATCTTCCGCCATGCCACGAACACAAACGTCCCCCATCCCAACACGATGACGATGTACCTGATGAAGAAGTACCATGGCTCTTCCATCCAAACCTGGGGGGACGAGTTGACGCTGCATTACCACACTTTCGTGTGGACCGACTATGACGGCGACGGTAAGTACTATTGGAATCAGGCACGGTCGTTCAATGAATCATCCGATGATTTCGACGCCACGCTCGCGGCGGAATTGCTTGAAGAGGAGAATTTTCCCGTCTCCTTCCGCAGCGGATGGCATGCGATGGACAATTCCTGGCAGAAGCGACTCAACGAGTTGCTGCCGTACTCGCTTCACAATGACTGGCCGGCGAAACACACGGATCTCACAGAACCACTCGACAACACGTACGACTGGTCGCGCGCTCCATCGACATTTGTCCCGTTCCGTCCGTCTTCCACCGACTACCAGGTCCCGGGGGACGGACCGGGCTGGAACGCGCGATCGAGATACATGTCGGCGGCCGACTCGGCATTCATGGACAAGATCTTCGCCGCGGCAGCCACGGGGAAAGACCAGATGGTCTGTCTCTGGGCCCATTTGCCCGAAACGGATTTCCTCGACAATGTGCGAAAGGTCGACGCATCCGCGCACAAAGCGGCGCCGCGGTATCCTGGAGTGAAGTTCCGATATTGCACGGCGGTAGAAGCTATGCGGCTGTGGAGGGGGACTACCGACACGGTGCAGCCACAGATCAGCATGCAGGAGATCTCCGAAGGGACCGACGTTCGTTGGTCGATCACGAGTGACGAGCCGCTGTTTCAGACGGCTCCGTTCGTCGCCGTGAAGACCCGTTACGGCGAGTTTCTTGGTCTCCCCAGCGTCTCCGTTGGCGAACGATCGTGGGAAACCACAAAAGCCATTCCCCGCGTCGACCTTGTCAAGGCCGGTGTTGCCGGCACGGACACTTCCGGCAATCTCACAATGGAATTCCTCCGCTATCTTCCCGATGATATCTATATCGACGACGCCGGTGAAGGGTACTCCGAACCATCGGGGTCGTGGTCCGGGTCGACAAACGCATCATGGGGAACATCGAGCCGTGTGGCGATGCTTGCTCCCCTCGACTCGGCAAAGGTAGTATGGACTACGTCCGTTCCGGCAACGTTGCTCTACCAGATCTTTGTCCAGACACCGTCCCTCGCAACGCCGGCGCAACGCGTGGTATTCCGGGTCTTTGACGGGACTGCGAATGTAGCATCGCGAGAATACACGTCGGGCGTACCCGGTAACCGGTGGGAATTGATCGGGACACATCCATTCTCTTCGGGCGCATCGCTTTCAGTTGAAATGACCGCGTACGGTTCCTCGCAGGCCGGAACTCAATCGGCTGCTGACGTGGTGCGTATCTCGGCCGCCGTGCGGGACAAATGGTTGACAATTCCGGAGATGGCCGACGTCGGCGAACTGATTGTCGGAGAAGAACGGACGGCCGAGCTCACCGTCCGAAATGACGGCATACAGCCGGTCGTGCTGACCGGTGCAACCTCTGTCCGGGGTAGCATCGAGGTCACAAGCGCTTTGCCATGTACGGTACCTGCGATGAGTTCGACGGCTGTTGCATTTGTCGTCAAGTCGTCCGCTGCGGGGGCTGTAATGGACACGCTGGTGATCGCTTCCGATGACCCGCGCCATGCGACGGTGATGACGCGCATCGTGGGAAGTGTGCGAGAGTATTTTGCGCTGGTTGACGACCAGGATTCTTCATCGTATGTCGAGTCGGGCGCTTGGAATTTCAGCAGCGGGAAGGCGTATGGTATGACGAGCCGGTACGCTGCTCCGGCTCCGGGCGTTTCGGCTGCATTCTGCGCCCGGCTCTTGAAGGGGGGTGTGTATGAAGTTTTCGAAATCGTCCCGACGACAGTAAACGCATCCGTGCGCGCCCGGTATGTTCTGTCGTTGGACGGGATTCCCGTGGACACGGCCTTCATCGATCAGAATTCGGGGAGCGGTACATGGGTCTCGCTCCTGGAACGTCAGGTGGCCTCCGGAAGCGAAGCCCGTATCGAGCTCACTGACGCCATGGAGCCGGTGGTGGCGGGAAAAGTATTGCGTGCGGATGCGGTCCGATTTCAGTGGGTCCGCGACGGTACAACGATCGTTCGTAACGACATTTCCGCAGGCGATATGGGATTCGGTCTCAGTTCGAATTTCCCGAATCCGTTCAATCCGGAAACGCGGATCGCATTTCGTATTTCGCGTTTCGAATTTGTCCGGCTGTCAGTATACAACCTCCTGGGGAATGAAGTCGCGAAATTGGTGGACCGTGAGATGCCGGCGGGGACATACACGCTCACCTGGAATGCGCAGGACATGCCCAGCGGCGTGTATTTTTTCCGATTGAACGCCGGCAAATTCTCAGAAACGAGAAGAATGTTGCTGATGAAATAGGAAGTTACGAGCGTGTAACAACTGGTTTCGCCCATTGACCAGTAAACCCGGCATCGAGCAAGATCTTTATGCCTTCCTCCACCTGAAGACCGACACTGTCGACTCCATGAGAATCATCTCCAGGGACGACGGAAATCCCGAGGTCAAGCGCTTGAAGGAGTATTGGGCGCGATATATATGGTTCAAGCGCCCCTTTCCTTAGCGCCGCAACGTTGAAATCAAGGATCAGCTCTAGTTCTTTGATCCTCTTGAGGTTGCGGCGAATCCGCCACTGAATTTCCGGTATGTCCCATCGCATCGCGTAGTCGGGGTCATGCATTCGTATAAGGTCAAAATGACCGATAACTGAAGGTCGCAGCGCATTGATAAGTTCGAGTTGCTGGTCAAAGTATCTGCAATACAGTGCCTCGACGCTTCCGAGAGTTTCCACCGCCCGCCAAAAGAGTTCCGGCTTCCCGTCTATCAGAATATCGTCGACGTGATGCAAGGACCCGACGATATAGTCCGGCTCAAACTGATCGACCAGCCGATGGACAAGATCCGCGGAACCCGTATACCATTCGGTCTCAAAGCCAACAAAGATCTTTGAAGAAGCGTATTTCTCCCGAAGGCGTCTGCAAGTTTCGACGTATGTTGAGAAACGATCGAAACTTTTCCTTGAATTCAGGCCGGTTTCGCGCTCTTCGATATACAAGAACGCATCATTGAGGGGAGGCATGTGCTCGGTAATACCCACCCAGCGGAAATTCCGCCGCACGTACGCCTGTATGATTGCTTCCAGTGTATCCTTTGCGTGGCTGCAGAACTCTCCGCTATGTCCGCCATGAACGGAGACAAGGTCCGGCATTGGCGTCCTTGGCATTTGTTTTTCCGGTTTTGGGCTTGACATTCACTTTCAGATGTTGTAACATTCGCCGTGTTGCAGACACAACATGTTATTGTGAACAATGTAGTAAATACTCCAACAAGTTGTCAATGTGTTCCTGAACGCGTCGAGGTATGCAAATCCGCATGAACAGCCCTCTGGACCTTATAAGCCTCCGGTACAATTCCTTGAGTCAGTCTGAACGGAAAGTGGCGGATTTTGTGCAGAAGAGTGCGGATGCTTTGGTGTTTCTTTCGATGCAGGCCCTGGCAGAGAAGTGCAAGACGAGTGACGCCACCGTTGTCCGTTTCTGCCGCACATTAGGCTATCTGGGGTATCAGGATTTCAAACGAGCTTTGGTTCCTGAGCTCCTGAGCCGCGGGTTTTCCCCCCTCAAAGGCAGCAATGGTCTCAAGGCCTCCGATAACATCAAAGAGACCTTTCGGACGAATGTGCAGCGCCAACTCGATGCGACTATCCGGAATGGTGACCTCGTCTTGATCCGAAAGGCGGCGATTCGAGTGGCGAAAGCATCATCGATTGTCATTGTCGGCTTGGGCGGGTCTGCCGGCGTCGGGTACATCTTTAGCGACGCCCTGGGGAGTCTCGGAATTCAAAGCTTCTGTCTTCATGACCGTTCGCTTATCGAAAGCCAGGTGCCGATTTTGACAACAAGAGATTTGCTCATCGGTATTTCGCATTCCGGTGAGACCGATGAAACCGTTTTTGCCCTTCGCCGCGCCAGGCAAAACGGGGTCTTTACGATCAGCATCACCAATTTTCACCCATCGCCCCTCAGTAAAGAATCCGACATCGTCATCCACACCTCCCTCGCTGAAAACGTCATGGGCAGCTATTCCTGCCAGCCCAGAATCTCCCAATTGGCAATTCTCGAACTCCTCCTGTACGAAATAACGCTGGAAATGAAGAGCAACGGGTCGCACAGATCACTGAGAGAACCGTACGGTAGGAAACGCGCACATTCGTAGCGAACCCGACGGTTCATCGAATTCCAGTTCCATAACCCGTGGTGTCATCCATCGGTTTCACTCTTTCCACTTCGTACCCATAGAAAGGAGGATTGCTAGCCATGAAAAAAATGCTCATCGGCTTAGTGATTCTGCTGGTTGCTCTTCCGAACAATCTCCCGGCGAAGATCTTTGCATCCGGGATCACTGTCGACTATAGCGGGTCATGGCCCGCCACGATCGGCTATTTCCTCAATGAGAATGCCACGTCAGTACAGGTGATCATTCGCGACTGGCCGGGACTGACGGTGAAGAAGACGATTTCGATCTCGTCCGGTGTGAACGGCGCTCTGCTTGGACCGAACGAAGTCTTGTGGGACGGGAGTTTTGACGGAGGCGGATCTGCCACAACCGGGGTCTTCGTGATCGAGATCAATGCCGTCGACACGGTTGGCCATACCGGATGGCAGATCATTAGCTACAAGACGGGGCCCGACAGCTGGTTCTGGAGTCCGGCCGGTGTCGCAGTGAACAAGAGGGATTTCAGTCCCACGTTTGGCATGATCTACGTGGCAGAACGGACCGGGGGTACGTCGAGCAACCCCGGGGCGATGCTTACTCCTCGCGGAGTGTACATGTTTAATGCGTACGGTCAATACTACCAGGAAAGCCAGACGTTCGCATATGCCGCCGGTAATAGCGTGATTCCATGGAGTCTGCTTTCGGGCAACGAAGGCGCCCCATTCTCCATAGAGGTCGGCCCTGACAATCGGATCTACGCCGCGTCGGTGTCCAGCAATGCGAACAACGGACTTGGCGGCGCTCCTCGACCCAACGGAGGCGTGGCCGTAGGCGACGCAGTGTGGTCGCAAGCGAGCGTCGACAGCGTCATTGGATTCTTCAATCTTTCAAATCATGGACCCATCTCCGACATCCTTGTTCGAGGTACTGGAGCGAGCCGCACGCTATACACTGTTGAGCAGAACGGCATAGCATTCGGTTCACAGGCCGACGGATTCTTCAACTTCAACAAGGACACGTCAGCCCGCGCCAGTTGGTCCGGCGATTTCGAGAAAGCACACATCAAGGCCTATACCATCGGCACGGCTTCGGGGACGTATTCGGGAGCAGGCGTGGAAGTACTTTCGAATACGCAAGTTCCGAAAGCCTTCCGTATAGAAATGGACTCCGAAGGAGCACTGTATGTCGTTCAGCAGGAGCTTGCCCCGTACGCCGTTAAGAACACAGTGTATGGCTTGTCGAAATGGACCGGCACCCCCGGTTCGATGGTAGAGGTTTGGCATACGCAATTCTCCGATGGTCCTCCGTACCGCAAGAGCTACAAACCATCGGTGGATTCGGTGACGTATAATCTGGACTCTCTTGCGCGCGCATCAAGTTTTGTTGGCGTCGGACTGGACGAAACGAACGGGATCGTCTATGTGGCCCGGAGAAATACGAATGGAAGGCCGCTGCACAATATTATCGGATACAGCATGACGACGGGCCAGTCCGTTCCATCATACAGTTTTGCCACGGGATACAGCATTGGCAATGCCGGCGACACGACCCTCGTTACCGGAGGCGGAGGCAATAACATCCGCGACGTCACGGTGGACGCGGCGGGAAACGTGGTGTGGGTCAATTCATCCAGCGAACAGATCGGAGTCCACAGTCCCCCGGCTGGTTCGAACAGTTTCCTGAGCCACAGCGGATGGGCGATTGAAGTCGGAGTGGGCGTTATTGTCTCGCCTGCCGCACCTGCTACTTCTGTCAGCAACGACTCGCGCACGATACCGGATGGATACGCTTTGGCACAAAATTATCCAAATCCATTCAACCCGGAAACGATGATCTCGTTCTCCGTGCCGACAACGTCTGAGGTCAGGATTGTCGTCGTGGACATGCTCGGACGCGAAGTGAAGCAGCTCGTCAACAGCGTACGGAATGCCGGCACCTACGAAGTGATGTGGAACGGAAAAGACGCGACCGGCAGAAGCGTTGCTTCCGGAGTGTATCTCTACAGACTAGCCGCCAGAGATCTCCGACAGGACGGCGCTTCATGGGTTTCAATGAAAAAGATGCTGCTTGTGAAGTGAGAGGTCGGCAGTGTGAGTCGTAGGTGAAATGGAAATCGGGACCCGTCTCGACGACGATTGTGTTGCCAATACCGGTATGCTCATTTCCGCTCATTGGCCGCAGATCCGTCGTGTGTTATCAGGGCAGGCGGGTCCCGACAGGCGGTAAGCTGTTTCAGGCTTATGTACTTTCTTTACATTCCGGGCCTCCGTGCGGGCGCCTTCGTTGTTGAACATGTGGAACCCGTGCATGAGTCCGCAGTGAATATCCACGGAAATTCATGCTCGTATGGAAACAACGGTGAATACTCGAATTGCGTTGCTGTGCACCGTTCTTCTCTGTTTGTGTTCGAGTGTGCTCTTCTCTGGAACAACCGGGAAGATTGCAGGCAAGGTGCGGGATGCGTCGACCGGCCAACCGCTGCCGGGTGCGAATATCGTTCTCACGAATACGACTCTTGGCGCCTCATCGGACGGGGACGGCTATTATGTGATTCTGAACATACCGCCCGGTGAATACGTGATAGTTGTTTCGTCCGTCGGTTATGCCACGGTCCGTATAAAGGTGAAAGTGGTCGTCGATCTTACGACGACCCAGGATATCGCTCTCTCTGAGCAGGCAATCGTAACCGATGCGGTCGTCATCACGGCTGAACGGACTATGATCCAGGTGGACAGGACGAACACGGCCGCTTCCATCGAGTCCGATCAGATAAAAGCGTACCCCGTTCAAGACATCGGGGAATTGGTTCAATTGCAGGCGGGCGTGGTTCGTGACGCGGATGGCGGGTTTCATATTCGCGGCGGACGCAATTATGAAATCACATACATGATCGATGGTGTACCCGTCAGCGATCAATTCCTGCGGAAAGGTGGAAGTATCGTCGAGCTGGACAAGGGGAATATCGATTTCCTTCAGGTCATCAGCGGGACCTTCAACGCAGAATACGGTCAGTCTCAGTCGGGTATCATCAACATCGTCTCGGGCAGCCCGAAGCAGCACTATGCCGCTTCTGCGACGATGTACACGGGTAGTTACTACACCACGGGCAAGACATTCCTTGCTCTGAATTCGTTCCGCCCGTCGAATGAACGCAATATTGAGGGTTCATTGAGTGGTCCGGTTCCCGGCGTACCCTCCCTCGGGCTGTACGCGTTCGCCAGATTCAATAAGGACAATGGTTTTCTTTTCGGTCAACGGTTGACCGTTCCACAGGATGCTTTTCCGGTCGCGGCGTACCGCGAATGGTTTCAAAGAGAATTTTCCAACACTTCAGCGGCGATCAACAATGCAATTCCTATCCCCGATTCACTTTTGACCGGAGACCGGGCATTCGTTCCCATGAATGGCAGGGAAAAGATCTCCTTCAATGCCAAACTCTCCTACCAGCTATCGCAGGACATTCGGACGACGTACAGTATTTTCACAGAGGATGAAAAGGGAAGCGAGTACGATGACAGGTATCGGTACAATCCGGATGGTCTTCCGAACGTGCGTCACGAATCATTCACTCATATCCTCAATCTGAACCATGTCCTGGCCGACAATCTCTTTTACGTCGTCAACGTTTCATACTTGAAGCGGATAAGCGATCGTTATCTGCATGAGAATGTCATCGATTCCCGGTACGAAACCGTGTCCCCCGAAGTCGGTCGGTTTGCCATTGGAGGTACGGTGCTTGGTAAGCTCTTCTTTAGAACGGAGAAACTGCTGACGAAGGCCGACCTTACATGGCAGATGAACGCACACAACATGATCAAGTTCGGCGTTGAAGCGGCGCAACACAGGCTTCGCTACCATGAGATCATGCCCGAGATCGTCGAACAAAAACTCCCTCCACCTCCCGTCGGGCTTTCATTCGCCGAGTATCTTGCAATTTCCCGTCAACGCCAGAACACGCTTGTCCTGCCGACCCTCACATCGTCCGGCGAGACCGGTTACAACGATCAGTTCTACGATCACCAGCCCATTGAAATGGCCCTCTATGCGCAGGACAAGGTGGAACTTGACGAACTGATCATAAATTTCGGGGCACGCTTTGAATATTTTGACCCGGACCATGTTGTTCTGGAAAAACCCGAAGTGTCGCCGGCTGCCGGAAGCGTGAGTTTGCTGAGTGCTTCACCGGCGCGCCGTTCAAAGCCGACATTTCAGCTGAGCCCGCGCTTGGGTGTTGCTTTTCCGATCTCCGACCAGGGAGTGATCCACGTATCATACGGACATTTTCGAAAACTGCCGCCGTTTGAATACATGTATCAAAATTCGCAATTCAAGGTCGCAGGCAGCAACGACTCTCGGTACACCGTCGGGAATGCCGAGCTGAAACCGCAAACGACGTCGACCTACGAGTTGGGGCTCCAGCAGCAGGTATCCGAAGACTTCGGGGTCGATGCAACATTGTTTTATTCGGACTTTCGGAATTTGCTCGGTCTCGAAATCGTCCGCCAATTGGGCAACGTGTCGAGCTATCTGAAGCGCGTCAACCGAGATTACGGCAACAACTGGGGTTTCACCCTCGCCGTGAAAAAGCGTCCATCCGGTCTGGTGTCTGCGACCCTGGATTATACGATGATGGTCGGGAATGGCAACGAGTCCGACCCGAACAACATTGCCATTGCCCGTGGCGCCACGTCGGGCGGATTTATCCGCGAGTCGGAAAAACAAGTCATTCCCCTGGATTGGGACCAGCGACATTCCTTCAACGGTACGCTTACGCTCAGCGAACCCGCAGACTGGACCGTGAGCTGTATCGGCCGCTTCGCCACCGGCCAGCCCTATACGCCCCAACCGATTCTACTCGATGTGAATACCAAGTTCAAGAATACCGAGAGGAAGCCGTTGCAATGGTCGGTCGATATCAACGCCAGCAAGTCCCTTCAGCTGTTCGGGATTGCGACAGTGCTGTTTGTTCGAGTGTTCAATGTGTTTGATGTCGTGAACGAAACAAGCGTACATCCCGAGACCGGGCAGGCGGGAAACGATTATCGGTTTCCGTCGGTGGTCGAATATGAACAGACTCAACTCGTTGGGCTCTTTACGTTGCGCGACATCGACCTTCATCAGGATTGGTACGCCCCGCCCAGGCGAATTCAACTCGGCGTCACTTTCAACTACTAGCCGGACGCATAGAGATGATCGGTACTCGAAAGTCAGTTCGATGGTTCATCTTTCTCGTTCTGTGTGGTTGGGCGACGCATGAGCTCACGGCGCAGCCGTTTCCCCATCCATTGAACCGCGCCGGCATTCATACCGGTAATCTTGTCCGGAGTGCGTTTTCGAACTTCGGGAATCTCGGAAGCCGGTCGTTGGTGGAAGCACGAATGGAATGGCCCATTGGCAGCGGCGTCTTGTACGGTTTCGAGTATATCTACTGGGTGGCGTCTGAAGTCGTTCTGGACAACGGCGACACAGTTCACATCATCAGCGACCGGTATAGCGGAGGACGGGCCGATGTGCCGCCCAGCAGAGATCACAACTGGGGATGGGAACCGAAGGAAGGATACTTCAACGACAACGGCAACACGCGCGGGATCGATGAAGATGTCAACGGAAACGGGATTCTCGATGACGGCGAAGATGTGAATGGCAACGGAAAGCTTGACCGGATCCTCTACAATGTCGTGAATTACCCGGCGATGAGTCACTTGCCGGAGACATGGCCGTACGATTGGCCCATCGGGAGTCATCCGGGTCAACCCGGAGACCGTCGCAACAGGTGGAACGGGCTCTTTGGCGCCTATCCGCGTGCTGACCAGGAAAGCTACTACGTCATGGACGACCGAAGCAACGACGAATTCCCTTATTACCCGTTCCCGGGCGATACGCTGTCGTACCTTCAGGGGAGCCGCCGTGGCGCCGGCCTTGAAGTCGATGTGTGGGGAATGCAATGGTCCAGTCCGCTTGCAGAAGACATCTGGATCAATATTTACGAGGTTCGCAACATAAGTCCGGTGGAGTTGAAGCGTAATATCGTTGGCATGTTTGTGGACGCCGACGTCGCAAACACCTCCGCCAACGACGCATCTTCTTTTGATACGTTCGATGATATCACATATCAATGGGATGTCACGGGCGCAAACCTGCAAGGGAAGAAGTCCGGGTATTTCGGCTTTGCATTCCTGCAAAGCCCGGGAAACGGGACAGACGGAATCGATAACGACGAAGACGGCATCATCGATGAAACGCAGTTCGACGGAGTTGACAACGACAATGATTGGAAATCATACATCGACGTCAACGGTAACAGTCGGCACGATTTTGAGGATCTGAACAGAAACGGACTCCTGGATCCCGGCGAAGACGCGGACAGTAGCGGAACGCTCGATACAGAACCTGCACGGGACGACGTCGGATCCGACGGTGTAGGCCCTTTCGACGACGGCTGGACCGTTTCCGATCAAGGCGAGGGGGACGGCGTCCCTACGGTCGGCGAGCCGAATTTTGAAGGAACGGACAACGACGAGATCGATCAGATCGGGCTAACAAGTTACTACGCGGGCTCCGTGGAACCTCCGGTCGATGACGAAGATTATTGGTCGACAAAGGTCTCTCCAGGAATATTTACGCCTGCATCTCAAGCGCCGGATATCGGATTTTCCTACGGAACGGGATTTTTCAAGCTGCCGGCGTTGCCGAATCCTCCGCCTCCCCGAGCTCAAATTCCGTTTGAACGCTTTGCGATCGCATGTCTGTTCGGCAATGATTTTCCGGACATCCTCAGGAATAAACGCATCATGCAGAGGATCTACGATGCGGATTTCAGCTTTTCCAAGCCTCCGCTGAAGCCAATCCTGACGGCGATCCCGGGGAACCGAAAAGTATTTTTGATGTGGGACGATCAGGCGGAAAGCTCGCGCGACCCTGTGTACGGTCAGGATTTCGAAATGTACAAGGTATATCGCTCGACGGATCCGTATTTCTCCGACATCAAGACGATCACCGATGCGTTTGGAAACGCCGTCCTGTGGAAATCTCTCGTCCAATTCGACAAGAAGGACGGACTTACGGGACCTCACTCTGTTCCGCTCGGAGGGGTCGGCGCAGTATATGACATGGGGACCGACTCAGGCCTGCGTCATTCGTTCGTCGACACTACCGTCGAGAATGGCAGAACATATTATTATGCGGTGGTGTCTGTGGACAAGGGATTTGACCTAGATTTTTATCAAAGGGGTCTGGTCGAGGATAGCACTCTCGGCGAAGCTGAACGCACTGCCCCAACCGAATCCGGAAAGACCATCGAAGTCGACTTTCTTGGAAATGTGATTTCGAAAGACAGAAATGTCGCGGTCGTGACTCCGCGGGAGCCCGCTGCGGGATATCGGTCGGCGGAGATCTTCTCTCGTCCCGCCCATGTTGAGGGAACCGCGACGGGATCCGTTGATCTCATGCTCCTGGACCCAGCAGCCGTGCGGGACCGCTCGTACAGGTTGACGTTCACTGAGCGGGACAGCGTTTTTCGTCAGACACTAGGCTTCGCTTTGGTTGATGCAGCGACGGCGGAGTCCCTACTGGTAGTCGATACTGTCGACTTCGAAAGTGAGGAGTTGGAAAAGAAAGTTGTCGACGGATTCAAGCTCTATTTCGCAAACGATTCCCGGGTCGAAATCTCGGGATTTGCTTGGTCGGGGGCCTCATCGGGGAATAACCTGGCGCCAAAGATCAGCGTCGCCACAACCAACGGCCCCTCGCGCATCGATACGATCCGTTTCCCTGTCGATTTCGAGATTCGAATGACGCAGGGTCTCTCCGCACGGTCATATGGAACAGTGACGCACAGGGATTCCGTCTATTTTAACATCTGGAATCTGAACGACAATCGTCCTATCGATTTCGAGTTCATCGAACCCATCGGAGCGAAGGATAGCACGATCAGCGTAGGAGATGAGCTCGTTCTCATTCTCGAACGTGCGAGTCCGACCAGCAACATCATTCGAAAGACTTCGTGGAGGCTAAAATTCGACACCGTTACGGGAACGCCGTACACGCTGCCGAGTCCGGGACATGTCTTGCGTGTTACGACGACAAAACCGTTCGCGTCAAAGGATGCGTTTGAATTCTCAATGAGGGCTTCGACGTATTCCGAGAGTCGTGCAAAAGAAATGTTGGCGAAAGTGTATGTTGTGCCCGATCCGTACGTCGCAGTCAACTCGCTTGAACCCAAACGCCCCACCGGCTTCACGGGGCGCTACGAACGGCGGGTCGAATTTGTCAATCTTCCCAGAAGGTGCACGATCATGATTCTGGCCGTCAACGGCACGCTGATCAAGACTTTGGAGCATTCGGCCGATAGCGACAACGGAAGAGAGGCTTGGGATCTGACAACGAAGGACGGTTTGGAAGCATCCTTTGGGGTCTATTTCTTCCACGTTAGTGCACCCGGCATCGGGGAAAAAGTTGGTCGATTTGCTCTGATCAAATAAGAGAATCGGTAATCCTGCGGAATACGGACGACACAAATGCAGAAACTATTCATGCCGGCTCAACTCAGGTACTGGTCAATGGTCAACGCAGCAGCGCTGATGTACCTAGTCCAGCCCTCACTTTTGGCTCAAAAAAGTGACGGCCAGCCGGTCGTTCAATCGGTCTCCAACGTCGGAACCAATGCGGCCGCGTTCCTCCAGATCGGCATCGGAGCTCGCGCGTCGGCAATGGGGGGAGCGTATGTGGCTTTGGCGGACGATGGAACGGCAATGTATTGGAATCCGGCGGGGATTAGCCGACTCGGGAAGGTCGAAGCAGTCTTCACATATTCTGACTGGCTGGTTGACACACGTCACGCATATGCCGGGATTGTTTTTCCCCTTGGAACGGTCGCGTCGATCGGAGCGCACTTTACATCCTTCGGCATGCCGGAGCAACCTGTACGAACGATTGGGCAGGAAGAAGGGACCGGCGAAACGTATTCGGCAGGCGACTTGGCGCTGGGCGTAACGTTCGCGTACAATTTCACTGACCGCTTCAGCATCGGTTTCGGGGCGAAGTATATTAATCAACGGATATGGCATACTTCGGCTCACGGCTTTGCACTCGATATCGGAGCGCTATATCGCACGCAGTGGGAAGGACTGAACATGGGGTTCAGTCTGACGAATTTCGGGACGAATATGCAGTTATCCGGCAGGGATCTGTTGAACGCTGTGGACCCTGACAAGAACAATTCCGGAGTGGAAAACATCAATGTGAACTATTCGACGAGCGAATTCCCTCTTCCCCTTGTTTTTCGGTTTGGCGTGTCACAACACGTTGATATCATGACCGATGATCAGCGTCTCACCGTTTCTGCGGACGTGCTTCATCCAAGCAACAATGTGGAGAGTATCAACGTCGGGATGGAATTTGCGTTGTATAAGACGATCGACTTCCGCGCCGGATACGAATCGCTCTTTGATCAGGACAGGATAAACGGTCTGACGCTCGGATTTGGCGTCCATACCGCCCTGTTCTCAGGACTTGCAACGTACTTCGACTATGCCTACGCAGATTGGGGAGTATTCAACTCCGTTCAAAGGTTGTCCCTGCGGATGACATTCTAAATTTTCCTACAGCGTGAGTTTCCGAAAGCGACCCTCGGGATTGACCTCGTCTCTTGCCGCTTCCACCGGCCTCTCGGTCGTCATACATGGTCTTCCATGAAGACGAAGCAGTGCATTCTCGCGATTGACCAGGGCACAACCTTCACCAAGACGTATCTCTTCGACCGGAATTTGAACGTTGTCGCCGGGAACACCGGCAGTCACACGCAGATTCGTCCACATGCAGGTTGGGTGGAACACGACGCTCGGGAGATTCTCGGAACCACGATTGCATCGATACGCGCGACACTGAGGTCGGCCGGTGTACGAGCGTCCGAGATTGCTGCGGTTGGCATCGCGAACCAGGGCGAAACTGTCGTGGCATGGGACGCGTCGACCGGTGCTCCGTTGTATCATGCGATCGTTTGGCAAGACCGCAGAACGGAGAAGATGTGCGAAGTCCTCCGCGGCGATCCTTCCTTCGCGCGAAACGTTCGGAACAGGACGGGTCTGCACATTGACCCATATTTTTCTGCCACGAAGGTTGCGTGGCTGTCGAAACATGTCCTTGCCATACGTCGCGCGGCGTCGCGGAAGAGACTCATGGTGGGAACGATGGATTCGTGGCTTATCTGGAATCTGTCGGGCAGGAAATCGTTTGTCACCGACCCTTCTACTGCGTCGCGTACATTGCTCTTTAACATAAGGACCCTCCGTTGGGATGTCGGACTTCTCAAGCGTTTCGGCGTTGACCGGAGTTCACTCCCCGATGTACTGCCTTCTCAGGGAGTCTGTGGGACTATAGCATCTTCAGTCTTGGGGGCTGAGGTTCCCATTGCAGCATTGCTGTGCGATCAGCAGGCGGCATTGCTGGGGCACGGATGCTTGAAAGCCGGACAAGCCAAATGCACGTATGGAACCGGGGCTTTTTTCCTGCTGAATCTGGGCAATACAGGCGTCCAATTGGCCGAAGGACTCCTGACGTCCATCGCTTGGTCGATGGAGAAAAACACGCACTACGTCTTTGATGGCGGCGTGTATTCGGCGGGAAGCGCTGTGGACTGGCTGAAAAACGGGCTCGGAATCATCGCGACGGCCTCCGAGACACAAGACCTTGCGACCTCCGTCGATTCTGCGGGAGGCGTCATATTCGTTCCTGCATTGCACGGTCTGGCTTCGCCGTACTGGAATTCATCCGTTCGAGCCTGTTTTCTGGGTCTCAACGCGCGTACCACTCGGGCCCATCTTGCACGGGCGGTGTTGGAGGGTATCGCGTATCGCATTCGGGATATCTGTGAGACGATGAATTCCGGGTGGTCACGAAAGATCGAATCGCTCAGTGTCGACGGTGGACTGACCCGGAATACGTTCCTTATGCAGTTCCAGTCGGATATCCTCGGGATTCCCATTCGTGTCCCTCACATGTCTGAGTCGACGTCCTTGGGTGTGGCCTATCTTGCGGGCTTGGCCGTCGGTTTTTTCAAGGGCGAAGAGGTCTTGCACAGGAAGAACAGGGCCGGGAGAGTTTTTCTGCCGCGATTGACGAGGGCCGAGCGTGACCGCATGTACGGTGATTGGAAACGTGCCGTTCGCGCTGCCGAAATATTCGCTCGACGTGATGGGTCACGACCGCGAGACAACCGGAATTCGCGCTGACCGGAGAAATCATGAACTTCATTGCACCGTCTGCCTCACCTGCATTTGACACGCGCCTGCATGCAGCTTTCCTCCATTGGCGTTACCGGATCTTTGGAGTTATGTGGCTGCTCTACGCCGGGTATTATCTCTGCAGAAAGAATTATTCCGTTGCACAACCCGTCTTCATGGAAGAATTCGGTTGGAGTGGTCAGGATGTCGGGGTCATCATATCTTCGTATCTGACGATGTACGCTCTTGGCCAATTCATCTCCGGTCCCTTGGGTGACCGCTTTGGAGCGCGAAGGATCATCACCGTCGGTCTCCTGCTCAGTGTTGCAGCAAACCTCTTGTTCCCGTTTTCGTCGTCAATTCTCTCCATGGCCGTGATGATGGGAGTCAATGGGATAGCGCAATCCACAGGATGGCCGAACAGTATGAAGACGATGTCCAACTGGTTTTCTTTGAACGAGCGCGGCAGAATGATGGCATGGTGGGGAACGAATTATCAGGTAGGTGATCTCGTCGCGACGGGATTTGCGGCATTTCTTATCGGATCGGCATCGTGGCGGGAAGCGTTCTGGATTCCTGCAATTGGTTTGGGAATCGTCGGCGGGGTATTTCTGTGGGGTCAGCGAAACCGTCCAGAGGACGTCGGCCTGCCGGGCATAGCTGAATATTCGGAGAACGCTCCCACAGTTGAAAGAGGGGATCGACTTGCAGTCGCCGAGACGCCGCATTCTGTAAAGGAAATCGTGGTGGAAGTGTTGCGCAACAAGTTCATCTGGAACTTGGGCCTGTCCTACTTCTTCCTCAAACTTGTCCGATATACGTTCTTGTTCTGGCTCAGTACGTACCTCGTACAGGTTATCGGATTTCAGCCGGACAGCGCAGGGTATATGAGCTCCATATATCCATTCGCGGGCTTCCTGGGGACGGTGGCCGCGGGTTATGCGTCCGACAAGTTCTTTTCCGCACGCCGGGCTCCTGTCAGTGTCATCATGCTGGCGTCCTTGGCGGCTTCGATCTATGGCTACAGCCTGTATGCCGGCCATGCGATCCTGGGTCCGGTGTTCTTGGGCGTCATTGGTTTCAGCACGTTTGGACCGGATACGCTTATCTCTGCAACTGCAGCGATGGATTTTGGTGCGCGAAGGGGCTCGTCATCGGCCGCCGGATTCATCAATGGGATCGGTTCCATTGGCGCCGCACTGAGCGGCGTTCTCATTGCCTGGATTTCCAGTGAGTTAGGTTGGAGTGCCGTCTTTCATTTTCTGATGGCAATCACGGCGGCGTGCCTTGTTCTTCAGACTTTCATGTGGAATGCAAAAGGGACGAATTAACGTCACATCAGCAAAGGACGAACTATCATGAAAACAGTCATGCGATGGATTTCCTTCATTCTTTTCGTGATATCAGCTGTCGCACCAGGGCAACGGAAGACTGAGAATGTCTTTTTGATCACGGTGGACGGACTCCGGTGGAACGAAGTCTTCGCCGGTGCGGACCGCCGATTGATGAGCAAAGACTGGGGGGGTGTCAAAGACTCCGTTGTGCTTTCAGCAAAATTCTGGAGGGACTCGGAAAAAGATCGTCGCTTGGCGCTCATGCCATTCTTGTGGACGACGCTCGTTCACGAAGGAGTGGTGTATGGGAATCGGACCATTGGAAGCAAGGCTTCTGTCGCAAACGCAATTCATATATCGTATCCAGGTTATGCGGAGATCCTTACGGGGCGCGCCCAACCGGAGATAGCTTCCAACGAGAAAAAGCAGATCCCGGCGACAACGATCCTGGAATTTCTCAAGAATGAACTCCACTTGGGGGATAAGCAGGTTGCCGCATTTACGTCCTGGGACCTGTATCCCTATGCCGTGAGCCGTGTGCCTGGGGCGATCTACTGTAACGCGGGGTATGCGTCCGTCGTGGACGGAGAACTAACTGCGCGGCAATCATTTCTCAACGTGCTGCAGGATGAAGTTCCCCAGGCATGGAGGACGGTTCGATTCGATGCGTTCACTTTTTATCACGGCATGGAATTCATCAAGAAACATAAGCCGAAAGTGTTCTACTTTGCGTTCGGTGAAACGGATGACTGGTCGCACGACAGGCGGTACGACCATGTTCTCGAAGCTGCATTTCGCGTCGACAAGTATCTCAAGGAACTTTGGGAGTTTGCCGCATCCGACCCACAGTATGCGGGGAAGACTACGTTTATCCTTTCTTCCGATCACGGTCGCGGTTCCAGCGCCACCAAGGATTGGGCCGACCACGGCGCAGAAATCGCCGGGTCGGACGAGATATGGATGGCGGTGTTTGGCCCCGATACTCCCAAGGAAGGGGAAGCGGCGAACATGCCACAGGCGTACGCAATGAACATTGCAGCGACGATGGCAAAACTCTTGGGACAAGATTTCCGGAAATCCGAACCGGAGTGCGGTGCACCGCTTCCAAAGGCATTGTACTGACATGATGAGGGCACGTCACTTCCCTAGATGATGACCGCATGACCGACCAGTCGCTCAGGTCCGACGATGATGCCGCGATGCGGCGATTCAGTTATACCCAGCAACTCAAACGTTCACTCCATTTGTTTGGCTCGTTCGCAGTTGCATTCAGTTTTATTTCGATCACGACTGGCATTTTTACCAACTATGGCTTCGTGCTCTCCACCGCGGGGCCGGCAGGTATCTGGACCTGGCCGCTCGTTGCCGTCGGTCAAACTCTTGTTGCGATTGTGTTTGCCGAACTGGCTGTGAAGATTCCTGTCGCCGGGTATTCTTATCAATGGTTGCGGAGGATGAACGCGCCCAGGATGGGGTGGTTTCTGGGTTGGATTTCGTTCTCCTTCCTTGTGCTCGTGGTTCCGGCAGTTGATTTCGGACTTGCACCGCTGGTGGCTGAACTCCTGGGAATGAAGGTCACACCGTCCACTCTCACGAGAATCGTTCTGTCCGTGCTGGCGCTGCAGGCCACCATAAACATCATTGGCGTAAAACTCGCCGCCCGGATCAATAACGCCGCCGTGTTCACGGAAGCCATCGGCATTCTGGGCCTTACGATCTTTCTGTTCGTGCATGCATTTTCCAACCCTCAGTTGAAGTTCGATATCCTCGTGGACACAACGACGGCCGCAGTCGCGAGCGAGTCGTATATGATACCTTTCATACTCTCATCACTCATGGGTGCGTTCACACTTGTCGGCTTTGAAGCAGCGGCGAACTTGTCGGAAGAGACGGTGAACGCCGGCCATGTCGTTCCCCGTGCTATTATTCTCTCAGTGATCTTGAGCGGATTTTTTGGAACTTTGTTTCTGATTGCAGCTACGCTCTCGATATCGAGCGCATCGCTCGTTGTGAACATGGAGAATCCGTTAACGTTCATTATTCAAGAAAGTCTGGGACCCGTCATCGGGACGTTGTTCATCATACTCGTGATTATTTCGATCTTTGCCTGCGGTTTGGTGATCACTGCCTCGGGAGCCCGCCTGGTCTTCGCGATGGCTCGGGACGGTCAATTCTTCTTCAACGATCGCTTCAAACAAGTGTCCTCGCGTCATCAATCGCCGGTCGCTGCGACGCTCTTGGTGTTTGTCCTTGGGGCCGTCGTGGCCGTTTTCTCACGATCGCTGACGCTGCTGGTGGGTGCGACGTCCGTCTTGCCAGCGGTGATATACCTGATCACCATCGTTACATATGTTCGTCGGAGACACAAATTGTCCGGACAATACGGAGCGTTCACGATGGGGAAATGGGCCGTTCCCATATTTGTCCTTTCCATCGGCTGGCTTGTGCTTGAACTCGCCGTACTTACTGTCCCCCGGGAATTTCACGCGGTAACGTACACGGCTGGAGCGATCATGGCTGTTGGCGCGATCCTTCAAGTCCTGTTCTTCAGCAAAGCGTGAAGTCGAACGGAAGTGCAGTGTACACATGAACGCCAAACAATATGATATCGTAGTTGTCGGAGCAGGAGTCGTCGGATGTGCGATAGCATTTGAGCTTTCGAGGTTCAATCTCCGGGTTGCCCTCCTGGATTCACGCAGCGACGTAGGGTCCGTTACGAGCAAGGCGAACAGCGCCATTCTGCATACGGGGTTTGATGCCACATCGGATACGATCGAATCTGCGCTCGTCCGTAAAGGATATCAGCGCTTTCATCACTGGTCGTCCATCCTCGGCCTTCCCATCGAGAAAGTGGGAGGATTGTTGATCGCCTGGGATGAGGAGCAACTAGTGTCGCTGCCGGGTATTGTTGAGAAGGCGAAGAAGAACGGCGTGACGGACCTGACGGTGGAATCTCCGGAGTCTGTCTATGCGCTTGAACCGCAACTCTCCCCCGGAGCCCTAGGCGGGATACGTATCCCGGGCGAATCGATCACGTGTACGTTCACGGCACCGCTAGCTTTTGCGACGACTGCCGTAAGAAACGGAGTTGAATGGCTCAAAGGGACTCACGTTCACCGTGTCCACAAAATGGACACAAGGCATCAATTGCAGACATCCAGGGGAATTGTGGATTGTCGCATTCTTATCAACGCCGCCGGACTTTTCAGCGACGAGATAGACAGGATGCTCGGTTTTGACCGGTTCACTGTATCACCTCGTAAGGGTGAATTTGTGGTTTTTGACAAACGGGCGCGCTCACTCCTTTCGCACATCATCCTCCCCGTTCCTACAAAAAAGACCAAAGGAGTGCTGATTGCCCCCACCGTGTATGGCAATGTTCTGCTGGGCCCTACAGCGGACAATATTCAGGACAAATCCGATTCCTCCACGACGGTGGAAGGTCTCTCCAATCTGATGTCAAAGGGTACTCGCTTGATGCCGGCGTTGTTGAAAATGCCGATCACAACAACATATGCGGGACTGCGTGCTGCGACGGAAAACAGCGATTACCAGTTGTTCTTCGAACCGCAGGCTTCGTATATCTGCGTCGGCGGCGTGCGATCTACCGGCATGTCATCATCATTGGGTATCGCCGAGGCTGTACGTGAACGGCTTCCCGATTTCGGCATCACACTCGAGCCAAAACCCGGTTGGATCGCGCATCGCATGTCAAACATTGCCGAGAGCTTTGAGCGACCCAGCCAATCATCGGAAAGGATCGGGCTTCATCCGGAATATGGACGGATTGTCTGTCACTGTGAACAGGTAAGTTTGCGAGAGATTAAGCAAGCATGCAGCGGTCCTCTCCCGGCCACAAATTTGGATGGTATACGCCGGCGGACCAGGGCGATGCTCGGACGATGTCAGGGATTCTACTGCATGGCGAATATCGTCGACATTTGTTCGAACAATTTGGAGATGAGTGCCGAATCGCTTCTCGGGATGGCAGATCCGAAGGAGAAAGCATGAGCTCGGCAACTCACTGGGATATCATTGTGGTGGGGGGCGGTCCCGCAGGTCTTTCTGCGGCTATGGTTGCGGCAAAAAGGCCCGGGACAAGGGTTCTAGTGTTTGAGCGGGAAGAGGCAGCCGGCGGCATTCCTCGTCACTGCGACCACACCGGATGGGGATTGCGCGACCTTCGATGGAGCTATTCCGGCCCTTCGTATGCACGGAGACTCACGAAACTTGCGGTCGACGCGGGTGTTCACATACTCACGGACACTACCGTCAGGAAAGTCGAATCGTCGGGCGAAGATCGAATTGTCCACACGGTGAGTCCCCGGGGCATTCAATCTTACACGGCTTCTGCAGTGATCCTGGCAACAGGATGCAGGGAATCGACGCGTCATTCCCTTCTGCTCCCGGGCAAGCGTCCCCTCGGCGTTTTCAACACAGGTACTTTACAACAGTTCGTACACCTGAAACGTATTGTCCCGGGGACTGTTGCGGTTGTGTTTGGAAGCGAACATGTCGCCTTTTCTGCTGTTATGACTTTGAACAAGGCCGGCATGAAAATCGCCGCGATGGTTGAGCCAGACGGATATCCGCACAGTTTCTTACCCGTGTCATGGTCGTTCGAACGTTGGTATGGTTTTCGGCTGTTGTTAAACTGCAGGATCGTCAACATACACGGCAACCATCGACTGACAGGCATCACGGTCGAGGACACCACCACGAATCGGAGAACGGACTTGGCCTGCGATACGCTCATCGTGTCAGGCGCGTTCAAGCCGGAGATCACTCTCGCTGTAGAATCGAATCTGCCCATCGACCCGGCGGCAGATTCCGTTCTCGCGGATTCTTTCCTCCACACGGAGCGCAAAGGCATTTTTGCTTGCGGAAACGTTCTGCACGGTGCAGAAACTGGTGATATTGCCGCGCTTGAAGGACGCTGGGCAGGAGTCCAGGCCGGTAGGTATCTTGACAATCGCTTGTCGGAACCAAGAAGGGTTCGTATCGAATGCGCTGCCCCCATCGCGTGGATTTCGCCCGGAAACGTGATCGCCCCCATACTGGACATTCCGTCATTCCTTTACACAATGCGCGTGACGCGGCGTATCAGAAATGCGACGGTCGTTGCGCGTTTTGGCGGTGAAACAGTGTGGAAAAAGCGATATGGAACACTGACTCCTCACCGACGGATCGCTGTTCCAGTCCATACCTGGACCCTGGGGGCTGATCCGGGACGGAATGATATGATTCGATTGTCAATAGAGGAGGCGGCGTGACGAAGGCGTCGTTTTTGTGGATTGCGGGCATTGCTGTGATCTCGGTGAAGCTCGACGCACAGCAAAATGGCACGATGGACACGCTGGCGGTCGTCGGCCCGACAGTGATCACTGTCTACGACCTCCTGGAACGAATCGAATTAATGCCATGGAAGGACAAAGATGCCGATCAGGGACCCCAAAGGGGACTGGCATCACTCGTCGCAGAAAAGCTCCTCTCGTTGGGGGCGCGGGAATCGAATATCGTGCTCGAGCCCGCAATTCAGGCCTCGCTCAGAACGATCGAACGATTGGCGGTTCGCGACGAATTGTACAGGCAGGAGGTTTCTACAAAGGTCCGACTGACTCATGCTGAGATCGCCGACGGTATGCGCAAACTGATGCGTAGCCTTGATCTTCGCATTTTGCATGTCGCCTCGAAGGAAGACGGCGATTCGTTGCACAGAACTTTGGAAGAAAGTCCGAATCCTGACAGCACGTTGCAGGAAGTCGCTCCAATGCTCGTGACGTCACAATCGTCGGTGCAAGCAAGTTTTGGGGAGTTGGATTCCGATATTGAAAACGCAGCCTACAAGCTTCGGGAATTGCATTCTTCTTCACCAGTGCGGACGCCGGATTCCGGTTGGGCGGTGATGTACCTTCGGTCGGCAACACCTGGATCGGTGAAAGCCTCTCTGCCAGTGTCCGACCGTAAACAACGGGTGGAACGAGTGCTCCGGCAGCAAAAAGAAAACCAGATCCTCAAGATATACATGGGAAACGTGCTGAGTGCGCACACGGGTCGCGTCGACACCTCCCTCTTCAACCTGGTGGCCGCATCGATGCGTCAGATATTGGCGAGCTCATCCAAGGGAACGCGGTCGAAGAAACCGATCGAACTCTCCGCGGAAAACATCGATTCGACAAGGTCCGCGTTGGAACATGACCTTGGAAGAACGCTCGTGTACATCGGGGAGGAGAAGATGAGCGTCGAAGATGCGCTCGAAGAGTTTCGTTACCATTCATTAAAATTCTCGACGCTCGAAAGATCCGCGTTCAGAAAACAACTCAACGCGGCACTTCGTATGGTGGTCGGGGCCGATATTATGACGCGTGAAGCTTACCGGAAGAATCTTCAACAGTCGCAAAGAGTCCGGCACGATGTGAACATGTGGCACGATTGGCTGCTCGCGCGGAGCCTCTTACGCCGTTTGACGGACTCCGTCAGGGTATCCGAAGATCAGGTCGCAGAGTACCTGAGCCGCAACGGAGGCAATGCAGCACTGCAGTACGAGGTCAACGTGCGTGAAGTCCTTCTTTCTGATCCCGGCGATGCCGCCGACGTTCTTCACGATCTTCGCGGTGGGGCTCTTCTTGAAGATCTTGCACGCGAACGATCACTCCGGAAAGCATGGGCAATACAAGACGGAGAATCCGGTTTTTTTCGGGTGTACGATCGGCCGAAGATCGGGTTTGCCGCATTAGTGTCGGATGAGGGGAGTATTGTCGGTCCGCTCAGTCTTCCCGAAGGCTATTCTGTATTTCGTGTCATCGGGAAACGAAAAGAACGGCCCGGAGTGGAAGATGTTTCTGATTTTCTTGAGCGTACGAAAAGGTCGTTAACATCTGCGTTGCGAAAGAGCATCATTGAACGAACCGTGACCGACCTTTCCTTGCGGCACGGAGTCACATTCCAGCACAAAAGTCTCGCAAAAGTCAAAGTTTCCACAACTTCCATGGTAACGCAACGATCCATCGGTTTTGGCGGTACCATCCAGGCAGCGCCTATTTTAGCCCCAATGTGGGAATGGGCACGTGAAACAGAAAAGCAAACCTCGATCGTGCCGTAAGTTGTTCAGCTGCCGCGCAGTGGAATCACAAGCCGACAAAGCTCCCTCGCCCTTCGCCCACAATTCCTCCGTTTCCTTCGTTTTCTTCCCGTCGCTTTCTTGACAATCCTCGAGTGAATTCAGAACTTGAACGCTACCTGAGAACACCACCGTCTCTCGACCGCAGATTCCTGAACACAATACATTGAGGACGATCTACGATGAGCACCCACCGGACTGAAAAGGATTCCATGGGAGAAGTCATGGTCCCGGAGACAGCATACTGGGGCGCCCAGACGCAGAGGGCCATCGACAACTTTCCCGTGAGCGGAATAACGTTTGCCGTTCCCTTCATCCAATCCTTGGCAATGATCAAGAAGGCTTGCGCGGGCGTACACCGCGACCTTGGATTGCTTGACCCAAAGATTGCAGACGCTATCGAACATGTGTGCGAAGAGATCATCGAAGGACAGCACTATGATCAGTTTCCTTTGGACATTTTCCAGACGGGCTCGGGAACATCGACGAACATGAACATGAACGAGGTCGTCGCGACCCGGGCGAATGAGATCCTCAGCGGCTCAAAGAAGACGAGTTCTCCGGTGCATCCGAATGACCATGTCAACAGAGGACAGTCGTCAAACGACGTCATTCCTGCCGCCATCCACGTCTCAGCCGCGCTCCAGACGAAGGAGACATTTCTGCCAGCGTTGGAAGCGCTCCACAAGGCAATCGTCGACAAACAGAGATCTTTCAGGAACGTCGTAAAGACGGGTCGGACGCATCTCATGGACGCCATGCCACTGACTCTCGAACAGGAAATGTCAGGGTGGGCTTCGCAAGTTGCGCACGCAAAGGAACGGATCGAGAGCGCACTTCCGGGCCTCCTGGAACTTGCAGTGGGGGGAACGGCGGTTGGAACGGGAGTGAATTCGCCCGAAGGATTCGGTGGGCGTGTAGCGGACAAACTCTCAAAACTGACGGGAACGCATTTTCGTGAAGCGGCGAACCACTTTGAGGCCCAAAGTTCGCAGGACGCCGTCGCGTCGCTCTCGGGTCAACTGAAATCCTACGCTTCCGTTCTTATTAAGATCTGCAATGACCTTCGATGGATGAACAGCGGTCCGAACTCCGGACTCGGTGAGATTCGCGTGCCGTCACTCCAACCCGGGTCGTCGATCATGCCCGGAAAGGTCAACCCGGTGATCCCCGAAGCGGCAAGGATGGCGGCCGTGCAGGTCATCGGAAACGACGCCGTCATCTCGCTTTCCAACGCAATGGGTGAGTTTCAACTGAATGTGATGCTGCCGGTGATCGCACACAATGTGCTTCAGTCCATTCGCCTACTCGCGAACGTCTCCCGCCTGCTCGCCGAGAAAACGATCACAGGTTTCGAGGTGGACGAACAACGGATTGCAGAGCTTCTGGAACGAAATCCCATCCTCGCGACGGTTCTCAATCCCATCATCGGCTATGACAAGGCAGCTGAGGTAGCAAAGAAGGCAATGAGAGAAAAGAAGACGATCCGCGAAGTGGTGGTGGAAATGGGATACCTTACCGCACGTCAGGCGGAGGACATACTCGATCCAAAGAAGATGACCAATCCCGACGCCGCCAAGGAGGGAAGGTAGCATTGCAGGTGAGGTCCTTGCTGTTGCCGGTGTGCTTGTGCTGTGTCGGTGTGTCGTGCGATCAAGGCGAGCCGCCGCCGAGCATGATCGTACCCGGCGCGTTCAGTTCCGACCATGAGGTGTTAGCTTTTCTCACGCTCGAAGATCCATACCCACAGTACACGTTGTTCCCGCACGCCGATTCCGTAGTCGTTGGGTCGCTCAATGGTTCGAGCGCCCACAGGCCTGCCGTTCGGGTCACGCTGAACTCTAGAGCTGCCTCAAGCCTTGTCGATGGCCGATTTCCTGCCGGGGGGTCGTTCCGTGACAGCTCTGTCGTTTTCAAAGAGATACGGGATGGGGGATCGACACCGATATTCGCCGTTGCCCTGAAGCAACGGGGGAATCCACTCGCACAAAATGGATGGCTCTGGGCGGAGTACTTTCCGGATGGTACAACGGCATATTCCATTCAGAAGAAAGGCGCCGGATGCATAGGTTGTCATTCGTTGGAACAAGGTTCGCAGCACGACTTCATTCGAACGTTTGAACGACAAGCACCTTGAAAAGGCGTATGTCGACAATCGACAATAGAAAACGGCAGCTCAGGCCACCGCTGGGGAACAGATATGAAGCAAGTACATTCACATGAGCCCTCACAGAAGGATGCCGCAGTGTCCTTCCTGCAATTCGTAGTTCAAGGGAATATCCGTGAAGCGTATGCGAAGTTTGTAGACCCGGACATGCATCACCATAACCCGGCCTTTGCCGGCGACGCTGCGAGCCTGGAAAAAGCGATGGAACAAAATCATGCGCAATTCCCCCACAAACTTCTCGATGTCAAGCGGGTGCTCGAAGACGGAAACCTGGTGGCGGTCCACTCGCTCATTCGGCTGCAATCGGGCACGCCAGGTGTAGCCGCCGTCCACATCTTTCGCTTTCACGCCGGTCGTATTGTCGAAATGTGGGATGTCGGACAGCCTGTGCCGGAGACAAGCCCCAACGTGAATGGGATGTTTTGAGGAGGAAACAGGAGCAAGGAAAAAGTTTACCCCGAGCGAAGTCGAGGGGGAAAAAGGAGAGAAGAGCGAGGAAGGGACTTGGAATTCCTGATTGTGCGAATATGGGATCAGGGAATTGAACATCGCTGTGCCCGTGGGTATATTACACGGCCACGATCATGTTTGGATGATTTTCGATTTCCATGAACGGAGAACTGTATTCGTATTTTTTTGGCGATCATCGCCGGTTGGAACAGCTGCTCGACGAGGCGGAGAAAAGCGATCCCATAAACGGGACGCACTACGCTGAATTCCGCAAAGGTCTTCTGCGGCACATCGGACTGGAGGAGAAAGTCCTTCTTCCTGCCCTCTTGCCGCGGCTGCCTTCCGGAATGCAACCAGTCGTCGATCAGATTCGTCGTGACCACGCGGCGATCGGGGCATTGATGGTGCCGCCGCCGACCAGACGGATTATCGGTGCGCTCCGACATATTCTCAACAAGCACAATCTTCTGGAAGAAACCGAGCGAGGACTGTACGACGCCTGTGAATCACTTCCGGCAAATGAAGTGGAAGCGATCGTCCGGAAAGCGCGCGAAGCGCCCCAGGTCAAAGTCATGCCCCACAATTCGAGCCCGAATGCTCTGGACGCAACTGCGCGGGCATTGCAGCGAGCGGGCTATGATGCAGAAGCACTGCTTGGTGTACGTCCGCGCACGATGGAAAGCTGAACTCACGTCTATTCGATACTATCACCCCATCACGCAGGAGCACACATGAACGCCGGTTCGAAAACACTTCTCGATACCACCATTAAAGAATGGGCAAAGTTCGCCGCAGACCGCGACAAGATGACCGCCGCGGCCGCAGAAGTGGCTGCGGCAGCGAAGAAGGTCATTCAAGAAGACCTTGCGTACCTAAAAACGCAGAATATCGACGTTGAATGCGACAATCCGGATGCGCTCAAGGTCCTCGGTGGAGTCATCCATATCGACCCTATCGTCGATGCAGTGTTCCCAAATGTAAAATCAAGCGTCGTCCTCAAATGCGGGGAAGCGAACAGAGCCATCCTGATCAATCCGAATATGTCGATCTCTGCCGGCGGAGTGGTGATGTCATTCGAGCAGTTGCGCAAAGCCATTCCGGACCCGTTTGCGACGAACGCCGCCGACTTTGTCCGGGATGCTTTCTTGTTTGTTGCGCGTTCAGGCAAGGACGCGGCAAAATAAAATCGACTGGGGCGCCGTTCATAATTCACATCGGTATTGCATGTGCATTTCGTCCGTACAAACAACAGAAAGGACGAAGACATGGCGAACCTTCACAGTGCTCTAGCGGAGGAAGCAAAAAGCGAAGCACGCGCCAAGACCGCTTTCGTCCTTGCCACATTCTACGTGAGCCTTGCGGCGGGTAGCTGTCTGCGGGCGCAGCCTACCGTCGTCCTGTTTGTCGTTGACGGACTACAGAATGACGCCGCACAAATTGCGGCGGCCAACGGCGCCACACACCTGAAGTTCTTCCTCCATCACGGAGTGCGCGTCGAGGAAGCGTTGTGCACAAGCCCTTCTGCCGTCGTCATCCTCCCGGATTCTTCCCGCCCTTGGGGAACTGCCGCTCCGCCCAACGTCGCAATGCATACCGGTACGCACGTGTTCGAGTCGCGTGCGATCGACGATGTGTTCCTTGCCGCGCGCAGGTCCGGCATCCGCTCTGTCTTCGCCGGAAGCGCCGATAACTACAACGTCTTTACGAGCGCCGACTTCCATCATGCGCGAAGCTACACGGACTCATTCTGCGTCGCATTTGCGGTCGAACATCTCGTTCGCGACACGGTGCGCCTTTTCTCGATTCACCTGCAGGAATTGCGGCGTGCCTGGAAGGGACCGGCCGGCAAGGTCGATCCGTTATCGTCCTACCAACAATCTCTTCTCCACGCAGACCGTCAGCTTGGAAGACTTATTGATGCCGTCAAGTCGGCCGGCCGCTGGGAAAGCACGTACGTCGTTATCGCCTCGGACCACGGTATGGGTACGACAGAACGAAGCGATCATCCGGCTTCCGAGCCTACATCATGGAGGTCATTCATGTGCTTCTACGGCCCGGGGATCCGACAAGGGGCCACGATTCCGTACGCCGAAACCCCGGACATCGCCGTTTTCATTGCATACGTCTTGAATATCGGTCGACTCCGAGGACATGCCGATACTGTTGTCACCAAAGCACCGAAGGGCGTCACAGGAACGCTGCTGTCCGATCTGTTTGAACATGGACCGCGCGAGATTACTCATCCACTGCTCGTTCGGAGGTACCTGGAAAAGAATCGCTGGGCACCGGAAGATCGATTTTCCGATTACAGGTCCGGTATGTTAGAATTGTTGGGGGAATCACATTGAAGCAGGCTTCAAAAAGAAGGCAGCCTTTCAGCTGCCTTTTCTGTTGTACCGCCCCTCGATCGTCGGGAGAATTCATTTCTCGGGCTTGAAGATGGCGTAGCCGAACATGAAGGAAAGCCGATTGCCGTCCGGATTCGTTGCCAGCACGAGGTTGAGCGGAATACTGACGCCGCCGTAGTTGATCGATTTTCCCACTGCGAGCACCAGCGCGGTCTTCACACCCTGGTCCGTGATAACAGTGTTCGGTCCCATTCCGAATTCCCATCCACTCGGGAATCGGATTCCCATCGCCAATGTGCCGCTCGGAATGAGCGTGCCGTATTCCACGCCACCCACAAGGGGAATGCCCTCTATGACGAACGACGGACCTTCGCCGTCCGGTACCACTTGGTACTCGAAATGCCAGCCGAATTGGCTGATCAATGAGCCGATGCGCCGATCCCTCAGTTCCTTGGTCAGCGTGCTCTGACCGAGGACATACGTCGCGCCCAGTCGCGGGCCGTCGAGACTCCGGCGTGAGAAATTGATCTGGGGCAAGTCGTACGATTGCGCGGAGGTAGGAGTTGCCCAGCCGGCGAGCGCAATGAGTGCACATAACAGCGTGAAGCGTTTCATGATGACCTCCTGTGGATGTGAGATGGAACGTTGATTGACAAGCCTTCAGAATACGTGACGCAACGATGCAAAAACTATCACATCAACGGCGAATCCGCCGAGAGCCCACCACCACGAGTTATTCGGATCATTCTCGGCGCGTATGGCAACGATGTCGGTGCTTCTAATGAATTCGTTTGGACGGAAGCTGTCTTCGAGTGCGGCCGACCTTGGCTGGACTGATTTACGGACGATGATGCCGTTCCGTGCCGGCATCAGACGCTTTTCGACAATGGATCTAAGCTCTTCGGCAGTCCAGACCCGGCCATTCACCGTGCGGATTCCGTCGAGCCGATGCCACGCGATGTGGACCGGTCCGCGGAAGGATTGAAACTGCAGCCAGATTCCATCTTTAGAGTATCCAGCAAATTGAACGTCGGCAAAAGTCCGGGAGTCGACAACGACGCGGACCGTGTCAAGCGTCAACGGGGGATTCGGTCCATTTTGGGCGGCGCAGGATGCCAGGAGATTCGCCCGATTTGTCGCAGCATCCTCGAGAACGCTCCGGACGACGACCAGGGATCGTGTACGGCCGGCGTTATCGGTTATCTCCACTCCCAGGCCGGGGCGAAGGGTCTGGAAGGCTTCCCTTGACACAGTCACTGTGTCGGGGGCGGTGGTATCAATCAGCGATCCGACGCCGAACCCGGCGAGAGCACAGCCGCCGAAAAACAGAACAACGACTAGAGAAATCGTTGCGCCGCAGAGGGATCGATTCACGGAGATGTTCATGATGTACATTCCTTGTTCACGTTCTGAACGCAACATACCAGCCGCATGGTTCTGTTATGTCAGGGGGATGTCAAGAAGTCTTCAAATTACTCCGGTGCGTGGCTTTTGGTCCAACGATGACATAATGTGTTGCGGGGGATTCAATCGCTGTTGGGCTGCCGACAGCGAATGAAACATGAGGGTGTCGTACGAAACCGTGGATGCCGGCGGCGCTCAAGCAAACAAAAAGCCCGGCGTGCATGCCGGGCTTGAACAAACAACGAAGGATAGGGGATTGTGCGCCGCGTCGTCTGAAAAGAGGCTTGGCCTTCGTTCAATCGACGACGATGACCAAATACCTGTCCTGCCAGAACTTGTCGGGGCGGGTGATCATCAGATCTTCCGATGCGTCGCTATTGTGTGCGAGGGAGAAGAATTCCTCGCTCCGCCGTGGAATGATCTCTTTGACCTTTCCTTCCACCCGAATGGACTGATTGCTCGTAACGTCAAACGGCCTGAAATGAGAGGGGTCGACTCCGCTCGAAAGTATTGTCGTGCTCCCGAGCATTCCCCAAAGGATACCCCCTTCGTCCGAAATGATCCCCCTTTCCTCCAGTTCCTTTTCCTTACCGATGATGTAGTAGACGGTGTTCATCAGGTGTTTTTGCCCCTCGATCACTTCTTCCTTCTGAAGAATGACGCGCTGGTTCTCGGCGACGGTGTTTTCAAGCCCCTTGACCGATGCCTCGAGAACGGCGATGGATCTTTCCCGTTGATTGAGAGTTTCCTGCAGGTTCCGCACCATCTCATCGAGACTCGTGTACTTGACTTCCGACTCGTTGAGTTTCTTCTGAAGTCCGGCAAGTCTTCGGCGGTTGTCCTTCAGATTCACATGGATCGCGGCGATTTGTTCCAATACTGCCTTGCGGACTTCCTCACTCGTCTTCGGACCCGCATTTTCGGCATCGAGGGTCTTCCTGATCAGCTTCGACTCCTTGGATTTCGCCATTTCCAGGTCGGAGTACACTTTGCTGACAGCCCCCATGATTTCATCGATGTACTTGTCCCTGGATGCGATCTCCTGCTGGAGAGTTGAACTCTCGGTATGTATGCGGGATATCTCACCCTGCAGCTCTTCAGTCTTGTCCTTCTCACACCCTCCGACGATAAAAGCCGCGCCGAAAAGTATCGCGAATAGTGACGTCTTCATAAAAACTCCCTCCGAATTGGATTATGGGAAGAAATGTTACACTCGACGATGCATGAGCGTACTCAAGGGGAACATCAGGAAGGACACGAAGTTCCCTATCGGAGGAAAGAGAGAGACAGAAGAAGATGAAACGTAGTTAATCGAACATCCAATCATTCCCACCTCAACCACCCCAATGCTAGAACTCCCCAAACCGAAATGTCATCACTGCACTACCGCCGCTCAATGAAGCGTTCGACGTCGTCGGGGTAGTCACGCCGTTCACGTATCTGTACGCCACACCGGCTGACAAGCGAAAGAATTCGGTGACATTCAAGTGTGCCTCGACCGCCGGCTCGAGGACAAACACTTCGTCCATGGGATGATCGTAGTTGGACCCGCGCGGATCGTCGACTGACGCTTGATAACCGACACCGCCGCCGCCGATAAGAAGCATCACCGATACATGGATGAGACGGTCCCAATCATGGACATACTCCATTTCCACTCCGCCGTATCCAAAGGCCAGTCGACGGTCCCCGTATACACTCGGCACTCTCGCGTCCACATTCGTTACGAGACCGTACCCTCCGCCGCCGAGAATGAATGAATGGTTGATGATCCAGCCGCCGCGTCCGCCGACGAACAGGGCGGGTGAGCCGTTGACCGTCGAGGCCTTCAGGACCGGTCCGCCGAAGCCGCCATGGACCACTTCCCCGGCGAAAAGCGTTTCCGCTTCCTGACCTGTCGCGACCACTGTCATGGCCGCAAGACTGCCAATAATGAGAATTATTCGTTTGATCATTGCTGTGCTCCCAATGCGTGTAAGGTCGGACGCATACTGCAATCTCGGTATCAGTGATGAGAAACGATTCCCACTTGTGCGGAAAAACAGTCATGAAGCTCGGATTTTGGCCCAAGTGCCCTGTCATGGCCATCTTGCACAATACATATGCCAGGCACAATTTCGCGGGTGTGGCACACCAACCGCACCGTTCCTGCCATTCATTTTCTCCTCCAATTTGTGCATTATACTCATTCTACCACTTACCACAAAGGACCACCTCCGTGTTCACATTCCTCTTCCTCGGTGTCGTCGTCCTCCTCGTCGGATGGGCCATCGCAAAGTACAATTCCCTCATTACCCTCAGGAACCAGACTGCCAATGGGTGGAAGCAGATCGACGTTCAGCTCAAACGACGCCACGACCTGATCCCCAACCTGATCAATACCGTGAAAGGCCAGATGCAGTTCGAGCAAGACACGCTCGAAAAAGTCATTCAGGCACGGAATGCCGCGACGACTGCAACCGGCGTGGCCGATGCTGCTGCCAAGGAAAACGTCCTCACGGGGGCGTTGTCTAAACTGTTCGCGCTCGTTGAGAACTACCCGAACCTGAAGTCGAATGAGAACGTCAAGCAACTGCAGGAAGAGCTCACGAGCACGGAGAACAAGATTTCCTTCTCGCGGCAATTCTATAATGACATTGCCACGAGGTTCAACATAGCACAGCAGACTTTCCCCGGCAACCTCATCGCCGGCATGTTCAAGTTCGTCACGGCGGAATTGTTCGAGATCAGCGATGCGGCGGAGCGGGCGGTGCCCACTGTGGACCTCAATTTGAAGAGATAGAAGTCCTCGCATGGCAACAAGCACGGCATCGAACATCTACGACCAGCAGGCGCGGAACCGGCGTCTGACGATCGTTGTCATCGCAAGTTTCATCCTCTTCCTTACATTCCTCGGCTTCGGGCTCGACGCGTTTGTCCTCGGAACGATCGGCGAAGACCTCTTTGTGCCCATCGGTACGTTCGCGGGTGTGGTCGTCGGATGCGTGTCGGCCTTCGCGAGCGCTCGTGGCGGTGTGGAAACGATCCTGTCCTCGACGGGTGCCACTCCTGTCGACCCGAACAATCCCGCCCACCGGCAGCTCTTGAACGTCGTGGACGAAATGCGGATCGCTTCGGGATTGCCTATGCCCCGTGTGGTGATCGTTCCGGACGCCGACCCGAACGCATTCGCAACCGGCATGCATCCGGAGAAGAGCGTCGTGGCTGTCACGGAGGGACTTCTTACAACTCTCAATCGAGAGGAGCTGCAGGGTGTCGTTGCGCACGAAATGAGTCATATCCGGAATTTCGACATCCGCCTAATGACGGTGGTTGCCGCGCTCGTGGGGTCTGTGCTCATCATCTCCGACACTGCGACCCGGTCGATGAGGTTTGGCGGTGTCCGGTCGGGTGGCGGCAAGAAAGGACGGGGTGGGGGCGGAGGCATTCTGTTTGTCGTGTGGATCGTCGCCATCATTCTGGCGCCGTTGGTCGGACGCATGCTCGCGATGATGGTGTCGAGGCGCAGGGAATACCTCGCGGACGCATCCGCTGCGGAACTGACGCGCAATCCCCTTGGACTGGCGAGCGCCCTCGCTAAGCTTGAGCATGCGGTTGAGCCGACTCAGACCATTCGGAAAGGGTCTGCCCATCTCTGCATCGTGGACCCGCTTGGAAGGAAAGTCAATGCGCGGGAGGGTATGTCCGCCGACCTCTTTGGTACGCATCCGCCCATTGAACGAAGAATTGCGGAATTGAAGGCAATGGCCTATTTGTACGAAGGTGGCAAAGTTGAGAGAAGCCCGGCATAAAGCAATGGATGTCCGCAGAGCATGTGTTCAGGGGCTGCGCGTTTTGGGTATCGCCGCCATGTTTGTGACGCAGAGCTTAGCTCAGGTATCACGCAACGCACTCCCTCCGAAACCACTGCTACCCATCCCGACGGAGCGCCACATGGCGTGGCACGACATGGAGCGGAATGCGTTCGTACATTTTACGGTGAACACGTTCACGGGCAAAGAATGGGGGAACGGTGATGAGAGTCCGACGCAGTTCGACCCCACGAAGCTTGATGCAGACCAGTGGGCGCGTGTATTTCGGGAAGCAGGATTCAAAGGCGTCATTCTCACCTGCAAGCACCATGACGGCTTTTGTCTCTGGCCAAGCGAATTTACGGATCATTCTGTTGCACAGAGTCCGTTTCGGGAGGGCCGGGGCGACGTTGTGCGCGAGGTTGCGGACGCGTGTCGGCGTGCAGGATTGAAATTCGGGATCTATCTTTCTCCCTGGGACCGTAATCACGCCGCGTACGGCACTCCGAAGTATATCACGTACTACAGGGATCAACTCAAAGAACTTTGCGCAAACTACGGTCCGGTATTCGAAATGTGGTTCGATGGCGCGAACGGAGGGAGCGGATACTACGGAGGCTCTCGGGAAACACGGCGCATTGATGGAGCGGTCTATTATGACTGGCCGACCACACTCACCGTGGTCCGTTCTCTGCAGCCGGAGATTGTTTTCTTTAGCGATGCCGGTCCCGACGTCCGGTGGTGCGGGAATGAACAGGCGATAGCAGGGGAGACAAATTGGTGCACGTTCAACACCGACACGATCTACGCCGGGAAGTCGGGCATCGAGGCGCTCCTGAATGCCGGGGTTGAGGACGGAACGAAATGGGTCCCCGCGGAGGCAAATACTTCCATTCGGCCGGGATGGTTCTATCACGCGGAAGAGGACTCGCTCGTTAAGACTCCGGGGGAATTGTTCGAAGTGTATCTCAATTCAGTGGGACGTGGTTCGACTCTGCTTCTCAATGTCCCGCCCGATCGCAGTGGACGGATCAGCGAACACGATGTTCAGGCACTGCTGGGCTGGCAAAAGCTGATTGAACGCGAATTCCGAGTCGACCTGGCCCGTGGAATGCCGGCTTCGTCGAGTTCGTACCGTGCGTCGTCGGCATTGTATGCGCCTGAAAATGTGACGGACGGGAACGCAGAGAGCTATTGGACAACCGACGATTCTGTAACGACGGGGAGCATTGAGATCATCTTTGCGCAACCGCTTGCCGTCAAGTACATAGTTGTAAAGGAATACATACGACTCGGCCAGCGAATACGTTCGTTCACAGTGGAAGCGAGTATGGACGGCCGCTGGATCCCTGTCGGAGCTGGCACCACTGTGGGTTATAAAAGGATCCTGAAGGTGGATATGGTAGCAGCAGACCGCATCCGTGTGAATATCGGTGACGCAAAGGCTTGTCCGATAGTCTCAGAGATCGAGCTCTACTAGGCCGGAAGTTCTGCATCTTATGTCGCAGCTCATTCGCAGGAGCACAACCATGAGCCCCGCCACGACGTCCAAACCCCGCCGATCACGTGCCGCGGTGCCGCGCGATGACGTGCGGACAGGATTCTCCACGAAGGCGATCGAACAAGACATTAAGGACAATCTCTACCTCATTCAGGGCCGCGTACCCCGAACGGCTACCCGCAATGACTGGTACATGGCGGTCGCGTATACCGTGCGTGACAGGATCCTTCACCGTTGGATGCAGACGATCGAAGCGTACATCAGCAACAAGGAGAAATCCGTCAGCTATTTGTCGGCGGAGTTTCTTATGGGGCCGCAGCTAGGGTGCAACATGGTCAACCTCGGCATTGTCGACCAGGTGCGGTCGGCAGTGGCGAACCTCGGTCAGGATCTCGGCCTGATCCTCGACCAAGAAGAGGAGCCGGGGCTGGGCAACGGCGGACTCGGCAGATTGGCGGCGTGTTTCCTTGATTCTCTCGCTTCGCTCGAGATTCTTGGCGTGGGGTACGGCATTCGGTACGAATTTGGCATCTTCGACCAGGCGATCCGTGACGGGTGGCAGGTGGAGTTGTCGGATAAATGGATGCATCTCGGGTATCCATGGGAAGTGCCGCGCCCGGAGATCGCATTCACCGTATGCTTCGGCGGCCATACTGAACACGGCCAGGATGAGGCAGGACGCCACATGGTGACGTGGATGCCCGAACGAACGATTCGGGGCGTCGCCTGCGACATACCCATACCGGGTTACAAAGTGAATACGGTAAACCTCCTCAGGTTATGGAAGGCCGAGGCCACAGATTCGTTCAACTTTCAGGCATTTAATGCAGGGGACTACTGGCGTGCGGTTGAGGAAAAGGTCGGTTCGGAGAATATTACGAAGGTCTTGTATCCGAACGACGAAGCGATTCGGGGCAAGCGCCTACGGCTTGAACAGCAGTATTTCTTCGTCGCATGCTCTCTGCGCGATATGATTAGAGTTCACGAACTTCGCGGCAATGACATCCGGACATTTCATACACGGTATGCAATCCAATTGAACGACACGCATCCGTCGATCGCCGTTGCTGAGCTCATGCGGCTGCTTGTGGATGAGCACCGTCTCGACTGGGAAACTGCGTGGGAGATCACGCAGAAGACGTTTGCCTATACAAATCATACACTGCTGCCGGAAGCGCTCGAAAAATGGTCTCTACCGCTGTTTGCCGACCTCTTACCCCGCCATTTGGAGATCATTTACGAGATCAACCGGCGATTTCTTGACGTCGTGCACGCGACAGGCGTATTTGACGAAGCGGCTATTGCACGCCTATCGATCATCGATGAAACGGGGGAGAAGTACGTTCGCATGGCCAATTTGGCAACGATCGGATGCCATGCGGTGAACGGCGTGGCGGCCCTCCATACTGCTCTCCTCAAACGGGATGTTCTTGGAGATTTTCATCGTCTGGTACCCGACCGGTTCTTCAATGTCACGAACGGCGTCACGCCCCGTCGCTGGGTAGTGTTCAGCAATCCTGCGCTCGCGGACCTGATCACGTCAAAGATCGGAGACCGATGGGTAAGTCACATGGAAGAGGAATTGCCGCGCCTGGAGGATTTTGCTGAAGCGGCGGGATTTCAGGACTCATGGCGTTCGATCAAGGAGGGAAACAAGGTCCGCCTCGCAGCGATCATACGCGAAAGGACGGGGATTGCCGTAGATCCCCATTCCCTGTTCGACATTCAGGTAAAGCGTATCCACGAGTATAAGAGGCAGCACCTGAACGTGCTGCACGTGATCACAAGGTATTTGCGTATCAAACGGGATCCGGGGGCGGATGTCGTGTCCCGGACGATAATCTTCGGAGGAAAGTCGGCCCCCGGATACTACATGGCGAAGCTCATCATCAAGTTGATCAACAGCGTGGCAGAGGTAGTGAACAACGACCAGGACGTCGCAGGACGGTTGAAAGTGGTCTTTGTGCCCGACTTCAACGTCAAAAACGCCCACGCTATCTATCCGGCGGCGGACCTGTCGGAACAGATCTCGACTGCGGGAAAGGAGGCATCCGGCACAGGCAATATGAAATTCTCCATGAACGGAGCCCTCACGATCGGCACGCTCGATGGTGCAAATGTCGAAATCCGGGAATCGGTTGGGGCGGACAACTTCTTTTTGTTTGGATTGACGGACGATCAAGTGCTCGATCACAAGCGGAAAGGGTATGTGCCTCGTCAATTCGTGGAAGCGAATCAGGAATTGCGTAGTGTGCTGGACATGATTCACCGCGGGGATTTTTCGGAGCGGGACCACGGACTTTTCCGTCCGCTTGTGGATGCGCTTACGGAGCGGGACGACTACATGCTCCTGGCCGATTATGCATCGTATGTAGCGTGCCAGGACCGCGTCGATGCGGCGTATCGCGATCAAAAGAACTGGACGAAAATGTCCATCCTGAATGTTGCGCGCATCGGCAAGTTCTCGTCGGACCGGTCGATCAGGGAATATGCCGAGAAGATCTGGGGTGTCAAGCCGGTTCGGATCAATTTGGAGTGATCGGTCATGTTGGGCACGTAACCGGCGATCTGCATGCAACAGACAACGGCAAAGGCGCTCTCTTGGGCGCCTTTTTTTATGTGTTAAATGTTGGAATGTTAGTTCAATGGCATGACTTCTGTTCAACATTGTTCACTTGATTCGGGACCAAATTTCTCCATATTCTGTCGCCCGATGAGAATTTTTTTTGTCAGCCCAATCACGTGGAGGAGCAGAGAACATGACGACGATCGATTGGATAGTCATCGCCCTGTATTTTGGCGGATTGCTTGGGCTCGCATGGTGGGTCATCAAGCGAGGGAAAGAAACGGCGGATGACTATTTTCTCGCCGGCAGAAACCTGGGCTGGTGGGTCGTCGGAGCATCGATCTTTGCCTCGAATATCGGTTCAGAACACCTGGTCGGATTGGCCGGCGCAGGGGCGACGAGTGGAGTTGCGCTCGCACACTACGAGCTCCACGCATGGTGCCTCCTGGTTCTTGGTTGGGTGCTTATCCCGTTCTACCTGCGGTCAAAGGTATTCACCATGCCTGAGTTTCTGGAAAAACGATTCTCCGCGACCGCTCGATGGGTCCTGTCGTTAATCTCACTCGTGGCATACGTTCTGACGAAGATCGCAGTCGGCATCTTCGCCGGCGGTGTTGTTTTTGGCGCACTCCTGCCCGAGATGCAACTGCAGATCGGCGGCGTCACCTTCGACAGCTTCTGGATCGGGTCCGTTGCGGTTGTTCTGCTCACCGGATTGTATACCATCCTGGGCGGAATGCGCGCAGTCGCATATACCGAAGCCGTGCAGACATTCATACTTATTCTCGGTTCTCTTCTGCTCACATTCTTCGGTCTTTCAAAGCTGGGAGGTTGGAATGAATTCCGCGCAGCGCTGGACCCCGAGATGTTCAACCTCTGGAAGCCTCTCATCCCAACGGGAATGGAAGGTACGTGGTCTCCGGTCATTGAACCGGGCCGGATCGCGTGGTACTTCAACGGCAACTATCCTTGGCTCGGAATGCTGTTATGCGCGCCGATCATCGGATTGTGGTACTGGACGACCGATCAATACATCGTCCAGCGCGCGCTCGGTGCACCGAGTGAACGGGAGGCCCGGCGCGGAACGATCTTCGCTGCATTCCTGAAGTTGTTCCCGGTCTTCATTTTTATCATTCCCGGAATGATCTGGCTTGCCCTGGCGAAAACGGGGACGATCCCTGAATTTGTCGCCGGACTCGACGCCAACGGTAATGCCCTGCCGGATGCGTCACAGTCGTCGTTCGCTCTCATGGTCCAATATGTCATGCCCCCGGGTCTGCGCGGCTTGGTCGTGGCGGGATTGCTCGCCGCGCTCATGAGTTCCCTCGCCGGAGCCTTCAATGCTTGTTCGACGCTCTTTACGATCGATTTCTATCAGAAGCTGCGCCCCAATGCGACGCAGGCCCAGCTCGTTTGGATCGGACGAATTGCAACCACCATCATGGTCCTGATCGGCCTGATGTGGATCCCGGTCATCCGGGGAGGACGAGGTTTGTACGATTACCTGCAGGGTGTGCAAGGATATCTGGCTCCACCGATCTTCGTCGTCTTCTTTTTCGGCGTCTTTATGAAACGATTGAATGCCAAGGGCTGCCTTTCGGCCCTCACGGTCGGCTTTGCCCTCGGCGTCTTTCGGCTGATCGTCGACACTCCCGTTTCCCTCAAACTTGAGGGGTTCGAAAACGGATATGCGCCGGGTTCGCTATTCTGGATCGTCAACAACACCTATTTTCAATACTACAGTCTGTTCATTTTCCTCGTCTCAGTCATAGTCATGATCGTCGTCAGTTATATGTCTGGGAAACCTTCCGAGGACCAGATCCGCAATCTCACGTTCGCAACGGTGACGACGGAACATCGTCAGGAATCATACGCCAGCTGGAACATTTGGGACGTTGTCAATTCCGGCGTAGTTCTGACCCTGATCCTCATCGCTTACGTCTATTTCACCGGATGACGGACCGTAAAAAAGGCGCCCCTCATGCTGTCGCTCGGCTTCGATCTCGGAAGTTCCTTCGTCAAGGGCACGGTCCTCGACGTCGCCACCGGCGCGGTTGCAGCGTCCGCCTCCTATCCGAAGGAAGAAATGACGATCAATGCGCCCCAACCGGGTTGGGCCGAACAGGACCCCGATTACTGGTGGGAGTGTCTCACGTACGTGACGAGAGACTTACTCTCGAACAGGGGGGTGCGGAGCCGGGATGTCGGAGCCATCGGCATTTCCTATCAGATGCATGGGCTCGTCGTTACGGATGCCGCCGGCAAGCCTCTGCGGCCGTCGATCATATGGTGCGACAGCCGTGCGGTCAGCATCGGCAACAAAGCCTTTCGTGATCTCGGAGAAGAGTATTGTCTTGCCACAATGCTGAATTCTCCGGGCAATTTTACCGCCTCAAAATTGCGCTGGGTGCGCGAGCATGAACCCGAAGTATTTCGACGGATCTCTCACGTGTTGTTGCCCGGCGACTATATTGCCTTCAGAATGACTGGCAATGCGACCACGACGATCACCGGGCTATCAGAAGGCATCTTCTGGGATTTTCGATCAGGTTCAACTGCGAAACGACTTCTGGAGCACTATGAGATCGATCCTGCGGTACTGGGCCGCGTAGTGCCGACACTGGGCGAACAAGGGCGTTTGACGCGCGCCGCGGCGGAAGCGCTCGGACTCCAGGAGGGTACTCCGGTGGCCTACCGTGCCGGCGATCAACCGAACAATGCGCTGTCGCTTAATGTGCTGGAGCCCGGTGAAGTTGCTGCGACAGCAGGAACATCCGGAGTTGTCAATGGAGTAACTGACCGGACGAATGCGGATCCATACTCCCGTGTCAACCTCTTCGCACATGTGAATCATGCGACGACTCGTCCGCGACTTGGTATGCTGTTGTGCGTGAACGGGACCGGAATACTGTACTCATGGTTGCGGCGCGTGGTGGGAGGGTCGATGGGATATACTGAGCTCACTACAGAAGCGGCCGGCGCTGCCGTGGGTTCCGAGGGAATCGTAGTGCTTCCGTTCGGGAACGGAGCCGAACGAATGCTTGAGAACAAAGAGGTCGGTGCGCGGTTCCTGGGCGTCGATCTTGTCCGCCACTCACGCGGACATCTCATTCGCGCCGCTCAGGAAGGGATCGCCTTTTCACTTCACTACGGCATGAGGATCATGCGTTCGATGGGAATGGCGGCAGGTGTCGTCCGGGCGGGCCGTGCGAACCTGTTTCTCAGCCCGATATTCCGTGAGACGCTCGCCAATGTTTCGGGAGCAAGAATCGAACTCTATGATACGGACGGTTCTGTAGGTGCGGCGCGGGGAGCGGCGGTAGGAGTTGGCGCCTATGCGGACCTTCGCGACGCCTTCCGCTCGTTGAAGATGCTCGAAGCAGTTGATCCTCAGCCGTCTGAGATCGCCGCGACGGCGGAGGCGTACGCGGCGTGGGAGCGGGAATTAGAACGCGTCGGCGTTACGCACACAACCTCGTAATTGACACTCCGATCTTTGCATTTTTCGGAAGGCCCTTCGGTTTAATTCGGGTTAATTCTCCATCTCTCCGACGAGTTTCGTCTCTCCCGTCAACCGGAATCGTCCGGAAACAACCCCCGTTGTCTTCGCATCCCCCCAACCTTTCATGCCGGGTTGCTTTCCTCCAACGGAAACGGTGAATTCGCCCGGTCCCACACTCCGTTTCATATCCTTATCGATCACCGACAATTGACGCGGTGTGACCGTAAAACGCACTGTCTTCGTTTCACCAGACTTGAGATGGACGACGTGAAATCCTGCGAGTGAACGGATGGGCACGGGTACGGATGCGCCCACATTCGAAATATAAACCTGAGCCACCTCGTCCCCTCCGTACTTTCCTGTATTCTGAATATCAACCGAGACCTCCACATCACGTCCCGTTGCGATCGTTCTGGCAACGCGAAGATTTGTGTACGTAAACGTCGTATAACTGAGTCCGTGGCCGAACGGAAACAGCGGATCGCCTTCAAAGTATCGATATGTTCTTCCGCGCATCGAGTATTCAGAGAAGGGAGGAAGTTGGTCGACCGACCCATAAAAAGTTACCGGAAGGCGGCCCGAAGGATTCCAATCCCCGAACACCACATCGGCAATCGCCGGACCCGCCGCCTGTCCGGGATACCATGCCTCTACCACGGCCGGGACGTGCTCGGCAGCCCATGCAATTGACAACGCACTTCCATTCAGTAGCACAAGGACGACCGGTTTTCCGACGGCAACGACTTCTTTGAGGAGTTCCTCCTGTGCGGAGGGCAATCCGATGTCAACCCTGTCTCCTCCATGAAATCCGGGAACCTGCACGGGCATTTCCTCCCCCTCGAGTCGGGGAGAGAGTCCGAGCATCATGATGGTGGCATCAGCTTCCCGGGCGGCCGCCATCGCCTTCTCTTTTTGCAGCGCGTCGGGAACTTGCCAAACAAGCTCAACCACGGCATCGGCGCGCCGGTCTTGGAATTCCACGACGATCATGCAAGGGGTACGAGCCTGAAGGGTTACATACTTCCATTGAGTGAGGACGACATGCCTGTCGTTCACTTCTATGACGACGGAGTCGTCCAGGACAATCCGGCAGCGGCCGATGGCTCGGGCCCCCAACGCGTACCGTCCGGACACAGGAGGAGCGAGTACTCCGGTCCACCGGACCGAGAAGCTGTCGGCTTGCACAGGGCCCGCCGGGGAACCTTCCCACCAATTGAAGCCGATCGTGGAATCGACTCGAGATATGCGCGCCGGTGCGGTGAATGAGTAGTTGTCGAAATACTCTCCGCGCAGTCCGTTCGTCTCGAGCGTTGACGTCGTGAACAGCGCCGACGCGGGGATCGTCGTGAGAGATGGGGTGTTCTCTGCAACATCGCAACCGGGCGCGTACATCACGCGCGTTGCAGGAGAGACCTTTCGCCGGATGCCGGCCAGGGGAGTCACAGGATCGGTGGGGGTTCCGTTGTAGTTCCCGAGAAGTGTCTCAACGTCGTCGGCGTTTGGACCGATAACGGCGATTGCGCGCAAAGACTTGGAGAGCGGAAGGAGGCCGCGGTCGTTCTTCAGCAGTACGATGGATCTTCGTGCCGCGTCGAGGGCGAGCGCCCGATGGGCCCTGCTGTCATTGACGTCCGCCGGGATGTTCGCATAGGCAACGCGCTCAGGAGGGTCGAACATTCCGAGCTGAAATCTTGTGCGGAAAAGTCGCTTGACCGAGATATCGACGGATGTATCATCCACGAGTCCGTTGCGTACCGCGACGCCTAGACTGTCGTATGTCACGCCGCAATTAAGGTCCGTGCCGGCCCGGAGGGCCATCGCAGCCGCGGCAGGAGCGGAAGGCACGACCTTGTGTGTCGAGTAGAAATCCATTATCGCCCAGCAATCGGAGACGACATACCCGTCGAAGCCCCATTCATTCCGCAGGATCTTGACGAGGAGCTCATCGCTGGCACAACATGGAAGTCCGCGGAATCTGTTGTACGCGCACATGACGGATTGTGCGTGTCCTTCGATGATCGACATGCGAAATGCCGGAAGATACGTTTCGCGAAGGTCTCGCTCGTCGACGGCCGCATCGAACACGTGACGGTCGGGCTCAGGCCCGCTGTGGACGGCAAAGTGTTTGGGCGTCGCGACCGTCTTGAGGTACTTCGGATCATTCCCCTGTAGTCCTTTGACAAAGGAAACCGCCAATCGTCCCGCAAGGAATGGGTCCTCTCCATACGTCTCCATGCCCCGGCCCCATCGGGGATCGCGAAAGATGTTGATGTTGGGAGACCAAAATGTGAGGCCCTCATAGATTCCGCGGCGTCCTTGTCGTACGGATGCGTGATGTTTCGCCCGGGCCTCGTCGGAAATGACGGTGGCCACTTTGTAGATCAGACTCGTATCCCACGTGGCCGCTAGACCAATGGCCTGCGGAAACACTGTCGCACGTCCCGCCCGGGCCACGCCATGCAGCCCTTCGTTCCACCAATTGTATGCCGGGATCCCGAGCCTTTCGATAGCGGGGGCGTTGTAGAGCATTTGTCCGGTTTTTTCCTGAAGATTCATGCGGGACACGAGGTCGTCCACGCGCGCTGAGAGGGGCATGTCCGGATCCCGAAACGGAAAACGTTTCGTTTCGGTGTTCTGCGCACTCAACGGCATTGCGGTTGAGAAGGCCAGAATGGAAAAGGTCAGCATAGAGCGCATAGGTTTCACGTGGATGTCCCTGATGACTAATGTATACCCTGGTGTTAACAAAACTTCTCCGGAAATTCTACCCATGTCACTCCTTCGTGCTCTCCTCTGGACAGTCCTGTTTGCCGTGGCATTTGCCTGGGTAGAAGCGTCTGTCGTCGTATATTTGCGGGACATTTACTATCCCCAGGGATTCTCGTTCCCCCTTCAATCCCTGTCTGTTTCCAGAGTTCCGATTGAACTCGTCCGTGAGTGTTCGACTCTCGTAATGCTTGCGGCAATCGGTATTCTCGCCGGAACAACAAGGTGGCAGAGGTTTGCGTACTTCGCTGTGGCGTTCGGCGTGTGGGACATCTTCTTTTATGTGTGGTTGAAAGTGGCGCTGGATTGGCCTGCTTCGGTGTTTGACTGGGACATCCTCTTTCTCTTACCGCTTCCGTGGATTGGACCCGTTCTCGCCCCGGTGCTCGTTTCCCTGGGCCTCATTTTCGCAGGCCTGCTGATACTTCGCCAGGAGCGTGTCATGCCATTCCGTCCGACCGGCCCTGCCTGGATCCTCGGTTCTGCGGGAAGCGTGATCGTCCTGTGGACGTTCATGCACGACACAGATGCGACGCTGCACGGATCAATGCCGGCCGCGTATCCCTTTGAGGTCTTCTCCGCAGGCCTGGCATGTTATGCGGCGGCACTGTGGGTTTCGATGAAGGGCGCACATAGAAGAATAACGAATGGAAACCCGAAGTAGTCGGGGAAGAAATTTACTAAAGCCTATTGACAAATTCACCGAAATCATTATCTTAACTGACAGTAAATGCCTTATAAATATGGAATTCAGGACAGATATTCTTTCCAAAGCATCGCATGGTTCCCGCCCGGGATCAACCGTTGCTGTGCGTCCTGATTTCCTGCTGACCCTCATTCTGGTTCTGGCGAACCTGCTGGTTCTCGGGCTGATTATTATCGGCTAACGAAGCCAGAGGCCAGCCAAGCACACCCCACATACACTCCTCACGTATCCAAGGTCACGCAAGGTTCGCCTCTGGCGAAGCCGTAGACGTGTGTTGTGCGGTTCATGACCTTCGAGGAGCAAGCACATGAATGACCGATTTCCGCTCTACGATTCCCGCTTTGAGCATGATGCGTGTGGGACGGGCTTTGTCGCGAAGATCTCCGGTGCAAAGAGCCACGACATTATCCGGAAAGCGATCACATCCGTCTGCAATCTGACACATCGGGGGGCGGTGGCGGCCGACACGCAAACCGGCGACGGTGCGGGCATTCTTTCGCAACTGCCGGTCTCTTTCTTTTTGAAGCAAGTTCCCGAACTTGTTGCGCGTCTCGAGGCTGAGGATGAACTGGGTGTCGGCATGTTCTTCATGCCGGGCGCAGATGAAGACGCCAGATCCCTATGCAGGGCGCTTGTAGAACATGTCACGTCCAGCCAGGGACTTGGATTATTGGGATGGCGGCGTGTGCCTGTGGATACGTCGGTCCTCGGTGAAAGCGCTGCTTTGACGGCCCCCCTCATCGAGCAGGTCTTTGTCAGAAGGCCGCGCCATATCAGTCCGACGTCGTTCGAACGTACATTGTACGCCTGCCGCAAAGAAATCGAAAAGCATATGCTGAAAACGGAAGTGCGCAGCTTCTATGTCTGCTCCTTCTCCGGCCGCACCATCATCTACAAGGGGTTGATGATCGCCACGGCCCTCGACACATTCTTTCCCGACCTGAAGGACGAGATGTTCACGTCGGCCTTCGCCGTGTACCACCAGCGTTACAGCACAAATACGTTCCCTACCTGGGGTCTGGCCCAACCTTTCCGCATGCTAGCGCACAACGGGGAGATCAATACAATCCAGGGGAACAGGGTGTGGACGAGGGCGCGTGAAATGGAAATAGCATCTGACGCGTGGGGGGAACACACGAAAGTCCTGCAACCGATCCTTCAGCCGGGCGGAAGTGATTCCGCGCATCTTGACAATGCTCTTGAACTTCTCTCCCTTTCGGGCCGCAACGTACTTCACGCAATGATGATGCTCGTCCCCGAGGCATGGCGCGCTCGAACCGACATTAGCCAAAGCGTCATGGATTTCTACGATTATAACGAAGGTTTCAGTGAACCGTGGGACGGTCCGGCCGCGCTGTCGTTCAGCGATGGAGCGATCGTCGGAGCGGTCCTCGACCGCAACGGCCTTCGCCCTGTGCGCTACAAGATCACGTCGGATGGTTTGATCGCCCTGGGGTCGGAGGTCGGAGCGCTCGAGCTCAAGGATGAGTTTGTCGTAGAGCGGGGACGGCTTGAGCCCGGCCAAATGATCGCGGTCGATACGGCTCGCGGTGTGCTATTGCGTGACCTCGACATCAAGGAGGAAATGGCGTCGCATAAACCGTACTCTGCATGGCTCCGCAATCTCAAACGTATGCCCGTGCTGACAGTCTCGGACGGAGTAGACGATGCGACATCGAACCCGAAGCGCGCGCCGGCAGAATTGGCGGCCGAAAGGACGCGCCTTCAGCTGTGCTTCGGCTACAGCGCTGAAGAACTCGCGCTTTTCTTCAAACCGATGGCGGCGGGCGACAAAGTCCCCGTCGGTTCCATGGGCGACGACGCCTCGCTGGCCATCCTGTCCAGATTTCCCAAGCTACTGCCGTCATATTTCCGGCAGCAATTCGCGCAAGTCACAAATCCGCCGATCGACCCTCTGCGAGAACGCCTTGTCATGTCGCTGACCAGTAAGCTCGGTTATCGGCGCAACTGGCTTGGAGAATCGCCGGAACACGCGAAGCTGGTGGAGCTGCAGAGCCCGTTTATCTTTGCTGAAGACCTCCAGCACTTGCGGTCGATTGACGATTCTGCGTTCAGGGCCGTAACGCTTCAAGCTCTTTTCCCTGTGTGCGAAGGGGAAGAAGGACTTGAACCGGTTCTCTCCGATCTTTGCCTTCGCGCGGAACGGGCGGCTGATGAGGGCATGTATCTTGTGATCCTCAGCGACCGCGGAGTGTGCGAGGATCTCGCTCCCGTTCCGATCCTCCTCGCCATAGGTGCGGTCCAGAATCATCTGCTCCGTGTAGGGAAGCGGCTGAAGCTCAGCGTCGTGGCGGAGACGGGCGAGCCGAGAGATGTCCATCATTTTGCGACGCTCATCGGTTACGGCGCGAACGCTGTCCATCCCTATCTTGCCATCGACACTGTACGGGCCATGGCAAGCTCCGGAGAACTTGGATCGATCTCGAGCGGCGAGGCATGCAGGAATTTTCGGAAATCCGTCGACAGCGGCATTCTCAAAGTCATGTCGAAGATGGGTATTTCACTGTTGGGTTCGTACAGAGGGTCGCAGAATTTCGAGGCCGTCGGAATCTCTTCAGACGTTGTCGAGCGTTACTTTACGGGGACTCCAACGCGCATCGAGGGTTTGGGTCTTCGCGATATCGCCCGTGAGGCTCTTGCGCGCCACGAGCGCGCATTCGGCGGTGCAGTCCTCGGGCTCGTTGATGAAGGACAGTATCGCTTCCGCAAGAATGGCGAACGCCGGGCGTGGTCGCCGGAAGCACTCCGCTCGATGCAGAGCCTGCGGACCTCGGGACAACGGGAGGAATATGAGCACTTCAAAAAAGCTGTCAGCGATACTGCGCCGATCGGCATCAAAGACCTCCTTACGTTCAAAAAGCTCAACAATCCGATCCCCTTGGACGACGTCGAGGAGGCCGAAGAGATCCGCCGGAGATTTACGACTGCCGCTATGTCGCTTGGGGCGCTTTCACCCGAAACACATGAGACCATAGCTGTCGCTATGAACCGCATCGGCGGCAAGAGCAACAGCGGCGAAGGAGGCGAAGACCCGCGGCGATACGGCACGCTCTCGAATGGAGACTCAGCCAACAGCGCAATCAAACAAGTCGCTTCCGCGCGATTCGGCGTCACGGCGGAATATTTGGCGAATGCGAAGGAACTGGAGATCAAGATGGCGCAGGGTTCTAAGCCCGGAGAAGGGGGACAGATACCGGCGGAAAAGGTTACGGCGCTGATTGCCCGACTGCGGAAGGCCGTGCCGGGGATATCGCTGATCTCTCCGCCGCCGCATCACGACATTTACAGTATTGAAGACCTCGCACAACTGATCTACGACTTGAAGCAAGTCAATCCGCGGGCGCGGGTGTGTGTGAAGCTCGTTTCCGAAGCGGGTGTGGGAACGATCGCCGCAGGAGTGGCCAAAGCCTATGCGGACGTCATTCTCATCAGCGGGCACGACGGCGGTACCGGCGCTTCGCCGTTAAGCTCGATCAAAAATGCCGGCTCTCCATGGGAACTCGGACTGGCCGAAGCTCAGCAAGTGCTCGTCATGAACGGCCTGCGAGAGCGTGTCATGCTGCGTGTCGACGGCGGCCTCAAGACCGGTCGAGACATCGTGATAGCGGCCATGTTGGGTGCGGAAGAATTCAATTTCGGCACTGCGGCGCTGATCGCCCTGGGGTGCCGGTATGTTCGGCAGTGTCATCTCAACACATGTCCAGTGGGCATTGCGACGCAGGACGAGCGCCTGCGGTCAAAATTTGAGGGGAAACCGGAAATGCTTATCAACTATCTGACTGCCGTGGCGGAGGACGTTCGGCAGACTCTTGCCGACCTCGGATTCCGGTCGCTGCATGAAGTTGTTGGCCGCACCGATCTCCTGAAGCAGCGCACGATCACCGACCATCCGAAGGCCAACACCGTGGATCTGGGAGGGATTCTGGCGCGTCGCGACTACGCGCATGAGCAACGCTTCCGGGTCTGGCATCGGAATGACCGCCCCGACCGTCCCCTGGATATTACGATTCTGCACGATGTTCAGGAGGCCATTCGAGAGAAACGGCATGTGGTCAGGAAATATCGCATACGCAACATCAACCGATCGGTCAGTTCGCGTCTTTCGGGTGAGATCGCATTTCTTTATGGGGATCGCGGCTTGCCGCCAAAGACAATCGAACTGTGCTTTGAGGGAAGCGCCGGGCAAAGCTTCGGGGCATTCCTGGTCGAGGGAGTTTCCTTGACATTGGTGGGAGAGGCGAACGATTATGTGGGGAAGGGAATGAGCGGAGGCGAGATCGCAGTCATGACTTCCGGCACACGGGCCCACGGATCGAGCGAGGTCATCATGGGAAATACCGTTCTATACGGCGCGACAGGCGGCGCATTGTTCGCCTGCGGACGGGCAGGGGAACGCTTTGCCGTTCGGAACAGCGGCGCTCTGGCTGTGGTGGAAGGCATCGGTAATCACGGGTGCGAATATATGACGCAAGGAACCGTTGTCATACTTGGATCCACCGGGCGCAATTTTGGAGCAGGGATGACGGGTGGCACAGCGTACGTGCTCGACAGCGCGGGCGATTTTGGCCAGAGGATCAATCCGGAGCTTGTCGAGATCGTAGATCTGGACGAAACCGAAGATGGGGTGCTGCTTCGATCAATTCTCTACCGGCACCTCGTAGCAACCAACAGCGCTGTTGCGCAGCACATCCTCACGAATTGGAACGAGCACGGGCCAAAGTTTCGAAAAGTGCAGCCAAAATCGCGTGCTGTCGTTCCGCTGGCTGAAACGCTTCGCGGACAGGAAAAGCTAGTCTCTCCCGCAGCCTGACACTACGCCCCTTGTTTTCCACGACACAGGGCATTTCGGCTCATGTTGTGCAGGGGAACCGAGAGTTTCGCCAGGCTTCAGAGGGGTTGCAAAGTTAGAGGGGTTCGTTGGAACGCTTTGCTTGGCAAGCTTCCCATATTTGACAATTCCGGAAAAATTAATTCACGACATCAAGATTTAACTTGACAAGCACGATTTCGTACATTAGAATTGTATAATTAGTTTGTCAAACAAACTAATTAGTAATCGTCATTCTTTCTCGAAATTACATACATCGAAGTCATGAATTAGTTGTTTTACAAGATTAATCAATAAGTGCGGAGTGAATTCACCGTGAAGAAATACAAGCATGAACGCATTACGCGGATCAATTCTCGCGTCGGCAGGGATATCAATCGCTCCATCATTTTGAACACTGTTCGGCGCAGTCAACCGATCTCACGGACGCAGATCTCCGACCTCACCGGATTGAACAAAAGCTCTGTGTCCAGCATTGTGGCGAGCCTGATCGAAGAAGATCTCCTCGTCGAAGCAACCGACCGGAGCGGCAGTGTCGGACGCAACCCGGTCAATCTCAGTGTCCGCCAGGGAAAACACTACGTCGGCGCAATCGCATTCGATGCGCCCCGCACTTTGGTGGCCGCAATCGACATCGACGGAACGGTCAAGGCTCAGGAGGAGGTCCGAACGGATGTGACCGCACCCGAAGCCCTCGTCGCGAAGTGTCTTTCGCGTCTTGACGGCATTCGGTCCCGTCTCGGTCCGCACCGATTCCACGGCATCGGCGCTACCGTTGCAGGCATCGTCGATGCGTCGCAATCTCATGTGATTCATGCGGCGAACCTCGGCTGGAACCATGTCGACCTCGGCGCCGTGATTCGCGAACGGGCACCCGACCTGGAAATGATCAATGTGGAAAACGACGCCAAGGCCTCGGCCCTTGCCGAGCTGCTCCTCGGACAACATCGTCTGACCTCCACGAATCTTGTCTTTCTTTCCCTTGGCGCCGGCATTGGCGCAGGGATCGCAGTCAACGGCCGCATTCTCAGCGGCAGCGCGCATGCCGCGGGTGAGATCGGTCATATGACGGTGGTAGACGGCGGTGAGCCGTGTCCGTGTGGAAACACCGGCTGTTGGGAGCTCTTCGCCTCCGAACGGGCGCCGGTGCGATGGTATCTCGCGGCAAAGAAATCCGCCGTCGAGTCGCATGGGTCGACGACTCTGGCGGACGTCATCGCGGCTGCACGCGCCGGAGACACGGATGCGATCGCGTCGCTCAGGCAATGGGGTCAACACGTCGGCGTCGGCATCGGCAACGTGATCTGCATGTTCGACCCCGAAGTCGTCATTGTCGGCGGATCGATCACACAGGTCTGGGACCTGGTCCAGGGGAGCGTGCAAGAGGAAGCTCACGGTCACGGCGATTTCTCGCGACAACGGACTTCAAAGATCCTGCCGACATCGCTCCTCAGCACTCCGGCTCTTCTTGGAGCAGCGGCGCTCTGTATTCGACGAATCTTTGCCGACTTCAGCATTACGCTGTGAAATAATGACCAGCCCGGACATCGCGCCACTCATGGACAAGTCCCGGATAATGAAATCTGGGCCACGAGGCGCACTCACCGTCTTTTGCGCAGTTGTTGCAATGTCCGCGCAGGCGACCGGTGCTGACCTGCCCGGCGGAACGTTGTTGTCGAGGGCCGGCGGTTCCGTAGAAGGAATTGTGCGGGATGCCGCGACGCACGAGACGCTTCCGTATGCGAGCGTTGTTCTCGCCGGCACAAGCTTTGGCGCAGCCTGTGACGCAGAAGGGAAATATGCCATCCGCAACATTCCGGCGGGCACGTACCAACTGCGTGCATCGTACGTCGGATATCGGCCGCTGGAGGTGACGATTGATGTGGTCGATGCGGAGAACGCGCGCCGTGACCTGGACCTCGTTTCTGTTGGATTAGAGGGACAGGAAGTTATCGTCACTGGTCAGGCCAGAGGACAAAAGCACGCGATCAATGAACAGCTCGCGTCGCCACGGATCATGAATGCAGTCTCTTCTTCCCGCATCAAAGAAATGCCGGACGCGAACGCGGCAGAATCAGTGGGGCGGCTGCCGGGCGTCTCGATCATTCGCAATGCGGGGGAAGGCACGCAGATCGTCGTTCGTGGTCTCCAACCGAAATACAACGCGATTTTGGTCGATGGTGTGCGCCTGGCATCATCGGGGGCCGACGATCGCGGCGCTGACCTGAGCATGATATCGTCGCAGATGCTCGACGGAATTGAAGTGACAAAAGCGGTGACGCCCGATCAGGATCCCGACGTGCTGGGTGGAACCGTCAATTTCAAGTTGCGGGAGGCGGGGAGGGGAGAGGAAGGATTCCGGCTGGGCGTAACGTCGCAGGGCGCCTACAACGGTCTTGAGAACGCACCCAACAAATTTAACAATTTCAAGACTATCGCACTGGCCGAAGGGAGATTTCTGGACGAGAGTTTCGGAGTGTTTGCGCAGGCGGACATCGAACGCCGCAACCTCACATCAAATGACCTCGGGGCTGCATATACAAATCTCGGTAGCGAGATCCCGAAATACATCACTCAATCGTTGAACCTCAATCATATACCGCGGGACCGCAGGCGTGTCAACGGAACGGTCGTGATGGATTATCAGCATACGGATGGAAAAGTGACGCTCTCCAATTTTGGCAGTACCGGCGTCACGGACATCGAAAACCGGGGTGAATCCTACGACGTGGCGAACAACCTCCACAGATATTCCCTTCGGCATGAGCGCAGCACATTGAACATCATCACGAATTCATTCGGATTGGAGCATCGTCTGTACGATGTCACGGCGAATCTGAAACTGTCGCATACATACTCGGAGACCAAGAATCCCAACGATTGGACGGTGGGCTTTCAGCAGGGTTCTGCGGGACTCGATGCGTTCGTGAATGCTCCGGACATCGATCCCCGGGAGGTGCCGAAAGCGGCGAATAACGACACGAACGCGACGTATCTCGGGTCCATCGTCACAAACAGCAGTTTCTCTCGTGAGCGCGCGCTGACGGTTTCGCTCGACCTCGAAACGAGCGTCAACCTGGCGGAAATCCTAAGCGTCACCTTCAAAACGGGCGGGAAATATCGGCGTCAGACCCGTTCGTACATGTACGACCAGTCCGGCGGCCAAGGGCTGGGGCTTCAGAGCGCCGTGTTTGTCGACAGTCTGATTGCCTCGCATTTTTCCTCTACTGCGCAGTACGCGAACACCACGAGCATACCGATCGTCCCGTTCATGGATCCGGCTTTTCAGTATGGCAAGTTCTTGGGTGGCGACTATCCCATGTTCCTTCCCCTCAATTTCGCCATGCTTGCAGAGATGGTGTCCTACATAAAGAGCCGGTCGGCGCTGCTGGCGCAGCGCGGTGATGTCGCATATTTTCACGACCAGTTCAATTCCACGTCACGGAATTTCTCAGGGAGCGAAGGCCAGAGCGCGTTCTATATCATGGCGACAATGAACGTGGGGTCCGACCTGACGATCATTCCGGGAGTACGGTATCAACGGCTCTTCACGGCATATACCGCACCACGTGGCATTCAAAATACGTCATCCGCACTCGGCGGCACGTATTTTCACTACGATACGACGCTTTCGGTGGGGCACGACTTCTGGCTGCCTGCGTTCGTCCTGAAATACAAACCGTTCACATGGTGTGACGCCCGTTTTTCGTTCACAAATACCATCGCGTATCCCGATTATCGAGCGATCGTTCCGAGGATCGACATTGCCATCGGCGGTGCGATCGCCTGGAACAATTACCAACTCACACCATCGCGGTCGCGCAACTACGACGCATATCTCTCCTTTTATGACAATACCATCGGTCTTTTTACTGCGGGCGCGTTTCTCAAGCAGATCGACGACCTCATTTATGGCTGGAATTTCTTCGTGACGGGGGCGGATGCACTTCAGTATTACCCGCCCGGCCTCGCCGCGGGAACGCCCACCGGGGTGTACAATGTCTCGACGTACGTCAATAATCCCTATCGGGTCGACAACTGGGGCATCGAACTCGATTGGCAGACACATTTCTGGTATCTCCCCTCGCCGCTAAACGGGCTTGTCCTCAATGTGAATTTCACGCACATCTTTTCCCGTGCAGAATATCCCTATACCGATCGTGTTCGGGTCGGCCGGACGTTTGTGTACGTCGACACTTCGTTCGTCGACCGGCTCCTTTCACAGCCCGATAATATTGTGAATCTCTCCGTCGGCTATGACTACGGCGGATTCTCGCTTCGAGTATCGATGCTTCATCAGGCGGATGTTTTCACGCAGGTCAATTACTGGCCGCAGCTACGGAGTTCCACGGATAAGTATACACGATGGGACATGTCCGTCAAACAGGACCTGCCGTGGTTCGGGCTGCAGCTTTTCGGCGACGTGAATAACTTAAATAACGTGAACGACATCAGTCTCCTCCATGCGCCGACGAACGTTCCGCGTTCGCGTCAATCGTACGGCTTGACCGCGGACTTCGGCGTGAGGGTTGTGTGGTAACGGTGGAAGGACGTCAAGTGTACGCATCACAGAAGCAGCTTGTGAACATGCCAACACTCACACAGGATCCAGGGGGAGAGGAGGTGACATCACGAATTTGTTTTTATCAGAGGTACCACAGCAACATGCATCATTCATCCATTCCTTTTTCGGGAGGCGAATTATGAAACAGTCAGTTACCGCAACTGTATGCGTTGCGGTCGCAGCGCTTTTGTTGCTTCCAGGCGCGACCTTCGCACAAACCCTCGCGGTCTATGCGAACGGGCCGACGCTGGACCAGGTGATCATTGGCGATACACTCGCCAATGGAACCAGGGCGCACAACGTATACCAGCTCGTGTCGCGCGACACGACATACCTGTTCGATGCGACCATCACGCTGAGGTCAAATGTGTCGATCATCGGCGTGGCGGACCCGTCGACGGGACGACTGCCCTGCATTCAACCCGATGTCCTGGGTGACAATTCCATCCCCGGCGTCTTGTTCACGCTCACGGGGTCAGGCACAGAGTATTCGTTCAAGAACCTCTATCTCCTCGGCATTTCCATCGACAACACGCCGAATTACGGATCCGGACAGGCAATCCAGGTGACCGGCGACAACATTCGGCTGGCCGTAGACAACTGCGTATTCGAACAATGGTCGCAATTCGCCATCGGCTACGCCGGCAATTGGGACAAATTCTTCATCACAAACTGCAAATTCCGCAACATGACGACGCAGCCGAACCAGTGGTACGTGGGCGAACTTCTGCGGAATGAAAACTATGCCGGTGCTTTCAAGACCGACTCCATTGTCATACGCTACAATACGATGCTCTGCGTCAGCGGATATGCAACGGCCGCGACAGGCGGGATCGTGAACTACTATGAATTCTCGCACAACAACGTGGTCTACACGTTCAAGAATCCGTTCTTCCTGGACAGAATGACAAACGCCAAGTTTAACAACAACCTCTTCTACGGCGCGTACGCAGGCGGACAGACCAAAGCGGAATTCGCTGGGTGGGATTCCTTCACCCCGAACACCGGACCGTCGATCATCACGATGGGACCCCTGGATTCCACGACGGCGGCGATCCTGCTGGGCCATGCTTCCACGGGTGCCGGCGATCCGGCAGCCGAGGCTCTCAGGAATGTCGAAGTGAAGAACAACGTCTATTTCTGGCCATCCGGACTCACGTCATTCTGGACGGCTTGGAACGACACCGCACACATCGATTCGGTCTACACGCCGACATGGATGAATGCTCCCACCGCCAACATGTTCGCGACCAGCGCACAATGGCCCGGTTTCGTGGATCTGGGCAATCTGAACGTCGACCCCGGTTTTGGAGCTTCCATCCCGGGAGCTTTGAATGCCGGCACAGCCAACGCCAACGGTGTCGGACTGCTGAACTGGTTCACGGCGGTCCGAACGGGCACAGGGGTGACGGAAACGTACGGATACAAGATCACACAGGTTGGGACAGCGGAAAACTGGACCCCCATCTGGCCTCTTCCGGAAACGCAGGATATGAAGTACACGAACGCCTCCCTGCTGACCGGCGGCACCGACGGACGTCCTATCGGCGATCCATATTGGTTCAACGGACCTAACGGCGGCCCAACGGGCGTCGAACTTCCGACCGATGCAGTCCCCGGCACGTTCGCGTTGTTAGCGGCATATCCGAATCCGTTCAACCCTGCCACGCATCTCAGCTATTCGCTCCCTGCGACCGGCAGCGTCAACCTGAAGGTCTACAACATCCTCGGTCAGGTCGTCGCAACGCTGGTCAACGGTGAGATCCAATCGGCTGGCACACATGCGGTCGTGGTAGACATGGCCGGAAGGAGCTCGGGCCTCTACATAGCCGTGCTCGAGCAGGGAAACAGTCGCGCCATGCAGAAACTGGTGTTCGTGAAGTGATCAACCGGGAACCCTGGGAGAATGCGGCAGCCGTCTGCACCTCCCCGTGTTCTCTGCAACACCGCCCGTCGTTCGCCTGCGCGGAACGCCCTTTGCGCAGGCGGGCACGGGTGCATCTCTACAGCCGCATCTTGGCTCTCCTTCTCTGGAGAAGCTTTCCCTGGTCATACGCCTGCAGGGCCTCACACCAACGCCTCCGAACCCGATGACTGCGACGCCGCCACGCACTTCGCATCCCTCACTGTGGGTGCCGTCGTTGTATTTTGCCGAAGGGCTCCCGTTCGTGGCGATCGCAACGGTCTCGGTACTCATGTACAAAGACCTCGGGATCTCCGACGCCGAAATCGCCTTTTATACGACTCTCGTTACCTGGCCGTGGACATTGAAGCCGTTATGGGGACCGCTCCTCGAAATGTTCAAAACGAAGCGGTATTTCGTCATCGCGACCCAATTCGCCGGCGCCGCAGCGTTTGGCCTTATCGCATTCTCGCTTCCGCTCGAGGGTTTCTTCCCGTATACGCTGGCTTTGTTGGCGATCCTTGCCTTTAACTCGGCTACGCATGACATCGCCGCCGACGGCGTATATGTGAATGTACTCTCGGAGCCCGAGCAAGCGCGATTCGTGGGGTGGCAGGGGGCGTGCTACAACATCGCCAAGATCACGGCTCAGGGAGCGCTCGTGTATCTCGCCGGTTCGCTCCAACACGACTATGGGGTACTTCATGCGTGGATGATCGTCATGGCTGTCTTCGGCGTTGTCATGTTTCTGCTCGCCCTGTGGCACGCACGATTTCTTCCGTCTGGAGGCGCAGCAACCCGTGTCTCCACGGCGGGTGAGGCGCTCAGCACATTTCGCGACGTTGTCCGGACATTTGTTCAGAAGAAGTTCATTTGGTGGGGAATCGCGTTCATCGTGCTCTACAGGTTCGCCGAGGGGCAAGCGATCAAGATCGTCCCTTTGTTCTTTCGGGCGGCGCGCGAGTCGGGAGGTCTCGGACTTTCGACTGCGGAGATCGGCGTCATATACGGAACATTTGGAGCGGGGGCGTTCATCCTGGGTTCCATACTGGCCGGGTACTTTACTGCGCGGCGCGGCCTTCGCCGATCGCTTTTCGTGCTCTGTTGTTTCTTCAATATCCCGTTCGCCGCATATGCCTTCCTGGCCGCCATGCAGCCGGAAAGCTACATCGTCATTAGCGCCGCCGTCGTATTCGAATACTTCGGATACGGTTTTGGGTTTGTCGGGCTGATCCTCTACATGATGCAGCAGATCGCGCCCGGCCCGTACAAAATGGCTCATTACGCATTCGCCACGGGCGTCATGTACCTGGGATTCATGATTCCCTCGATGCTGAGCGGCTTCATCAGCGATTTTCTCGGCTACCGCATCTTCTTCCTTTGGGTTATGATCGCTACGATCCCTTCATTCCTCGTCGCCTGGTATGTGCCTTTCAAACAGTCCGAGAACGCCGAGGTGGCAGCATGAAGGTGTTCAGCTCAACGGGTTTCCGAACAGTCGTGCAACGAATGCGCTTCCTGTATCTTGGTCTCTTGATCTTCGGGTCGCTGCAGGGACAGGGAAGGGAAGTCATCGGCTACTATCCTTCGTGGAAATGGCGGTCCGGCAATGCATGGTTGTCGCCGGAAAACATACCCTACGAAAAGCTCACGATGATCAATTACGCCTTCTTCTCTCCGGCGCCCGACGGCAACCTGACAGGCGTCGATACCGTCGGAGATGCGATTATCCTACGGGGAGAAGCGGTCGGTGGACCCATTCCGAGGGCAAAGTCTAAAGGTCTTATCGAATACGCACACTCCTTCAGCGTCAGAGTCGTTCTCTCCATCGGCGGATGGGGAGATTCCGGCAATTTTTCAGCAGTGGCTTCGAGTGAAGCGGGACGACGCGCGTTCGCCCGATCCTGCGTTGACGCGATCAGAAGATTCAAATTCGACGGCATCGACGTTGATTGGGAATATCCGACGTATGCTCCGCACAATGGAAAGCCGGAGGACACGGAGAATTGTCTGAGGTTATTCCGGACTCTCCGTGATAGTCTGGATGCGTACGAGGACCGCGTCGGAAGGCCTATTCTCCTGACCGCTGCGATTCCCGCGACCGACATGCATGCGTCCGGGTTCAACATGCCGGCGCTGGCTCCTCTCCTGGACTACGTCAACGTCATGACATACGATTTCTATGGATCGTTGGACCCGATCAGCGGTCACAATGCCGCGTTATTCGGAACGTGCGGGGGCGACAGCACCAGGAGTGTCGATGCTTCGTTGAGATTGTTTACGGAACACTACGGCATTCCGGCGTCCAAAATCACCTTGGGCATCCCGTTCTACGGCAAGACCTTCGCGATCTGCGGTGGTCCGTGCTCGCCATACGGCCGGGCCGATTCGGCGACGTCTTCCGTGAGGTCAATTGAGTATGCTGCCATCGATGGTACCATGCGTGGATTCTTACGCTCGTGGGACAATGTCGCACAGGTGCCGTTTGCCGTCGACACGACGCGCAATATATTTCTCACCTATGACGACGAATATTCCGTCGCATTGAAAGCGGAGTATGTGATCAACCACGGGGTGGCTGGCGTGATCATTTGGGAGATCACCGGCGACCAGCTTGGGCAAGGAAAAAGTCCTCTGCTCGACGCGCTCGCCTCCCGGCTCCTGAGGGCGAGGACGCCAAAGTAAGTCATGTACACTCGACGCCCGATCTAACAACGAAGGACCTATGCGGTACGGTTATTTCGACGAGACACGAAACGAGTATGTCATAGAACGTCCCGATGTTCCAGTTTCCTGGACGAATTATCTGGGGGTGAGGAACCTTTGCACGGTCATTTCCCACAACGCGGGGGGATACACGTTCTACAAGAATGCCGAACATCACCGAATAACGAGATTCCGTCAGAACGGAGTTCCGCTCGATCGGCCGGGCCATTACGTGTATGTCCGTGACGACGAAACGGGAGAATTCTGGTCAGTGTCCTGGCAACCGGTTGGCAAGGACCTCGCAAAAGCCTCGTATGAATGTCGGCACGGCCTTTCCTATACGTCGTTCCGGTGCAATTATCGAGGGCTTGATGCTGAACAGGTCATGTTTATTCCCATCGATGATGATGTCGAATTGTGGGATGTCCGGCTCAGGAATACCGGTGACCGACCGCGAAAGATCAGCATCTTCGCCTACGTTGAATTCTCGTTTCATCACATCGAGATCGACAATCAGAATCTACAAATGTCCCTGTATGCCGCCGGAACGAATTATGCGGACGGGATCATCGAATACGACTTCTTTTATGAGCCGTGGATGTATCACTATTTTACCGCGAACGTCGACCCTGACGGCTACGACTGCGTTCGCGATCGATTCCTCGGCGCCTACCGCACGGAAACCAACCCGATCAATGTTGAGCGAGGACAGTGTCAGAACAGCTGCGAACTTGGCGGAAATCATTGCGGCGCTTTGCAGAAATCGATAACCCTTCAGCCTGGTGAAAGCTCTCGGATCGCCTTCATGCTTGGCGTCGGTTCCCGAGCAGAAGCACTCAGGATACGGAACACGTATTCCAACGGCCGCGCCGTCGACCGGGCCTTTACCGCCTTGGCGGAATACTGGCGAAAGAAACGGTCCGTCTTCCGATGCTCGACGCCGCATCCAGGCATGAACACGATGGTGAATACCTGGACCTTGTTTCAGGCGGAAACGTGCATCGTGTGGTCGCGGTTTGCATCGTTCATTGAGGTTGGCGGAAGGACGGGTTTGGGCTACCGCGACACGTCACAGGACATCATGGCTGTCGTCCACTCAAGCCCAGACGCGTGCCGGTTGCGCATCATCGAGTTGTTGCACGGGCAAGTAAGCTCTGGATACGGTCTGCATTTGTTCGACCCCGACGTTTTTCGGCCGCAGAAGGACAGGCTTCCTGGCGTGAAGCTTCCGACCGTCGTGCCGACGCCGAACGCATCCGACATTATTCACGGGCTTGAAGACGTCTGTTCCGACGATGCGTTGTGGATCGTCGGATCGATCTGTGAGTATGTGAAGGAGACGGGCGATCTGGCATTCTTCGACCTTTCCGTGCCGTTTGCGGACACCGGCGAGGGAACCGTCTACGAGCACATGAAACGGTCGCTCGATTTCACCGCCGAACACACCGGCACAAGCGGTATCTGCAAGGGTCTCCGGGCCGACTGGAATGATTGTTTGAATCTCGGCGGGGGAGAAAGCGCCATGGTCTCGTTCATGCATCACTGGGCGCTGCGGGCGTTCGTCGAGGCTGCGACGGAACTGGGCAGGTCGGACGACGCGAATGCGTACGACGCCATGGCCGATCGCGTACGCGATGCATGTGAAAAGGAATTGTGGGATGGCGGATGGTATATCCGTGGTGTGACGCGCAACGGGCTCAGGATCGGCTCACATCGCAATGAAGAAGGAAAGATCTTTCTTGAAAGCAATAGCTGGGCTGTCATGAGTGAAGTCGCATCCCGTGAACGGGGCGTACAATGCATGGATGCGGTAGGGAAGTTCTTGTCGTCTCCCTACGGGCTGCATCTCGTCTGGCCGTCGTTCACAGCACCGAACGACGATATAGGATATGTTACACGAGTCTATCCGGGCATCAAGGAAAACGGCGCGATCTTCAGTCATCCGAATCCGTGGGCCATGATAGCCGAATGCAAGCTGGGACGCGGCGATAAAGCGATGAGTATCTATGATGCGCTCTTGCCGTATCATCACAACGACCGAATCGAAGTGCGTGAGGCGGAGCCCTACTCGTATTGTCAGTTCATCATGGGACGCGACCACAGTGCCTATGGCAGGGCGCGGCACCCGTGGCTGACAGGAAGCGGCGGATGGAGCTACACCGCGGCGACGCACTGGATACTCGGTGTTCGTCCTGGATACAAAGGATTGACGATCGACCCATGCATTCCGGGGGAGTGGAGGTCTTTTGAGGTTGAAAGGAAATGGCGCGGAGCGACGTATCAGATCCGTGTGGTGAATCCAAACGGCGTACAACGAGGTGTGCAGACGGTTGTTCTTAACTGCCGACCGGTTGACATGCCAATCCCCCCGCAACCAGCCGGTTCCACGAACCGAGTGGATGTGACGATGGGTTAGCCGCGACTGGTCCTCCCGGGAACGTCCTCGCCGCACACTCGCATGGTTTCAGGCTGCAGTGTGAACGCCTACGACTTCTTGTTCGCCCGAGCACGCTGACGGAACCTTCTGACCTTTGCCGCATTGCCGCAGTCCTTCATGTCGCACCAGTGACGGCTTCCGTTCCTGGTCGAATCGACGAAGAGCCAACCACACCGATGTCCAGCGCATTGCCTCAATCGCGGAAGATTGGCGGACGTCACCAGTCTGGCCGCTGAATCCGCGACGACCCAAAGCATATTGTCGAGTGCGGCATCGGTATCCCACATCCATGCATAACCCTGCGTCGCCGCGCTGAGCCGCTGATGGCTGCGGGCGATGGAAATTTCCCGGTTCAGCAGGTCCGTATCGGCGCGGGATGGCGACCGGCCATGAAGAAGGTCGATGAAGATGCGATGGAGAACTTCGCGAAATGCAACGGCACGCTTCAACACGGCCGCCGACTCCCGGGGTGAGTGCCGGGCGCCGGCTAGCAAGCGCCGAACGACGGTATCCGGCAGGAGTCCGGCATGACGGCTCCACGAGAGGAGATCGTCGTAGGTGGACAGTTTCTCGTCGACGATCTCCAATCCAAGGCTTTCCCCGCGGCGAATCGCTGCATCGCGGGAGGGCACACGGCTTCCGACGGTATTCACGAAGTCCAGACACGGTATTCCCCCGACGAGCTTCAGCTGCGCCGCCGGGGATGTCATCGGCGAAGACGTATCGGGCATGGTAACCATCAAATTTAACTTGACAGGTTACAGATGAACCTGTATATTGTAACCATCAAAAACAATATAAGCGGTTACAACGATGTTGTCAAGTGTCGTTCGGGGTGATGCGTCGCACCGGGTGCGCATGATCCTTGCGTTTGGAGCCATCTACGTTATCTGGGGCTCAACCTATCTCGCCATACGTTACGCCGTCGAGACTCTACCGCCGTTCCTGATGATGGGCGTGCGATCCTTGATCGGCGGAGGCATACTGTATCTCTGGAGCAGGGCGCGCGGAAACGGTTCCTTCCGCATCGAGCATCTGCCGGCGTTGTTCACGATCGGCATCTCGTTCTTTCTCGTCGGCCACGGGCTCCTCGCATGGGCCCAGCAGCACGTCTCCTCCGGCATCGCCGCGGTCCTCGTCGCCTCTGAACCGCTGTGGATCGTAACGATCGAATCACTGTTCCTCCGGGACGCACGAATTCATGGCAAAGGCGTTGCGGGACTCGTGCTGGGATTCGCTGGTCTCGTCTATATGATCGCGTCGACGAAAGGAATCGATCCGTCGGGTACTGACATGCTGGCCTCGATGGCGGTCGTTGGAGGTTCCCTGTCGTGGTCGGGTGGTGCCGTCTATGCGCGGGTGGCCCGGCTGCCGAGATCACCGGTTCTGTCGGCGGGAATGGAGCTTATGATCGGCGGTGCTTTTCTCCTCATTGCAAGCTATCTTTTCGGTGAAATGGACGCGTTCGATATCCGTTCCGTTTCGGTCCGCTCAATGCTGGGTCTCGGATATCTGATCCTGTTTGGGTCCGTCGTGGCGTTCAGCGCCTACACATGGCTGCTCGGGCATACGTCCGCAACGCGCATCTCCACCCACACGTATGTCAATCCCATCATCGCCCTCCTCCTCGGATGGCTTGTCGCCGGAGAACCGATGACGATGGCCGTTGGCGTTGCCGCGGCCGCCATCGTCGGGTCGGTCTATCTGGCCCTGCACGATGGACAAAAATCTGACACGATCACAGAATCTTCGTAAATTCGGAACGGATCCGCACAACGTCATGCAATGACCAGACGTTGTGCCGAACACAACATTGCAATCGGGGCCCACATGAAGTCACACACGATCGCTCTTCTTACGCTTCTGCTCGTTGTTGGTCCTTACCTTGTCCTTGCTCAGCAGAGTGCTCCGCCCTTTGCCGACGTCATCGTGCGTTGTGACGATGCGGGCATGTCGCACGCCGTCAACAGGGCGATACGCGACATCGCGGAAACCGGAATGCCGTTCTCAGTCTCGGTGATGGTGCCGTGTCCGTGGTTTCCCGAAGCCGTCGAGATCCTTCGCGCGTATCCTCACGTCTCCGTCGGCCTCCATCTCACGTTGAATGCTGAATGGAAGGGAATGCGATGGGGGCCGGTGCTCGGGGGTCAGGACGTGCCAAGCCTCGTCGACAGTCTCGGCTACTTTTTCCCTTCCCGGGCGGCGCTCATGGCGCATGGACCGAAACTCGACGAGGTAGAGCGCGAGCTCCGCGCCCAGATACAGCGTGCATATGCCGCGGGACTGAAGCCCGATTATCTGGATCATCACATGAGCGCGGCGGTCAATACGCCCGAGATGCGATTGATCGTGGAAAGGCTTGCGGCAGAGTACGGCCTCGGCATTTCGCGATACTTCGGCGAGACTGGGGCCGAAGGCGTCTATCGCGCCCCGATCGATCATAAGACCGACACGTTGATCGCGCTGGTCAATCGCCTCGAGCCCGGAAAACGCCATCTGTTCGTTTTTCACGTCACGGCGCAATCTCAGGAAATGGACGCCCTTATCGACCAAAACACGATCGGCCTTCCCGACATGAGCAAGCACCGAAACGCCGAATTCAGGGCCGTGAGCTCACCCGAATTCCGGGAAGCGCTCAAGGAGCGGGGAATTCGCATGCTCACGTATGCCGATCTGATGAAGGCGGATGGCACGAAAGGAATGAAGCGGCCTCACTGAAACGTTTGCATCGCTGCTTCGTTGTACATGGACTACACGTTTCAATACTCACTATTGGAGACCCACATGCAAAAGAACTTGTTCGCCGGAGTCATCTCGGCGGCCGTCTGCGCAAGTCTGCTGGTTGTTTCGCTTCCCGGCATTTCCAGTGCGCAACCCATGCGTATGTCCCCCGAAAATCAAGCCAAGATGTTGAAAGATTCGCTTGCGCTTGACAGTGTGCAAACCGCAAAGGCGGTCGTTATCCTGAAAGAAGCTTCGGATGCGAGGATGAAAGCAATGCAGTCCGCCGGTGACGACCGCGACGCGAGACGTGCAACAATGACCGACATCGTAAAGAAGGCTGACGACAAGATCAAAGCCATTCTTACTGACACGCAAAAAAAGAAGTATGAAGAGATGATCAAGAACCGTCCGGCGAGAGGAATGGGAAGGAGGGGAAATAACTAGGAACTTCCAACTGCCAACTGACAACCGACAATTGACTACCACCAATCGCCAATAGCAGATCGACAATCGTCGATCTCGATGATCGTGCACAATCGAGGCTCGGAGTGATCCGGGCCTCTTTCTTTGTTTCCCAGTGTTTCCAAATGACCCATCCGGTAAACGAACCTTAAGAAAGATTCATCAACATTTGGGAGATTTTTGACTTTCGTCACTATTCACACATGCTCAAACCAGCTATGTTGCATGCGATCATTCTTGGAGGAGTCACGGTTATGAGAACGGGAAGTATTGGACTCATCACGGCGGTTGTGCTGACGATCAGTGGGATGGAAGGATGTTCGAGCTCCGACATTCCCGCTGCAGTTGCGCCCGGCACACCTGTCGCACTGTCCGCAGTATTTAGCGAAGCGAAGACCATCACATCGCTGTCGAAAGATGCGGGCTTCGCCGCGGTGGATTCGCTGATAATCGACAGCGCCATCGTCGTCTTTGACCGGATCAAATTCGAATCGCACGTTGAATCGGAGATGGACGACGACACGCTTGAGACGAACGACCTTGATGAAGTCGAGGATGACAGCATCGAGACCGAACATGAATTCAACGTGACGTTGCGTGGCCCGTTCGTCGTGCATGTTCGCGACCCACTGGCGATCTCGTTCGCGGATGGCGTGGTGCCAGCTGGAACGTATACAGCCATAAAATTCAAGATCCATCGGTTGCGTGCAGGGGAAGAGCACGAGGACAGCGACGAGCACAATGGCCGGTCGAGGACGTTGATCGACCTGACGGGCTACGAGGCGAGCATTGTGGTCTGGGGGAAGGTGCGAAAAGACGGCGACTGGGTCCCGTTCACGCTGAAGTACAACGGAGAGGCGACGCACCATATCCACGGAAATTTCGTCGTTCCCGAAGCGACGAATACGATCTCGTTCGCACTCACGTTCAACACGGAGCTCTGGTTCCGGAAC
>Ga0156245_1062_pt1 | contig 67826 bp, 51 predicted proteins | sample RifCSPlowO2_12_FD_107892 | JGI IMG/M metagenome (GOLD analysis project Ga0156245, IMG submission 107892) | Ignavibacteria bacterium RIFCSPLOWO2_12_FULL_56_21
CGGCAGCCAGGTGGTGGAGGTCAACAAGAACCTCGTGCAGGAAATGCAGCTCGTGTCGGGTGCGTTCAACGCCGAATACGGCCAGGCGATGTCGGGCATCGTCAATATCGCCACGCGGGAGGGTGGGGGATCGTTCAACGGAGGTCTCGGCTTCTACGGCGGTGACTATGTCAGCGGTGACAATGTCATGTTCATGGGTATCGACCGGGTCGCCCCGTTCGCCATTCGGAACTTCGAAGGGAATTTGAGCGGTCCTTTGTTTGGCGAAGACGTGACTTTCTTTGTGAATGGAAGGCACATTTACTTCGGCGGGTACCTCAACGGCGTGCGACGATTCAACCCATCCAACATTGCGTATACCGACAGCACGGGCACGTTTAAGTTGTATCGCGACGCGTCCGGCAAAGGTGACAGCGCATTTGTGCCGATGAACTGGAGCGAACGCGGATACGCTCAGGGTAAGCTCACCGTGCGCGTCACTCCGACGCTGAAGGCTTCGTACAACGCGATCTATGACGATAACGTCGCCAAGGCATACAGCCGCGGTTATACGTTGAATCCCGACGGCATTGGAAATACGTTGACCACAAGTCTGACGCAGATCCTCCAGGTAACGCACACGCTCAGCTCTTCATCCTTCTACACTCTCGGCGGTTCATATTTCGACAAATGGATCCGCTATCATCTGTACGATGACCCTCACGACCGCCGGTACATCCACCCACAAGTATCGCAGACGTACGATTCGTACAGCGCATTTACGGGGGGCACTGATCTAGGTCGGTTCGAGCGCAGAACGCAAAGCTTCCTGATCAAGGCCGACTTGTCCACGCAGGTTGACGCTTCGAATCTTGTGAAAGTTGGCGTGGAAACCCGGCGGCACTCTGTGGAGATGGAAAGTTACACGCTGCGTCCGATCCTGGGCCAATCGGCGTTCAACCCCGCTTCGAGCTCTCCGTTTATCACCACGGAGATCCCCGCAGACACTGAGGCCGCCTACAATAGGTATCTGCGTCGCCCGGAAGAATTCTCGGCGTATGTTCAGGACAAGATGGAGTTCAAGGATCTGATCATCAATATCGGATTCCGTGTGGATTGGTTCCTGCCGGACGGAGTTGTGCTTGCCGACGAAAGCGATCCGAGCATCTACAACCCGCTGAAGCCCTCGAACAGATTCCACGACAACAACGGGAACGGATCGCAAGATTCGGGTGAAGCAACTAAGACTGCGAAAGAACGAAGTTCCTATTGGTATAAGAAAGCCCGCAACAAGTTCCAGGTCAGTCCGCGCTTCGGCGCTTCCTTCCCCATCAGTGCTTCCGGCGTCGTCCATTTTTCCTACGGCCACTTTTTCCAGGTTCCCAGGTTCGAACGACTGTATGAGAATCCGGACTTCAAGATCGGATCGGGGTCGGGCGAGCACATTGCGGTGGTGGGGAATGCGGACCTTGTGCCGGAACAGACGATCAGCGGAGAGTTGGGCGTGCAGCAGCAGGTAAATGAAGACATTTCGATGGACCTGACGCTTTATTTCCGAGATATCCGAAACCTCACCGGAACACGTGGAGCTGAGATCGTCGTGTTTGGAGGCTCTGCGACGTACGACAAGTATGTCAACAGCGACTTCGGGTTCGTCAAGGGCATCGTCCTGTCGTTCAACAAGAGATTCGTGGACGGATTTGGTGCGACGCTCGACTATACATACCAGGTCGCCAACGGCACTGCATCCGACCCCTCGGCTGCGCGCAATGCCCTTGCGGGCGGGGCATTGCCGGAGGTGCAACAGGTACCGCTTGCATGGGATCAACGCCATACGCTGAACGTTACCGCTTCGTACAACGGCGAAGCTTGGGGATTGAGCCTCATCGGACAGTACGGCAGCGGATCACCATACACGCCGCGCCGGTCCGCGGACGCCACGGCGCTGCTGACGAATAGCCAGACGAAACCGCAGTATTTCAACGTTGACGGCAGAACGTATTATACGGTCGATCTCGATGCCCTCCGCCTCGTGCTGTTCGCCCGTGTCTTCAATCTGTTCGACATCCGGAACGAAGTCGGAGTCTTCGACGATACCGGGCGGGCGGGGTTTACGACCGACATACAGCGTGCCCGCGCAACCAATCCGCGCGAATACGTGAACACCATCGACGAGTACTTTCGGATTCCGACGAACTATTCGGAGCCGCGCCGGGTCGAATTCGGCATGAATGTGGAATTCTGACATGTCGAGCCGAACATTCCAAGTGACCGTCGCAGCTCTCCTTCTCCTTCCGATGATGGTCGATGCCCAGGTAAGCGACAGGGTGTACCGACGCACGGGCGTTCACAACGCGAACCAGGTAAGGACGGTCTTTGGCAACTGGGGCGTCATCGGTCAACCGTCATCCGGTGGTCCGCGTGGCGCGTGGAAGAATGACAACAACGGGTATTTGGGCGACGTCAGCCCGATCGTAGGGGCGGAAGTGAACTGGCAGGGAAAGATCTTTCAGTCGGTAGTTTCTGTGCCGGTCAATCGTCCGGGTACCGCGGACACGGACCCGTCCAGCGGAAAGTATTGGACGTTCGAGCCCCAAGATGGTTACTTCAACGCGAACAAAGAGAAAGTGGCGATGAGCACGGACGCGGAGTCGTGGCCTCCTTCGTGGCCGGACAAGCTCACTGACCCGGTTGATCCAGGTTGGCGAGGATCCTGGAATGGGTATTTCGGGAAACGCATCAACGCCGACCAGGAAAGCTATTTCGTACTGGACGACAACAACGACGAGCGTTGGAACTTTGCCGCAAGAAACACGAAGGGCGTCAGCTTCAAACCGGACAGCCTTAATCCACTGCGGAATGGCCTTGCTTTGGAAATGCGTGTGCGAGGGATGCAGTGGTCGCAGTTCCTCGCGAAGGATAATATTTTCTGGCTGTACGAGATTACAAATACCGGCACGACGGACTACAACAAGGCCGTCTTCGGCATGCTGGTGGGCACATATGTCGGCGTGACGGGGACAGACGATTCTCCCCGTGAGTATGACGACGATTGGTCGTTTTACGATGTCCAGACCAACCTTACCTATACAGGAGATTTTCCCCGTTCCAATGCCCGCAACCCGTTGTGGGTCGGACCCGTCGGCATGGTGGGATATGCTTTTCTGGAAAGCCCGGGGAATCCGTACGACGGCATCGATAACGACGGTGACTCGGACACGACCGGTTTTTCAGGCGGCGCGGTAAAGTTTAATCAAACGAGTTTTGACTCCGTGACGATCAACGCTGGAATGCAGATCGTCCTCATTAACCAGGATTTTTCCCGGACTGTCTACAATGTAACCGCAGTGGACAGTCAGTTGGTGACCACGCGCGGCCTCTCGCTATACATCAGGCCTGGTATAACAAGGCTTGTCGAGGGAAACGTCCTCCGGGATGTCTCTACCGGCAACACGTTCATCAATCCGAACGCTTATGACGGCGTGGACAACGACTTTGACGGCCTCATCGACGAAAATTCCTTTGTGCATTACCGCCAGGTGAAACGGACCAATACCGTGCCGCCAAAGACGCTGATCGATGTGCTTCGGCCAGTGCGGTATATCAATTACGCGACAGGAGCCGGCACGAATCCGCAGAGTATGATCGATGAAAAGCGGACGGACAGGTTTGATAACGACCAAGATTGGGTGCTTGGAACCGACGACGTGGGCCGGGACGGAATCGACGGCACCGGAGACGGTGGCGAAGGCGACGGCGTTCCGACATCGGGCATCGACGCCTTCGGGAACGATACAGGACTTCCGGGAGAACCGAATATCGACAAAACGGATGTCTCGGAATCTGACCAGATTGGATTGACCAGTTTCTACTACTTCACGCCCGCAAGCAATGTGTTTTTCAATCTGGACTCAACGCTTTGGCAGAACCTTGCTCCTGGATTCTTCTCTGTGCCAGAAACAATTGTAGAAAATCGGCCGGAGGGGGGACAGGACGGCGACTTCTTCTACGGGTCGGGCTATTTTCCCTTGCTAGCCGGGACAACAGAGCGGTTCTCTCTCGCGCTTGTGTATGGCGGCGGAAAGGGAGGGGGAATAGAAGAAGACATCACCGATCTTCTGAAGAACAAACAAACTGTGCAGAAGATCTACAACAGCAATTACCAGTTCCCCCAGCCACCGGACAAACCGACGTTGACGGCCGTGCCTGGTGACAAACAAGTTACTTTGTATTGGGATCGTAAAGCTGAAGCTACTGTCGATCCGGTACTGAAGGTTAGGGACTTTGAAGGCTACAGGATTTATAGGTCAACGGACCCCGATTTTTCGGACATTTTCACGATCACGGATGCCACTGGTTCGCCTCAGGGATACCGTCCACTTGCACAGTTCGACTTGAAGAACTCTGTGTCCGGCTACTTCAGGGCGGACGACGAGCTTTTCCAGGGGTCTTCTGGATTTTCCTTCTACCTCGGCGGCAACAGCGGATTATCGCACTCGTATGTCGATCGCGGCGTAGAAAATGGTCGTCGCTACTACTACGCACTTGTGGCCTACGACCGCGGGGACGAACTCATCGGTATTTTCCCTTCGGAGAATACGAAGATCATTAGAGTCTCTTCGTCCGGCGAGGTCACGAAAGACGTGAACACGGTAATTGTCGTTCCGAACGCAAAAGTGGCCGGCTATGAGCGGCCTGAGGACGCGATCCCCCTGGACGTCCAAACGCGATACGGTACCGGATCAGTATTGTATCGTATCCTGGATGAGACGAAACTCACCGGCCATTCGTATCGGGTGACCTTCCTTGATACCCAGGTCGACCGGGTGGATAATAACGGTAATGGACTGATCGATGCCGCAGATTCATCCGAATATTTGCGACAAACCACCCAATATTTTGTGTACGACGAAAACGAGATCATCGAGGACTTCTTCGCTCAAGACACTGCCCTCGTAAAACTGAACCACAAGCATATTATCAGGAGCTCCGTCGTTGTCCGAACATCGAACGGCGTGATCCTCAGTCCTACGAGTTACAATCTCGATACGACGAGGGGCGAAATTCGCGGTGCAGCCCCGGGAGCCATGCCGACCGACGCCAAGTACAGCATTTCATACACCTATTATCCCATCCATGGCAGTCCATACATCAAATCCAGCCCGTTTGTCGCTGAGACCAATGACGCAGAGGACTTCGATGGACTGACATTGATGTTCGAAAACCAGTGGGATATAGTGCTCATCGATTCCCTGTCGCGCTGGCGCGGCACGAACGCGTATGTCTTCAATTTCGTTCCATTCGAATACTACGACGATCTTGGGGTACTGATTGCCTTGGGGTATGCCCGGCCGGCGGATTACGACATCGTTTTTTCGAACACCGTCGTTGACACTTCGTACGAAGACCCGGTCTTATTTACTCCGGCCGTTCCAGTGAATTTCCGCATTTTCAATCGCACAGAAAAAAGGTTTGTCAAGTTCCTCTTTGGCGAAAGCGTCTTTGACGGCAAGTTGGGTGCCATTGAAGAACTGGTCCTCGTCGAGCCCGATTCCAACGGAACACTCCGGTACACATGGGACATTTTCTTTATCAACAAATTCGGCGAATCCGTGGATGTGGTCTACGACTTGAAGACAGGAGACACTTTGCAGCTCAGGACGAGCAAGCCGTTCCGCGAAGGAGATACGCTTCGTCTTGCACCCGCTCTGCCGCGCGTGAACGCAGTCCAGGCGGCAAAGGATCTCGGTAGAGTGCGTGTTGTGCCAAACCCGTACGTCGCCGCTTCTGCGCACGAATCGCCCTTGCCTCCGGGCGTCACTGTCGGTCGTTTGCGGAGAGTTGATTTCACCAGGCTGCCTGCCCGGTCGAAAGTCCACATCTACACTGCCCGCGGCGAACACGTGATTTCGCTGCAGCACGACGGAGACATTGAGGACGGGACGATCTCCTGGAACTTGAAGTCGAAGGAAAACCTGGACATCGCGTTCGGAGTGTACTTCTACGTCGTTGAGAGCGACGCAGGCACGCAAACCGGGAAGATGGCGATCATCAAGTGAACGAAATGAACCGACATCAGAATGTTCTGCTTCGGGCTGCGAGCCTTATTCTGTTGACGGCGGTGATCGCCACCGGACAGGCGAAGATTGCGACAACTGCCGCCCAGTTCCTCGGAATTCCGGTCGGTCCCCAGGCCGTGTCCATGGGTTCGGCGTTCGTTGCATCGACTGAGGATGTGACCGGACTCTATTGGAACCCGGGTTCGGTCGGTTTCCTCGACAGAACACAGGTCGCCTTCTCAAATACCGAATGGCTGGCGGGCTCTCAATTCCGGTGGATCGGCGGCATTCTGACGGCTGACGGGGTCAACTATTTTGGTGTGAGCCTGACGAACCTTGATTACGGCGAGGATGAAGTGACGACCGTGGAATCTCCCGACGGCACGGGGGAGAGGTGGAGCGCGTCGGACGTTGCGTTTGCAGTGACGTACACGCGCAGGTTTACGGACAGGTTCGCGATCGGCGGCTCGGGGAAGTTCATCCATCAGCGCATCTACAACGAATCAGCGAATACGCTCGCCTTCGATTTCGGTTTGCTGTTCCTCACGGGGTTCAACGACATGCGGTTGGGCATGTCCATCTCCAATTTCGGAGGGGACATGAATCTCGACGGACGCGACCTTCTTCAACGGGTGGATATCGACCCGGCAAACAGCGGGTCGAACAAGAATGTCCCGGGAAAACTGAAGACGGATGACTGGCCCATTCCATTGCTGTTCCGCGTCGGTGTCGCGATGGACGTGGTCAAGAATGATATGCTTCGGTGGACGCTGGCGGCTGACGCACTGCGGCCAAGCGACAATGTCGAATCGGTGAATGTGGGAACGGAGGTCGGATGGGGAGACATGCTCTTTCTCCGCGGGGGATTCAAGGGCATTGGTTTGGACAACAGTGAAGAAGGACTTTCCTTCGGCGGCGGAGTGAAGGTAGCCATCGAGGGTTTGGCAACCATGGAAGTGCATTACGCGTATACGCAATTCGGTTTCTTTGGAAATCTCAACACTATTGCTCTTTCTGTGTCTATGTGAACGCTGTAGATTGATTTTACCAGGATGCAAGAAGTACAACTGTACCTCACAATTCACTAATCAGGAAGGATCGCAACATGAATCGAACCATACGGCTTCTGATGGGAGCCCTGTTGGTCCTGCCAAGTGTGATGTTCGCCCAGGTATTGCGGGAGGACTTCACCGGGGCCCTGGGAACTCAGCTGACTACGGCTGGATGGACGCAAAGCGGATCGACGGCGACGAATCCCGTCACCATCGATAGCGCCGGTCTGACCCTGACCCAGTTTCCCGGGTCGGGTGTCGGGAACGCCGCCGTTCTGAAAACATCGGGACAGGACGTCTATCGCTCTTTTGCGGCGTTGAATTCCGGTTCCGTCTATCTCTCGTTCATGCTCAAAGTTTCATCGGCTGCAACGGGCGATTACTTTATCGCACTCTCGCCTTCGGCACTGCAGACGAATTACTACGGCAGACTCCACATCAAGGCGTCCGGTGGAGGATTCTCCGTGGGTCTTAACAAGAGCAATGAAGTAACAGGCGGTGCGGTGTACGGTACGACCGTCATTGGGTTTGACACAACTGTTGCGGTCGTAATGAAGTACACGTTCTCTGCCGGAGATTCGAATGACGTGATCGATGTGTACGTCATGAAGGATTCCCTGCGGCTGGCGGAACCGGGAAGTCCGGAGATTGCAGCGTATGCTGCCAACACGAAAGCAGATGCTGCGGACCTCGGTTATGTCACGGTTCGGCAGGGTGGTGCGAGCTCAGCTGCCGCCCTCGTTATCGACGGTATCAACGTCGGCCGTTCGTGGAAATCGGTTTCCGGACAGACCGCGTCGGTAACCTTCAACGTAAATACGGCGTCAGTTGAAGATACGCTCAAAGCGAATTCGAGCGTCCAGGTGCGTGGAAGCGCTGCGCCCTTGACGTGGGGCGGCGATTCGCCAATGATGACAAACGTCGGCGGCGATTACTGGTCCATCACGCACGTGTTCGACCTCGGAACAAGCGTGAACTACAAATACTTTGTGACCTGGAGCGGCGACGGCTGGGAGGGCGGCAGTGACAAAGCACTTACGGTCGATAAGGACACTGTTCTTGCGTTGGCATATTGGAACCGCACGTCGCCCGTGTACACGCCGAGCGATTCCATGGATGTCTGGTTCCGCGTGCACATGGGGAGCCGGCCGGATTTCGACCCGGCCACAGATTCTGTGCAGGTGCGCGGTACATTCAACGGTTGGAGCGCTTCCAATCCGCTGGCCCGAGAAGGCGTTTCCAAATTCTATTCCGGACAGGTGAAGATTCCTACCGTGGCGCTTGACAGCGCCAAATACAAATTCACTTTCACCAAGACGGGAGGCACATATTGGGAGGATGCCATTGGCGATCGCTTGTCCCTTATTCGGGGCGACACAACGCTAGTGTGGAAGTCCTTCGAAGACAAACCGATCGTCCAGGTCCTGCCGGTCACAGTGACGATCCTTGTCAACACGTCCACGGTGCCCGATACGCTGAAGCCGACCTCGTTTGTTCAGATGCGCGGCGGTACGCCGCCGCTTACCTGGGACCAAACCAGTCCGGTAATGTTCACGAACATCGGCGGCGACTACTGGACGGCGAACGTGGAGTTCTTCCCGGGAGCGACCGTTCAATACAAGATCTTTACGTTCGCGAACGGCACGCTTACGGCGGACGATTACGGTGCAGGATGGGAGAACAACACGACGGACGGATCAGGCAACCGTACATTGACCGTCGGCAGCGCGGATACGGTGCTTCCGCTCGCCTTTGTCAATGGTAGCGCCACGACTCAGGACCAGTATTGGAGGCCCTACACTCCGTCCGACAGCGTTGACGTGTGGTTCCGCGTCAATCTGCAGAGCCGTGAAACCTTCAAGAAAGGGATCGAGGCGATCGGAGTACGCGGCAGCTTCAACGGTTGGGGCCCGAAGAGCCTACTGCTCAAGCAGGAAGCCCAGCACGGCAACAACGGAAGCCGCAAATACGACGCGCTGAACTTCTGGTCCGGAGTTGCGAAGATCCCTGCATCCGCGTTTGCTGGCGGGGCTGTCGAATACAAGTACGTCGTCCTCGATGCGAATACGGACAGTGCGGCGATCGTGGCGTGGGAGAATGTGAGCAACAGGACCATTGCGCAGAATGCTGCGCAAGGCGATACCACACTCTACTGGAAGTGGTTTGACGACATTCCGTATGCGCCGCCAGTCGTGAAAGACACGATTATTGTGACCTTCCGGGCAAATATGAACAGGGCGATTTCCGAGCGGGGTTTCTCCATCGGTGACACCCTCGATGTCCGCTCAGGATACAATGCAACTGCTCAAGAAGTGCGCATTAAGCGGATGACACGACAAGGGCTGTCCACGTACTATCAGGCGATCGACACGGTCGTTGCGAATATTGGGAAGGACTTGAACTACCAGTATTATGTGACGAAAAACGGCATCGAAGTTCGCGAGATCTACTACGACTTCAACTACCTGCCCGCCGGCGATGCCGCCGCTGAAAAACGACGCATTGCGGTCACGAGCAACACGATGTCGGTCCAGGATACGTCGACATCGACCGCCAACACGCATCGTGTGCCGCGGTTCAAAAACCTTCAGCACCTTACGCAAAACGTGACCGTCACGTATACGGTCGATGTTCGGCCGGCAATCTATACGCTGTTGGCCGGCAAATCTCTCGTTGCGACGAACATCACCGCCTACGTCCTTTCGGACCCGGACAGCGTTCTTCTCTGGGGCGTTTGGATGAACGGTCCGGCAGTGGGAGGATGGGACACGCGGGGCGCATGGGGTTCTGCCCGTCGGGCAGACACGACATCGCATATGTATGACGATGGAACCCACGGTGACTTAGTCGCGGGCGACTCCGTTTTCTCGCTGCTCTATGACTACACCACGGCCGATGTTGTCGGGCAGGAATTCAAGTTCGGCATTGGCGGGTTCGATAATGAAGGCGGTTTCGGCAACAACCATAACGAAAACATCAATGATGCCGGTTCGACGTGGACTATAGCGTCGCAGTTTGGCAGCATTGATCCGACCTTCTACGATGCATGGGATTTCGACAATCAGGTGCCGAGGTTTACCACCGGTGTATCGGGTGAAACCGGCATTCCCCTTGCATATGAGCTGCGCCAGAACTATCCTAATCCGTTCAACCCGAGCACGACCATTCAGTTTGCACTCCCGAAGGCAGGAAATGTGAGCCTGAAGGTCTTCAATACGCTCGGTCAGGAAGTGGCGACAGTCGTGGCAGGAGTGTTGACGCCGGGAATACATACCGTGACATTTGATGCGTCGAGACTTTCGACGGGTGTGTATTTCTATCAGATCAAGGCCGGCGACTTCATGAGCCTGCGAAAAATGGTGCTGGTGAAGTAAGAGGCTGAGTTCGTTGTGCAGACAAGGCGGGGAGCGATTCCCGCCTTGTCTGTTTATGTGCGTCGACCACGGACACTCATCGTATGTCATATAAGCATATGTTCGCCACGCCAAATGCGCTATTGGCATTGTTTCTCATCGCTTTCCTTAACGCCCATGGTCAGACTGGGGGGAAGGAGAACTTCATCCTTGCGCGCGTGGGAAGGCAGGTTATAACGGAAAAAGAATTTCAAGAACGGTTTGATCTTCTTCCCGGACCCGGACGTTCATCACCGGGGCAGATCGAAGCCGCCAAGCAGGATATGCTTCTTTCGCTGGTGGCTGAAAAACTCCTCGCAAATGCCGCCGAAGCCAACGGATTGCTTCGGGATACTGCAATCACTCGAGAGATCGATCAGGTCCGGCGACTTCTGGCCAGGGATGAGCTCTTCAGGGATGAAGTGCAACATAAAGTGAAAGTACTTCCTTCGGAGATCCGCCTGGGAGTACAACGTGCAAAGCGACGCCTTCTCGTCTCGTATCTGTTTTCAGAGGACCGCACGCCGCTTGACCTCGCGAGGCGGCAGATACGGCGCGGCATGGGATTGAACAGCATGAGCTTTGATTCGACGTCGGGAGTACTTCACGATACTATTACGGTCGATTGGGGTCAAGCCGAAGCCGAACTGGAAAACGCAGCATTCGCGGCAAAACCCGGTCAAGTATCCCCGGTGATACACTCCAGTCTTGGCTGGTTTGTTCTGCAACTGCTCCACGAGGAGCCGAATCCGAACGCGGTCGGCCAGGGCGACAACGAACTCCGCGCGAATGTTGAACGCATTCTGCGTTTGCGGAAAGAAGAGAAAAGGCTCGAGGAGTTTGTGGCGTCCGCGACGCTCAGTTTTGAAGGAAGGTCAACCCCGGAAAGGTTTCGGGAGATCGCTGAAGTACTGAGGACAGTCTTCAACGCTGAAGGACGATGCTCACCGTGTGTTCTTGACGAAGCACAGACTTCTTCCGCCCGGACGTTGTTGTCCCAGCATCTTGGTGATACGCTTCTGGTGATGGGGAAGCGTGCAATGACCGTGGATGACGGACTGACGCGGTTGTTTGTCAGTGGAACTCGGATCCCTTCGACGGAGCGTCCCGAACTTGAACGGTCGCTGAACCGAGCATTTCGGCAATGGGTCCTCCAGGATATATTAGAATCGATTGCACTCGAAAGAGGCCTCGACTCCAGGCCGGAAGTCGCACGGCACATCGAATACTGGCAGGCACATTACCTTGCCGAAGGGCTCAGGGCGAAGATTGCTGCTTCCACTTCCGTGACCGACCCGGATGTCTATGCATATGCGCATTCTCTGGACTCGACGATTGCTGTCCCGACGCTCGACTTGCGCATAGCCGAGTCTCCCGTGCTGACGAGCATTGTTCATTTCCATGATGCGTTGCGAGCAGGAGCCTCGCTGGATACGATTCTTGCTTACCTGTCCAGCTTCAAGGTCTACGACGTAAAGATCCGAGACCTGCACAAAGTGCCATTGAACATGGCCGGAGCTTATGGAACGATTGCATGGAATCTTACTCCCGGTACGTGGTCGAATCCCGCGAAACTGGACACCGTTAGCGTCGTCGTCCAGTTGATCCGTCGATATGATCCTCCGCGTCCCCCGGCGTCTGTGTGGGATTCCCTGACCGCCCGGGTTCGGGAGGCGAAGATCAATCGTACTCTGGACGTGACGATTGCCGGTCTCGCCCGGAAAAACAATGTTGTGCTGTATGATGATGTGCTGCCCAGTGTGCGCGTTTCATCCGTTCCTATGATGACGTATCGAATCCTCGGCTTCGGCGGCAGGATGTTCGCGGTCCCGTTCGTCCGGCCGTTCACCGGTTGGGTCGACGTGGAATCACTTCAACGGATGCCGATCCCGTGAAACGCACCCGGCCAAATTCAGCCCCGACGGCTGCATCTGAGATTCCGTTCAGTCGCCGGATCCTGTATGCGACACTCGTGCTGAGTGTCCCCGTTATTTTCTTGGCGTTTCTGGAAGTAGGATTGCGGATCGGCGGCTATGGTCCGGACCTACGGCTGTTCGTTCCACGGACGATCGGCGGAACAGAATACTATGGCGTGAACGTTGCAGTGACGTCGAGGTACTTCCCTTCTCTTCATGTCCAGCCCGGAATCTCGTCGGATCTCTTCCACGTTCACAAACTGCCCGGTACAATCAGAGTGTTCTGTCTTGGAGAGTCTTCGACGCTTGGCTATCCGTTCATGTATAACGGATCGTTTCCGGCTATCCTTCGCGAGGAACTCGCGTTGTTGTATCCCGAACGACCTGTCGAAGTCGTTAATCTCGGGGTTACGGCAGTCTCTTCGTACACCGTGGCGGAATTCGGAAGGTGGTGTCTGGACTTCGAGCCGGATGTCCTGGTGGTCTACACCGGCCACAACGAATATTACGGCGCGCTCGGCGTCGCTTCGACGGAATCGGTGGGAAGAGCCCGGTGGTTCGTTCGAACGTATCTCGCTCTCCATGAGTGGAAAACGTTCCTCCTGGTCAAATCTCTCATTGGTCGATTGGGCGGGAATGCAGGGTCGGATTCTCCCGAAAGGAAATCGGGAACACTCATGGAAGCACTCGCGCGGGAGAAAGACATTCCGTTCGGTTCATCGTTGTATCAAGAGGGGCTGGATCAGTTTGCAGCAAACATCGGGTCATTGTTGGAGGCGGCACAGCGCCGAAGCGTTCCAGTCGTATTGAGCACCCTGACATCCAATCTGAGAGACCTTGAGCCTCTTCGCACCGTACTCACCGCAACCTCGCCAGGTTTTGATCGAACAGCTCATGATGCGGCGATTGTCAGCTTTCGGAATATGGTGGTGCATGGGAAGGCTCTGGACGTGCGGGAGCAGCTGCGCGTCCTGGCGAATGCCGACACCGGCGCGGCGGACATCGCGTTTCTGCTGGGCAGGGCAAACGAGCTTGCAGAAGACTATGCATCCGCACAGCAGTGGTACGCGAGAGCGCGGGATCTGGACGCCCTGAGATTCCGTGGTTCGAGTGATCTCAATGAGCTTATCCGCACGCTCGCGAAGACGTACGGCATGCCCGTGGCAGAACCCGAGCAGATCATGCAGCGGAGATCTCGGTATGGATTGATCGGATCGCGTTTCCTCCTTGAACACGTACACCCTACATTGGAGGGATATGGGATTTTGGCGGAGGCAATGCTCGATCCATTGCTCGAAGTGTTGCCAAAAGCCGGTCGTGCCGCCGTCTCAAAGTCCAGCAAGTTTCGGGCAGTGGTGACGCCGGTCGATACGATCGCAGCTTCCATGCGCATTGACATTCTGGTACACAGCTGGCCGTTCACCGTAACGAACAGATCGCTCTCGGACCTTCGCGCAGGATCCTGGGAAGAATCGTTGTCCCTTGGCTTCCTTCGCAGAGAACTGACGTGGGAAGAAATGCATGTCCGCGCAGCCGAGAGATACGAGAGTGATGCGAAATGGGATGCGGCGGCGAATGAATATCGGGCGTTGATTGCAGCAACGCCGTACAATGTGTCGCCATTCCTTCGTCTTGGTGGAGTCCTTCTGCAACATGGCCGGCGTGACGACGCAAAACATGTTTATGAGGCATCGCTGAAGATCGAAGAGACTTCGCAGGCTCGCCTGAAATTGGCCCAATATTATTTTGACTCGGAGAACTATGCTGATGCTGCTCGGGAGCTCCGCTCGGCGTTGTCCCTTGGCCAACTGCCGCGTACCAGCTTACCCGACATACGGCTTGCCTTGGTGACGGCGCTTCTTCGGTCAGGAGATCTTAACGCCGCGGGCGGTGAAGCGGAAAAGCTCGCTGCCGAATATCCATCCTACCAGCCTGCACAGGGGCTGAGGGATGAGGTCAGACGGAGACTTGGAGGACCGGGACGATGAACTGGCTAAAGAACATGAGGGATTCGATGTTCAGGGGCTGGATGGCTTTTGCGCATGTCCTGGGAATCATCAATACAACGCTTCTGCTGACAGCGGTGTATGTGGTTATGGTTCTTCCCATGCGAGCAGTGTGGTGGATCATTCGGAAAGATCCGCTGCAATTGCGGCACGTTCATTCATCGACGCAGTGGCAAGAACGCGACGCGGAAGAACCATCGATCGAAGAACGTTCGCATCCCTTCTGACTCATGCGCATCCTCGGACTGTCCGCGTATTATCATGATTCCGCGGCGGCGATCGTCATCGATGGAAAGCCGATTGCAGCGGCGCAGGAGGAACGGTTCACGCGGAAAAAGCACGACGCCTCCTTTCCGCGTCACGCAGTACGGTATTGCATGTCCGCCGCGGGCCTTTCGATGGACGACCTGGATGCGGTTGTCTTCTATGAAAAGCCGTTTGTGAAATTCGAGCGGCTTTTGACAACGATCGTGGCGACGGCTCCCAGGAACATGCGACAGTACCTGGCGGCCATGCCGGTGTGGATGAGAGAGAAGCTGTGGCTCCCGGCGAGTCTGCGGAAGGAGCTTGGGTACAGCGGCCGTTTGCTCTTCACAAGTCACCACCGATCGCATGCAGCGAGTGCATTCTTCTGCTCCGGGTTTCCGGAGGCTTCCGTGCTGACCATCGACGGGGTAGGGGAATGGGAGACGGCGACGCGGGGATATGCTCGTAATCTCGACATTACTTTGACGCACAAGATCAGCTTTCCGCATTCTCTGGGATTGCTGTATTCCGCGTTCACCGGATATCTCGGGTTCAAGGTGAACAGCGGAGAATACAAGGTCATGGGACTTGCGCCCTACGGAACACCCAGGTATGAGAGCCTGATCAGGGACCATCTCATCGACGTGCACACAGACGGCAGTTTTCACGTGCATCAGGAGTGTTTTGCGTACACCTACGGGCTTCGCATGTTCAACGGCAAATTTGAGCGACTGTTCGGACGACCAGCGCGTGAGCCGGCTTCTGCACTGGATCAGTTTCACAAAGATGTGGCTGCTTCGATCCAAAAGGTCACGAGCGACGTGATGGTGCTTCTGGCTGCAGCGACAGTACGGGAAACAGGAATACCAGACTTGTGTATGGCGGGAGGTGTGGCGCTGAACTGCGTGGCTAATGCGAACATCCTGCGCGAAGCCGGTGTGCGACGGCTCTTTGTGCAGCCTGCTGCCGGAGATGCGGGAGGCGCGCTGGGGGCTGCGCTCGATGTTTTCCACAGCGTGGAACGCCATCCGCGGTCATGGAAGATGGAGCACGCATATTTCGGTCCAGAGTTCTCGGATGAAGAGATCGGTCAGGTATTAGAACAGTATGGCGTGCCTTTCGAGAAATGCGACCGGCAGGGTTTACTCGATCGAACAGCCCGCGCCATTCTCGACCAGGACGTCGTGGGATGGTTTCAGGGGCGAATGGAGTGGGGTCCCCGCGCGTTGGGCAATCGGTCCATCCTCGCCGACGCCAGAAATCCTCACAATCAAAGGCGTGTGAACGAGAAGATAAAATTCCGGGAGAGTTTTCGACCTTTTGCGCCGGCAGTCACCGAAGAACATTTCAGCGAGTGGTTTGCGGGACCACAGGATGAGTATATGCTGGTAACGTGTTCTGTCCGTTCCGACAAAAGAGTGCTCCCGTCAGTGACGCATGTCGACGGGTCGGCTCGAACGCAAACCGTCAAGAGTTCCGTGAATCCGCTCTTCCACGGGTTATTGTCGGAAGTAGGGCGACAGTCCGGATGTCCTGTGGTGATAAATACGTCGTTCAATGTAAGGGGCGAACCAATCGTGTGCACGCCGGTGGACGCGTTGAGGTGTTTCTTTTCCACGAATATTGATTCTCTGGCGATGGGAGGCTATTTTGTTCAGAAGTCGCGCACGTCGCACGTCGACGCCAGTCGATTCGGCGACCTCAAGACCTCACCGGATTGACCGGACCTCGCATGTCAAAGATCTTCGTCCTCAAAGAATTCCTCGCCTACTTCCGCCAGCGGAAGAAGTGGTGGTTGTTGCCGCTGGTCATCATGTTCCTGCTGCTCAGCGTCTTGGTGGTGTTCGCCCAAGGGTCGGCGCTTGCTCCGTTCATTTACACGCTCTTCTAAGGGTCCAACCAATGAAACGTCGAACCCTGTGGGTCATGTGCTGTATGGTCATCATGTTCTTGGAAGCGCTTTCACAGCAGCAAGTGAACGTCACCTTTCGGTGGAAGCCGCTCCCGTCTCAGACGGGCCCATATTATGTCGTGGGAGATTTCAACGGCTGGAACAATACTCAGTTGCCATTGAATTACGCGGGGGATGGACTGTATACCCGCACAGTAACACTAAATGTCGGCGGGACTCCGGGGGGCGTACCGGGAGCCATCCTCTACAAGTTTTACCACAATGGAGCGGCGACATGGCCGAATGATCCGTTGAATCCTCGTTACCAAAGCGACGGCAATGCAAATTCAATTCTGTACATCAAAAATCCGACGATCTACCATTTCCTTCCTAATGCGCGGTCAAGCATAGTTCGTGATGCTCAGCCTGTGATCTCCGCCTACGTGTATCCGGCTGTTGGGAGTCCTGTTGACACCGGAACCATCGTGGTGCGTGTAGATACCACCACGTACACGGGAATAGGTGCTTCATACAATCCCGCCACCCAACTGTTTACGTACAAGATTCCCCAGCCGCTTTTGAGCGGTCAGCATTCCGTATGGCTGACGGTCGGCTCGAACATCGACAGCGTTACCTTCACCCTCCAAGCAGGGTACGTGCAGATCACGAATGTCTCCGGCTTTGCCACGCGGAATCCTCAGCGGACGCTGTATGGTTCCGTGGAAGATCTCGGGATCACCGATGTCAAAGTGATCCGTAACGGCATTGATACATTTTCTGTGACTGCGTCCTCCGGGAAATTCACGTTAGGAGCGACGCTGACAGAGGGCGTCAATGAATTCCGGGCTGCCGTGGTTGACACGCTCGCTGTGCTCCATGTCTCCGACCCTGTCAACTTCACCTACACCAAAGACCATCGGCCAAGAGCGCACATCACCACCATCGATGCCGGGTCCAATCTCATTCTGAGCGGACAGGGAAGTATCGACCCGGACAGCGGACAAACTGCATATCTTACATACCGATGGGAGGTTCTTCCGGGTAATCCCGACACACTTTCGGGTGTCCAGGGGGCCACAACATCTCAAGTGTCTGTCCCAAAACCTCCTACTTCCGGAGAATATCTCGTGCGCCTGATCGTGAGCGATTCGACAGGACTCAAGGATACGACGAGAAGTTTCTTTCAGGTTGCGTCGGGAGGAGCTGTCGCCGGAGCGACGATGGCCACAGTTCCACAGTGGGTGAAGAATGGGAGGATGTATACCATTTTTTTCAAGTCACTGACTCCTGAAGGGACGATCAACGCCGCGCTCCCGTATCTTTCTTACATCAGGAATCTCGGAGCAAACATCATTTGGGTCCTACCGGTCATGGAGAACGCCTATCCCATCGACAACGGTGTGGGACCCGGGTACAACATCAAGAATTTCCTCAAGATCGCCCCTGAATACGGGACAAACGCCGACTTCAAGAATTTTGTGCAGCAGGCCCATGCACTTGGCTTGAGGGTGATAGTGGACGTGACTCCGAACCACACGAGTTTTGCCCATCCGTGGGTGGAACATGCACGGTTGTTCAGGGAAAACTCTCCGTATTGGAACTCCTATGTCCATTCTATTATTTCTCACAACACCAATGGACTTGGGCAATCGTTGACGGCGGACGGCTTCAATTATTACTCAGGGTTTTCGGACCAACTTCTGAACTACAATTGGGCCGACCTTGATGCACGCCTCACAATGACGGACATTTATGATTGGTGGGTGAATGAATTTGATATCGATGGATATCGCTTTGACGTGTATTGGGGACCGAGGCGTCGAACGAACAACGGTATTGGTGGCGAGCAAGAGATGGGAATTCCGGTTCGACAGGCGTTGAAACACAGAAAGGCGGACATCTACTTGCTTGCAGAAGATGACGGAACTGGCTCAGGCACGGAAGTTATTTATGCAGATCAGAACGGTGGCGTCGATTCGGGGTACGACTGGCCGTTGTATCACAATGCGATCAAGAACTTCAATTTTACTCCGCTGGCCGTCGACAATCTTCATACCCGGCTTTCAAACTCCGGATATGTTCCCGGTCCCAACGCGTCCTTCATGAGGTTCCTTGAGAATCACGACGAAGACCGCATTTCGTCCGTCTACGGAAGTTATGAAAAGACGAAACCCGTCGCGACTGCATACATGCTCGCACCGGGAATGCCCATGATTTACGCCGGACAGGAAGTTGGATTCGGGCTCGGGATATCGAATTACGACGGGCGTCGTCGCGGGGTGATCGATTGGAACTTCGGGGGAAAACCTGTTCTGCAGGCACATTATCAGCGGCTAGCCACGATTCGGGGGACGTTTCCTGCATTCTGGGGACAACAAATGTCCAGATTGACCACAGGGAACGGTCTGGTGTATGCTTACGCGAGGCCGTTTTCAGGCGAAAACGCGCTAGTCGTCGCAAATGCCAGCGCAAGCCAGGTAGAGGTTTCCTTCTCAGTTCCGGTGACACAATTGACGGGGACAGTTTCCGACGGAGTTCAATACGTATTGTCCGACGTCTATAACGATTCGACATACCAAGTAACACCGGCTTCGGGAAACGTACCCGTTCAACTTTCGCTTGCTCCGTATGGAAGTGCGGTCTTGCTCCTGGCGCAAACGGCGCGAACACTGACGCTTCCATCGTTGACTGGAATATCTGATGCAGTAACAACAGAAATGATCCCGTCAACATTTCAACTGCACCAGAACTATCCCAATCCATTCAATCCCTCGACAGAAATACGCTACGAAATCCCTGTCCGCTCCGATGTCACGATCGCCGTGTATAACATCCTGGGAATCGAAGTGTCGCGGCTTGTCGACGGTCAGCATGCTGCAGGCTCGTATCGGGCCGTTTGGAATGGCAGAAACAGCAACGGTAGTTCCGTGAGTTCAGGCGTGTATTTTGTCCGCCTTCAATCCGGATCCACTGCACTGACCCGGAAAATGGTTTTGGTGAAGTAAGTGGTCATCGGTACAGCATGCGTACTTCTTTCAGCATTCCTCCAGTCCCCTGACGCTCCCATGAACGACGACTATCCGCGTACCGGTCGAACGCTGTATCTGAACATTATCTGGCACCAGCACCAGCCGCTGTATCTTGACCCGGGCAGCGACCAACTTCAAGGACCCTGGGTACGGACGCACGCAACAAAAGATTATTACGACATGACGTCCGCGCTGGAACGGTACCCAAACATTCATTTCACGGTCAATCTTACGTCATCGCTCCTGCATCAGCTCGAGGAATATTATGTGAATCGACTGCGGCCGTATGTTGACGTGAAAAAGGGAAGGGTAAACGCCGCAAAATTCCTGGCTGCGAATGCTGGAAAGACCGATCCCTGGATCGATCTTGCGCTGAAACCGACCAGTGAATTTGGAAAAAAGGACAATGAGTTCCTGATGACGAATATTTGGAACGCCTTCGGCATTAGCGACGTCATGATCGAGCGCTTCCCGGAATACAAGCGGTTGCGGGACAAGGCGAAGATGCAAGGACCCGCATCCATGACTGTTCAGGAAAAAAGAGAGGTGAAGTTTTGGTTCTACCTCGCGAACTTCGACCCGGACTATCTGGAAGCACGAACACGACTCGCCACGGGCGTCATGTTGGATGTTACAGATCTGGTCCGCAAAGATGAGAATGGCGCGTATTGGCTTCGAAAGCAGGTGACGGAAGATGACTGTAACCGGATCGTGGCGGAGACCTACAAGATCTGCGCTGCAATTGTTCCCCTGCACAGGAAGCTGATATATCACCCAAATACCCACCGGGGACAACTGGAAGTTCTCACAACTCCGTTTTATCACCCCATTCTGCCGTTAATCTATGATTCCGATCTGGCGAAGATCTGTCAACCCAACGACCCTTTGCCGTCCCGATTTCATTATCCTCAGGACGCCGACGCGCAGGTGGGAAAGGCTGTGGAGTATTTCAAATCGATCTTTGGACTGGCGCCATTCGGAATGTGGCCGGGTGAAGGTTCCGTCGCACACGACGTCATTCCGGTGTTTTCGCGTCACGGCATCAATTGGGTGGCAACGGACGAAAAGATACTGTATCGATCGAAACCTGAGGGGCAACCGGTTTACTATCCCTATGCGGTCCAAGCGGAGCACGGAGCACGGGGCCCTGTGGTCGTAGTCTTCCGTCAGACGGAGTTGTCAGACAAGATCGGATTCGTCTATCAGAATTTCAGGGGAGAGGATGCTGCGGACGATTTCGTCCGATCGATTCTCGGATTCGCGCCACATGAGGGTGAGCAGGACAGACTCTTGACGGTCATCCTTGACGGAGAAAACGCCTGGGAATGGTACCGGCACGACAATGACGGGAAAGAATTCCAGAATGCACTTTATCGAAAACTATCTAAACTCTATGAAACACAACAAGTTGTTACAAGTACAGTGACTGAATACGTGAAAGGGAATCCACTGCGTGGAATCCCTCCCCATCCTGTCGAATCGCTTCCAAAGATCGAATGGTTAGCTCCCGGCTCCTGGATCAACGCCAATTATGACACATGGATAGGTGAGGATGAGGAAAATAGGGCTTGGGAATATCTGCTTGCAGCACGGAAGGACCTCGATGCGTCAGGGTTGCGCCAACCGGACGCCAAGAGCAAGGTTCCGAAGAAGGGCACGAAGGCTTGGTACGCGTTCAAAGCATGGGAGTCCATGTATGCTGCCGAAGGGTCGGACTGGTTCTGGTGGTATGGAACTGACCAGAATGCTCCCGCCGGCGACCGGCCGTTTGATCAAGGGTATATCACGCACCTCAAGAACATCTATCGGTTCGCAAAGCTGGCCGGAGGGAAAATTCCCAGTCGCACCTTCTCGCCTATCATTTTGGAGAGTCCCCAGCCGCCGCAAACGTCGTCTCAAGGCACAATGGCGCAAAGTGACGGCGATGTAATACGAGTCGTGCTTCACTGCAATTTAGGCAAGACGTACGTGCGAAAAGCTGTGTATGTCGCGGGCAATCATGAGTCCCTCGGCAATTGGACGCCCAACAAAGTGCGAATGTATGACGACGGGACTCACGGGGACGCTCAGGCTGGGGACGGTATCTGGTCCCTGGAGACGGATCTTCCGGTAGGATTCACACTGGAATACAAATACACGAACAGCGGACCGGAAGGATCGTGGAATCCGGGCGAAGAATTTCCCACCGCCAATAGGGTCGTTAGGATCGAGCGGAACGGATCCAAACGGCTGGAAATCTCCGATATCTTTGGCACTCTCTGAGCCACCTGCCACATGCGCTTCGTACTGATGTCAGCACTGGTTGCTTTGGTTGGCTTGCACTGCGGCAAGCCGGAGCAATCGCAGTCCGACAGGATTGTCATCTGGCATCAAATGCGTCCCGATGAACGGGATATTCTGCATCGTCAGCTCCAGCGTTACATGTCCGCCCATCCGGGCGTAGAAGTCGTCGAGCTTTACAAGGAAACCGAGGAACTCAGGAGCGGCTTTGTTATTGCTTCCATAGCCGGCCAGGGACCCGACCTTGTCTACGGTCCTTCCGACCCTGTTGGGATCTACGAAGCGACGTCGACCATCCGAGCACTGGAAAACCTGCTCCCCTCTGCATTCCTCGCCGGCATAGATTCGAGCGCTTTGCTCTTCTACAACGGCCATCTGTATCAGGTGGCGGACAAGGTGGGCAATCATCTCGCACTAGTGTACAACAGGGCGTACGTCAACCAGCCCCCGAAGACAGACCGGGAGCTCATATCTCTGGCGCACAGGATCCAGGCGAAATACGGATCGACATCCGGCCGTCCAAATGTGTACGGCCTCACCTGGAACTATACAGAGCCGTTCTTTTTCATTCCATTCTTCACCGGATTTGGCGGATGGGTCTTTGGTCCTGACGGAGTGACGCCATCGCTGAACACCCAGGCAATGGTTCGGGCATTGGAATTCGTCCGGTCGTTGAGGGATGTCGAGCACATCATTCCGAACGAGGCCGATTATGAGATCGCCGATGCTCTCTTCAAAGACGGGAAAGCGGCAATGATCATCAACGGCGATTGGTCGTGGGCAGGATACAGAGCGAAAGGGCTCGACATTGGCGTTGCGCCGCTTCCGCTGATCGAAGCGACCGGCCATTGGTGCGCTCCGATGACGTCGCCAAAGGGGTACTCTGTGAACGTGAACACGGCCGACGTAAAGCTGCCGGCGGTGTCCGCTCTGCTGCAGTACCTGTTATCGGAGGAATGCCAGCTCGAAACAGTACGAGCGCTCAGCACTGCCCCGACACTTCGTTCGCTGGAGCATCATGAGGCGATTGGGTCGGACGATATTCTCCTCAACTCGCTCTTGCAGATCAAGCGCGGTCGCACCATGCCCGTCGTGCCGGAGATGCGGGCAATATGGGATGCGATGCGCCCGAGCTACCAGGCCGTTATGGGCGGCGCGAAGGAGGCGGCACCGGCGGCGGCGGACATGCAGCGACTGGCCGAACGAAAAATTCGCGATATGAAGGAATGACGTGCGTCTGAGTCGTCAACAGTGGTTCGTGATGTTCCTCGTCCTGCCTGCCTTCGTGCTGCTGGCTGCGGTCGTCTTCTACCCCTTCGTGTACAATGTGATCCTGTCGTTTGGGAACATGAACCTGACGCGGATTCGCAGCTGGGAATTTATCGGCCTCCGGCAATACGTGAAGATCTTTACAGAACCGACGCAGCCGGATTTCTATGCGATCTTCTTCAAGACCATTCTCTGGACGGTCGTCAACGTCTTCTTCCATGTGGTCTTGGGTGTCTTTCTTGCTCTGCTCCTGAATCGTCATCTCAAGGGGAAGAGCATCTACAGGACGCTTCTTATACTTCCCTGGGCGATTCCACAGTACATCGTCGCGCTCACGTGGCGCGGCATGTTCAACTATGAATACGGCGCCTTCAACGTTATCCTGACAAAATACCTCGGCCTTCCCGCAGTCGAATGGCTGAAAAGTCCGATGGAGGCGTTCCTGGCGTGCATTCTGACGAACGTCTGGCTCGGATTCCCGTTCATGATGGTAGTGGCGCTGGGAGCGTTGCAGAGTATTCCGCAAGAATTGTACGAGGCGGCAGACATTGACGGAGCGCAATGGTACCACAAGCTTCGGAGGATCACCTTGCCGCTCCTCCGCCCTGTGATGATCCCTTCGATCACGCTGGGGGTCATCTGGACGTTCAACAGCCTCAACATCGTATGGCTGGTGAGCAACACGGGAGAACCGTCTGACCAGACGCATATCCTGGTCTCCTTCGTGTACAAAGCGGCATTCAATTTCTACAATTTCAGTTATGCGGCCGCTCTGTCGATGTTCCTGTTTGCCATTTTGCTGGCGTTTTCCCTGCTCTTCATGAACAGGTCGAAGGCGACGGAAGCAGCTTATTGACAAGCACCAAAATGCAAATGCCAACTTGATTTCGTTTCTCATGCCCATCTCTCATAAGACTCGTCGCCGCATTCTTGACGCCGTAACGCATGCGACCCTCGCTCTATTCGCGCTGATCGCAATGTTCCCCATCTGGCAGGTGCTGAACATCTCGCTGCGGCCAGGGGATCAACTGCTGACGACGACTCTGGAGCTCATTCCTTCGAACGCCACGGTCCAGAACTACGTACGATTGTTCACCGAAGCAGACTTCCTTCTCTGGATGCGCAACAGCGCACTAGTCTCCATCTCAGTCACTCTTACGGGCGTACTGCTCGCCTCGACGACGGGCTACGGATTCTCCCGTTTCGCGTTCTTTGGGAAGAAGGCCGGATTGCTTGCCCTGCTGACGACGCAGATGTTTCCGGCGACAATGCTTCTGCTGCCGATGTATATTATGCTCATACACCTTGGGCTGATCAACACGTATCTTGGCGTGATCATCGTGTATTCCGCGACGGCGTTGCCGTTCTGCATTTGGACGATGAAGGGATACTACGACACCATCCCTGTCAGCCTCGAAGAAGCGGCACGGATCGACGGATGCACCTATTTCAGTTCGTTCTACCGGATCATTCTGCCGCTTGCGGCACCAGCATTGGTGATCACTGCGCTGTTTTCCTTCATGACCGCCTGGTCCGAATACCTCGTTGCGGCGCAGATTCTTCAGGAAACCACGTTGTGGACTCTTCCGTTGGGGCTCAAGAGCTTTGAATCGAGTATGAGTACGGCATGGGGACTCTATGGGGCCGGTTCGATCATCGTCATGGTGCCCGTTGTCGTTCTCTTTGTTGCACTGAGCAAGTGGCTTGTGTCCGGACTAACGCTCGGAAGCGTAAAAGGATGAAAGTCGTTGAGCTCCTGAGCGCCGCTGTGATCGTACTGACCTGGGCTGCTGGTTGCAGTGGACAGGCGGACAGCCACACTTCGTTGAACGGAATGTGGAAGTTTGCCGTGGATTCGGTCGGCGTGGGTGAAAAGGAAGAATGGTTCTCGGGAAGGGCAAACCGTACCGGATGGAAAGATGTCACCGTGCCTGGTTTCTGGGACGAGCTTGGGCTGGCGGACTATGACGGCGCAGGCTGGTATGCAACGACGTTTGCCTGGAAGGACACCGCAGCGTTTGCCGTCATGTTCGAAGGAGTTGACGACGACGCAGATGTGTGGATCGCCGGCCGTGCGTCAGGAAGCCATACAGGATACAATGAGCCGTTCTTTGTGCTCCCTCCTCATGGAGTGAAGGGGGACAGTATTTCTCTCGTCGTACGCGTGAAGGACAATGGCGGACCGGGAGGGCTTCACCGGTCTGTGTCCGTTGTTCCTGCGGATAAAGCAGAGGAACTCATGAAATCTCCGGAAGCCTCCCGCCGTGCCCGTGTGAGCGCACCGTGGGTGAAAAATGCGGTCATGTACGAGGTGTATCTTCGCTCGTTCTCTTTGGACGGCTTTCGCGGATTGGAACGGCGCCTGAAGGAGCTGAAGGATCTCGGCGTTACCGTCGTTTGGCTCATGCCGATCCATCCTGTCGGCGAATTGAACAGAAAAGGAAAGCTCGGAAGTCCGTACGCGATCCGGGACTTTTACGGCATAAATCCTGAGTTCGGATCTGCCGACGATTTCCATTCACTCGTTGACAGCGCGCATGCGCTCGACATGCGGGTTATCATCGACCTCGTCGCCAATCACACCGCCTGGGACAGCAAGCTCCTCCTCGAACATCCGGAGTGGTTCACGCATGACAGCGATGGCGCGATCGTGGCTCCCAATGCCTCCTGGTCCGACGTGGCAGACCTGGACTACAGAAGCCACGAATTACGAAAATACATGATCGCCATGATGCGGTACTGGGTGCGGGAGTTCGACATCGACGGTTACCGATGCGACGTGGCGGAGCTTGTTCCATCCGACTTTTGGGATGTTGCCCGCAGGGAGTTGGAGCGTCTGAAGCCGGTGCTCATGCTTTCGGAAGGCTCGTTGCCGGGGCATCATCTCGAGGCGTTCGACATTACGTACGCATGGAACACGTACGACGTACTCACATCCGTCCTGGATGGTTCTGCGTCGGCAGGACGGGTCGTGGATATCATACGACGCGAATCACGCCGATATCCGCAAGGCTCGCTCAGGCTGAGGTTCAACACGAATCATGACAAGAACGCATGGGATGCGCCCGCCGTGGAAAAGTTTGGCGACAAAGGCGCGGATGTCACGGCGGCTCTTATGTTCACGCTCCCCGGAGTTCCGCTGATCTACAACGGGGAAGAAGTGGGCAATTCGAAACGTCTCGACCTTTTTGAACAGGTTGTGATTGATTGGAAGTCAAAGGGCCGTCATCGGGAAGTTTACCGGACACTTGGTGCGTTGCGGCACGACCATTCGTGGCTCAGCACCGGAAGCATTCGACCGCTGAAGCACAATGGGGGCGGAAGCATCCTAGCATACGTGAGGACGGACGATTCCAGCGGCACGTCGCTTCTGTGCATCTTCAATTTTGCGGCGCGCGCAGCCGTCCTCGACGTGCCGATACCCGAGGATATGCAACATGGTACGACGACTGATGTAGTGACAAATGCGAGTCTGCCGCGGCAGGGACAATTGAAAGTTCACTTGCCCGCTTTTGGATACGCACTCTATCTCATATCGCCATGAAATCATACACGGAATACTTGTGGTTTACGACGAAGCAGAAACGTGAATACATCAACATTACGGGCGAGGTCGAACGCATTCTCGCCAAAAGCGGGATCGGGGAAGGGATGGTCCTTGTTTCAGCCATGCACATCACTGCCGGCGTGTATGTGAACGATGCGGAACAGGGATTGATAGAGGATATCGACGAATGGCTTGAACATCTGGCCCCATTTCGCCGTGAGTATCGCCACCATCGGACCGGAGAAACCAACGGCGATGCGCATTTGAAGAGTCTCATCGTCCATCATGAAGTGATCGTTCCCGTCACCGGAGGAAAGCTGGATTTTGGACCATGGCAGCAAGTGTACTATGCGGAATTCGACGGTCAACGTCGGAAAAGGGTCATCGTCAAAGTACTGGGCGAATGAGGTCGGTCGCCGGGCTAATTGCCGGACGGGCTTCCACGCGGCGATTCGAACATGCACATTCTTGAATTTCTGGTCCTGAAGATCCTGCAGGCGGTTCTGTGCAGGCTTCCGCTCTCCACCGTGCGTTCGGCCGGAAGGATCGCAGGCGGGTTCGTTTTCAAGGGGCTGGGATTCCGCCGGCGCATTACGATGGAAAACCTGCGTCGCGCCTTCCCCGAGAAACCCGAAGCTGAACTCCGCTCGATCGCCGCCCAGGCATTTGGCTCGGTTGGAACTACGTTCTTCGAATTCGTTTGGTTTCCGAAGTGGAAGAGGGAGGCGATTGCTGGAGATATAGACGTCCAGCATGCTGAAGTTCTGCGGGACGCGTTGAGCCAGGGAAAAGGCCTGATTGTGTTGACAGCGCACTATGGTTCTTGGGAAGTATTTGGCCAGGCCATTTGCATTGTCCTTGACATGCCGGGCACGTTGCTCGTAAAGGTTCAATCGAACCCGCTCGTCGATGCCGAAGTGGACAAATGGAGGCGCAAATTCGGCAATGTGACCGTTCCTACCACGTCGATCAGGGAGATTCTCAGATCTTTGCAGGGCGGCGGCTGGGTGGCTTTGGCAGGTGACCAAAGCGCCCCGAAGGAGAGCATGGCCGTCACTTTCTTCGGCAGGACTGTTTCAACCTTTCAGGGTCCCGCGGTCTTTGCTCTGCGAACGGGTGCTCCGTTGGTACTCGGCATGCTGCACCGGAATGTGAACGACCGATATACGCTGTCCGTCGAGCGAATCCCCCATGACGACCTCGACGGCTCTTCAGAGGCGAACATTCGGACGTTGACAGAGCGGCACGTACGTGCGACTGAAAGGGTGATCAGGGCACATCCAGAACAATGGATGTGGATGCACAAGCGTTGGAAGCACATTGCGGAGACCGCCGACATGGGAAATTCAGAGTGAAGGTCCTCGTCATACAAACCGCGTTCCTCGGCGACGTGATCCTCACACTTCCGCTCATTCAGGTCCTGAACGAGAAGCTTCCCGATGCCGACATCGACGTCGTCCTCACGCCGACAGCGGCCCCGTTGATGGAAGGGCACCCATCGATCCGGTCGGTGATCCGGTACGACAAGAAGGGGAGCGAACGCGGATGGAGGGCATTGGTGCGGCATGTGTCCAGAATACGCGCGACCCGCTACGATGTTGCCGTCGTTCCGCACCGATCGCTGAGAAGTGCGCTCCTCGCATATCTTGCGAGTATCCCAGTTCGGGTTGGATTCGACCAGGGGGCAGCTCCGTGGCTGATGACGAAGCGAGTACCGTATCAGCGTTCGGCGCATGAAGCAGATCGGAATTTGGCACTGGTGCGCGGCCTGGAGATCGAGCCGCCGCCGAAACCGCGTCCCCTTCTGCGTCCGTCGTCGGCCGATGAAGCGCGGGTGGAGTCGTTTCTTCGTTCTTCGGAGCTTGTGGGACGACGACTTGTCGCGGTTGCGCCGGGCTCAGTATGGTTCACGAAACGATGGCCGGAAGAAAGGTATTCCGCGCTCGTCAAGATGATCGAAGATGCCGGCATGAGCGCGGTCATGATTGGCGGTGAGGGTGACGAGGATGTGTGCATGAACATTCTGATTCGATCGGGCGCGTCTCATTCCGCTTCGGCTGCGGGGAAATTCGGCCTGCTTGCGTCTGCGGCATTGATTGCACGATGTCGCGCGCTTGTCACAAACGACTCGGCGCCGCAGCATATTGGCGTGGCCGTAGGAACACCTGTCGTTGCGATCTTCGGCGCGACAGCTCCAGTGTATGGATTTGCGCCGTATGGAGAGAAGGATCGCGTCTTGGAAACGACCGGCCTGCCCTGCAGGCCATGTGCCGTCCACGGCGGTCCCACATGTCCCATCGGAACATTTGAATGCATGCTAAAAATCTCTCCGGATCGCGTTATGGAAGCCGTCGTCGGCGTCGCACGATAACGACTGATTGAAAGTCAGACGGGATTTCGATATATTAATCATTCGACGCGCCTGTAGCTCAGTTGGATAGAGCGACAGCCTCCGGAGCTGTAGGTCGGGCGTTCGAATCGCCCCAGGCGCACCACTTCGACCACATACAACTGACCATGCTCCAACCAAAAAAGAAAATCAGCCGGAAAGAGATCAAAGAAGACAAGCTTGTAACACGCACCATGCAGATCGAGGCGTGGGCGCTGGAAAACAAGAAATCGTTAACATATGTCGTGGTGGGCGTCGTCGCGCTTGCCGTGCTTCTTTTCGTATGGCGCGGAAGAGTTGCCACTGCGGAAGAGGAGGCGGCCACCCGTCTTGCCAACATCATGAGCGTCTATGATGCCGGCAGCTGGCAAGATGCGATCGATGGTGTGCCGTCGCAGGGAAAACAGTTTGGACTCCGCTCTATCGCAGAGGAATACGGCGGCACGGTTGCGGGCGAGTTTTCGAAGCTCTTTTACGCCACCGCGCTGACGAATCTGTTGCGGTACGAAGAAGCATTGAGGGTCTACGAAGACATCGACCACGACGACAGACTCATCACCGCCAGCCGCGAATCGGGACAAGGGATATGCCTGGAGGCACTGGGCCGATATGCCGAGGCGGCGAAGGCCTTCGAACGGGCGGCAGGAGAAGACCCGCAAAACCCGCTGGCTCCAGACCGTCTGGTGATGTCCGCAAGGAATTACGGAAAAGCGGGTAACCCGGAACAAGCGCGCGACGTGTTGGAAACGCTTCGGAAGCAGTATCCGACCTCCGCATATGCACGCGACGTCGACCGTTATTTGGCCGAATTTGCGTCATAGGAAAAATGCACCCGACATTCACGAGCCCGGAGCAAGGCGTTTGCCCGCTCCGGGTTTTTCATGTTTACCCCAGCCTGTGAAACTTTCCGGCCTTGGGGCCGAACACGTTTGTGACCATGACCACTCTCCCTTCCTGAAGCACGGATGACCCGACTGCGACGTCTCCTGTATCTGAGCACTATTTTGATCGTGCTCCCAGTCGTATTTGTGACGGACGTGGTCCGGGCGGTCGTGGACCTCGATGTAGGAGGTCTTTGGGCACTTCGGGAGGTGATGCTCGTCGGGGCTTTCCTTGCGATCAACGCTCTGCTCGACGATTGGCGGAAACATCATCGTCGGGGAATTGCGAAGGAGATTGGCCGTCTGCTCATTCTCACTATCGTGGCCCTGATCTTCTTCGGGACTCTCGTGTTCACGGGCGCAGGGGACTTGATCCAGGGTACGGATGCCGCCCAGAATGACTCCGTCCTCGGTATGTTCTGGGGAACGATATCCGGTGTTGTTCTCGGCTTCGTTGCTATCTGGACGCTGCAGACGGTACGGGAGATCGTGCTGTTCAAGCGTCGCAAGGAAACGAAAAGAAATTTTGTAGTCTTTCTCGTTCTGTTGCTCTTGTCCTGCGCCGGCGCCTCTCCCATCGTTCCTCTTGAAGGGGGATTCCTGCTCTCGTTGTTCCTTCCGCTCACGGTCGTCGCCATCGTGGTCATCTCCTTCCGTCAAAATTGGATCGTCTATCTCTCGCGAAGGGAAAAGGTCTACACCCTCATCTATGCGGGTCTGTTGTTCTTCGCCGGACTATTTTATGTCGTCCTGTTATTCCAGGAGAGTGCCGCAGGAAAGGAATTCGACGCATTTAGCCGGCCGCTTCTCACGCTGACAAAACTGAACGCGTTATTGACGACAATCTATTTCGGGATGGCGTTTGTCACAACGTTGTTCCACCTTCCGACCGCGGAAGTGTTTGAACGAAAGCAGTCGGAGATCAATTCGCTCCACAATCTCACCCGTCTGACGACGCAAGTACTCGATTTCAATACTCTGGTGGAGACGGTCACCCAATTAACACAGGAGGTCTGCGGTGCCAGGTCGGTGTGGCTGGAACTGATCACGCCGGCTTCGTCGGGGGGCTGGAAAACGCAGGTAGTGGCAAACAGGAACATCACGCTCTCCGACCTTGAAGCGGTGGGCGAAGTCTTCGACCCGTCGCTGCGCGAAATCCTGATGGAGACGAAAAAAGTCGTCCTTGTCGACGATACCTGGTCAGACCGGCGAACGAAGTCAGTGAAAGAACTTGGAGTTCTCCGCGGGTCTCTGGCGAGTGTTCCGTTGACATCACACGGTGAGGTCATCGGGATCCTGCACGCTTCGAAGGACCTTGAACATGGGTTTGATCAGGATGACGTCGATGTGCTGACAACATTCGGCGACCACGTGACGATTGCGATCGAGAATGCGCGCCTGATCGCCCGGTCCATCGAACGGGAACGATTGCAGCAAGAACTCCAGGTCGCCAAGCGGATGCAGAAGCAACTTTTGCCGCAGGTTTTGCCCGTACTGGAAGAGGCGGAATTCGCGGCGATGTCGGAGTCTTCGGCCGAAGTCGGCGGCGACTACTTCGACATCGTGAAGCTTTCGGAGACGACGTGGGCGATCGCCGTCGGCGACGTTTCCGGCAAAGGTGTGTCGGCGGCATTTTACATGGCAGAGGTGAAAGGAATAGTTTTGTCCCTCAGCAAAGTATATGCGTCCCCGAAGGAGCTTCTTGCGCGGGCGAATGACGCGCTCCACGGAAGTCTCGACAAAAGGTCGTTCATCAGCCTTGTGTATGGTATCCTCGACACGGAGGCGGGAACGTTTCGCCTCGCGCGGGCCGGACATTGTCCGATGATATATGCTGCCAACTCTGGGACCGTCCTCGTTCGTCCAAACGGACTCGGATTGGGCATCGCGGACAGCCACGTTTTCACGGAGTCAACCGAAGAACAGATCTTGAAGTTGAACGAGGGCGATGTATGCGTGATGTACACGGACGGGATCACGGAAGCAAGAAATCCTTCCGGCGAAGAATTCGGTTACGATCGACTCCTCAGGAGAATTTCCGAAGTTCGAGAACGGTCGGCAGATGAGATAAAAATTCGTATTTTGGATACTGTTCGAACTTTTGTGAGTACGGGGACGTATATGGACGACATGACACTAGTGGTCGTAAAATGGCTGCGCACGAACGCGCATACGGACCATTCGTCCACGTCTCCCGCTTCAGAGGTCCGAAAAAAGAAGGAGACAAAGCATGAGTGAGTTCAAAGTCCACCACCGTGAAGGCGAAGGCGTGAATGTCATCGAGTTGAAAGGCTACCTCGACGCGCACACGGCCACCGACCTTGAGACCGCTTTCCAGCGGCTGCTCAATGACCGCAAGTACAACATCGTCGTCAACTGCAGGGACCTCACGTACATCAGCAGTGCGGGGTTGGGGGTCTTCATGGCGTACATTGAAGACGTGCGGAAGAATAGGGGAGATATCAAGCTGACAAACATGTCGACGAAGGTCTACAACGTCTTCGACCTTCTCGGCTTTCCCATCCTGTATGAGATCTACAAAGAGGAGCAGGAGGCCGTTCGGAAATTCAACGAGCACGCAGGTCCGTCGCGCTAACTCGCCGGTCATGTCGTCCTACACTGAAACCATATCAAAGAGCATTCGCAGCAGCACGGACCAACTCCTGGACATCCGCGAGTTTGTTGAACAGGCTGCCCGCGAGTTTGGGTTCGGCGATGAAGAATCGTCGAACATCGTTCTTGCTGTCGATGAGGCATGCACGAATGTGATCAAACATGCCTATGCGGGATCCCCAAACGGGGAAATTCGAGTGACCATCCTGCGGGAGGGAACAAGGTTCCAGATCCAGATCCAGGATCATGGGCGGACGTTCGACCCCGAAACCCTGCGTCCCCCCGACCTGAAACAGCAACTGACACATTACCGGCGCGGCGGCCTTGGCGTGTATCTTATGCGCCGCCTGATGGACCGCGTCGAATATGCCTTTCGCCCTGGCCAGCCGAATGAAGTCCGGTTGACCAAGTTCCTCGCGCGCCCCGCAGCGGGCCAGCGGGGCTAGACGCCGCGTTCACCTCCGGGGCCGACGTTGTCCTCCCGCCAAATCTCTTCGGAACTCCTTCCACTTTTTGAGTTCAGCAAAGTCGTCAATTCCTCGCATGACCTCCAGTTCATACTGGCCACCGTCCTTCGGACGCTCATGGCCAAAATGCTGGTCGGCAAAGGCCTGATCCTCAGCCGGGAACATGGCGGAACGTTCCGTGTGCTCCTCGTCCGAGGGATGTCCGAGAGCGCCCAGTCAGCCCACATTGAAATTCCGAGACCCCCCTCGTCGTTCATGGATCTTCGACGGAAAGTCTCGGCAATGCCTTGGCGTGAGACGTTGACCGGTTGGGGTATCGAGCTCATGGTGCCCATTACATCGCGGAACAGGCTCGTCGGATACCTTGGCCTTGGTCGTCGGTTGAATGGATCGCGATTCGTCCGGGACGATCGGAATCTGATCCAGTCCCTCGTAGACCTTTCCGGCTCCGCGATCGAAAAAGCGCTCATCATCGACCAGGTAAACGACGCCAACAGGAATCTCGACCGAAAGGTTCAGGAATTGAATACGTTGTTCGAACTCAGCAAGGAATTCAACGCGGGCCTTGATCTTCAGAAGATCCTGCGATTGATCACATTCGCCCTTCTTGGGCAGGTGGGAGTGCGAACATACGCTGTCTGTCTACGAAACGGCCCGGCAATGGAGATCGCAGCGTCGCGGCTCGCTGAAGGGGAGGAGCTGGGTGGGATCCTCCCGGACCTTGCCGAACTCAAAGGACCAATGCTGACATCGGACATGCTGCGGATGAAATCCTATCGCTCGGCCGCCGCCGAACTTATGCGGCTGGGTTTGCACGCGGCGGTCCCGATGCACATCCAGAATCAGACGCGGGGACTTCTGCTCGTCGGCGAACGTCTGCGCGGGGGGCGGTATGCGCAAGCTGATCTTGAATTCCTGTATGCACTGGGGAATCTTGCCGGCATTTCAATTGAAAACGCACGACTGTTCATGGAGGCACTCGAGAAACAGAAAATGGAGGACGAGCTGCTGATTGCTCGCGACATTCAACAGGGTCTGCTTCCGGAGGTTCTTCCCGAGGTACCCGGGTTCGACATAGCCGCCATGAATATTCCCTCGAAACAGGTAGGGGGCGACTATTACGACGTCCTGCCGAGGAAGGACGATCAGTACGTCTTCGCCATCGGAGATGTTTCGGGGAAAGGGACTCCTGCGGCGTTGCTCATGGCCAATGTCCAGGCCGCACTTCGGGCTCTGGCGCCGTTCGACCAGCCGCTTGCCGCGATCACCGGTCGCATAAACGATCTTACATCGGCAAATACTCGAGGCGGAAGCAAATTCATTACGTTCTTCTGGGGGACTCTGGATACGAAGGAACGCCTCTTGACATACGTCAATGCCGGCCACAATCCTCCGATGCTGGTCCGGTCCGACGGAACCGTTGAGAGGCTGGAAGAGGGAGGGCTCATTCTCGGCATATTCAAAACTGCAAAGCCGTACGACGAAGGGTCCGCGCGTATGGAAAGGGGTGATGTCCTCTTTCTTTTTACTGACGGTGTAAGCGAAGCCATGAATGCGGCCGGCGAAGATTACACAGAAGAGCAATTGCTTGAAGTCGTCCGCGCTTCTCGCGGAATGACGAGCGCCGGGATCATCGAGGCAGTCATGAAGTCTGTGAATAGACATGTTCATGACACGCCACAATCGGATGATATCACCATGCTGGTTGCAAAAGCAGTATGATCAGCGGATAAGCGGTCAGTTTCCTCTCCGGGCGATTGCGTACCTCCGCGTTGCACTTCCTTCCTTCTTTTGGTACCTTGATTACTCATTCCTTCTGGGAAATGTGCGATTTTCGATGATTCTGCATGAAGTTTGACTTCCGCGCTATTGAACCGAAGTGGCAACAACACTGGGACCGGTCCGGGACTTTTCGCACTCCCGACGAAGACCAGCGGCCGCGTATCTACGTCCTCGACATGTTCCCGTATCCATCCGGAGCCGGATTGCATGTCGGCCATCCCGAGGGATATACCGCAACAGATATCGTCTGCCGGTACTTGCGCATGAAAGGCTTCAATGTTCTCCATCCGATGGGGTGGGACGCCTTCGGACTTCCGGCTGAACGGTATGCGATGCAAACGAACATTCATCCCCGTACCACGACGGAAGAGAACATTGCCACGTTCCGGCGACAGATCAAAATGCTCGGATTGAGCTATGACTGGAGCCGTGAAGTGAACACAACCGACCCGGCGTACTACAAGTGGACGCAGTGGATCTTCCTGCAGATCTACAATGCATGGTACGATCCTCGGAAGAACGCTGCACGTCCGATCGCTGAACTCGAGCTGGAGCTAGCCTCCTCGGGCACGGCACAGCTGCCGGGTGCCCCGACTTTGACGGCTGGAGATTGGGCGAAAATGACCAGGAAGGATCGCCACGATCTGCTTGCTGGTTTCCGCCTTGCGTACGTGGCAGAGATACCAGTCAACTGGTGTCAGGAGCTGGGAACCGTGCTGGCGAACGAAGAAGTTGCGGATTGGACGGAGAAGGGATACACAGTAGAGCGGCGGCCTATGAAGCAATGGATGATGCGGATCACTTCGTATGCCGATCGACTCCTGTCAGATGCCTCCAATCTCGATTGGCCGGCCTCAACGCTGGAGCAGCAACGAAACTGGATCGGAAGATCGGAAGGTGCAGAGATCACGTTTCCCGTCAAGGGTCTTGCCGGATCGGCCGTGAACGTATTTACCACTCGGCCCGATACGCTCTTTGGCGCCACATACATGGTGCTTGCACCGGAACACAGCCTCGTTGACAGCCTTACGACACAAGATCGTCGTCCGGAAATGGAGCCATATTGCCGGGCGGCATCGTTGAAATCAGAAATGGAGCGGGGGGCGGGAAAGGAAAAGACGGGAGTGTTCACGGGATCCTACGTGGTCAATCCGGCAACGCGTGAGCCGATCCCTGTGTGGGTTGCCGATTACGTACTTTCCGGGTATGGGACGGGAGCGATCATGGCTGTTCCGGGCCACGATAAACGGGATCATGAGTTTGCGATCGCTTTCAAGCTGCCGGTCCGAAAGGTCATTGAAGGGGGGCAGGGTGAGGGCGAATGTTTCAGCGGCGAAGGCGTCGCAGTGAATTCCATGAATGCCGAGGTGACGCTCGATGGACTTCCGACCGCTGAAGCCAAACGGCTCGTGATCGCATGGCTGCAAAAGATTGGAGCGGGGAAAGCTACCGTGCAGTTTAAACTTCGCGACTGGTTGTTCTCACGCCAGCGGTATTGGGGAGAGCCGATCCCCATTGTGCACTGCGAAGACGGCACGATGGAGACATGGGACACGTTGCCGCTGGAATTACCCGTCCTTGAAAGATTCCAGCCGAGTGGAACGACGGAATCGCCGCTGGCGCTGGCAACGGACTGGGTGAACATCGTCGAACCGAAGACGGGCATGAAGGGGCGGCGGGAGACGAACACTATGCCGCAGTGGGCCGGATCGTGCTGGTACTATCTTCGCTATATCGACCCGACGAACGATATACGATTCTGCGACCGGGCGAAAGAGCGTCAATGGATGCCGATCACGATCTATATTGGCGGCGCAGAGCATGCGGTCCTGCATTTGATGTATGCTCGCTTCTGGCACAAGGTGCTGTACGATCTTGGGCACGTCAGTACTCACGAGCCATTTAAGAAGCTGCGTCACCAGGGGACGATCCTCGGCGAAGATTCTCGCAAAATGTCAAAATCGCGGGGAAATGTCGTAAACCCCGACGATGTGGTAAGAGAATACGGCGCAGACTCGCTTCGTCTGTTCGAAATGTTCATGGGGCCGCTCGAAGAAATGAAGCCCTGGAGTACAAAGGGCGTTGAGGGCGTGTACCGTTTCCTCAATCGGGTGTGGCGGTTGTATATCGATGACAGCGGCAATATTGATGCGCGTCTTGGTGGTGGCCCCGCATCTGCAGACCTTCAGCGGCTATTCCATCAGACAGTGAAGAAGGTGGGGGAAGATATTGAAGCGCTTCGTTTTAACACCGCGATCTCACAAATGATGATCTTTGTCAACGAGGCGATGAAGGCGGAACGAGTACCCAGGGACTTGGCGCAGTCGTTTGTCCTCGTGCTTGCTCCGTTCGCGCCGCATCTTGCGGAAGAATTGTGGGAGAAGCTGGGACATACAGAATCGTTGTCGTTCGAGCCCTGGCCCGTTTTCGATCCGACACAACTGACGGCTGACGATATCGAAGTGATTCTGCAGGTGAACGGCAAGGTTCGCTCCAAGACCACGGTGCCGATGAACACGACGGAAGTCGAGTTAGAAAGGATCGCTTTGGCCGATGCGCAGATCCTTCGGTATGTCGACGGCAAACGGATCGTGAAGAAGATCGTTGTCCGCAATAAGCTCGTCAACCTTGTCGTCTCCAAGGACTAGCCAGCCCGTGACGTCACTTTCCGTGGTCGTCATCACCCTCAATGAAGAGCGGAACATCAGCCGTTGCCTGGAATCGGTGCGGGGCATCGCGGACGAAATCGTGGTTGTCGATTCGGGTTCGTCGGACACGACTCCCCAGATCTGCGCGCATTACGGGGCAAGGTTCGTTACTCATCCCTTTGAAGGGCATATCCAGCAGAAGAACTTTGCACTTACCCAGTGTACTCATGATGCCGTTCTGTCGATCGATGCGGATGAGTCATTATCGCCCGAATTGTGCGTCTCGATTGCACGCGTCAAGAACGAATGGACGGCCGATGGGTACTCTATGAACCGCCTGACGAACTATTGCGGCACCTGGATACGTCATGGAGGCTGGTATCCCGACAGAAAAGTGCGAATGTTCAGGAAGTCGCAGGGTGCTTGGACGGGAGTGAACCCCCATGACCGGTTTGCCCTAACGCTACCTTCGGCCCGGGTGGTCCATCTTTCCGGCGATCTGCTGCATTACAGCTACTACACCGTGAGCGATCATCTTCGTCAGGTGGACTATTTCACCGGTATCACGGCGCGGGAAATGGCGATGCAGGGCAGGTCGGCGGGAGTATTTCGCACGATAGTCGCCCCGCCGTTCAGGTTCTTCAGGGATTATGTAATAAAGGGGGGATGGATGGACGGCTACCATGGGCTTGTCGTCGCTGCGATATCGGCGCATGCCGTCTTCATCAAGTATGTGAAACTGCGGCACATTACGCAACAAGAACACGGAATCCACCATGGATGATGCACAGACAAAAGAGTTGTTTGGGGGGCTGGTGTTAATGTTCCATGCGGCATGCATGCAACATCTCGGTAAGACCGCTAACCCAACAACCGGCAAAGTGGAGCGGAATCTGAACCAGGCACAGATTTCGATCGACTTGCTCGAAATGCTTTCCCGCAGGACTGCCGGAAACCTCTCGGAAGACGAATCGCGCTTGCTCGCGAGGACGTTGCAAGAACTGAAGCTGAATTACGTCGACGAGACCCTGAAGGATCAAGGGTCGCAGGCAACATCATGACGTTCGGAATTGTCGGCAACAAGGAAAAAGAGCAGCTTCCGGTGGTTGCTGCACATCTCGTCAGGCGGCTGAGCAAGGAGCGTACGGAATTCATACTTCATGACGAACTTGCCAAAGCACTCAAAGGCAAGTTGCCCAGAGGCATCCTTTCAGGCGTCAAGACGGCAGGGTCATCGTCGCTCGCGGGACGATGCGACATGATGATATCACTCGGGGGCGACGGTACGATCTTGCGGACGGCACGAATGGTCGGCAGCAGGGAAACTCCGATCTTGGGTGTCAATCTGGGAAAACTCGGTTTTCTCGCTGAGATCTCGGTGGAAGAGGTTGACGAATGTCTGACCGAGATCTTGGAGGGCCGCATCCTGACCGAGTCCAGAATGATGATCGTTGGAGAGGGCAAAGGATTGGGGAAGGGATTCGCAGCGCTGAACGACATCGTCGTTGACATGTCGGGGTCGGCGCGGGTTATGCATGTGGAGACCTGGGTGGATGACCGATTCCTGGCGACCTTTACGGGTGACGGCATCATTGTCTCGACCCCAACAGGCTCGACCGGATATGCGCTTTCGAACGGCGGGCCCATTATCGCACCGAAAACGCCCGCGATCATGATCAGTCCAATCTGTCCGCACACACTCAGCGCCAGGCCAGTTGTCATTCCCGAAACATCGGTGATCCGACTCCGGGTACGCACAGCTCCATCCAAAGTGCACATTACCGCCGACGGACAGCCGGAAAACTTCGTCAATGCACCGGTCGAGATCGTGGTTCGTCGGGCGCCGTTCATGACAAGGCTGGTCAAACGTCCGGATGTGAGTTATTTCGAGGTCTTACGCGGAAAGCTGCAGTGGGGAAGGGATGTGAGGACGGATACTACATCGTAGTGTCAACCGGCTAATTGTTTATCGCCCCTTCATCGATCCACCGGCGAATGCCGTTGATCTGATTTTCTGTCAATGGTTGCAGCTTGAGGGGCATACGTTGACCCACCTCGCCAGTCAGACGCTGTATGAGAAGGCTATTGGCGCCGTCGCCAGTGAGGATGAGTCGTGGATGATGGTCGATCAAAGCACGGTAGGATGGGGTTTCAAGATTCAGCTCGGATGTGGGGGTGGAGCCGCCGTGGCACATGCTTGAAACGCACGATTGCTGGAAGAGTGGGTCGACGTGTCGCCCAAAGCTGACGCCGGAATCTGGAAAGACAATGTTGGAAGGACCGAGCCCCGCGACGTCATCTTCGCACGACATACAGATGATCCCGGTGATTCCGATCGCGCCAATGGCTATGAGCGGGAAGAAGCGGCGGAGTTGAGAACGCAAGTGGTCAATGGACGGCATGAGTTTCAAAGCACCAAGTATCAATCGAAATTGTAAAGGAGATTCTCTAAGTATAAGCCAAGGTTCCCGCACTTTCAACGTTCGTTGACTTTCGGACGATGGATGGGTATATTTGTTTGTTGGACGGTGTTCGAGAGCTTTGCGCCGAAGTAATCCCCGCATGTGTACTTCATACGGGCCGTTAGCTCAGCATGGGAGAGCGCCACAATGGCATTGTGGAGGTCACCGGTTCGATCCCGGTACGGTCCACGGATTCTCTCTCCGTGACCCCGAAAAGGACAATCGACGCGGTTGTCCTTTTTTTGTTTTTCTTTGTGGCTATTTCTTTCTCGACTCGAACATCTTGATACTTTAGTGACCGCAACACACATCAGCCTCGCCGATCAGCGAACAATGTTCATTCGTTGGGACGACGGACACGAGAGCAGATTATCCCTCAACGTGGTCAGGGATGCGTGTCCGTGTGCCGGATGCAAAGGGGAAACGCTCCTGATGCACTCATACGACCCTGTTCCCTCTCCGGATGTTCCCGGAAAGTTCGACCTCCTCAAAGCCGAACCCGTCGGGTACTATGCCCTGCAACTGACGTGGGGCGACGGACATTCTACGGGGATCTACACGTGGCAAACGCTGCGTTCCCTGTGTTCTTGTCCCGTTTGTTCCGGCGGTATTTCTTCATGATTGCGTTTCCATCCAATTCGGCTTACGTTTTTGCGTCATGACGCCGAGACATCACTTCCTTCGTCTGTTGCGTTACTTTCTTGCCTACCGCTGGCGGATCGTCGCCGGACTGTTTGCCGTGGCCATGATGAGCCTCTCGGACGCCGTTTCGGCATTCCTCATGGCGCGCCTCTTCGACGTTCTCCAGACCATAAGCCAGCAGGTACGCGCGGGACAGGAGATCTTCATCACCGTTCCTTTTGCGCTCTTCGACCTGGCCCTCGCCTCCTTTACCGTCGCCGGACGTGATGAGAGCTTCCAGATGATCTTCTGGTTTGCCGGCACGGTCATTGTCGTTATCATGGTCAAGGTCGTGTTCGTCTACCTTCGCGAATACGTGATGAGTTCCGTCCAACAGAAAGTGATGATGCGCGTACGCATCGAATTGTTCGATACCGTCGTGGCCCTCCCCGTGCGGTATTTTGATGCGAACAGGACGGGATACATCATGTCACGCATCACCAACGACGTCACCAACCTCGAGCAATCGCTCCAGCTCATCATTGAGATAGCGCAGAATCTCGTCTACACGCTGATCTTTGCGACGGCACTGTTCTTTACATCGTGGCAATTGACCGCGGTAACGATCGCGATTTTCGCTCTTTCCGGCGTCATTTCCAGGAAATTTGGCGATAAGATCCGTCGATACAGCCGGGACCTTTCCAATACGCTTGCCGACATCTCTTCCTTTCTTCAGGAGAAAATATCTGCGATGCGCGTGGTGAAATCGTTCACGCGCGAGGAATACGAACGAATGGCATTTCGCAAGCGCGTGGAGTCGAACTACCACTTTTCGATGAAGATCGTCCGCACAATTGCATTGTTGAGCCCGACGAACGAGCTCTTCAATACATCCGCCGCATCGCTGCTGGTTGTGGCAGCAGGATATCTGTTCATCCAGGGAACGATGACCATCGAAACGATGCTCTTCTTCCTGATCCTGATGATCAATCTCGCCAAGCCGGTCAAGGCGCTCGGCGAAAGCGTTGCGCGAATACAGAAAACGCTGGTGTCGGCTGGGTATATTTTCGAGATCATCGATCAGGAACGTGAACAGGATCGTGCCGACCGGAGAGGATTCCATGTGACCGAAGGCCGGGTGGAATTCCGCGATGTGAGTTTCGCGTATCAGGGCGATGGGTGGGCGCTCAGGGATGTGAATTTTCGGGTCGATGGAGGGGAACGAGTTGCCCTGGTCGGGCCAAGCGGTGCGGGGAAGAGTACGTTGATCAACCTGATCCCGCGGTATTACTCGACGACACGCGGGAGCGTTCTGATCGACGACGTCGACATCTCGGAAGTGTCGCTCACGGACCTTCGGAGTCATATTGCCATCGTACCACAGGATATCATTCTGTTCTCAGGTTCGATCGAAGACAACATTCGTTACGGACGGCTCGATGCAACTGCGGAAGAGGTTCGTGCCGCAGCCGTGGCCGGGAACGCCGATCAATTCATCCGTGATCTGCCCAACGGTTATGCGACGGAGGTGGGAGAACGGGGTGCTCAGTTGTCGGGCGGACAGCGCCAGAGGATTGCGATTGCCCGCGCGATCCTGCGCGATCCGCGCATTCTGCTTCTTGACGAAGCGACGTCTTCGTTGGACAGCGAGTCGGAGCTGATGGTGCGGGAAGCCCTGAACAGATTGATGGAGGGGAGGACTTCATTCATCATCGCCCATCGTTTGTCTACCGTGGCGCACTGCAACAAGATACTCGTGTTGAACAACGGTTCCATCGTCGAATCCGGCACTCACCTGGAACTCATGCAGAATGAATCCGGCCTATACCGAAAACTGCACAAACTGCAGTTCCAGAAGGAGCCGTCGTCGGCGTGAGCCCCACCGATCCATGGTGGAAACGGCTTGAGATTGCTGTCCGGCGTGGCTCGCTCCGCATGCTCGGCTCTCTCGTGCACCGGGACAACGCCATGCCCCCGGATGCGGAATTCTCCCGCGCCCGAGTCCTGTTCATCCGGCAAGACAGAATCGGTGATGTTCTGGTGTCGACGCCCCTGTTTGCCGCCCTCCGTTCAGCGTATCCCTCGCTCATCATGGACATGGTTGTCAGCACCAACAACGCTGGCGCGCTCGCTGGACTTCCAATGATCGGCAAGTCCTGGGTCTATACCAAAAGAGCGATCAGCACCATTCGGATGATTCGAGACATTCGACGCCGGCACTACGACTATGTCGTCGACCTCATGGACAATCCGTCAGTCACATCTACGATTCTCTGTATGCTGTCCGGCGCGCGATGGACGATCGGACTCGACAAAGAGAATGGGTTCACGTACGATGTCCGGGTTCCGCTCCTGTCACGGCGTGACGTCCATATAGTTGAGCGATTGGCTGAAATACTAAGGGTGTTCAGGGTCGATCCAGCCGACATGCCGGAGACGATCGTGTATGAGCCGTCAGTCGAGCATCGGAAGTCTGCAGCCGAATCTCTTCGCAAGCTTGGCGTTCATGCGAAGGTCAAAGTCGGCGTGAATATCTCGGCAGGAAGCGAATCCCGGTTCTGGGGTGTCGATCAGTACCGAGCATTCGTGACGACCTTGGCGAGTGAGCATCCCGACTGGGTGTCTGTTCTTCTTGCCAAACCCTCACATGCTGCCCGGGCGCGACAGATCGCTGAAGGTATTCCGAGTGCAGTCCAATGCCCGATGGTGAAAGAGTTCGATGCGTTTGCGGCGATGGTCGAACATCTCGATTTTCTTCTGACGCCGGATACTTCTATCGTGCACCTTGCATCGGCGTTCCGGATCCCGTGTGTGGTCCTGTATGTGCAATCGAATCCTTCCCTGCGCATCTGGGACCCGTACCACACGCCCCATCAGGCTGTGATCACGGCTTCGAATGACCTTGCATCGATTCGTCATGACGATGTGCACAAGGCGTGGGGCCGATTGAAGGCCGAAGTGGGGATTCCGGCCGTGGCACGTTCCGCCAGAGGTTTTCTACCGCCATGAGTGATCTTCTGAAAGCATTGGAGCGAGTGTGGCGGCATGGAGTCGTTTATCCCGTGTTCCGCGCGCTTTTCCGGAATATGCCGGTCCAGCTGCCAATCGATATCCATAAGGTGAAGAAGCTTCTCATCCTGCGGTACGACCGATTGGGAGACATGGTGGTGACCTCATGGGTCTGTCGAACGTTGCATGAGTTGTGTCCGGACCTGCACGTTGCGATCGTTGCCAGTCCGCTGAACGCACCGATTGCGCGATTGCTCAATGATGTGGATGAGATTTTCATCATCGGTGGACCTGTCCTCAGATCGCTGAACGAGATCCGTCGGGCACGAGCGGGCAAGTACGATGTCGTCCTGAATTTTATTTTCAACCGTACTACCTCGGGGGGGGTATTGGCAAATCTCATGGCGCCCCTCGCCGTCAAGGTGGGACAGGGGGACTCAAAGTACGCATTCTATTTCAATGCGCTGCTGAGCTTGAGAAGGGGGGACGTACACATGGCCGAGATCCTGAACCAATTTTGCGCCGACGTTTTCGGCCGGACGTGGAGCGTACGGAATATGCGGCTGGAACTACGAGACGATAAGGATGCAGTGCGGCGTGTGGAATCCTTTCTGGGTGCCGATGCCGGCCGTGCAGTAATCGTCAATCTTTCGGCAGGCCATCCTGATCGCTATCCATCTGCCTTACAGGTCGACGCAGTGGTCGATTCAGCAACAAGACGAGGGCATCCCGTCGTTTTTATTGCAGGTCCCGGCAACGAATTACTGGTGCAACGCTCCGTCGAACGCGTAAACTCTTCAGCTGTGCGTCGTTATCCGTTCAACGGAACAGCTCCCTTTGAGGACATCATTGCCCTGGTACGGCGTGCTGCGGCCGTGGTTACGCCTGACACTTCGCTTGTGCATGTTGCTTCTGCGGTGGGTTGTCCGTTGGTCGCAGTTTTCACGTCGGCGGTCGCTTACAACGAATGGTTGCCGTGGAAGGTTAGGAACGAAGTGATCATTGGTGAACCGGGCCAATCGATGTCTGCCATTGGGGCAGACAGGATTGTCGCTGCTCTCGAACGTATCCTCGTTGAACGAAAACTGGAGAAGAGCAGTGTCTGAACGTAGACGGCGCTGGAGAGAGATTGCTTTGATGGAACGAGGGAGCCTGGAATCTCGGATCGTGTGGGCATGTGTGCTCGTGCTAGCCGCTTTCATGATGCTTTCCACCGCCATCGCTCAAACTGCGGCCATTGTGATGATCTTCGCATTGGCCGTCGACGTCGTTCGACGCCGGGGACTGGGGGGCGGCCGCTCGCCTCTCATGCTTCCGCTCGTCATTCTTCTTCTTGTTCGACTCTTCGCGGTTTTGGCATCTACAAACGTATCCACCAGCTTGCCCGCCCTGTGGAAAGAGATCCCGTTCTATCTTGTCGTTATCGCCGTTGTTCGATTGTGGGATCCGGTCAGAGAGGATCGGTTGGTCCTTTTCCTCCGCGTGGCATTTGGTGCCGCGGCGATCGTAGCAGTGATCGGTTCGTTCAGATATGTCCTGGGGTTTGACCACAGAGCGTCGTCTATAACTTCAAGCTATTACACGTTTGGCATGTATCTGACGGCGGTGTTTGCACTGGCACTTCCGTTTGGGAACAACAGGACAATCTTTCCCATCCGATGGATCTGGGTGGGGGGCGTGATCGTCATCCTGGCAGGCATTCTGTTATCGATGAACCGGATCCACTGGGTCGTTGCGGGATGTCTGATTCTTGGTGTCGGCGTGTGGCGTGAGCGTGGACTGCTCGCGGTCGCAGTAGTAACAGGAGGAGTCCTGCTTGTGCTGGTGCCGTCCTTGATGGATCGTTTTGATCAATTGTTGGCCATGCGGGAGAATCTCAGCGATCGCGATGTCATCTGGAGGGGAGCAGTTGCGATGGGAAGCGATCATCCGTTCACGGGGTGGGGAGTACGCACATTCCACGAAGTGTTTCCCTACATGAACGAAATCGGCGATAAGCGGGTAGGGTCCTGGCATAACGACCTTCTGCAGCTCTACATGGAAAGCGGGATCCTTGCGGTGGGGGCGTATGTCTGGCTCTTGACGGCGGCAGTGGCAGCCGGAGTGCGGACCTGGCGTCGTTCGAGTGGAAGCGAAGTACTGAGGACGTTCTCTTTGGGCGGTGTGATGGCCCTACTATCGTTCGCGGTCGCTGGTCTGACAGGCGTGTTTATTTCAGACCCTGTTGCGGGAGTATTCTTGCGGGTCCTTCTGGGAATGGTCGGCGCTCTATCGGCCTTCGACGAAGCGCCGGCGCACGAGGGTCACGTGATCAGCTCATAGTTACGGTATTCGCCCGGCCTCCAACCCGTTACATCTTCGACTGCGTCGAGGACCTTGTCTCTGAGGGGAATATGCATCTTTCGTTCATCGTAAGTGAAAGACCAGTTCTGTGACGCGACACGTTCCTTCATAAAGGCCGGATGACTGCCCGTGAAGGTGCGCAGCCGGCCGCCTTCATCATACGAGTACTGGTCTGCAATCCCCACATACTCTCTGACCCAATCGTCCGAGTGCCAGAACTTGTGGAAGTTCTTTTGTTTTTCCTGCTGTGCCTTCGGTGGTTTTACCCAACCGTAGTGATACACCGATGCACCGGAGGATACAACGCGGAGCTTCTTTCCGTCCTTCCGGAAGCCCTGTGCATCTCGCCACGAGCGCACGCCGATTCCGTTCCGTACCGCCCGAACTTCGTTCCTGTACCATTTCCTTGAGTGTCCGACGAAGCCATAGCTGCCGTAAAAATGTGTATAGTCGAACAGCAGTCCTTCAATGTTGGTATCGGAGAGATGCTTCGTTAATGATGATCGGATGTTGTCAAAGTCCCGTTCGTGGAAAACCTCATCGCCCTGGAGGTACAAGGCCCAGTCTCCGCGACATTGTTCAAGAGCGCAATTGGTTTGTTGGGAGAGGATCTCGCCGCCAGAGCGGAGATTGGGATCCCAGATCGTGTCGATGAGGACAATCTTGGCTGAGGCCAAAGAGAGAATGCGCTCCCTCGTATCGTCATGGGAATCGCCGACGGCTATGACGAGCTCATCGACGAGCGGGAGGAGAGAGGAGATCGATTCCAGGAATGGATAGTCAAACGTAACGCCGTTCCGAATGAACGTACATCCGCTGACGATCATGAGAAAAGGGAGTCAGCTACGGTTGCGCTGCTTTGCAAGATAGTCGGGAAACTTTGTGGTCAAGTAATGACCTTCCCCGATATACAGCAGGATCGGTGAAAATCGTTCGGGTGTCATATATCCCGGCAGCAGCGAGATTGGCTTGAGTTTCTCGTCGAGAAAAAGTGTTGAGGGATAACTTGTGGCCCCGGCGGATTGTGCGAAAGCGATCTGCGTCATCTTTTGTCCGCGGAAAGTGACCGTCTTTTCCGATTCCGCATCGAGTTTTATGGCCACAAAATGCTTGTCAATGGCCGAGCGGACTGCTTCGTCCGGATAGGTGTCCTTGTCCATCTTCTTGCACCAGCCGCACCAATCTGTGAACACATCGATCAGGATCTTCTTGTTCTCCCGTTGGGCTTTGAGCACGCCTTCATCAAAGCTCATCCATACGATCGCCCCGCTGGCGTTCGTTGAAGGGGATGTGAGTGCTTCAAAAAAGGGGGAGGCGACGGCCAGCAGAAGTATGCCGAATCCGGCTGCAAGCATGAGACGCCTGTTCATTGGTGGCCGAAAGTGTGCTCAGAGTTCAAGTGCGATCGAGATCATATGGGTCGTTCCCAAGTCCGCGGAAAACGGGACAGACGCGTATTCGAGCGACGCTGCACCGTAAACCGCTCCAAAGCCAAAAGAAACGGCTCGGGCGGAATTTCCCGACTGCCATCCGAGCCGGACTGAAATTGCGCCGGCATACTCGGCGGAGACGCCCGTAAATATCATTGCAGGTTGCGACGTTGGCAATCGAAGGCCGAGAGCGGGTTCGACCGCCAGGTCCTCCAACGACCAACGATACCCCGCGCCAAAACGGGCTGTTTGCGGAAGGTCGACACGCTCTGTGCGAAATGCGGAAAGCGAACCGACATTAACGAGCGAGCCTCCGAGCGTGAGACCGTCGAGAGGAGTGTTGTACAGGAAGCCCAGGTCAACTCCCAATCCGCTCGATTCATTGACATACAACTTATCGTAAATGTATGATGCAGAAATCCCTGCGACGATTCCCGTCGATATCTCAACACCCCATCCTGCCCGGAATTGGGCAGTTTTTGCGCTGAATGTCGATGTGAAAGGTCCCGGTCTGTCGCGAAGTTCAATGTTGTCGATTGACGTGCTGCCGATGCCCACAACTAGTCGACCCAATGGCAACGGCATTCCAACGGAAAGGTGCTGTGCGGAAATGTCCTGAAACCAGGACGCGTGGGAGAACAAGAGCGTGACCGAAGGGTCGATTCGATAGATATTGGCAGGGTTGAATTGGCCGGCCGCAAGCGACCTTCCGGAGGTCATGGAAGCATCTCCCAATGACCCCGCGAGCGCATGCTCGGGAAGTTTAAGAACCGCGCCCCCCAGGGAAGTACCCTGTGCATGGGCTTCCGTGTAGAGGAATACCGCGATCAGAAGACAGGTCAGTTTGTTCATTCTTTCACATACAGCCGTAGTGTGATAACGTGAACGGGAGACGGGGAATATGGCTCTGACATGAACGCATAATCGAATGTCGGATTCCAGGGAAGCCCCGTGTGCACCACACTCAATCCCGCAGACCATCTCGAACCCAGCGTCTCCGTGGGATCAATACCGTCTACGCCGGCACGAACCACAAGCATTTCGTGCAGGGAGATCTCTGCTCCCGTCCGATAGAGCCAGCCTCCTGCGACCGCCTCGGCTTCGATCGAAATGGCGCTTTGCGTTTCCGCCGGTGTCCATCCCAAAGCGACGATGAAGCGCGTCGGGAATTTGTCGATTGTGGAATTCGCATTCTGACCGTAAAGAGATTTCGTATCCCACTTGTACTTCGCATTCACGTCCCTCAGGACGATCGAGCCGCGGAGTCCTTCCTGAACAAGATACGAAGCCCCCAAGTCAAGTCCAACGGTGGTGCTCGTAAGTTCCTCAATCATTTGGGCATAGAGTAGTCGTGCAGTGACTCCGATTGAAAGGTCCGGAGCAGGACGGAGGCCGAACGAAAGCCCAAATGCGTTCTCTGCCACCGAATACGATTGTGTGGGCACGCCATTTCGGTCTCGGCCCACGATGGAAGAGACTCCGGCGCGGACGATGGTGAACGAAATACCGGCGCTCGGCGGCAGGTGAGTCCCGTAGGAAACAAAAAGCAGTGACCTGTCGAGCGACATCAAGGCCGAACCGGCGAGGATCGCCGGTGTTGTCTGAAACGGGGCAAGTGCGGGATTGTACAGTGCCACTGCGTCACGACCGGCAAGCGAGGCGACAGAATTCCCCATGCCCAAGGCGGCCGCGCCGAACCCAAACCTCATTGGAGCCCCCGCGCGTCCGCCCAATGATGGTTGAGCAATCACGATGCCGGATATACACGTTAGGCACACCATGAGAGAGAGAGGTCGTTTCATTGAAGCACCAAGATCTTACCCCACACGGGCTCGCCGCCGTCAAGCTCAAGTCTGTAGAAATACACCCCATTGGACGCACGCCGGCCATCGTCGGTCGTTCCATCCCATATCTCATCAACCTGGGTTCCGGGATTCCTTTGCACGCCGGCGACAAGAGTTCGAACGGGGAGCATGGCAAAATCATAGATCCTAATAGTGACATTGCCAACCCCGGTTGAAGGGATTGCGTAATGGATGCGCACTACCTCGTCGTCAGGCGAAAAAGGGAGTGGGTACGCATACGTTTCGACTGACGGTGCGACAGATATTGCAGTCCGCATAATGCGCCAAATACTGCCAAAAGAGGAAGAAGGTGTATCAAGGGTCCACGCAGCGCCATCGGGCGTCCCAATCCATACGGTGTCGCCGTGCACGGCCACCGTGATCACTTCTGTCATGGCCAACCGCTGATGCGCGATGTTATCGACAACGGCGCCAGAACGTAGCCAGCTGTCTCCGCCGTCGGACGTTCGGTACAATCCGTTGTCTGTGGCGATATAAGCGATGGAATCCTTAAATGCGATATTGTGTGCGAACTCTCCGAGGAGCGCGGTCTGCCAAGTGGCTCCTTCGTTGTCGGTCCAACTAATGCCACGTGTTTCGTCCGGAGATTCCGCGTTGACGGTCGCTGCCCAGATTGTCCTTCCTCCGGGCTTCAATTGTTCGCGAATGGCTACAACGAAATTTCCACTGATGGATCGTGCCTGGTTCTGATGTGAGAACCGCCTCCAAGATTTGCCACCATCGGTGGAACGGTTAATGCCGCCGGCCGTCCCGACCCAAACGGAAGAATCAGAGGCGACGAGGACGGAAAACACCCTGTGGTTGAGGTTTTGCCGTAGCCCAAGACGGCCCCCTGTGGGTGCAAGATCGAAATCGAGTGAGTCGGTGGGACGAATCGAGTCACGAGAATCGGGGGGCAGGACAACACGGGTCCACGTCGCTCCGGAATCAACCGACTTTCGCAACATTCCGGCGTAATTCGCCGTCCACACGGTTCCGGGACCTATGGCGATATCATACGTGATGTTATTGACAGCTGTAGTAATGTTGAGAGTCGCAATCCAATTGACGCCATATTCCGTTGAGTCAACGGTTCCAACGTCGACCGGTTGAGGAAAGGCCGTCCAGGTCGACCCGCCATCGGTAGACCGGAAGAGTCCATCACCGGTCGGAAGGGATTCATCCCCCGCATCCGTCGACGTGGCGTGAGCCACCCAGACAATTGGGCCACGCACGGCAATGCTAGCTACGCTGGAGGCTTTCAGTGGAGGGACCGAGCCAAAGTGCTCCCAAGTAGTTCCGGCTGTCGCCGTGATCCCAAGCCCCCGCGAAGTCCCTGCCCAGATAGTATCCCCGGAAGCGACAAGCTCATTCACGGAATTGCTCGGCAGGAGGAAAGTCAGAGACCCTGTCGACAGTCGGTACGATCGCGCCACTTGGGCCTCGCTTATACCATAGAACGCACATCCGATAAAGAGATTGAACATTAGTCTCTTCATGGAGTTACAGTCAGGATATGCGTAATAACATTACTGGAATCGAGAGAGCGGTCGACCGCCCGGAAAAGAAATCTGTATGTCCCAACTGTTGCACCCTCAAACAATACCCTCAGACTGTATGTCCCGTCTTTGGCGACAGCATCTCCGCTCGGACCGAATTCATTCCCATCGTCATACATGAGGAATGGGTTTTTCGAAGAAGGTGCTCCCGACGGTGGCTGAAAGGAGTCAAACAACACACGCTGGATATCGAGAGCTCCATCCGGATCAGACGCAGAGATGGACAATTGGATCAGTTGGCTTTGGCCTGAAAGGGACACAGAGCTGTCCGCGACAAGGTTTGAAACCATGGGTGGTTTGTTCGCCCGTATGATCAGCAGAGACGCCGATACGGAAGCACTTTGAACGACCCCATCGCCAGTGGCAGTAACTTCTATGAAAAAGTCGCCGATTTCCGGTCTCTGGATTGAGAAGTTCACCAAAACCGAGTACAGGGAATCACCGGCCGTTTGATCTACTCCACTGCCATCGTCACGAAGCGTTCCCGTCGCTCCGTTATCTCTCCAGTCCGGCGACAGAACACGGTATCGAACCTCTCCAATTGCCGTTGGTCCGGCGGAATGACTTGCACGCACTACTGCCGGTGTGCGGATCGTCAGGATGTCGTCCGGCGAACGAACAGAGCCAATATTCATCGTATCCGTGTTGATGACCGTCGTACCGATGATCAGGGAAGTAAGGAGCGGCGGTAATCGGAAGTTCTCGACAACGGATGCTGGGTTCGGTTCACAGGAGATCGACAGAGCCGAAACACAAGCCAGCACGACCGTCGAAAAGACGGAGAGAGGATTGAATCGATTCTTTCCGGGTGACGTCACGGAGCAACAATGACAAATGGATTGGGGGAAAACGACAGAATGAAGATGCCGACAGTCAGCCATCCGACAATCATGCGCCGATCGTCGAGAGGGGATTCGTCAGGGACAGGAGGATGGTACAGTTTTACAAAATACAGTGAAATCATGGCCCACAAAAACCATGCGCTCCAGCTATGTTCGGCAAACGGGACGATTTGCGGTTGATCTTGACCGGTCGCCCAACCCAACATCAGCCGCAGAACCATGTCCGAAAGAGCCGGAGCGCTCATCGCGAGCAGTGCGTAGAAAGTCCACCTAGCGATCTTCTTATGAGTGTCGCCGAACATGGTATAGATCAAGTGTCCACCGTCGAATTGTCCGATGGGCAGCAGATTCAGCGCTGTCACAAAGAGTCCGAACCATCCGACGCACAAGTAGGGGTAGTGATACACTTCACTCATTGGTGGAACGAAGACACCGTCGGATGGTGGCAAAAAAGAACGCAATCCGCTGAAAAGAAGTGTAGACCCGAAGTCCAACTGCAATCCGTCAGTGCCCGGAATGCCGTTGATTGAAAAGTCGTAATTTGGATGGATCATCAACAGATAATCACGCGGCGGAAGGTTCATGAAACCGTATGTCAAGACCGCTATGCTTGCTAGAAAACCGGCGATCGGTCCGGCAACGCCAATATCAAACATCGCCTTCCTGGATGGAACCACGCTCGTGGTACGAATGACGGCTCCAAACGTCCCAAAATTCAGGAACAATGCGCTGAATGGCGGAATCGTAGGGAAGGGTATGAAGTACGGCAACGTTGTTTCCACACCGTGTGCCCGTGCAGCAAAATAATGCCCGAATTCGTGACACGTGAGAATGAACAATAAGGAGATCGAATACGGGAGCCCCACGGTGAAGTTGTTGAGATCGCCGGCAAGGTCCGGTCTCACCCACAAAATGCCGGCGATCGTCGTTGTGAAGAATGTTAACACGAACAGCAGAAGATGCAGCCAGACACGCTTCGAACGTTGCGATACAGGAGGTGAAAACGGATCGGTTGGGAATTCACTCATGGAGTAGAGTCAGGAGATAAATTCGTCCGCAACGACGCAGAAGCCGCATGGAGACTGTCGCCGTGAACAGAATGGTTGATGACTTCATCAACATAGGAAAAGATGTCCGGCCTTCAAAGTTCCTTCGATGATGCGCACCACACCGGATTGGTCAGACACATATGCTGCCGGCCGTCGCGACGTCCTTCAGAGGTAATGACTTCAAGCCGATAATATGAGCTGCCGGAACTCTCGAGTACTCTGTCCGCCTCAAATTGAAACGATGATTCGGAGGACCAACGTTCCACGACAGTCTCGCGCTGGAATCCCGGTGTGCCTCTGAACAATGTGATCTCCTGCAATATGCCGAATTCCGGCGAACTGACCGCCGTTATATGCGCGCGTGTTGAGCCCGCGATGTGTGTTCCCAGTAGTAACTCTCCATTGCCATCCGCAATCATCGCGGCGGGGCCGTCGGTCATGATTGACCGGCCCTCTGCCAATGCCCGGAGTATAGCGGCTTCAGATCCGACCTTTGTGAACACACCTGTTCGAACCCGACCGAACAGCTGGTGATCGGCCTCTGCGATGCGAAGAAACGGAATTCCGATTTGTCGAAATCTGTTGAAATTTCCGTGTGCATCATTTCCTGCGACGGCAATGCACTTGCGTCCAGCGAGTAATTGTGCAATCCATGCTTGTTTACCCTCTTCCCAGCCGCCTTCGCGTGATCCGTTCCAGAATTGGACGCCCGAAAGCCGGCTATGCGCCATGTCCTGGGCATGCCAGACGTCGCGGCCAAGCAGGAGACGTTGCAGGATGGGGACGCGTTCCCGTACATGTGCACCGAAAGCGAGAGCGTGCGGCGATATACGCTTCAGGAGCTCTCCGAGCGACAACTCGCTCCGCGTGTGCAGCCAATGTTCTGCGCTATCGCCGGATCCGGGATGGTACTCCCGGTCGCCATAGACCAGGCAATGCACGTTCTTTCCCCGATGGTTCCGGACAGTGACTTCTTCACCCCGCACAATGACGAAACCGTCCACGGAATCGTTGAGAAGGTCGATCTCCGACTGCAGAGATCTCCATTTTGGAATATCCGGATGATTGTCAAGATAAGAATCGGTCCGATCGTCGAGGTCGTACGAATGGTCCGTCACGCACCAAAAGGTTAACCCCATAGATCTGCCGAGTGCCTTACCAGCGCCCGTTGGAACTCCGAACTCAACCTGGTCATCGGTCGCCGCTGAGTGTGCATGTGCCTCGCCAAACCGAAGTCCGGGGAGACTTGGCAAAGGGACCGGGCTGACATAGACCTGTAAAGGGGAGTGATTCGAAGTCCTGAGGTTATCGTTGTGATACGTCTTCGTCGTCCCGTTGATCTCCAATGTCAACCTCACATCCACGGCGACCCATCCAACCGCGACGCCGACGTCAATGTCGCATACCGTCCACCACAGCCGATCGTCAAGGCGGATACGATGCGTGATCAGCGCGACCGTGCGGGGCGCCTCTCCTGGTGCAGTCAAGACTGCATCTGCCGAGACGAGCACGGATGGAAATCTGTGCGCGTCTTTTGCTAGCAGAAGAATCGGAAGCCGACGACCTGGCTCGAGTCGATGAGGCGCATCCGCGAGGAGCTCAGGCTCCGCTTTGGACAGAAAACTGAAGAAGAATGGAAACCGGTAATGCGTTTCGGCATACAAGAAAACGGGGAGCAACAGAGGAGCGAACATCAGTACGTTCTTCCCTTCCAGTTCACACGTCGCCCAAGAAACACGAGCAGAGGCAGAACGACAACATACGCAGAATAGTACACTTCAAAGGCCGGGAAATACAAAAGTTCATGTCGCCGGTTAAGCCTGCTCAGGACGGCGTTCACAAACGTGTAGTCGAACACGGATTTCAAAAAGAGGACTGTCAGCGTGTGACCCCACGCGCCCCACCCAACGAGATACACGAACGGCAAGACGTGCAGAAGCCAGGACACTGCCATGATGAGGAACCCAATCGGGTGTACGTCAAGCCCTCCGCGTCCCCAGCGATGTTTCTGTTTCACCAACGACGGAATGCTGTGGCACGGAGCGCTCTCGACAAGGACCGTGGGGTCGATAGGGTACACGTGTTTCCACGATCTGGTGCGCAGAATCGCAGCGACCAGCGTGTAATCCTCGGTCACGCTGAATGGAAGCGCACGATATCCACCGACGTCAAGATATGCTTGCTTTCGGAACGACAAATTGTTGCCAATACTGCCGAAGGAAACACCCCAGGCAACCCCTGAGGCTGCAATTCCGAGAAGATACGCCCAATCAATAGACTGCATCCCTCCGAATCCGTCATCGGACCGCTGAAGGGTCATGCCGCCGACGAGTCCAACGCCGTCGGCGTATCGCCGCGCAGTATGCTCGACCCAGGTGGTCGGCACCGTACAGTCTGCGTCAGTTATGAGGATGATCTCTCCTTGCGCAGCGTCGATTCCGGCCGCCAGGGGCCGGGATTTGCCTCGGAGGTTCGGATCTTTCTGAACGGAAAGCAATCGCAAGTTTGCGTACTGCACGGCTCGTTGCCGGACGATCTCCGCAGTACCGTCAGTCGACTCGTCGTCTACGACCAATACTTCATATTGCGACGGCGACATCGTTTGCCGGCATATGGAGTCGATGCATGGTCCGATGGTGCGCTCCTCATTGCGGGCTGCGACGATCACGGAAACTGAACGGAGCGTTTCGGTCCGCGCATCACGCAGCTTTCGCAGACCGGCAAGAAAGAACAACGCCTGAAGGCCATACGCAAACAGCACCAGCCAAATGACCGATTCCAGGGACAGAAGTGTCATCGAGAAAGGTGCCGCCCTTTCCAATGGAACTGCGCAGTGACGCTCAGAAAGGTCGCCGCGACGATGGATGGGGCATGGAAAAGCTCTGCGAGCAGGAACGATGTGATGGGCACATCCATACCGCATATGCGTGCGCCATGGCGAAGAGCAAAGAGATCAATGAGCGCTTTTCCAGCCAACACGATGCCGAGCGGTATCAACAACAACGGTTGAGGAATGACCAGGACGAAGCCGGCGAGAAGCGCGAGAAAGAAAAGAAAAAGAAGGACAAGTTCCGCGTAGATCGTCCAATCCAGGAAGCGTCCACGCACAGCGGCCCAGCGCGTTCGCTGCCGAAAGAAGTTCCCGATAGAGCCTGTCGGATTCGTTCGGACCACTGCACGAGGCGAAGCCGCGAATCGGACGCTTCCAACCCTCTGTGTTACAATGCGGCTCATAAGCGTTCCATCATCATTCGAGGAGACCTGAACTCGGTTCTGAACCGTACGATAAGCCGACAATCGGTAGGCGAGGTTCGCGCCGTTGCAGATGATGGGACGTCCGGCACCGATAAGACCGGCTCCGGCGGTCACGAGACCCAGGAAATCCAGCCGTTCGACACTGTCGAATAGGGAATTTCCCGGAGCGATGACCACGGGTCCGGCGACGAGGGCCGTCGACGGGTCAAAATAGGAGATCATAGTGGATAACCACGTGCTTGCATGGCGACAATCAGCGTCCGTTGTAACGACAATCTCCCCGGTCGCTTGTGTAACGCCAAGCGCCACGGCCTCCGGCTTTCGGCCGATGATCCCCTTGGGACGTGGTGGAACCTGAAATACCCGGACTCGTGATTCCCGTGCCACGAGCGTGCGAAGGACGTCAGCTGTACCATCCGTTGATTCATCATCCACAACGATGATCTCGAGGAGGTTATGCGGATAGTCTTGGGCGAGGATCGATTGCATGCACGGAAGGATGTTTGTTTCTTCGTCACGCGCCGCGACGATCACTGTGACCCTTGGCATCATTCCGGCAGACGGATGAGCGGAAATGCGCATCAGACCGAGATGAATGCGCGTCAAGAACGAAGTGTAAAAGACCGTCAGGCCCGCGAGGACAAAGAGAAATATTTCTACGGCATTCATGACGAGTTCGGGGAAGGCCGACGGAGAAAAACCACGAGACCTGCGATCGCCGGTGTGACCGTGTTGACCGCAAACATCATGAGTGATACGGACAGCGCCTCGTTCGCCGGAACTCCCACACGGCCGAAGAAGTATATGTGCGTCGCTTCGCGTATTCCGAGGTCACCGAGAAAAAAAGGGAACACGCTCCGAACAGCCATGCCCGACCAGAAACCGTTCCACGCGTCGACCATTCCGACAGTCGTCACCGACCTCAACAGTGTGTACTCCTGCACGGCGAACACGATCAGTGTCGCACCAGTCAATAGTCCGGCACGGACGATCGCGTTCGTCGGAACAGCAATAAGTGATCCTATGACCCGCTCTATCATGCCGCGAATGCCGGTGGGTACGATCCGAAGCAGGAATTCGGTCGCACTCCGAAACCGATAGACCGTCCACCAGAGTACGCACAAGAAGACCAGGACACCCAACGCCCAAAATGCCTGTGCAGTCAGGAGAAAGATCAATGACGGTAAACCCAGGGTCAGCACGCCCGCGCTGTGACAAACCTTGTCTGCGATGGTCAGTGCCACGACGAGTGAGCGGGAAGTCGCCCCGCGAAGGTTCACACGCGCGACGAAATCGCCGATCTCTGCCGGAGTGACGCTGCTGAATGCATGGCCCATGAGAACGACGTCGGTCGCGGCCCGCAGAGTGACGGATACGTCGCCGGATCGCAGCAACACTCTCCACCGGAATGACCTGAAGGCCACTTGAACCGGGATCAGGGCGATGGCTGCGATCACCCAACCGGCTTCGGCATCGTGAAATGTGGCCGCAATTTCGGCGGGTGTCACCACAGTGAAGAGGAGATATAGCACGATTGCGGAGAGAAGTATCTTGAGGCCAACGATCACAAATGAACCGATTGGCTTTTTCACGCGGAGGACCCCGGCTTCCAGGCAACGCGGGATATTACTCCGAGCGGGCCGACAAGAGTAGTATACAAGACATACAGAAATTCCATCGGTATGACCAGGGCCCAGGCGCGGTGTCGTTCCAGTATGTGCCCTCCAAAAGCCAGGAGTATGATATCTGCGCAAATTTTGATTGCATATGCCTCCAGAGCACTCACCGGGGCAAGCCCGAGGAAGTATGCAAAGAGTCCGGCCGTAGCCACGAGGTTTGAGGCATGATAAAGAACGAGGGCAATCTGGACGTCCTTTGCATACTTTCGTCCTGCCGAAAAGTGCCGCATCCGTTGCCTCAGGAAATCGGTCACATTCGCTGGAGCGGTTGTCAACACTGCGGTATCGACAGAACCCGAGAATGCCACGGACCAATGAGTCATGCGACGTACGCGCTGCACGAATAAATCGTCGTCTCCGCTCTGGGATTCCAGGAATGCTGTAAAGCCACCGACGGCATCGTAGACTTCGCGGCGATAAGCGAGACTTGAGCCGCTGGCCATCCAGGGAAACCCCAGACCGAGCGATCCTGCGCAGAGAACGGTAGATTTGAATTTTTCGTAGCTCACAAATGCTGGCAGCACTCCGCGTTGTTGTGTACTGTTTGGAGGGGACAGGGAAGGGAGATATGTACCGACGACCACACCCGTGTGTTCGTCGAACATGCCGAGCAGTCCTGCGATCCATCCCGGCGGTGGCTGGCAATCTGCGTCGGTGAAGAACAGGATGTCGCCCGAACTTGCGGCTATCCCCGTTGAGAGTGCGTGCTTCTTTGGAGATACGCCGTCGGGTACTTCTGCCACGCGAATCGGCACAATGACCGGGAATTGCGCCCGATATGAGGTGACGATGCTGAAGGTCTCGTCGGTGGAACGGTCATCGACGACCACGATCTCTTCCGGCAGGCGCGATTGATGAAGCAGAGCGTCAAGGAGTCCCTTGACAGATCCTGCTTCGTTCCTTGCGGCGACGATCACGGACACTTTCACAGACGGAATTTGGCCCCTCCGGCGAAGGCGGAAGAGTCCCGCAGTCAAAGTCACATGGAAAAGGGCGTACGATGTTCCCGCAGCAAGACAGACACTACCAACAACGGTCATAAGTTCGAACGACATTGATTCAGTATGCCAAGAAATGCCCTCTTTTTCAATGTAAGTTCCGGGTCGACCAACATTCATGTATATTTACAAGCACCAAAGGCTTGCGGCTTGAAGTCACTAACAATGTTCAAAGCATCAAATAGGCAATCCTCTCAGGGAACTCAATTTGAATATTGGACCCTGACTAGATACCCAATCGCAAGAATTTGAGATGTATTTGGAATTTGTCGCATTGGAATTTGAAATTTACTCTTCAATCATGACTCCTCTCGTTATCGGCGTTGCAGGCGGCAGCGGGTCCGGTAAGACGTCGGTGACAAGCAAGATCGTCGAACAGCTCGACTCCGGTCGTGTTGCCGTGCTTCAGTTTGACGCCTATTACAAGGACCTTCCTGCGTTCGGCGGATCATCTGCGGGGGAAATCAATTTTGACCATCCTGATTCTCTCGAGACATCTCTCCTGATAGAGCACATAAAGGCGTTAAAGAAACGACAGGGTGTGGATGCCCCTGTGTACAACTTTGCCACAAACCGCCGGATGACAGAAACGCGTCGAGTCGATCCGAGCGATGTGATCTTCATCGACGGGATCCTCATATTTGTCGATGCAGAATTGAGAGAGTTGATGGACATCAAGATCTACGTGGATACCGACGCTGATGAGCGTCTTGTGAGGCGGATTCGCAGGGACATTCTTGAACGAGGACGCTCTTTGGAGTCGGTCATTCAGCAGTATCTCACCACCGTCAAACCCATGCATCTGCAGTTTGTCGAACCGAGCAAACACTGGGCGGACGTCATCATTCCCCGTGGAGCAGAGAATGCCGTTGCTATCGACGTCGTGGTGGCAAAGATACGGGCGATGCAGGCGCTTTAGATCAACCTATCGAATTTGCGATATGAAAATCCGCCGCAGAATGTGAACCGCGAATGGACGATAATGAACGCGAAGACTGGATTCTAGAAAGAAATGTTTTTTGGGGGAGGGTGAACAACAATGCACGTTGATTCGCGTCTGCCCCCGCCCGACCGAAGTGACAGTAGCTTAGTATCGGTCGTTCGGTCGGGCGCCATCTTCGTGGCGGGTTCATTGGCGGTTGCTGGTTGAAGTGCTTTCAATACGCGTCTTCAGGGCAGATTCCTTGCGTCTCCGGCAAAAAACGACTATTTTTTCGCTGGTTCTTGATCCGATGTTGCCATATTGTTGAGTACATGGACGATGCACGACTGCATTTCGCTAAGGGCTTGGTGAAGCACACTCCGAGATTTTCTTCCCCCCTGAATCAAAAGAACGTCGCGACCTACTGCAAATCGGTCCTGGCCAACGGGATTCGTGTGGTTTCGGAAGAGATCCCGCATGTTCGGTCCGTCTCGATCGGCATTTGGGTGGACACCGGATCCCGCGACGAAGACCCCTCCCTCAACGGCGTTTCGCATTTCATCGAACACATGGTGTTCAAAGGGACCAAACGTCGTTCCATAAAGGATATTGCTCGAAGCCTGGAGGCTGTCGGCGGGTACCTCAACGCGTTCACGGGAAAAGAGCACACGTGCTACTATGCCCGCGTTCTTGACGAACACATGCCGCTCGCAGTGGATGTCCTTTCCGACCTTGTGTGCGGACCAACGTTTCCTGTGCCGGAGCTGGAGAAGGAAAAAGGAGTCGTCATAGAGGAATTGCGGAATGCCGAGGACGATCCGGACGACATCATTCATGATTATGTCGAACGTGAGGTCTTTGGGGAACATCCGCTCGGTCAGCCGGTGATCGGTACGGAGAAAAACCTGCGGGCATTCACGCGGGATGATCTCATGGCCTTTCGCAGAGAACACTACACGTCGGGCAAGATCGTTGTTGCTGCCGCAGGACGGATTCGCCACGAGGATGTTGTGGCATTAGCGGAAAAGCATCTTTCAAAGGTACGTGCGGAAGCGATCGTCGGCCGTCGCGAAAGACCCCGTCGTCGTGACGGGAAAGAAGTGAAACTGCGCCGTCCGATCCAGCAGGCGCACGTCTGCCTTGGCACGATGGCGTACAGCGTGCTCGACAAAGAGCGCTTTCCCATGCTTGTTTTGAACACGCTGCTGGGGGACGGAATGAGTTCCCGTCTTTTCCAGAGCGTCCGGGAACGCAAGGGGTATGCCTACTCGGTCTACAGTTTTGTGAACACGCTCAGCGACACTGGCACGTTCGGCGTGTATGCGGGTCTTGATAAGGAGAACATCGGCCGCGCAAGCGATCTCATCTGGAAAGAACTGGAGCTTCTGTGCAAACGGCCCGTTGCCGGGCCCGAATTGAGGCGGACCAAAGACCAGCTCAAGGGGAGCATGATGCTCAGCCTCGAAAGCATTCCAAACCGCATGATGCGGCTTGGAGGTTCAGAGCTCGCCCTGGGGAAACTACCCACACTCGACTCCATACTGGAATCGATCGATGCCGTCACGAATGAAGACATCCTCCGGGTCGCCGGAGACATCCTGAGGCGCGATCGGTGTGCAACGGTGATCATTGAGCCGGACGGATCGTCCGGACCCAAGGAGTGAAAATGAGAGAATCCGATGTAGCGGAACGCGTCGAAGCGTTACGGCTTTCCAGGCGCGCCGGGGAGATGCAGGCCTCGCCTCTGCGCAAACTGGCGTCGATAGCTGAAAAACGGAAGATGGAAGGGATCAAGGTCTATCATTTGAACATCGGACAGCCGGACCTGCCGACCTCGCCGGCTGTGTTCGAGGCCATTCGCTCATTCTCGCTTCCGACGATCGCATACGCTCCTTCCAACGGCATCCCGGTCGCGCTGGCGGCATGGAAGAAATACTACGCACATTATGGCATCCAGTTCGAAGAATCCGAGCTCATCGTGACCGCGGGAGGATCGGAGGCGATCATCTTCGCGATGTGCGCCATCTGTGATGCCGGCGACGAGGTCATGGTGTTTGAACCGTTCTACACGAATTACAACGGATTCGCCACGATCTCGGACGTCCGCCTTGTCCCCGTTTCATTGTCGATCAACAACGGCTTCCACCTTCCCGAGGAACAAGAGATCGAGCGTTGTATAACCTCACGGACTCGCGCGATCCTCTTCTGCAATCCTTCAAACCCAACGGGCACCATCTACGCGAAAGAGGAGATGGAGCGCCTCGTCCGGCTGGCGAGAAAACACGATCTGTTCCTGATTTCAGATGAGGTCTACCGCGAATTCGCGTACGATGCCGAAGCGCATAGCATCATGGACTTCCCCGACGCTTGGGACCGCGCCATAGTCGTCGACAGTTGCTCGAAACGGTTTAACGTCTGCGGCGCGCGCATTGGCGTGCTCGCGAGTCACCATTCGGGCGTGGTTCAGACAGCACTCAAATTCGGCATGGCGAGGCTCTCTGTGGCGACGATCGAACAGGCGGCTGTATCGCCGTTGTTAGGCGATCCCGGACCGTATACTGCTCCGCTGGTAAAGGAGTTCCGGCACAGACGTGATGTGGTCTATGACGGACTCAAGAAGATCCCGGGTGTTACATTTTACAAACCCGAGGGAGCGTTCTACATTGTCATCGGCCTTCCCCTTCGCGATGCCGACCATTTTGCACGCTGGCTGATCGAAGAGTATGAGCTGAACGGCGAGACGGTGCTCCTTGCGCCGGCGGCCGGCTTTTACGCAACTCCGAACAAGGGTGCGAACGAAGTTCGCCTTGCATTTATGTTGAACGCGAACGACCTGCAACGGTCGCTCGATATCCTGCAGGCAGCGCTGGATCGATATGGCAAAGCTCACCATTGATGAACGCGTCCTCGATGTCGACCCACAACTGACCGTCATTCAGGCGGCTGCAGCGAACGGTATCGAGATTCCGCATTTCTGCTGGCACCCGAAACTCTCCGTGGCGGGCAACTGCCGCATGTGCTTGGTCGAAGTGGAGAAGATGCCGAAGCTGGCCATCGCCTGTGCCACCCAGGTCGCCGAAGGCATGGTTGTTCGAACGAAGAGCGACCGGGTCATCAAGGCTCGGAACGCCGTGATGGAGTTCCTGTTGATCAATCATCCACTCGATTGCCCCATCTGCGACGAAGCGGGGGAGTGCAAGCTGCAGGATTACGCCTACAAGTACAGCATCGGATACAGTCGTTTTGATGAAGACAAGGTTCACAAGCCGAAGCGCGTCGAACTCGGACCACGGGTTCTCCTCGATGTTGAACGGTGCATCATGTGTTCACGATGTGTCCGGTTTGCAGATGAGGTTGCGAGGCAGCCGGTGCTGACCTTCACGCAGCGTGGTACCCATGTGGTCCTGACGACATTTCCGGAGACCCAGCTTGACAACCGTTACTCCATGAACGTCGTCGAGATATGCCCCGTGGGTGCCCTGACGAGCCGCGATTTCCGTTTCAAGTCGCGGGTGTGGGAAATGTCGTCGACGGACACGATCTGTGCAGGGTGTTCCCGCGGCTGCAACATGAATATGTGGGTCCGGAACAACGAGATCCTCCGCCTGACTCCACGTCACAACGAGGACGTCAATTCGTACTGGATGTGCGACGACGGGCGTCTGAAGACATTCCCCTGGGTGAACAGCCCGCGGAGGTTGAGCGGGCCGTTGGTGCGGAAAGACGGTCAGCTCCTGGAGACCGGTTGGGATGAAGCGATCGCAAAAGCTGCGACAGACCTGAGGCTTTTTCGGAAGGGGGAGGTCGCCGCGATCGGTTCCCCGTTCGCAACGAACGAGGATAATTATGCATTCCAAAAAGTGATGCGCGAGAATCTTGGCGTAAAATTTCTGGACTTTGTCGAGCATATCGTGGATGGCGACGAGGATGACCTGCTGATTCGCGCAGACAAAACGCCGAATGCACGAGGTGCTCGGGCCGTTGGCGTTCGACCTGCCTCGCCGTCCGAGGGACTTCCCGCGATCCTCAAGGGAATTTCCGGGGGATCGATCAAAGCCTTGTATGTCCTCGAGGACAATATCGCATCGGACCCGAAAATACGCGAAGTGCTCACGAACCTGGACCTGCTCATCGTACATGCGCACGAACGGAATGAAACGACGGAAATGGCCGACGTCGTTTTCTCCGCTTCGACGTACGCGGAGAAACACGGCACGTTCGTCAATTTCCAGGGGCGCGTGCAGCGGATTCGTGCCGCGATTGCAACTCTGGAACAGGACAGGGCGCTGGACGGATTTGCCATGAGCCGTTGGGACAAGTTTGCCTCGCAAAATGACAAATGGGGAAAGGGCCCGCGGCGCGATGCCCGTCCGTCGTGGCGTATTGTGACTGCTTTGGGCGCGGCGCTGGGGGCGAAAGCCAAGTTCCAGACGTCGGAAGACGTTTTTCGCGAGATCACGGAACGCGTACCGGAATTCAAAGGTCTGACCTTTATGTCCGTCGGAATCCGGGGCCACATGCTTGCAGCTCGGCAAGCTGCGGCGAAACCAGTCTCTGTTACCTGAACGACATCCATGGAGCTTTTCATTGTTGCGGCGAAGATCGTTGTCGTCCTCGGCGTGCTCTTGACGGGCGCTGCGTTAACGACGTGGGCGGAACGAAAGATCAGTGCCTTCATCCAGAATCGGGTCGGTCCGAACCGCATCGGTTGGGCGGGGATCTTCCAGATTGTCGCCGACATGGTGAAGCTCGTGATGAAAGAGGATATTGTCCCCAAAAGCGCCAATAGATTCGTGCATGACCTTGCGCCCATGATTTCCCTTACAGTTGCGATGAGTACGTTCGCTGTCATTCCATTCGGTAACACCATTGAGATTGCTGGGCAGAACATTAAGTTGATGGTGGCCGACGTCAACGTAGGCGTTCTATACATTCTGGCGATGACCGGCATGGGAGTGTACGGTGTGACGCTGGCAGGTTGGTCGTCGAACAACAAATATTCTCTCCTGGGTGGTCTTCGGTCGTCCGCTCAGCTCATCAGCTACGAATTGTCGATGGGAATGTCACTGATCGGCGTGATCATGATCGCGGGAAGCGTTCGGCTCGACCAGATCGTCCTGCAGCAAACGGAATACGTGGGCGGTTGGCTGCCGGCGTGGAATATCTTCCTTCAGCCGGTCGGGTTTGTCACATTCCTTGTGTCCGCGTTCGCCGAGACCAATCGGCTTCCGTTCGACCTACCAGAAGCGGAACCGGAGCTCGTCGGCGGGTATCACACGGAATATTCCGGCATGAAGTTCGGCATGTTCATGCTTTCGGAATACATCAACATGATCACGGCAAGCGCCGTCGTGACGACCTTGTTCCTGGGAGGATGGCATTTGCCGTTCGCAGAGACCTGGGGATTGTCGCCGTTCACACTCGCGCTGCTGCAGGTCGGTACGTTCGCGGCCAAGGTCATATGCATGATCTTCTTCTTCATCATGATCCGTTGGACGATTCCCCGGTTCAGATATGATCAGTTGATGAAACTTGGTTGGAAATGGATGCTCCCCCTGGCCATTGCTAACGTCCTTGTGACGGGGCTTGTGCTGTTATTGACGACGAATTGAGGAGTCGTATGGGATCGAACGGACAAATTATTCGGAAGAAGGACCTGAACTTTTGGGATCGGCTCTACATACCCGAGATCCTCAAAGGGCTGGTACTAACCTTTCGACAGATGTTCAAACCGGAAATCACCGTTCAATTTCCCGAAGAGCGATTCACTCCCCCCGCACAGTTCCGCGGACGCCCTGTTCTCGTGGAAGAGAACGGCGTGGAGCGTTGCGTTGCGTGCGGACTCTGCTCCCGTGTCTGTCCAGCCCTGGCAATTGAGGTACAGGCATCGGAAACGGAGCTTGCAAAGGAACGTTTCCCGATAAAATTCGAGATTAACATGGTGCGTTGCATCTTCTGCGGATTCTGCGAGGAAGTCTGTCCGGAAGAAGCGATCATCATGAGCAACGAGTACCTGCTCGTGTTCAATAATCAGCAAGAAGCGGTTTTCGGGAAAGACAAACTCCTGAAGTCCGCCGCAGAAATGCACGACCGGCTGGAATTCTTGAGGCAACACCGGTAAGAGTTAGAAGGGTAGGTCTGAGGGGTAAAAAAATATCCCACGAAGAACACGAAGTAAGATTCGAAAGTTTCGCTTCGTGGTCCTTCGTGTGAACTTCGTGTACCTTCTTTTCATCAGCTATTTAAAGAACCATGACCGATCCTCGCAGAACTCTCTCCATAATCTCCTCCGTCCTCTTGACCGGCCAGTTCGTGTTTGCCGCAGTGGCGGCGTTGGTCCAACGATCAGTCGTGCCGATCGAGGGGATGGAAGGGAACACGCTCTTGATGATAGGAATCATCGGAGTATTGACGGGTGTCGGTTCCAGTTTTGCCGTTGGACGATTTCTTGTCGAAGGTTCAATGAAGTTCGAACAACCTGAAGCTCGCGTTGCAGCTTTTGTCCGTGCAGTAATTGTCCGACTCGCCATGCTTGAAGCTGCTACGATCGCGGCGCTCCTGTGCTATCTGTTTTCCGGCGAGCCGATATTTTTGGCGCTGGCAGTAATTCCTGTTGGTTCGTTCATGGTGCAGAGACCGAAGGAAGAGGAGTGGGATGGATTAAAGTGAGAGAAACACCTTAGCAAAAGATATTGCCGCAAAAAGTCGCAAAAATCGCAAAAGGTTGACTAGAAGCCATCTCAAGAACAGAATCTCGCAACGTCGCAGCGCTCGCAACGAAAGAGTGTTTTGGTTTTTGTTCTAACAACACAACAATTCAAAACGTTGCGACCGTTGCGGTCGCCGCGAGAGTATTTGTGAGATAGGTTCTAAGGACTTAGAGGGGTCTCAAGTTGTAGTCTTCTCGTTTCGCATTTCACGTTTCACATTTCACCAACCAAGGCTTCTTCAACTGAGGGGGAAAAGCCATGTTTGCCCATGTCATCAGCGGTGCCACGCTCGGCATCGACGCTTACTTGGTGCGTGTCGAATGCACAACCACCAATGGATTGCTCAAGTTCTCCGTCGTCGGACTGCCCGACAATGCCGTCCGGGAAAGCGTCCACAGGGTTTCCGGAGCGATCCGGAATTCCGACATGGAACTTCCAGGACATCATTACACCATCAATCTCGCTCCCGCCGACGTTCGCAAAGAAGGCTCGGCCTACGACCTTCCGATTGCCCTGGCGATCCTTGCCGCGACGAGCCGTGCCGAACTCCGTAATCCCGAACGATTCATGACAATGGGGGAGCTTGCCCTGGATGGAGATCTGCGTCCCGTCCATGGAGCGCTCGTCATGGCGCTTGAGGCGCGGCGGAAGGGACTTGACGGTATCGTACTTCCGCGCGCAAATGCCCGCGAAGCCGCAATGGTTGAAGGAATTCGCGTTCTTCCCGTGGAAAGCCTGAATGAAGCTGTGGAGCTCTTTGAGTCCGGTCCGGAGAAGAAGCAGCCGTTCGTCGTCGACCGGAAAACCATCTTTTCTGAGGATCCGGTTTATCCGTGGGATTTCGCGGACGTGAAAGGACAAGAGAGCGTAAAACGTGCGATCGAGGTAGCTGCGGCAGGAGGGCACAATGTCTTGCTAATCGGTCCCCCCGGTTCCGGCAAAACAATGTTGGCGAAACGTCTTCCCACCATACTGCCGCCGATGACATTCGAAGAGGCGATCGAAACGACAAAGATCCACTCGGTTGCCGGATTACTTCCCCCCGATTCTGCGCTCGTCGTTCATCGTCCATTCCGCTCACCGCATCACACGATCTCAGATGCTGCGTTGGTAGGCGGAGGAACGGTGCCCCGTCCGGGTGAGATCTCGCTGGCGCACCACGGAGTACTTTTCCTCGATGAATTGCCGGAATTCGCGCGGAATGTACTTGAAGTATTGCGGCAGCCGTTGGAGGAAGGATGCGTGACGATCAGCAGATCCAGAATGTCTGTCGAGTATCCTTCTTCGTTCATGCTCGTCTGCGCCATGAATCCTTGTCCCTGCGGCAATCACGGAAATCCGCGGCAAGAATGCACCTGTACGCTGCAACAGATCCAGAAATACATAGGAAAGGTGTCCGGACCCCTGCTTGACCGTATTGACATCCACGTCGACGTACCAGCGGTGAAATATGACGAGCTTTCATCGAAAAGTGCTGGAGAAACCTCACGATCCATTCGTGCCCGCCTGATTGGAGCGCGAGAAATCCAGTCGCGACGATTCAAAGGAAGGAAAGGATTCTTCTGCAATGCCGAAATGGGAACTCATGAGATAAAGGAGTTTTGCAGAATAGGGGAGGAAGGGGCGGAACTGTTGAAGTTGGCGATGAGCAAACTCG
>Ga0156245_1080_pt1 | contig 65912 bp, 59 predicted proteins | sample RifCSPlowO2_12_FD_107892 | JGI IMG/M metagenome (GOLD analysis project Ga0156245, IMG submission 107892) | Ignavibacteria bacterium RIFCSPLOWO2_12_FULL_56_21
TCTCAGTCGCAGTGCTGCTTGCCCTCGTCGTCCTCACGGACAACGGGTTTGGGCAGTCTAAAAGGGTTGGAACAGCCGCAGCAAGCGAGCTGCTCATCCCGATCGGGGCCAGAGATATGGCCTTGGGGGGGTCCAGTATTGCCAATTCGAAAGGCCTCGAGGCAATGTACTGGAACCCTGCAGGACTCGGCCGTATGCACAGTTCTGCCGAGGGTATGTTCTCCTCGATGTCCTACATTGCAGATATTGGGGTAGACTACGGGGCAGTTGCCGGATCGTTTGAATCATTCGGTGTGGTGGGTCTTTCCATCACCTCAATGGATTTCGGCGACATCCCGTTGACAACCGAAGCTGATCCGGAGAATGAAAGCGGACGTTTCTTTTCTCCTGCGTTCGTCACGGTCAACTTTGGCTATGCGCGTGGCCTGACGGATGCAATCGCCGCAGGTTTCAACCTCAAGCTCATTAGTGAACAGATCGAGCGCGTGAGCGCCATGGGCTTCGCCGTCGATATCGGGATTCAATACTCGGGCCTCGTTGGAGTCAAAGGGCTTGAACTGGGCGTCGTTGTGAAGAACATCGGTCCTCAGATGCAATATCAAGGATCGGGCCTCTATCACACTTCCCTTCCCACGGAAGGTCTTCGGCCGTCTCAGCGGTTCTTGAGCGAGGCCGGAAGTTTCGAACTTCCGTCGGTCATCGAGATCGGACTCTCGTATGAAGGCACCGTCGAGAACAACCTGCACTATGGAGTGAACAGCGTGTTCTCGAACAACAGCCTATATTACGATGAGTACAAGCTCGGTGCAGAGATCGGCTATATAATGGAAGAGATCGAACTCTTTGGCCGCTTTGGGATGGGCTTGGTGCCGGAAATCGAAGATGGCAATTCGCATATTTTTGGCGAGAGCTTCGGCGCCGGCATCCACTGGAACGCTCCCGGCATGGATATCACGGTCGACTATGCATTCCGATCGGCTGAATTCTTCGACGGGAACAACGTTTTCAGCGTGAAGTTCGGATTCTGATCCGTTTTCCCCACCTTATGCGCAAAGGGCTGCCCGGACCCGGGCAGCCCTTTGTGTTCTATGAACGTAACCTCATGAATGCCCCTTGAATATATGTATCGTTGCGCCATCTCTTCATTCTTGACAGTCATTGCTGTGACATTGGGCATTGCCCAGGCTCCACGGTCGGGGTTCGAAACCCAATCAGCAGAACTTCGTCAGGGGGGTCGTGTGACGATCCTGGCGATCGCCCCGCTCTACGAGGACCTGTGGTCGGCTGTCTACTTACGACAGGTTTTCGGGGTAAAGGTGCAGCTTGTATACGTGACGAACGGAGAAGCGATGACCGGTGCTTCGGTGAAGCTCTATCCGAACCAGATGGCAGCGGACCTTCGGGGCCGCGCATATGCGATTTCAAGGACGCTTGATGCCGAACATGGCTTTCTCAATCTGTCGCACGTGGATGCCGCAGCGAACCAGGAGTACGTTAGGTCCGCGTGGGACGATGACACGGTCCGGTCAAGACTTTACGCTGTTTTTGCGGACTTCAAGCCGGACCTTGTGCTCGTGAACGGGCTCGAACGGCCGGAAACGTCGCCGCATGTGGGAGAAGTCCTTCTCGAGAATCTCAAGGTTGTCTTGGAAAGACTTCGTTCGGAAAAGCGAAATATCCCTTCGGTGGTTGCCATTGCAGGACCGCCTTTGTCAGGAAGTTCGAAGAACGTCAAAACCGCAAAATTGACTCGTGGAAGATCATCTGCCCTTCACGTCGCGACATCTGTACGTGCGAAGTACGGTGACCTGGCTGGCTTCATCTCGCCGATCGAAGCGTTCTACACAACTCTTCCAGGATACCCGAAGGATCGACTGAGAAACGTCATGGACAATGGGCGGCTTCTGCGTGTCCCGAGGCCAAGTACGATCTCAGCGATCGATAGCATCGTTCGCAAGGTTGCCTTGCTGCTGGATTCGTGGCGTTCAGTGCCGCGTGGAAGAGCAGGCGACCGGGCGCTCAAGGTATTGGTGGCAGCTCTCGGAGAGATCGATGCATGGACGGACGGACACCCTCGTGCCACAGAACTCGAACGCCGCATCCTTCTCGACTGGCGCTGGTCGCTCGAGTCGGTCCGTCTGAAGATCATCGGTGCAGTCCCATACGTGCGGGTCAGCGATTCGGTATTGACAGCTGTACAATTGGTCTATCTGACGATTGATTCAGTTAGGGGACTGGACCCTCGCGGGCAGACGCAGGTAATCTTCCCAAAGGCCAAGGAGGGCTGGATCCTGAATGAGCGCCCCGGAGACAGGGCTGCATTCGTCACCGGGGAGCCGTACCGTCTGATATCGCCTCGGTCTCTTGCGCTCGATCTACCAAGAGATATCGAGGGTTTGGAAAGACCGGTCTATGCCTCGCCATGGCATTTTTTCATCGTGCACTGGGCAACAATAAAGGAGCGGAGCTTCTCATTACGGGTGGACGCAGGTTTCCTAGGCGCTCCGCGGTTTTCCGTCGAGGTCATGACTCCTATCGCCATGGCAGTCAATGGAGAACGGATCGCCGTTCGGATCACGAACCAGTCGCGCGACGGTGTTCGAGACTCCGTGGCGGTGCGGTTGAACGAAGTATGGTCGGACGCAGCGCCTTTCAGGCTGAATACTAAAGGATCGCAGCAGGTCGATACGCTGACCCTCAAGGTTTCGCCCGAAATCCCCGACGGAACACATTTCGTCAATGTTACCATCGGTTCCGACCCGGTGGCGGGGTTTCTCTTGAGGAAGTTCCCTCTTCTCACAGACACCTCGCACAGCGTCGTCGTTGTGGCTGCAGACTCATTTGACGCCGCGTCCATGGCGATCCGCAGGACGGCAATGTCGGCAACGTGGGTGATTCCTTCAGAACTTGAGCGTTCTTCACTCCCCGTTGCTGACGTCGTGCTGATCTCAGAATTCGCCTCCGAAGGAATCTCTCGTGGAGGTTGGAGCAACGTTCGCTCGTATGTGGAGCAAGGAGGTCGGCTCGTTGTTCTCGCGCAACGCCCCGGTCCTCTTCAGAAACTCCCCGGTGAACCGCAGCTATCGATTGCCCCGAGCGCGAAGTATGATACATCGGCAAAGCTGTCGATCGACTCATTGGATCTCCTGAGTGCCTCTCCGAACGACCTGAAGGAGGAATCTTGGATGGGATGGTTGTATCGAAGAACTATGTGGCAAGTGCAAACCTCGTCGCGCACCGTCGTGGTGCAGGCGTGGTTCGGCGAGCGCGAAAATCCCGCGATTCTCCGTTGGCATGTCGGCCATGGAACCGTCACATACGTGAACATGAATCTTGGGCATCAATTCTTGAACGTACTTCCGGCGGCTCATCAGTTGCTTGCGAACCTGCTGGCGAATTGATACATTGCGAACATCGTCGGCTATTGATATATTGAACCCATGACGTCCTCGAAAAAGTATTTCGTCACAGCGTTACTTGTGCTTTCGGCGGCCGCGCCTTTGCCGGCCCAGCGATTCGACCCTTCGGCGGGGTTTATCCTCAACCTTGATTTCAGCCGCTTCCGGTATGATGATTCGACCGGATATGTAGAGTTGTATCATGCGTTCTATCCGACCTTGGTCACGCTCGACGGGACTCCAGAAGGCTCCTACAAAGGATGGATCCGCATGACCGTCCGCATCAGAACGAAGGCTGAGGGCGTGCCCGTTGTTCACGAAGTAAACATCCTGCCCGTCGTTGTCCGCGATTCTGCATCTCTGCGCAGTTCCATGACAATGGTCAGCGCGTCGGCATATCGGATACCCGCCGGAGAGTACTTTCTCGATGTGCTCGCGGTGGACTCGCTGTCTCCCAACAGGAGGGACAGTCTGCTGCTCCCCCTGTCCGTTCCGGCTATGGGGAGTCGAACGATGGTAAGCGACCTTGAGCTGTGCTCACGGATTACGGAAGGAGCCTCCGAGGGCATGTTTGTGAAGAATACGCTCGAAGTTGTCCCAAACCCGAGTCTGGCTTTCGGGTCTGCGGGCGCACCGATCGTGTTTCATTATGCCGAATTGTATGACCTGAAGGCGGGAGTCCGATATTTTGTTGAGACATCTATCATCGACAACCGGAACACGGTCGTACGCCGCACTGGCCGGTGGCGCACGTACAGCGTTCCTCATGCGGTAGACATTGGGACGACAAACGTGGCCGCGGTACCTTCAGGTCGTTATGTGTTCAGTCTACGGCTCTTGAAGGACAGTACGGAGGAGGTCGCGCGCTCGACGAAGATCTTCTTCGTTTCGAATCCTCACCTGCAGGCAGTGAGTGCCACCGAAACATCGTCGGCTGCGACGGAATTGGCGGGGCTGACATTTGAGGAACTGGGGACCGAATTCGCGACGGCCCGATATCTTGCGTCATCAAAGGAAGTGGAGATGTTTTCGAAGTTGACGACGGCCGATGCTCGTCGGGAATTTCTCGGCACATTCTGGACGGAGGTGGGAAAGGGGCACGAGGGCCATGAACCGACGACGCGGGTCGAATATCAAATGAGGGTGACCTCCGCAAATCAGAAATTCCGAGTTCACAATCGTGAGGGCTGGAGGTCTGATCGCGGCCGCGTCTACATTCTCTACGGGGATCCCGACGAAATTGAACGTGTGCCGAGCGAGGGCGACTCAAAGCCGAGTGAAGTGTGGCACTATTACCAGATAGAAAACGGCGTTCTGTTCATCTTTGCCGATCGGTCTGGTTTCGGCGAATATGTACTTGTGCATTCAACAAAGAGGGGCGAACTCCAGGACGAATCATGGCAGCGCATGTTGCGCTGATCCTGACCGTTCTCTCGCTGATACAGGCATCGGGACAACCCCTGCTCATTGAGCGGGAACGCATTCCTGTGCACCGCAATGCGTCCCGGCTGGAACGGGACGGCTCCGGGCGCTGGTATGTTTGCGTTCCAAGTGTGCACATCGTGGTCATGTATCCGCCGTCCAAAAAAGGACCCGTGACGGCCGGCGGGTATGGATGGACGTTGAGCGCTTTCGACCGGCCGTCGAGCATTGCGACCGATGGGTTGAATGTCTTTGTTGCCGACGAAGGAAATCATAGAGTTGTACGTCTTGACAAAGACCTGAGACCGATCTCGGCCCTCTCGACCCGCGATACATCGTACGCGCCCGCGCGGTTCGGTTTTCCGAAAGGCGTAGCGGTCAACAGCCGCGGCCAACTTGCCATCCTTGACGCCGAAGGGCGGCAGGTGATCGTCTTCAACACCGACGGACGCTACATCACCCGTCTCGGCCAGGACCTTCCCGATCGGAAACAATTCGCGGATCCAAGAGATCTTGCGATCGACGAGCAGGATAAGTTCTACGTGCTTGACGGCTGGGACGTGAGGAGGTTCGATGAGTTCGGCAATGCCATCGGTTCTCTGGAAGCGATTGGACCAACCGAATCGCTCGGTCTTTCCGTATTCGCCGGCTGGCTTGCCATCGTTTCTGCAGATACGCTTGTCGTTTCAGACACTGAGGGGCGGCTGCGACACGCCATCCCACGCGGAGTGCTTTCACCCGGGAGTCCGCTGTCACCCCTGGCGGATGTTGGCTGGTACGACGGTTCGCTTGCACTCCTGGCGGACGGAATGATCGTGCTCTATGAATTCGATGAACAATGATATTTGAGAATACCTTATTCGCGCTGATCCGCGCGAGTGGGGCGAAACAGTCCAGTTCACTTTAGCGGGAGGGATGGTATGGCATCGAGAAGCGTCAACAAGGTGATTTTGATCGGCAATCTCGGAAAGGACCCCGAGGTACGCTACACCGGTAGCGGAGTTGCGGTGGCTACCTTCAGCGTGGCGACGAACGAGTCATGGAAGGACCCCGAAGGGAATACTCAAGAGCGCACGGAGTGGCACAATATTGTCGCCTGGCGCAAACTTGCAGAGATCTGCGGTGAGTATTTGAAGAAGGGCGGGAAGATCTATCTTGAAGGCCGGATTCAGTATCGCACATACGATGATAAGAACGGCGTCAAGCGGTATGTGACAGAGATCGTGATGGACGAAATGGTTATGCTTGATTCGCGAGGGGCGGCCGGGGCTGTCGCCGGTGCGCCGCCGGATTCATCAAAGAGCGGCTCTGCACCAGGACTTCCGCCGGCCGCAGGGAAAGATGAGGATCTTCCTTTCTAAATGGTGACGGAGTGAAACCCGTTCCGCAACGATACGCGATCGTTTGTGTATCGACACTGCTATCGGCTGTTCTTTCAGCTCAATCTGCTCAGCCGACAGCAACAGCATATGTCCCGTTCCCCGGACGTACGGGAATGGTCGTAACTTCGCACTATCTCGCCTCCCAGGTGGGAGTGGATGTGCTGAAAGCCGGAGGGAATGCCGTTGATGCGGCAGTTGCGACCGGATTAGCCCTCGCCGTGGTCCATCCTGGGGCCGGGAATATTGGCGGGGGAGGATTTATGGTGGTGCACTTGAAGGACGGGACCGTCACCGCTTTCGATTTTCGGGAACGAGCTCCGCTCCGGTCGCACGAAACGATGTTCCTTGATTCTCTCGGACAGTATGTTGAGGATCTGAATCACGAAGGTTACCTCTCCGTCGGCGTACCTGGAACAGTCGCGGGATTCGACATGGCCCTGAAGAAATTCGGGAGCCGTTCATGGAAAACCCTTGCAGAGCCGGCGGTTCGGTTGGCCGACAAAGGATTTCCCCTTTCGTGGTCAATGGCGGAGAGTTTTAAGGGGTACGCCAGCGATTGGCGCAAATTTCCGGCATCGGCGAAAAGTTTTCTTCGGTCCGATACGGTGTACTATCAGCCTGGTGACATCTGGAAGCAACCGGATCTGGCGAAGACGTTGCGCCGGGTTCAGAGGTCTGGTCGTGACGGATTCTATAAGGGCGAGACTGCACGGCTTCTTGCAGCCGATATGAAGGCGCATGGCGGACTTATCACTGAAGAGGACCTGGCTGCCTATGAGGCCAAAGAGAGATCGCCGATTAGGGGCACATACAGAGGGTATGAGGTCATTTCCATGTGTCCGCCGAGCTCAGGCGGGACCGTGCTCGTGGAAATGCTCAACATTCTTGAAGGATTTGAACTGGGCGCCTACGGTCACAACTCAGCCGCATATCTCCACGCGCTTGCGGAAGCGATGCGACGTGCTTTCGCCGACCGTGCCCGGTACTTGGGTGATCCGGACTTCAATGCCGACATGCCGGTGGCGCGATTGACGTCAAAAGAATATGCCGCCGACCTTCGCCGCACCATCAGCCTGAATACAGTATCGAAGTCCCCTCCTTCAACTCTGCAATTTCCGGAAGAAGACGACCACACAACGCACTACTCAATTGTCGATGGAGAGGGGAATGCAGTCGTTGTCACGTATACACTTGAGTACTGGTACGGGTCGAGGATCGTTGCTGATGGACTTGGGTTTCTGCTGAACAACGAAATGGGAGACTTCAATCACATTCCCGGCCGAACTGATAGCACAGGTGACATCGGAACGCGTCCAAATCTCATTCAGCCCGGAAAACGTATGCTTTCGAGCATGACGCCGACGATCATTGCGAAGAATGGAAAACCGTGGGCGTTGATCGGGTCTCCTGGCGGCCGAACGATCATCAACACTGTTGCTCAGGTTGTGCTGAATCTGATCGATTTCCGAATGAATGTCGCGGAAGCCGTTTCAGCAAAGCGCATCCACCATCAGTGGCAGCCGGATGTGATGAGGCTGGAGGTGAATACCACGTCACGGGATTCCGAACGTTTGCTGGAAATGATGGGTCACCGGCTGCGCAGAAACGGCTACCAAGGCCGAGTGATGGCAATCGTTATTGAAGACTCGACCGGCGTCCGGTGGGGCGCGTCCGACCCACGGGATGTTGACGCGGCCGCTGTCGGGTATTGACCCGAACAGCATCCGGCGATCTCATGCAGGGTCCTTCGTTTGCGGCGTGATGAAATTGTGAGTGCGCTTGCTTCTTGAAGGCTTACTAGTTATCATAAAAGAGCGCCTGTTCTTTCAATTCTGTAGTTCTGGTGTCCCGCACGTGCGACAAAAGACGTTCGTACCAGCGGGATGAAAAGGGAATTCCGTACGTCCAATCGCTGTAAGGACCAATCGGAAGCTGCCCCGCAACTGTAGTCCCGATCCTCCAGAGGATCTGTGACACATCAAAACGCCACTGTTTCACTTGCGTGGAATGGGAAGGCTGGATGTGCCCGGGAGAGCCAGGAGACCTGCCAGAACTTTGTTCCACGAGACCTTCGAGGGAAGGATTTCGCCGTGATGCATGTCTGCAACATGTATTCTGGCCCCGCCTCCCTGAAGAGGTCGGGGCTTTTTCGTTTTTGTGCGCATACTTCACTTTTCCATATTGCTTATGAGCGTTCCTGTCGTTCGTGGACAGGAGCAGGCTCCCGCGGATTCCAGCCTGCGTCGAACGCTACCGGAAGTTGTCGTTACCGGGTCGCGGACGCTGGGATTGATCGACAGGACAGCAGCAAGTGCAATTGTACTTGAGCAGAAGACGCTGGAAGGGCTCAGAGGATTGACGGTCGACGCGGCCCTGACTCGCGAGACGGCAGCCTACATACGGGACATCGGCAGCGGCGCGGGGATCAAGACAGTGGGATTGCGCGGATCGTCTGCGAGTGAAACACTGATCCTTCTGAACGGGGTCCGATTGAACAGTGCACAAAACGGATTGGTGGACCTTGGGCTTTATCCGTTGGAACTCTTCCAGCGCATTGAAATCGTTCGCGGCGGACAATCCGCAGCATTCGGGTCGGACGCCATTGGCGGTTCAATCAATCTTGTGACGCGGGAAACCGGGGCTGAAGACCGCCTGGGCCTAAACGTCACGGGCGGGTCGTTTGGCCAACTGGGAGGCGCCGTGGATGCCGGACATGCATGGAAAGAAGGATCTGTCGCCATCCGCGGGGGATATGACCGGTCCGACGGTCGGTTTCCGTATGAGGTGAAGGACGGGTCCAGCACGATCACGGGGGTGCGGGAAGGGTCATCTTCGCGGAGAAGATACGGGCTTTTCGACCTCTCCGTCAGGCCAGCCCAGAGCTCAGAAGTGACGGCCACGTTTCTAGGGGTATCTGCAGACCGAGGATCGCCAGGTCCTGTGACTGCCTCGGGTTCAGCGCAGGCACGATTGGCCGATGATGCCGGGAATGCGATCGTCCGTGCCACTTATGCGCTCTCCAACGGCATTGTGGAAGGTGGAGTGTTCGGAGGACTTCAAATCGAAAGGTTCCGGGATCCTTCAGCCGAAGGGGGGATCGACGAGACCTATCGAAACCGTAACGTCGGAATCTGGCTGCAGTGGTCGGGCGAGGTCAATGATCAGCTCAGCGTGATCACGGCGTTGGAAGGCAATCGGGCGAGCGTTGAATCAAAAGTATTCGTCAACGGCACAGGGCGGTCGTTCGGCGGAGTATTGCTGGGTGCCCGGTGGACGCCTTTGCACGCTGGTGTATCGATCATACCTACGATCCGCTGCGACAGCTACTCGATTGTTCAACCTCGGTGGATTTGGAAGTTGGCGGTGCTTATGCAGCTCGATGATGCCGGCCATGTGACACTGCGGGGAACCGCTGGGACGAATTATCGTGTCCCAAGCTTCAACGAATTGTATTGGATACCCGGCGGCAATCCGTATTTGCGGAGTGAAGCCGGTTATTCCATGGATGCTGGCATCGATGCGCTGTTTACCGGCCTTGGTGAACATCGATTATCCATTACGGCATTCTCCAACAAGATCCGTGACCGCATCGTAGGATTTCCTCCCTTAAACGTTACGGATTCACGGGCAATGGGAATCGAAGCGGGGTGGAGGTGGCAACCCATGCCGGATGTTCGCATCCACGGAGAAATGACGGGAATAAGGGCGGAGAGTCTGGAACCGTCGTTCAAGGGGAGGCAGCTGCCATTTCAGCCTCGCCTTTCGGCCGGCGGCGGAGTGATCCTGGATGTTCTGGGCATGTCCGTGAATTCTGGAGTGAATTATGTTTCGCGAAGATACACGACCCTGGACAACCTCGAAGCGCACAGTGTTGACCCTTTTGCCGTTGTCCATTGCTCCATTTCCCGGTCCGGCATTTTCCAGGGACACAGCGTACAGGTCCTTCTTGCCGTGGAAAATATTTTCGACAAACAGTATCAAATAGTCACTGGGTATCCCATGCCTGGACGTGCAATTCGAAGTTCGGTTGCGTTCCGGCTTTTTGAGGCTCACCATTCCGAGGACTGAAAATGATCCGCACGTTGATACTTTGTTCGGCCGCTGTCTTCATATTCATGAACGGATGCGACACCCGCTCGTCGGTCGCATCAATGCCGTTGCCCTCCCACGGCGTCTATATACTTAACGAAGGAACGTACCAATCTCGTAATGCCGAGATCTCATTCTATGACCCGACGTCGGGAACAGTCTATGGGAATTTGTATGCAGCGGCAAATGCGGACCAGGCGCTGGGCGACATCGCAAACGATATCCAGGTTGCCGATGGGAAGCTGTTCATCGTCGTAAACTATTCGCGAAAGGTCGAAGTCATCGCCGTCGGTACGAACCGGAAGATCGCCTCAATCCCCATGATTGGCGAGCCACGATACATACGTATCGTGTCTCCGACAAAGGCCTATGTTACCAATATGGATTCGACGGTCTCGGTACTTGACCTCGGCACCTGGACCGAGGTGCGAAGGATTCGAGTTGGAGATTATCCCGAAGGAATTCTCATGGCCGGCAATAAACTCTTTGTACTGAACGGAGGCTTTGGATCAGGCGGCACCATTTCCGTGATTTCCGTGGACGCGGACAGCGTTATCGCCACCGTAGCGACGCCCGACGGTCCATCATATGGCGTAGCGGGTAATGATGGCAGGCTGTATATCTCGTGCACAGGATATTCGGAATATGGTCATCCCGAGAATGACACGCCAGGTGGTGTTATCGTCATCGATCCTGTTTCCCTGACGGTCGTGGATTCGTTGGCGATCCAGGGTCATCCTGGAAAACTTGCCATCGACAGCTTGAATACGTTGTATGTGCTCGCTTTGTCGTCAACGGGTTCCTCGTCAGTTTGGAAGATCGTCACGGGTCCGCACGTATCTGTCCTCAACCATGCTCTTGTTTCCGGTTCATTCTATGGCATCGGGATCCATGCTACCCGGGGAGAACTGTATCTGGCCGATGCGGGTGATTATGTCACACCCGGGCGCGTGGCGATACATACACTCAACGGGACTTTTGTACGGGGTCTGAGGTCGGGGATAGGTGTTGCCCCGAACGGATTTGCCTTTGTCCCCTGAAGTTCTGGCGTTCGTCAACCTTTTTCTCTATACTTCAATCACAAGAACGGAGAGATCACCATGAAGCACCTGTCATTCATGATCGTTGTTGTCGTCGCGGCAGCGCTGTCGCGGTTGCTGCCGCATCCACCGAACTTCACCCCGATTGCCGCTATTGCACTGGCCGGAGGCGTCTATTTCGATCGGAGATGGGCGCTGGTCATTCCGACGGCCGCGTTGTTCCTGAGTGACGCCCTGATCGGATTTCACGGCCTAATGCCCTTTGTCTACGGAAGTTTCGCGGCGATCGCGGCGATCGGGATCTGGCTTCGATCACGAAAATCAGTGGCCATGGTCGCAGGTGCAACGCTGTCGGGATCGATCCTCTTCTTTGTCATTACCAACTTCGGCGTGTGGTTCTTGGCCGACGGAACGATCTATCCGAAATCTTTGGCAGGGCTTGGAGCGTGCTATGTTGCAGCCCTCCCATTCTTTCGCACTTCGTTGCTCGGAGACGCGGTCTACACTGCAATCCTTTTCGGCATACTTGAAGTTGCCTTGAGAATGTCACAGCGGACAGAGCGCGCTGCGGAACATCAACCCTCGTAAGCACTGTCACAGGCATATATCGCGTTGCGGATCGTCACAAAGTCTCCTGTATTCGGGAGACTTTGTCTTTCTAGTGCCGTTTCCAATAATTAACCTTGCATTCCACTTGATTTAAAACATTGGAAACGTGCACTAGTGCTCGCTCCCACACAAACTTTAATAGTGGGAGCGGCACTAGGAGTGGACAGGAACTGGAGGGCTTTCTTTTTCACTGAAAGATTCTCTATCATTGTCACCGACGCGTACCCACCACCCCCTCACTCAGGAGACGGCCCATGCCTGGAGAGAAGAAGGAACTGAGCTTTTACGAGAATGTTCTCGCAATGTACGACAAGGCTGCCGCGCTGAGCACATATCCGCATAATTTGTTGGAGACGATAAAATCCACGAATAGCGTCTATTCGTTTATTTTCCCGGTCCGGACACCTAACGGGATCGTGGAATTCGAAGGGTGGCGGGTGGAGCACAGCCATCACAGGTTGCCTACGAAAGGCGGAATCCGATTTGCGCCGCATGTCAATGAGGACGAAGTGAAGGCACTTGCGGCGCTGATGACGTACAAATGCGCCCTCGTCGACGTTCCGTTCGGCGGAGCGAAAGGGGCGGTGAAGATCGATACGCGCAAGTACGACACGCCCACGCTCGAAGCCGTCACCCGCAGGTATACGGTAGAATTGATCAAGAAGAATTTCATCGGTCCGGGAACTGACGTACCTGCTCCGGATTACGGGACGGGTCCTCGCGAGATGGCGTGGATCGTGGACACCTACATGACATTCCACCAAGGCGAAGTCGACGGAATGGCGTGCGTTACCGGAAAACCGGTCACGCAAGGAGGGATACGAGGAAGGACAGAAGCGACCGGAAGGGGAGTGTTCTTTGGGATCCGGGAAGCATGCCTGCAAGCGGACGACATGAAGAGGATTGGCCTTACTCCCGGGATCGAAGGTAAGCGCGTGATCGTTCAAGGAATGGGAAACGTCGGCTACTATGCGGCAAAGTTTTGTCAGGAAGGCGGAGCCCGCATTGTCGGGATCGCCGAATATGAAGGGGGGATTTACGATCCGAAAGGACTCGATGTGGACTCCGTAGCGCGTCACAGGCGGGAAACCGGATCGATCCTAAAATTCCCCGGCGCTCTGGATTTCAACCCGAGCGGACCTGTGCTTGAGCAGGATTGCGATATTCTTGTTCCGGCGGCGCTCGAGAACCAGATCACCAGTGACAACGCACCCCGCATCAAAGCTCGCATCATCGCGGAAGGCGCAAACGGGCCGACAACTGCCGCCGGCGAAGAGGTCCTGTTGAGGAAAGGCTGTCTTCTTCTTGCAGATATGTATCTGAACGCAGGCGGTGTTACGGTTTCGTATTTTGAATGGTTGAAGAATCTGTCCCATGTCCGATTCGGTCGAATGGCAAAACGCTTCGACGAACGGACGAACACGCAACTCATTCACATGATAGAATCCGCCTCGGGAAAGAAATTCACGCAGGAAGAGCGCACTGCGGTTTCACACGGGGCGGATGAGGTCGACCTTGTGAACTCCGGTCTGGAAGAAACCATGATCACAGCGTTTCATCAGGTCCGGGAGACCTGGAAGCAAAATCCAAAAGTAGATAGTTTCCGGACCGCTGCGTTCATTAACGCAATTCACAAGATTGCAACGACGTATCTTGAACTTGGTATCTTTCCATGAGTAACGTCCATTCTCAATTATGATTCCTGCTCTTGGGGTCGGGACTGAATTCGTTTTCGCGAACTTGAATCTGTTCATGTCGACAGGGGCATTCCCACGATTCTCCGCAGCGGTTTGATGGCACAAGAGTTGTATCTCTGAGTCGCGCGCCCGACTTGCGACCTTAAGTTCCATCTGCTCTGTCGCTTGCCGCCAGCGTACACTATCCCCCCCAACAAGGAGTTCCGTCCATGTCCGAATATGTGAAGAGCTTCCTCGCAGGTGTAAAGTCGAAAAACCCGAATGAACCTGAGTTCCACCAGGCCGTCGAAGAAGTCGTGGATTCACTCAGCCTTGTGCTGGATCGGCATTCGGAATACCGGTCCCACAAGATCCTCGAGCGGATCGTTGAACCCGAGCGCACAATTACGTTTCGAGTGCCGTGGATGGACGATCAGGGCGAGATCCATGTCAACCGCGGATTCCGCATTGAAATGAACAGCGCAATCGGTCCATACAAGGGTGGTCTTCGATTCCATCCATCCGTGAACATCGGCATTTTAAAGTTCCTGGCTTTCGAACAGGTTTTCAAAAACAGTCTGACGACGCTCCCGATGGGCGGCGGGAAAGGCGGATCGGACTTCGACCCGAAGGGAAAGAGTGACAATGAGGTCATGCGTTTTTGCCAGAGTTTCATGAACGAACTGTACCGACACATCGGCCCGAATACCGATGTTCCAGCAGGAGATATTGGAGTAGGGGGCAGAGAGATAGGTTTCTTGTTCGGACATTACAAGAAGCTCCGGAATGAGTTTACAGGCGTGCTGACTGGGAAAGGATTGCATTGGGGAGGGTCGTTGATTCGGCCCGAAGCGACGGGATATGGTTCGGTATATTTTGCCGCGGAGATGCTATCGACGCGCCGGGAGACGCTGGAAGGCAAAATGTGCCTAGTATCGGGCAGCGGGAACGTCGCCCAGTATACTGTTCAGAAGATCAATGAGCTCGGCGGGAAAGCGGTTACAATGTCCGATTCCAATGGATTTATTTACGATCCGGCAGGAATCTCCGCGGAAAAGCTGAACTTCGTCATGGAGCTGAAGAATTTGCGTCGCGGCAGGATCAAGGAATACACCGACCATTTTCCAGCGGCAACGTACACGGCAGTCGACCCGAAAATGGATCACAATCCGTTGTGGGATCGAAAAGCTTCGTGCGCATTCCCGAGCGCCACGCAGAACGAGATTAACGGAAAAGATGCCGCCAACCTTATCAGGAACGGCGTATATTGTGTTGCCGAGGGAGCCAACATGCCGACCACGCTCGACGGCGTCAAGGTGTTTCTTGATGCCAAGATATTGTATGGTCCCGGCAAAGCTGCGAATGCGGGAGGTGTTGCAACCTCCGGATTGGAGATGTCGCAGAACAGCATGCGTCTTCCGTGGCCCCGCGAGGAGGTCGATGCGCGACTGCGCGGAATCATGAAAGCGATCCACAGCGCTTGCGTGACCACCGCTGAGCGTTTTGGCACGCCGGGAAATTACGTGAACGGCGCGAACATCTCGGGTTTCCTGAAAGTCGCCGATGCGATGATCGACCAAGGACTCGTGTGATCCGCTGCTTCCTCAGCGTCGGGCAGGACGCAACGCCCGGGATCAACTTCGTACTGGCGGGCGAAGGACGAGGGACCTTCGTCCGCCCATGACTATGTCGACTGACATGCCCGAACCGACAGGGGTGGACAGCCAATTTGGCGGCCGCTTTCAAGGGTTTCAAAACCTGATGCGAAAGCGGATCCAGGAGGTCCTCCTGGTTTCCAGCCTGTACGACCTCTATCTTTTCGAGGAAGATGGACGTCTCTATGAGCTCATTCTTCATGAGTATCAGGGACTCCGTCTCTCCCACTCTCCTGAGCTCACACGCGTATCGAGCGCGCGGGAAGCGATCGCACTTGCCAGACAGCGGCGCCGCTTCGACCTGATCATAACGACGTTGCACATTGAGGATGTCTCTGCGATCCAATTCGCGGATATGGTCAAGGAAGAGGGGTTGAACATTCCCATCGTCCTGCTTGCCTACGACAGCCGTCAGTTGAAAGAGCTCATCACCCATGAGAACACGTCCGAGTTCGCGCGCGTGTACTTATGGCAGGGAGATTTCCGTCTCATCGTTGCCATCAGCAAGAACCTCGAAGATCAGATGAATGTTGAAGAAGATACCGCTCAGGTCGGTGTTCAATCCATCATTCTCATTGAGGACAACGTTGCCTACTATTCTTCGTTCCTTCCCCTTATTTACACGGAGATACTGAACCAGTCGCAGCGTCTGGTCTCCGAGGGGGTTAGTCTTAGCGACAAGTATCTTCGCCTGAGGGCACGGCCGAAGATCCTTCTCTGTACGAACTTCGAAGAAGCATGGGCGTGTTTCACCAAATACGAGGAATTCGTTCTCGGGATCATATCGGACGTCGATTTTCAGAGGAATGGAGTGGCCGATCCGCGGGCAGGCATGACGTTCGCACGAATGGTCAAGGACCGACATCAGGATATACCCATTCTCCTTCAATCGACGACACCGGAGCACAGGGAAGATGCTCTGGCCTTGGAATGTTCGTATGTGTTGAAGGATTCTCCGACCCTCCTCAACGATGTACGCCACTTCATCACCGAATACTTCAGCTTCGGAGATTTCGTCTTCCGCGTCAAGGGGGGCGCCGAAGTGGCACGGGCAAGCGATCTTCAGGAGCTCGAGGATCAATTGCAGCATGTTCCGGAGGCGAGCATTCAGTATCACGCGGAACACAACCATTTTTCGAATTGGTTGAAGGCACGGACGGAGTTCTGGCTTGCACACAAGCTCCGACCGCGGAAAGTGTCGGATTATCCGTCGGTTGAAGCGCTCCGTCAAGACCTCATCTCCTCGCTGCGCGAGTACCGACAACTCCGTCAACGAGGCATCATCACGGATTTCTCGAAAGAGACGTTTCTTCCGGGATCGAGCTTTGCCCGTATCGGCGGCGGCTCTCTGGGTGGAAAGGCGCGCGGCCTGGGGTTTGTGAATGTCCTCCTCAACAATTTCGACATGCGCGAACGGTTCGAGGATGCCCGTATCAGTGTTCCACCGGCCATCGTCTGCGGAACAGAGGTGTTCGACAAATTCCTTGACGCGAATAACCTGCGAAACTTTGCCCTCAACGCGACGGACGACGAGGAGATCGCCCATCGATTTCTGCAGGCCAGGAAATTTCCCGGAGAGACCCTCGATCAATTGTCGGATTTTCTCGATTTGGTCCGGGAACCACTGGCCGTACGGTCTTCAAGTCTGCTCGAAGACTCACAATACCATCCATTTGCCGGGGTCTACGCCACGTACATGATCCCAAACAACCACAAAGATGCGCGCAAACGGCTTGGGGAACTGGTGAATACGATCAAACGGGTGTACGCATCGATGTACTTTCAGAGCGCGAAGGACTATTTTCGCGTCACGTCGTATCGGCTGGAAGAAGAGAAGATGGCGGTCATACTTCAGAAAATGGTCGGTGCGCCGCATGGAATCAGATTCTATCCCGATATATCCGGAGTTGCCAAGTCGTTCAATTTCTATCCCCTGGGGCCTCAGCGCGCAGAAGATGGCATCGTTTCGGCCGCACTTGGGTTGGGAAAATGGGTCGTGGACGGGGGCGTGACGGTAAGGTTCTGCCCAAAGCATCCCGCGCACCTTCTCCAGAACTCCGGAGCAGACGATTCTGCGGGGTCCTGGCAAACGAGATTCTACGCGTTGGAATTGACCGGACACCCGCTGGAACACGCAGAAACGTACGATGCGCTCTTGAAGACGTATCCGCTGGATGTCGCAGAAGAGGACCGTACTCTGTCGTACGTCGGATCGACGTATTCTGTGCAGAATGACACGGTCAGCGATGGCATTGCCCGCGACGGAGTGAGGGTTGTCAGTTTTGCGCCGGTGCTAAGGAATAAGGTGTTCCCGCTGCCGAAGATCATTGACCAACTCCTGGACATGGCAAGCAAGGGCATGGGAGCACCTGTGGAGATTGAATTCGCCGTCACGATGTCTGTGCCTCCCGACTCACGAAAAGAATTTGGGATCCTGCAAATGCGGCCGTTGGTACTCTCCCGGGAGGTGGAAGAAATGCAGATCGAGGGAGTTCCCCAGGAAGAAATCCTGTGTTCCAGTCATCAGGTTCTGGGAAACGGAATCGTCGACGATATTCACGATATCGTTTTCGTCGACCCGGACAAATTCGACCGCTCCAAAACCGTTGATGTCGCCCGGGAGGTGATGTCAATGAATGAAAGCCTGATCGCCGACCGTCGGCCGTATGTGCTCATCGGCATGGGGCGTTGGGGAACGCTCGATCCCTGGCTGGGGATCCCGGTGAGGTGGGACCAGATCTCCGGGGCGAGGGCTATTGTCGAAACAGGGTTGACCGATGTCGACGTCCTGCCATCGCAAGGATCGCACTTTTTCCAAAATCTGACATCGTTCATGGTCGGCTACTTCACTGTCCATTCAAGACTGAGAGAAGGATTCCTGGATTGGGAATGGTTGAAGGAACAATCGAATGCTTCTGCGTCGACATATCTTCGTCACATCCGGACTTCCAAACCACTCCGCATGATCATGAATGGAAGGAAGAACAACGGTCTCATTCTAAAGCCGGGCACTCGATCGCGATGAGGTTCAGGATGTCCTTTTCATGGAACGAATCTCTTTTTTGGCTATGTTAAAGGGGTAAGACATCGATCAAACACGCCCCCTTACATACTCGATTTCTTTGTTTCGCAGTTCTCCTTCTTATCGCGTCATCTCTCGGTTGCCACGGTAGAGCCGATAAGGTCCGGATCACATTACGCGTTGTTCCGCCGAAGTCGACTCCGCCGGGGGACACGCTTTATGTGGCCGGGTCGGTGGTTGAACTTGGAATGTGGAGTCCAAACGGACTCGCGCTGAATCCGGGCGCGGACGGAGTTTGGTCGGTCACCCGCGCTTTTCCTTCATCCATGCCCGTGGAATTCAAGATTACCCGGGGCACATGGGAGACGGAAGCGATCTATGAAGCCGGCCAGATTCCGGGAAATACGCGGATGATGCCGGTGCATGATACAACTGTCACGTTGACACCGGTAACGTGGAGGGACCAGATGCCCCGCCCGCCCGGAGGAATTCACGGAATGGCTCGGTATCACCGACAGCTCAGCGGATCTGGCTTGAAGTATCGTCGCGACGTCATCGTCTGGCTTCCCCCTTCGTACGCAAAGAACCCCCGCCGAAGGTATCCCGTGCTGTATATGCACGACGGGCAGAATGTCTTCGACCCATCCACTGCGACCATCGGGCGCGATTGGCGCGCAGACGAAGTCGCCGACAGTCTTATCCATGCAGGCTCAGTGGAAGAAATGATCATCGTTGCCATCAACAATTCCGCGGACAGGATGGTCGAATACTCCGAGACAGTTCAAGGGAGAGCGTATGCCGGTTTTGTGGTGCACACAGTCAAACCGATGATCGATTCCCTCTACCGCACCAAAAGGGGTCCTCACGATACGGCGGTCATGGGGTCGTCCATGGGAGGCTTGATATCGTTCCTGTTCATCTGGTGGCATCCAGACGTGTTTGGCAAAGCGGGCTGTCTTTCGAGTGTGTTTCACCGAAGGCATTCGTCGGTGCTCGATTCGGTAAGCCGGATGGAACCTGGGTCGCGGACGATGAAACTGTACATCGACTGCGGCGGATCAGGCGGCGATGAAACACTGAAGCCGGGAATGGATGAAATGGCAGATCTGCTTGGACAAAAAGGATTCCGCGAAGGCGAAGAATTTGCGATGTATTATGACCCTCGGGCTGAGCACAATGAGCCGGCATGGTCTGCCCGCTTGTGGCGGCCTTTCACCTTCTTGTTTCCGCGAAACTGACACTTTCTCTTCGGAGCTTTCGATGGCATTGTTGAAGTCGCGCACGTGTTCGGTTTGCGGAAGAGCATACATTTGGAAGATAGAACGACCCGGTGACGGCTACTGGGACCGGTGGCGGAATGACGACGGCGACACGCTGTCGAGCTGGTTTGTGACGAACAACCTGTGCTGGAACCATGCCTTCGAGCGCATGCCCGAACGGTTCCGGAGCCTGATTCGCACGGAATTCTATGAGGAGCCGGCCCCGTCAAGTGCTGCACAGGAACAGTCAGACAAAAGGAGCACACCGTGAAACTTTTCAAAGAAAGCATACTTCAGTTGATCACCGAGACATCGACGAATTTGCCCCCCGACGTCCGCCGCGCGTTGGTTCGCGCCACGGAAGTTGAGGACCCGGCTTCTCAGTCGGGGATGGCTCTTCAAATGATCGCCGTGAATGTCGATATGGCGTGCGATCACAGCGGACCGATTTGCCAGGACACGGGAATGTTGACATTCGAGGTTCACACTCCGGTCGGAGCGAATCAGATCGTCATGCGCGCGCAGATCAGAGAGGCGGTCGCACAGGCGACAAAACTGGGAAAGCTCCGGCCGAATTCAGTCGATTCCATCACAGGCAAGAATAGCGGCGACAATCTCGGCCCGGGTACTCCCGTCATCCATTTCGAACAACACGAAAAAGACGAGATCGATGTGCGGTTGATCCTGAAGGGGGGAGGGTGCGAGAATAAGAACATTCAATATTCTGTGCCGATCGAACTTCCTCATCTGGGCCGGGCTGATCGGACGCTTGAAGGAGTGCGCAAATGCATCATGCATGCCGTTTGGCAAGCCCAGGGACACGGGTGCAGCGTAGGAGCATTGGGAGTGGCCATCGGCGGCGACCGTGCGTCCGGTTACGCGTCTGCTAAGCAACAGCTCTTCCGGTCATTGGACGATGTCAATCCGAACCCCGAGCTCGCCGCGCTCGAGGAACGCATTGTACGCGACGCAAATTCCCTTGGCATCGGAACCATGGGATTCGGCGGTCGTGTGAGTCTGATCGGTTGCAAAATCGGCGCATACAATCGACTGCCGGCAAGCTTCTTTGTATCCGTTGCTTATGACTGCTGGGCTTTTCGGCGGCTCGGCGTAGTTCTCGATGCGACGACGGGAAAGGTCCACCGATGGCTGTATAAAGATGACGGCTCCGTCGTACGGATGGCAAAGGCCAAAGGACTTCCGGCGACAGGCCGGGAGGTGCGCCTTACCACTCCGATATCTGAATCACAAGTGCGGAGTCTCCGTGTGGGGGACGTTGTCTTGCTGAACGGCAAGGTACATACCGGCAGAGATTCGCTTCATCACCACCTGCTTACGCACGAAGCTCCGGTGCCATTGAAGGACGGAGTGATCTATCACTGCGGACCGGTCGTTTTGAAAGAAGGGAATGGATGGAAAATGACCGCGGCGGGACCGACGACAAGCATCCGTGAAGAGCCGTATCAGGCAGACATCCTCAGGAAATTCGGTGTTCGTGCGGTCATCGGGAAGGGAGGCATGGGAGCAAAGACTCTTGCGGCGCTTCAGGAAGTGGGCGCGGTGTACCTGAATGCGATCGGCGGAGCAGCGCAATTCTACGCGGAATGCGTGTCGAATGTCGACGGCGTCGATTTCCTCGAGTTCGGCATTCCCGAGGCAATGTGGCACATACATATTAAGGACTTCCCGGCAATTGTGACGATGGACGCCCACGGAAAGAGTTTGCATGCGGAGGTTGAAGCATCGTCTGCAATAAATCTGGAGAGTCTAAAGGAACCGGCGGTCCGCTAATGTGACGACTACCTGAACCTACGATACGCCAACTGTCGCTGCACACGTGACCGTTGGTTTTTTAGGTTGGTCCGCCGATAACCTTTCCGGGGCGTTCACGTATGCTGTGGGAGCTCCCTTCTTCCCACCATCCTCACGGTATTCCAAATTCTGCAATGGGCACTGCAATGCGACAATTGGTGGACCTGTTTTCGAAAGGCATCTCTACAATTCAGTTTGAGAGATTTGTACGCCAGGAGATCCCGGGCGCATACAGCTTTTACCGTCGAGCGATGCGGCAGAACGAGCAGCCCGTCGGCCGCATCCGAAGCGCAATGCGGGTGACGTGGTATATCTTCCTGGCGTTCCTGGAAAAGCTCACGCCGGTTCGCCGAGTGCTGTATGGGGCCGCAATTGTTCTGTTCATTCTCTGGTGGACTGACGGTCCGACGTCGTACTCATTCTATGCGTTTGTCTTGCTGAATCTTCTGTTGGCCATGGAGGTGGCTGACAAGCTGGTGACAAAGAACGAGCTTGTCGTGGCCCGTGAGATACAGCTCAGCCTGCTGCCGCAGTCGCCTGCATGCCCGGCCGGTTGTGACATTGCAGCATATTCCGAAGTGGCGAATTCCGTCGGCGGCGACTACTACGATGCGATCCAGGTTCGCAACGGTTCCGTTCTGTACATTTTGGCGGATGTATCGGGAAAGGGAATCCCGGCAGCATTGTACACGGCTACAGTGCAAACGGCCTTGCGACTGTTTGCGGCCGAAATCGACCAGCCGCGTGAGCTGTTGGTCCGGCTGGATGCGTATTTGCGGGGCCAATTGCGGAAGGCATATTTTCTCACGATCGTGATCGCACGCGTGGATGCGGATGGCACTGTGACGGTGTGCAGGGCCGGCCATCCAGGAGCCCTCTGGTATCGGTCGTCGGACAAGACCGTCCAGCCGATCAGACCGCAGGGGGCTGCCATTGGCCTTATCGTTCCGGGGGATGCTTCTGCAGAAAAGACCGTCCGTTCAACCCTGATGGAAGAGGTCGTTGTCATGGGACACCGGGACGCGCTTGTGTTGCTGTCCGACGGTCTGCTTGAAGCGACGAACATGGAAGGGGGAGAATACGGTGAACCGCGCCTCTCTGGACTCTTGAAAGCATTTCCAGCCTCGACTGCGGAGGAGTGGAAGGAGAGAATCCTGGCGGATGTGCTTCAGTTTCGGAAGGGAGCTGACCTTCGTGACGACCTCACGGTCGTCGTCGTTCATCGAGCGTAATGCAAAGTCCTTGAACATTCGGGTATTTGTGGCTATCTTGGTTCATTCTCGCTGGCGTAGCTCAGCTGGTAGAGCAGCTGATTCGTAATCAGCAGGTCGACGGTTCAAATCCGCCCGCCAGCTCATCGTCGCACAAGAGTGCAAGGTCGACGGTTTCCGACCCGTCGCGAAGCGACGGGTCGAGATCTCGTCCCCGCATAGCGGGGACGGACAAATCCGCCCGCCAGCTCAACCCAAAGAATCCGCTTCGGCGGATTTTTTGTTCCTGCCGTTGGAAATCAGGCTGTTTTTGGCTATTTTTAACGATTGGAAGTCTTTCCATCCGCCGTCACACCGACCAGAGTTGAAAGGATTCGCATGAAAGAAGGCGCAATTGTACAGATCATTGGTGCCGTTGTTGACATCGATTTCAGCGGCGGGGCGCTCCCCGCGGTTCTCAATGCCGTGAAGATTCCTCGCACAAACGTTGAAGGTGTGCAGGAGGAGCTGATCGTCGAGGTGCAACAGCATTTGGGTCAAGACCGGGTTAGGTGCGTCGCAATGGATTCGACAGACGGTTTGACACGAGGGATGAAAGCGATTGACACGGGCGCACCGATCAGAGTCCCCGTTGGACCCGGGGTTTTGGGCCGCCTGATCAACGTGACCGGCGTAGGTATAGACAGTCTTGGCAAGATCGATGCCAAGATCATGTACCCGATCCATCGTCCTGCTCCGGAGTTTCAACAGCTAACCACAAAGAAAGAACTTTTCGAGACCGGGATCAAGGTTGTCGACCTGCTGGAACCGTATACGAAGGGAGGAAAGACCGGGCTTTTCGGTGGTGCCGGCGTCGGGAAGACCGTCATTATTCAGGAATTGATCCACAACATTGCCGTGCATCACGGAGGGTATTCTGTGTTCGGCGGCGTCGGAGAACGCACGCGCGAGGGCAACGACCTCTGGTTGGAGATGAAAGAATCCGGCGTCCTCAGCAAGACTGCCCTGGTGTTCGGACAAATGAATGAGCCGCCGGGAGCCCGTCAGCGTGTCGCTCTGACGGCATTAACGATGGCGGAATATTTCCGCGATGAGGAAGGGAAAGACGTTCTCCTGTTCATCGACAACATCTTCCGTTTTGTTCAAGCTGGGTCGGAAGTTTCTGCTTTGCTAGGCCGCATGCCGTCGGCTGTCGGATACCAGCCAACCCTCGGGACGGAAATGGGCGAGCTGCAGGAGCGCATCACCTCGACGAAAAAAGGGTCGATCACGTCCGTGCAGGCTATCTATGTACCTGCCGACGACCTTACGGACCCGGCTCCCGCGACGACGTTCAGCCATCTGGACGCAACGACCGTTTTGAGCAGGGCAATATCGGACATGGGCATCTATCCTGCGGTGGATCCTCTCGATTCAACGTCGAGGATCCTTGAGCCCGGAGTCGTCGGTGATGAGCATTACGGCGTTGCGAAGCGGGTGAAGGAAACGCTGCAGGCGTACAAGGACCTCCAGGACATCATCAATATTCTCGGGATGGACGAGTTGTCGGATGACGACAAGCAGACGGTCGCCCGGGCGCGAAGGATCCAGAAGTTCCTCTCGCAACCCTTCTTTGTTGCTGAGCAATTTACGGGCTACACCGGCAAGTACGTAAAACTGGAAGACACGATTCGCGGTTTCAAAATGATTCTCGACGGCGAATGCGACCAATTGCCGGAGAATGCATTCCTCTATGTGGGCGGGATCGAGGAGGCGTTCGAACGGGCAAAACAGATGCAGGCGGCGTGAGACATGGCAGAGAAGAGCTTCCATTTGGAGATTGTCACACCCCGTCGGATCGTCTACAATGCGCCCGCGGTCAGCTTCAGCGCCCCTGGAACAATCGGTGGATTTCAGGTACTCTACAATCACGCACCGTTGGTTTCTTCCCTCCGGGTGGGGGATGTCAAGGTCATTGAGCAGGATGGGAAGGAGATCCACTATGCAACCAGCGGTGGATTTGTTGAAGTACGCGACAATCGTGTGACGCTGCTTGCGGAGACCGCTGAAAGGTCGGACGAAATAGACGTGGCGCGCGCCCAGGCGGCTCACGATCGGGCTGCAAAACGGTTGTCGAAAGGAGAGAGTGATGTCGATGTGGAACGGGCACGTGCGGCCCTAGCCCGGGCACTCAATCGGCTCCGGATCTCGGAAGTGCAATGACGTGCAGAAACCCCCGACTGTCCGGACATCGGGGGTTTCGCTTTTCGAGGACTTCTCGTTGACATTCGCGGGTCCGCGGGGTATATTTGCCCTGATTCTCATGGCTTTCTACAGGATCTGATGCATCGCCCTTCCAGGCCTACCTTCGCAGAGATCCACCTTCCGGCCCTCGCCTCCAATCTGCAGGCCATACAGCATCACGTGTCACCCGGAACCATCGTGATGGCCGTGGTGAAGGCCAATGCATACGGCCATGGCATGTTGCCCGTAGCCTCGTATCTGGAAAAGCACGGAGCAAAGTATTTCGGCGTCGCGTTCGCCGAGGAAGGAGCGACGCTTCGAGCGGCAGGAGTGCGGTTGCCGATCCACGTGTTCGCAATCTCGGTCGGCGAACAGGCCGCATTGTGTGTCCGGCACCGACTAGAACCCACACTTGCGTCGCTCGATTCTGTTGAAGCGATCCGCAGGGCTGCGGAACGGTCGCGACGCACCGTCGATGTGCACATCAAAGTGGAAACGGGAATGAATCGCATAGGCGTTCGGCCCGAAGAACTTACACCGTTTCTGCGCGCGCTGGGAAAATCCCGAAGGCTTCGTGTCAAAGGCGTGTATACGCATTTTGCGACCGCGGATGTTCCCGGATCGGCTTTCGTTGGCATCCAGTTGAAACGATTTCATGAGTTTCTCGAAAAGGTCCGGCAGGCGGGCATTGAGCCCGAACTGGTGCATGCCGCCAATTCGGGCGCGATCCTGTTTCGGGCCGACGCCGAATTCTCGATGGTTCGGGCGGGCATTCTGACATACGGATATTCCCCGTCATTCCGGGAGAATCTTTCTCTCCGCGTTCGTCCGGCCATGTCACTGCGGACTTCCGTTGTGCAGGTCAAGCGCATCAAAGCCGGCGAATCGGTAAGTTACGGACGACGCTTCAGGTCCCGGAGCGGGACAACGATCGCAACACTGCCGATCGGATATGGCGATGGATTGTTTCGTTCCTTGACGTCAAAAGCATCCGTGCTTCTTCATGGCGTTCACCGCCCGATCGTCGGCACAATCTGTATGGATCAATGTATGGCGGATTGCGGGACTCTGGATATCAGCACAGGCGATGACGTGGTGGTGATCGGGCGTCAACGCACTTCCACAATCACAGCATGGGACGTGGCGCGACAGGCAGGGACGATCCCGTATGAGATCACCTGCGCCGTTTCCGCACGGGTCCCGAGGGTCTATATGTCATGACGCGCGTGCAACAGTACCTGGACATAATTTTCGAGCGATTTCCTGTCGGAGAATTGGGTGGCGGGGATGCGCGCGATACATTTGAGCGTCTGCGTAGTCACTGTGCCGGGACGGACAACCTGTCCGGGGAACTCCAGCGGTTATATCGCGTCGACAAGTGTGACGACCTGGCTCTTGGTCTTCTCTGGGTGACACAGCTGGTCGAAGCCGATCCCACGAAATCGGAACCGACAGAAGCAGAAGAGGAGGTTCTTTTTCCTGCGCTGCGAAAGAGTCTGGGGTTGGTGCAATCGGAATTGCCGTCGTGGGAAAGTCCGCCGACCGTCGCCAGTGCGCCGGAGCAGACGACAGAGTTCGCGAGCGCTCCTGCGGTTTCCGAAGAGCCGTCGTTGTCCGGTGGATTTGAGCCTCCTGTGGCTCAGGAAGAACAGTCCCCTGAACCCATGATGACCGACTCGACCGCAACGGGAGGTTCGGGAGCTGTCGATACATCATCCTTCGGTAAGCAACTGGAACAGTTCATGGAAGCCATCCAGGGTGGAACGGACGACCGGGCCCCGATGCTCGAACAGATCACGTCGAGTTGTGAGGTTCTCAGCGCGGACACGGGGACGCCGGATGATGTTCGCCACTACATCGAAAATCTCAAAGAGTTCCTGGCGTATATCTCGGAAAATCAGTTGCTCGACGATGTGCGGGTCATGAATCTCGTGACAAACATTCAGGATCCTTTCGCCCAGTGGATGCTGGCCGCGGAAGGCGAGAGGATCGGGATACTGGACCAGGCAACAGAGCTTTTGCGTGATTTTCGCACAATGTTCGAATAACCGGATACCCGCATGTCACACGTGTATGCCGTCATAATGGCCGGGGGCGTCGGCTCCCGATTCTGGCCCAAAAGCCGGGAACGTACGCCGAAACAATTCCTCGACATTCTTGGCGGCGGGTCGATGATACAACAGACGGTGCGTAGGCTGGAATCCCTGATTCCGCCGATGAATACACTCGTGGTGACGAACATCTTCCATCAAGATTTGCTGCGTCGGGAACTGCCGTTCCTGCCGTCTGAGAATCTGCTCGTGGAGCCGGTGGGCAGAAACACAGCCCCCTGTATTGGACTGGCGGCGCTGTGGGTGCATCGTATGGATCCTAACGGCGTCATGGTGGTGTTGCCGTCAGACCACATGATTCGCGATGAAGCGGAATTCCTCAGGAAGATTACGACGGCCGTGGACGTTGCCGAACAATCGCGGGGCTTGCTAACGATCGGCATCGCCCCGACTCACCCGGAGACGGGGTACGGCTACATCCAATTCGACGAATCAGCGGAACACAACCCCTACACGGACAAAGGCGTTTTCCGGGTTAAGACGTTCGCCGAAAAGCCCATCATTGAAACGGCCGAACGGTTCCTCGCAAGCGGGGATTTTCTCTGGAACAGCGGCATGTTCGTTTGGCGTGCGGACGTGATCCTGAAAGAGATCGGCATTCATCTTCCGGAATTGTATGCGAATCTGGAGGAGGTCAAACTGACCCTGACAACTCCGGCATACCGCGCGACCCTCGAACAGGCGTTCGGAAAGATCAAGGGGATCTCGATCGATTACGGCGTTATGGAGCGGGCATCGAACGTGTTCGTTGTCCGCGGCGATTTCGGCTGGAGCGACGTCGGCTCGTGGGACGAGGTCGCCCGTCTGTCCAACGGGTCCCCCGACGGCAATGCCTCAAAAGGAACGGTCATTCTCCGGGATGTTTCCGGTTCGTACGTAGATGCTGGATCAAAGGTCGTCGCGGCAATCGGAGTCGAGGATCTGATCATCATTGCGACAGATTCAGCCGTCCTGGTCTGCAAAAAGGGCCGTTCGCAGGAAGTGAAGGAGATCGTCGATTACCTGCGTCGAAAGCAGATGAATGAACATATCTAAGCAGGCAGGCATTGCCTTGATGATGATCGGTATATTCGCGACTCTGGACTGTTCGACGTCGCCCAGGTTTACGAAGGGGGGAGAACAAACCGCAACGAGCGTATCGGGGGAGCATTCATCCACTTCTGCGCGGAGGACGTCATCAAAGTCGTTGCTGACGCTGGAGGGGGTCGCGTCCTATTATGCAGACGACTTTCACGGGAAGCAGGCTGCGAACGGCGAAACGTTCGACATGAACGATCTCACGGCAGCGCACAGAACGTTCCCGTTTGGAACACGGGTGAGGGTGACGAATCTTGCGAACGGCAAAGTCGTTGTCGTGCGGGTGAATGACAGAGGTCCATTCAAAGAAGGCCGCATCATTGATCTGTCGCGTGGGGCCGCACGAAAGATCGATCTCATTCAAACAGGTACGACGAAAGTTCGACTGGAAGTTCTGCAGTGGGGCGACGGAACGTTATACCACAAGAAGTGAGAACGTGCCGAAACAGCTCATCACGGAGGAAGATGTTCGCCAGGCCGCCCGAAAAGGTCTCCGAGCCATTCCGCTCGCTGCGGGCGCAGTTGTCACGCCGTCTGCGCGCGATGCGGCAGGGGCACTTGGGATTGCATTAACGGCAGAGGCAAAAGCCTCAAAGGAGGCGTCTCCAGGATCTGTCGACCCAGTCGTCCACGCACCGACCTCTTCAGTTCCCAAAGGAAGCGGCATGGTCGTCGCTCTCGGGGCCGACCATGGCGGATTCCGCCTGAAAGAGGAATTGCGGCCGTATCTCCTTGCCGGCGGCCATACGGTGATCGATGTCGGCACTCATTCTGACGCGCCCTGTGACTATCCGGATATTGCGTACGCAGTGGCAAAACTCATTATTGATGGGAAAGCGGACCGGGGGATCGTGATCGATGCGATTGGAAACGCTTCGGCCATAGCTGCGAACAAAGTTCCCGGCATTCGGGCGGCATGTTGCGGGAATGAGATGGCGGCACGAAGCAGCAGGGAACACAACGATGCAAACGTTCTAGCTTTGGGCGGACGGGTGATGGGCGGCGAGTTGGCCAAAGCTATCACTCTGGCTTGGCTAACGACTTGGTTCGGTGGCGGACGTCACGCGCAACGTCTGAAAAAGATCACTGACATCGAACACAGATTCCTTTGAGGGGATGAGCATACTTCCGAATTGTATGAAGATCAGCGTTCTGGCTAAACCGGGATCAAAAAAAAATGGGGTAGAGGAGAATGGTGACGGGGTCTGGGTCGTTCGAGTGCGGGTAAGGGCGGCTGATGGGAAGGCAAATGACGCGATCCGAGAGGTCCTCGCCGATCATTTTGGATGTCGGGCTCGGGAAGTCGAGATCATCTCAGGTTTCAAGTCCCACCACAAGATTGTTGAAATTCCTAACAATCTCCTCCAGTAGGTTCGATTCCTCCTTTCGTTGGCGATTAGTTCTTCCTGCGTTCATTAGCTTTGATTTATGCGACACACATTTCAGATGTCGATGGCGATTTTCGTCGAATTTCGAGGACATGGGCATATGAGAGGGGTTCTCAGTTGAATTTGACCCGCCGATTGCGTAGGTTTGAACTATAAGTAACGACAGTTCCATCACTGAGAGGAAGCGAATGAGAAGCGTCTTGAAGTTGGGGTTGTCAGTGCTATGCTCGTTCGTTCTTTATGGATGTTTTCAGACGCCATCGACATCTGAGTTTCTTTCAAAGGAAAGAACTCCAGATGACGAAATGGCAGGAATTGCCGTTACGGAATCGCAGCCGAACGTAGAATTTGGATTGTCTGCCCGCAGCTCCCGGTTTACTCCAATTGTTAAGAAATACGCTGAAAAGTATGGAGTAGATTGGGTTCTGGTTCTCGCTGTAATGAAGCAGGAGTCGAGTTTTAACCATGCCGCTGTCAGTCGCAAGGGGGCGTATGGGCTCATGCAGATCATGCCCCATACGAGGTCCGAACTTGAAGATCGCCTGGGTGTCCGTGAGTCCCTCAGTCCGAAGAACAACATTAGAGCCGGTATCTATCACTTGAGGAGGCTCTCTTACGTCTTTCGAGAGTCGACGCCCGAAAACAGAATAAAGCTGACGCTAGCCGCATATAACGCTGGACTCACGCGCCTCAAAGATGCCCAAGACATCGTTCGATATCTTGGAGATGACCCAAAATCATGGGAATCTGTGAGGTCGGCCCTTCCCCTCCTTTCCCGAAGATACTATACTCTCCACCAGGAAGTTTGGCCCCAAGGCAAGCCGAAAAGCGGTTACTTTGGGAATTCCCGGGAAACTATCTCTTATGTTGATAGAATTCTGGAAAACTATGGAGAGTATACTCTCGCCATAAAATGACAAGCAGGGGCCTGTTTCTACGGACTGGCTCTTTTTAACCCATGGGTTTTAAGTGGGTTAGAATCCAGTCTTGACATTAGACTTTACCCCAAAGCCACTTGACATTGAAATCTCGTCAGGATATATTTGTCCCGGAAAATGCGGTTCATGAAGTCTTGGTTGCCGCTGTTCCAGTCCACCATTTTCACAAACATCCACACATAGGAGGTTGCTTTATGAAAAAACTCTCCCTAGTGGTCCTTTGCCTCGCGTTGGCCTCTTCCGTTATGGTCGGCCAGCTGCGGAAGGGTGCCATGGGCGTCACCGGGGGCGTTGGATCATCCAACACCCTGGGAGTCGCGTATGCGATGAGCGAGAATATGCGGCTGGGCATTGACCTAGTGTTCAGTTCCGCTTCAACAACGACAACGCTTACGGCAGGCGACGACAAGGATACTCAGTCAGACCTCGGTGTCGGTCTGAGCGCAAAGTTCTATATGGCAACAGCAGAGAACCTGTCCACGTACGTCGGTGGAGCCGTTGGGTTTGAATCCGTGTCAGTGGAAAACATGCCTCCGGGTGGCGTAACGACCAAATACAGCGCGTCGGGATTCCAAATTGGCGCGATGTATGGGGCCGAGTACTGGTTTTCGTCGAAGTTTTCATGGTACGGCCATGTCGGATTGGGCTACAGCAGCCTTTCGTCCGATGGACCGCCGAAAATTTCTTCATCGTTGATTTCAACATCCTACGGCACAGGCCTGACCTGGTATCTGTAGGAATTCGTTTGGATAGGACACAAGGAGAGAACTTCGGTTCTCTCTTTTTTTTTCTCCTTATCCTGACTGAGTCCACCGTCTTGTCCAACGGTCAATAATTTCGTACGTTGTCCTCGTGAGAGAATTCGCACACGCCGAAGGCAAGCCCCGCTGCAATTGCGGCATTTTTGGGATCTTTGGCCATCCCAAAGCTGCGGTGCAAACCTACTACGGACTGCATGCCCTTCAGCATAGGGGGCAAGAGGCGAGCGGAATCGTTACCCGGGAGTATGTCGAAGACAAGAAACGATGGCGCTTTAACGTCCACAAAGGGGCCGGGCTTGTCACGGAAGTGTACCGGGATGAACGCATACTCCGTGACGTGCTCCAGGGGAATGGAGCGATAGGTCACAATCGGTACTCAACGACCGGCGCTTCAGACAACAACGCGAACATCCAACCCCTTGTCGTTAATTACAGGGACGGCAACCTAGCCGTCGCTCACAACGGAAATCTGACGAATTTTCGGACCCTCCGCCAATCCCTCCAGGACAAGGGGACGATCTTCCAGTCAACGTCTGACACGGAAGTCCTTCTCCATCTGGTCGCTCACAGCAGGCAGGAACAGCAGATCTACCAGATCCGGGAAGCACTGGAGGCTGTCGAAGGGGCGTTTTCGATTGTGATGCTCACAGACAATGCCTTGATCGCAGCGCGAGATCCTCATGGATTCCGTCCACTCGCACTGGGCAAGCTGGGAACTTCGTTCGTCGTTGCTTCCGAGACCTGTGCGTTCGACATCATCGGTGCGGAATACGTCTGCGACGTCGAACCGGGTGAGATCCTGGTGATTGACGATGAGGCGGTCGAATCCGGCGCTGTGAAGTCCTACCATCTCGCGAAGAAGAGCCCCTCTCCACATCACTGTATCTTTGAATACGTCTATTTTTCCCGTCCCGACAGCAAGATCTACGGCGAAAACGTCGACAAAGTGCGTCGCAAATTGGGTAAACTGCTTGCCCAAGAATCGCCGGTAAACAAGGGGGAAGAGGGGGAAAAGGTTGTCGTCATCAGCGTTCCCGATTCGAGCAACACGGCCACCCTGGGCTTCGTCACTGAAAGCCAGCTGGCGGGTCATGAAGTCAAAATGGAACTGGGATTGATCAGGAGCCATTATGTCGGCCGGACATTCATTGCTCCCGACCAGAATAACAGGGAAATGAAGGTCAAGACCAAGTTCAATACGGTCAAAGGCGTGCTCCAGGGCAAGAAGGTGGTCATCGTCGACGACTCAATCGTTCGGGGTACAACTTCCCGGCAACTGGTAAAATTGATCAAAGAGGCCGGCCCAAAAGAGGTGCATGTCAGGATCACTTCTCCTCCCATCAAGTATCCATGTCACTTTGGAATGGATTTCCCAAGCAAGCAGGAGCTGGTTGCCAATCGATGCGGCGGCGATGTCGAGCAGATACGGGAATACCTCGATGTCGATAGTCTGGCCTATCTTTCGCTCGAAAAACTCCTTGAAGCGGCACCTCAGGAAAATGGCCGAAGTTATTGCACGGCGTGTTTCAGCGGCGTGTATCCGGCGCCGATAGACGACGATGCATCCAAAGACGCAAACGACGTCTGATGCTCGAACGGATTTGGACAGTTTCAACACTCCTCAGCCTCAGCAGGATCGCCCTCGTCGTTCCATTCGCCGTTTGTCTCCTTGTCGATTTTCCGAATCACAGACTGTGGGCGGCGGCGGTTATTGCGGCCGGCGTTGTGACCGATTTTCTCGACGGATATTTGGCGCGGCGACGGCATGAGGTGACAGATCTTGGAAAGATCGTCGACCCGATCGCCGACAAAGTGGGCATTGGGGTGTCCATCGGCCTCCTTGCATGGACCGGTGACATTTCGTGGTGGTTCGTTGCGGCCGTCATCCTTCGCGACCTTCTTATCGTCATCGGGGGAGTCTACATACGCCGGCGTAAAAAGATCGTCGTTCAATCGAATTGGCCGGGCAAAGTCGCCGTCAGCGCGTTGGCCGTTCTTGTCCTCCTGTCGCTCGTGCGTGTGGAATCGATGGAGTGGTTTCGGTCGCTAACGTTGTGGTTCAGTCTGGCGATGATGACGGTGTCGTTTGCGATCTACGTGCAGAGACTGTTCGTCGGCCGCCGGTCAGCGTCTTGACAGCCATGGGACTGGGAGACTTCTTTTCGAGATTGCGCGAGGGCCTTGCCCGTACAAATGAATCCCTCGTCGTTCGGGTGCAGGAGATCCTGGCGACGCGGACAACGTTGGACGAAGCCACGGTGACCCGCATTGAGGAGACACTTCTTACAGCCGATGTTGGCGTGACGACGACGGCTGCGATCATCGACCGGCTAAGGCGGGAGGTAAAAGAACATGGTGTCGTGAGGCCCGAGGATACTGTCCGGTTGCTGCGCGAAGAAATCGAGCGCGTTTTGAGCGGATCGGCTTCTCCTGGGGAGCCAGGCATTCTTCCGGATCAGCCGAGGCCGTATGTGATCATGGTTGTAGGGGTCAACGGCGCCGGCAAAACAACGACTGTCGGAAAGCTCGCTCATGTGTTCCATCGTTCCGGGTTGTCTGTCCTCGTCGGCGCGGCAGACACATTCCGGGCCGCCGCGAACGAACAGCTCGATGTGTGGGCCAATCGTGCGGGTGCGGACATCATACGACAGTCTTCGGGAGCGGACCCGGCATCCGTGGTGTTTGATACAGTCAGCGCGGCTGCGGCACGGGGGACGGACGTCGTGCTGCTCGATACCGCCGGACGTTTACACACGAAAGCTCATCTCATGGAAGAGCTGCGCAAGATCCGTCGCGCAGCGGGAAAACGTCTCGAGGGATCGCCGCATGAGGTACTGTTGGTACTCGATGCCACGACCGGACAGAATGGGCTGCAACAAGCGATGAAGTTTGGGGAAGCAGCGGACGTGACCGGACTTGTCTTGACGAAGCTTGATGGGACTGCAAAAGGGGGCGTGGTATTGGCCATTGCCGCCGAGCGAAAGCTTCCGGTCCGGTTTGTCGGTTTTGGTGAAGGGATCGACGATCTTCAACCGTTTGAGCCGCACACATTTGCGCGTGCATTGCTTGGAATGCCGGCAGAGGAACATTGATCAGTATCAACGCGAACCTACGGGCATTCCTGATCGACCTACAATGAAACTCACCTTTCGCAGATACGACCTTCGTTTACGCCACACGTTCACCATCGCCCGTGGTTCTTCCGACATCGACCCCGTGATCGTGATCGAAGTAGAGCATGACGGTATTGTCGGGCTCGGCGAGTCGGCTCCATCCGGTCGGTATGGCGAGTCGGTCGATACCGTCGAGAAGTTTCTGCGCTCTTTCGATCTCTCAATGTTCACAGACCCGTTTCAGCTGGAATCCATACTTGCGGCTGTGGACGGACATGCAGAGGGAAATCCGTCGGCGAAGGCGGCAATCGATTTGGCGCTGCACGACTGGATCGGAAAACGACTTGGTGTTCCGCTTTACAAATACTGGGGGCTCGACCCTTCGGCCACCCCTGTCACGTCATTCACGATCGGCATCGATACACCGGAAATGGTCGAAAAAAAAGTGCGTGAAGCGGAGGCGTACCCGCTGCTGAAGATAAAGCTGGGCGGGGAAAACGATCGGGAAATCATGAAGGCCATCAGAAGGGCGACGAAGAAAAAGATCCGTGTGGATGCCAACGAAGGATGGACGGCGAAGGAAACGGCGTTGGAACGCGTGAAATGGCTGGAGCAGGAGGGGGTCGAATTTGTGGAGCAGCCGATGCCGGCAAAGGACCTTGCCGGTACGGCATGGCTTCGGGAGCGATCACCGTTGCCCCTGATCGCGGATGAAAACTGCGTCCGGCTCACGGACATTCCAAAGCTTCAGGGGGTGTTCGACGGCATCAACATCAAGCTCATGAAATGCACTGGCCTTCGCGAGGCTTTCTCCATGATCCGTACCGCTCGCGCGTGCGGACTGAAGACGATGATGGGCTGCATGATCGAGTCGTCCATTGCGATCACTGCTGGGGCCCATCTTTCGCCTCTCCTGGATTATGCGGACCTCGACGGCAATATACTCATTACCAACGACCCCTACGACGGCGTCCGAGTTGAGAACGGAAGGCTCGTGTTGACCGATCGTCCGGGGATCGGCGTGGTGCCGCGCGCCTAGCACGCATGCACATGTCTGAATCGATCCACATCTTGCCCCCCGAATTGGCCAACAGAATCGCCGCCGGCGAAGTAGTGCAGCGACCGGCGTCGGCTGTGAAGGAGCTTATTGAGAACGCCCTCGATGCGGGAGCCCATCGGATCGAGATTTATGTCCGGGATGCGGGGAAGACGTTGATCCAGGTGATCGATGACGGCACTGGCATGAACGAAGCGGACGCACTGATGTCGTTCCGGCGTCATGCGACGAGCAAGATCGGTTCCGTGGAAGACCTGGAGCGCATCACAACACTTGGTTTCCGCGGTGAAGCGCTGGCCTCAATCGCTGCCGTTGCACAGGTCGAACTCAAGTCCCGCTCAAGTTCTGACGATGTCGCGACGGTATTACGCATTGACGGCGATATAGTCAAGGAGATGTCAAAGGACTCTGGTGCGCGGGGTACTACCGTCACTGTCAAGAATCTCTTTTACAACACTCCAGCCCGTCGGAATTTCCTCAAGACGCGGCACACGGAACTGAAGAACATAACCGACACTGTTATACGAGGCGCTCTCGCATATCCGGAAGTGGCTTGGCTGCTGGTGAGCGACGACGAAACGCTTCTGGATGTGCCGCCCCAGGAGGCCCGGATCCGCGCAACAGCGGTGCTCGGAGAGCGCGTGGGTGCGTCGCTGATGGCCTGCTCGGAGGCGACCGAGTACGTATCCGTGGAAGGTTATCTTGCTCGGCCCGAGTATGCACGGAAGACCCGAACGGACCAATATCTGTTTCTCAATCGTCGTCCGATTGTCAGCAAAATGATCGGGCACGCAGTATTCCAGGGATACGAACATCTGCTGATCAGCGGTGGATTTCCTCTGTATGTGCTCCACGTGAACATCGACCCCCAACGGGTCGACGTGAATGTGCATCCGTCGAAGCTGGAAGTGAAGTTCGAAAATGAATCGACAATCTATCGCATGGTCCTTTCGGTCGTCAGGAAGACGCTCGCAATGAACGACCTTGCTCCCCGAGTGGAATTCCGAGACGGTATGGCGGTCGACCCGGATGTCGACAGATTCGCTCTTCGTCCGGCACAAACATCGTCCACCGACGCCGGAGCGCCGATCTTCGCGTTCCGGCCCGACGCGATGCCGGCAGTATTACCGTCGGAGGGGAAGTCGACCATACTGCCTCTGAGCCGGCCGCAGACGGGCCGGAATTCCGGGTCGGCGCCCGACGTGCCCGAGGAGTTCGAGCATCGGAGGGCTGCGAGGCCGGGAGAGACCGAGGCTCGCGCAATATGGCAGATCCAGAACAAGTATATCATCTCGCAGGTGAGGTCCGGACTCGTTATTGTCGACCAGCACGTTGCTCATGAGCGCATCCTGTATGAACGCGTGCTGGCAAATTTTGAGAACAGCCTTCCTGTCATTCAACAGCTCCTGTTCCCGCAAACGCTGGAACTCCCGGCCGGAGATTATGCGCTGGTGAAAGACCTGGAACCTCACTTACGGCAATTGGGGTTCGATCTGAAGGTGTTTGGCAGGAATACTGTGGTCATCGAAGGCATACCTGCGGATGTCAAGCCGGGGAGCGAACAAAAGATCCTGACGGATGTGCTCGAGGATTTCAAGGCGAACGAACATGCTTCCGTCATCGATGTGCGGGACAGGCTTGCGAAGTCGTTCGCATGCAAAGCAGCGATCAAAGCTGGAGATCCGCTGAATGCGCAGGAAATGACGGTCTTAATCGAGCAATTATTCCTGACGAACATGCCGTATGTCTGTCCACACGGCCGGCCTGTCGTGATCCGTATTCCCGTCGAAGAATTAGACCGTCGGTTTGGTCGGACGTAAACCACTTCACCTCGAAGTCATAACCATTTACGCAAAGGTGCTGCATGCAGGACGGCAAGAATGACCTGAGACGACATCATGAGCAGTGGCTTGCAAAGACGTCCTCGCAAGGGAAAGTGCGGGAGGCTGTGTTTACCACGGTCAGCGGCGCGCCAATCGAGGCGCTGTATACGCCCCTCGATGTCGAAAAGATGAATTTTCTTTCGGACATCGGATATCCGGGAGAATATCCCTATACCCGTGGCATCCACCCGACCGGCTATCGGGGAAGACTGTGGACGATGCGGCAATTTGCCGGCTTTGGCACGCCGGAAGACACAAATGCCCGGTACAAGTATTTGTTGAATCATGGTCAGACCGGACTTTCCGTTGCCTTCGATCTTCCCACATTGATGGGACGGGATGCGGACGATGTCCTGTCGATCGGCGAAGTCGGTATATGCGGGGTGTCTGTGAGCTCCCTGGCCGATATGGAGGTCCTGTTTCAGGGAATCAACGTCGGGGACATTTCGACTTCGATGACGATCAACGCTCCCGCAGTGAACCTGATGGCCATGTATCTGGCCGTCGCCCAGGAACAGAAGGTCGCATTTGCGAAGCTTCGGGGCACGATCCAGGCAGATATATTGAAGGAATACATTGCGCAAAAGGAGTGGATCTATCCGCCCGAGCCCTCGATGCGTTTGATCATCGACATGTTCGAATACATGAACAGGGAAGTCCCGCAATGGAACCCGATTTCCGTCAGCGGGTACCATATCCGGGAAGCGGGTTCGACCTCTGTTCAGGAACTGGCGTTCACTTTGGCAGATGGATTCGCTTACGTGGAAGCTGGAATCGCCCGTGGTTTGAACGTCGATGAATTCGTCCCCCGCATTTCGTTCTTTTTCAACTCTCATGTCGATTTCTTCGAGGAAATAGCGAAATTCCGCGCCGCGCGGCGCATATGGTCAAGGCGGATGAGGGACAAGTATGGAGCAAAATCTTCGAAGTCTTGGATGCTGCGCTTCCATACCCAGACAGCTGGATGTTCGCTAACGGCACAGCAGCCCGAGAACAACATCGTCAGAACCGCCGTGGAGGCTCTTGCGGGAGTTCTGGGTGGGACCCAGTCGCTCCATACAAATTCGATGGACGAGACACTCGCCCTGCCGTCCGAGAAGGCCGCGAAGATTGCATTGCGAACGCAGCAGATTCTGGCCTACGAAACGGGCGTGGCAAACACGATCGATCCGTTGGCCGGCAGCTATTTTATCGAAGCGTTAACGACACGGATGGAGGAAGAAGCTGAACAGTATTTCGAGAAAATCGACGCAATCGGCGGAGTTATCCCGGCGATCGAGGCAGGGTTCTTCCAGAAGGAGATCGCCGAAGCGGCCTACCGGTATCAGCGGGAACTGGATCGAAAAGAGAAGATCATCGTTGGTGTCAACGATTTTGTCGAGGAGGGAGAGAGTATTCAGATCCCGATTCTGCAGATCTCACCGGAAGTCGAGAAGAAGCAGCGGCAGCGACTAGCGGACGTGCGTCAAAGCAGGGATCAGGCGAAAGTGAACGAAGCTCTCGACGCATTACGCAGGGCCGCCTCGGAAGGGTCGAATATCATGCCGCCGTTGCTTGCATCTGTGCGGGCATACGCCACATTGGGTGAACAATGCAACGCTCTGGCCGAAGTGTTTGGCGTGTATGAAGAACCGGCCGTATTCTGATCCGTTTCGCTTCCAGCACAACTAGACAGCGACAATAGGGCGCCCATGCCATCGGTCCTTCGGCTTCTCCGTCCTCAACAATGGGTGAAGAATGCCTTTCTGTTTGCCCCGCTGGTGTTTTCGAAGCATCTGTTCGACACTGCGTTTTTCGAACGGGAACTCATTGCGGTCGGCGTGTTTTGTCTCATCTCGAGCGTCGTCTATATTGTCAACGACATTGCCGATCGCGAGTCTGACCGTCTCCACCCCGTCAAACGATCTCGCCCGATTGCCTCGGGAGCGATCGCACCAACGGTTGCAATGGGAATCGGAGCATGCCTCCTGGCTCTCGGCGCGTACGGAGCGTTCTGGCTGGGGAATCGGTATGCGCTCTCGCTGGGCGTGTACTTCGTACTGAACCTCGCGTATTCGTTCGGGTTGAAGCAGGTAATGTTGTTGGATGTCTTCATCATCGCGGCCGGATTCATGCTCAGGGTACTGGCAGGCACATTTGCCATTGGCGTACCGGCCTCCCCATGGCTGATCCTGTGTACACTGTTCGTCTCGGTATTCCTAGCGGTCTCAAAGCGGCGGGCGGAAATACTGCTGAGCATAGAGCAGGAATCCGAAGTGGCCAGGCCGGTGTTGAAAAGTTATGATCTCCACTTCATCGACCAAATGATGACCGTTTCGGCATCCGGGATGGCGATATCGTACGCGCTCTATACGGTCGCACAAAGAACCGTCGAAGTGTTCGGGACGGAGAACCTGATCTTTACGACGGTCTTTGTTCTGTTCGGGATCTTCCGCTATCTGTTCCTCATCCGGGCCCACAAAACCGACGACAATCCGACCCATCTTTTGCTGTCCGACCTTCCAATGATGCTGAATGTCCTCGCCTGGTTCTTCGCGTGCGTGTTCATCATCTATGCCGAAGCTTCCCATACATTGTCGGATATCCTATGAAGCTTCCTGAACCAAAGTCTCCGTCGCGCATCACGGGACTTCCGCATGCCAGTCCGGTCGTTGCAGTCGTCCGCACGCGTCCCGAATCCGTTCTCGAAGATGTGCAGCGTGCGATGGCTCTTGCGGGGGTCCGGAATGCATTGAAACCCGGAGCAACAACGATCCTCAAGGACAACATCTCGTGGCACTTTCCGTTTCCGGGGGCGAATTCGACGCCGTGGCAGCTGGAAGGAACGGTACTGGGATTGCGAAAGAACGGCTTGAACGACCTAGTGTGCGTGCAAAACAAGACGGTGGTGACGGATGCTTTCAAAGGCGAAGACCTGAACAAGTACGTGCCTATCTTCAAAAAGTACGATATTCCTGTCCGTTTCAATTTTCGCGACAGCGACATGAAGTGGGTTGATTTTCGTCCTCGGTCATCGATGCTCGTGCTCGATCAGATATTCCCCGAAGGGATGAAGATCCCCGATTTCTTCGCAGGGAAGAACATTGTTCACCTGCCCACGGTCAAGTGTCACATCTACACGACGACGACTGGTGCGATGAAAAACGCCTTTGGCGGTCTTCTGAACACGCATCGGCACTACACCCATTCATGGATTCATGAAACCCTCGTCGACCTCCTGGCCGTGCAGAAAGAGATCCACAGCGGGATATTCGCGGTCATGGACGGTACGACAGCGGGGAACGGGCCGGGACCACGGACGATGTATCCAGAACAGAAAGATGTGATCCTTGCCAGTGGGGATCAGGTTGCCATCGATGCCGTCGCCGCAAAAATGATGGGCTTCGACCCAATGGGGATCAAGTACATCAACCTCGCCCACCAGCGGGGTCTGGGTTGCGGTGATCCGCGCGAGATCACCGTTGTCGGCGAGGACATCTCTTCCGTCAACTGGAACTTCTCTGTCGGGGACAACGGCGCCAGTCTGGTCGGAGATATTCTGTGGTTCAGTCCACTGAAACGGTTTCAAAACCTCTTCTTCCGGACGCCGCTCGTGCATTTCTTCATCTTCGGGTCCGAAGCGTATCACGACTACTACCGGTGGCCGCTGAAGGATCGCCGGACCTTCAAAGACTGGCTCAAGCGTTCCCCATGGGGGAAGTTGTTTGCAGCATACGGCGACAGGGTGTGAGCCCCGGCCGATCTTTCGTTTGCCGTCATCCCGTGTCCTGAAGAATCATGATCGGACGAACTCCTCGAGCGCAAGCCGAGATTTTCTTCTTCATTATTACGTTTATTTGGGGAAGCACATTCGTCGTCACAAAGGATCTGCTTCACGCGGCGTCCCCGTTTCTTTACATCTGCGTACGATTCACGGTCGCATCATTGCTCCTGCTGGCCGTGTTCCCCTCACTGCGATCGGGATGGTCCAGTGCCACAGTTCTTCGTGGCGGCGCGCTTGGATTGATGCTCTTCGCGGGTTTTGCCCTTCAGACGGTGGGTCTGCAGTATACGTCCGCCTCGAAATCAGCCTTCATCACGGGTATGCTGGTTGTGTTCACGCCGGTGTGGCAGGTAGTGCTTGAACGACGAGCCCCGAAGGCCGGGAATATCCTCGGTGTGATCCTGGTGACGATAGGGCTCTACCTGCTGACATCGCCGGCTGGTTCGGAATTTTCTACTGGCGACGCTATGACGATGATCTGTGCGGCATTGTTTGGGTTGTATATCGTTTCGTTGGACATGTGGGGAAAGGGGTATGATGCGGCGAAACTGACCATGATGCAGTTCCAGGTATCCGCGGTGGGGGGGCTGATGGGCGCACTGCTTTTGGAGAAGCCGTTCCTGGAGGTTTCCCTGTGGTCCGTTTCACAGCTTTTATACCTTGCCATTTTTGCGACAGTTATCGCGCTTTATGTGCAGACCGCGTATCAGAAGGACACGACGCCGACGCGAAGTGCGGTCATTTTTTCGATGGAACCCGTGATTGCAGCCCTCTTTGCGTATGTTCTTGCGGGAGAACGGATAGGCATAGCGGGCGTGGCCGGAGGCGGGGTTATTATCCTTGGGCTCCTCATTTCGGAGTTGTCGGATTCTCTTTTCGGCGGAAGGGCCTGAAGGAATCTCTCGGGGGGGGACTTGACCATTTGAGAAGCGGCATCTATATTGGTTGTGCATGCGACCGCGAAATCTGATCCTTGCTTCGTTGGTGTTAACCGTGCTGAGCGTTGCCTATGCGTCAGTCATTAAGGGAACGCCGGAAGGCTACAGCATTGGATCGGGCATTCTCATTCGATGGATCACCGAGGACGAAACGGGAATCGAGTCATTCGTTGTTCTGCGGAAGAATGCGAACGATGCTGAGTTCGTCGTCGTATCGAGTCCCATCTCTCCCAAAGGCAACAACTCCACGTATGAATTCCTCGATCAATCGGTGTTCAAAGGGTCTGGAGGCGTGTTTGTGTATCGCGTCCGTGCAGTGAAAGGGCGAACGCCGGTAGAGGAAGTGCAGTTCTCCGTGTCGCACACGAGCTCCGCCGCCCGCAGAACCTGGGGGAGCATCAAGGCGATGTTCCGCTGAGATCCTTTCCATTTTTCCCCGTCGTTTTCCCGATCACTCCGTGTCCCCTCGTCAAACGAACGCCCGCCGTCCGTGGAGGTTGATCCTTGCTTCGCAGTCTCCGCGCCGCCGCGTGCTCTTGCGACAAGCCGGGTATCGGTTCATTGTTCGGCCCAGCGGCATCGATGAACCGATCGATACAGCTCACTCCCCTGAGTGGAATGCGCGGCGGATCGCGCTGGACAAAGCAATGGACGTTGCGACGCGGGTTCGCTCAGGCGTCGTTGTCGGCGCCGATACAATCGTCGTACTGAGCGGCAAGTTCCTCGGCAAACCATTGTCGCCTTCCGATGCCCGGTCCATGTTACGACGTCTCAGCGGCCGTACGCATAATGTGTATTCGGGGGTGGCAATTGTTGATGCGGAGACCGGAAGGTCGACGACATTTGCAGAGCGGACGCGCGTGACCTTTCGGATGCTCGAAGAAGATGAGATCAGGGCGTATGTGGCTTCGGGTGCGCCGATGGACAAAGCCGGGGCATATGGGATACAGGACGATTACGGTGCAGTGTTTGTTGAAAAAGTTGTGGGATGTTTCTATACTGTGGTCGGTTTCCCGCTCTCACGGTTTCATCTTGTGCTTCGTCGATTTCTTGGAATGACAAAGACAAGGTCGCAGAGGGCGGTGCGAAAGGGCAAAAGGGGCTGAACCCGCCGCCGCTCACGCGGCGACAACGATTCGAACCGAATCCGGAATAGGTATGGCACGAAAGATCAGAGTTTTGGTTGCGAAAGCCGGGCTTGACGGGCATGACCGCGGTGCAAAGGTCGTTGCTGCGGCTCTCCGTGATGCCGGCATGGAGGTGATCTATACGGGCCTCCGCAAGACACCAGAGGTGATCGTGCAGGCAGCGCTCCAGGAGGATGTCGACGTCATTGGCGTCAGTTTGCTGAGTGGAGCCCACATGACCATTTTCCCGAAGGTGCTGTCGTTGATGAAAGAAAAGGGGTTGAATGATGTTCTCTTGTTCGGCGGAGGGATCATTCCGCAGGAAGATATTCGCAAACTGAAACAGATGGGGGTCGGCGAGCTGTTCACACCCGGAGCGTCGACGATCGATATTGTCAAATATATCAATTCATGGTTTGGGACTCATCGGAGGGAATCGGCGGCCTAACCAGTGCGCGGCTGATGCGACCAAGAAAAATCCCGTCGCGGGCTTACCCGGACGGGATTTTTGTGTACCTGCGGAGGAGTGAGGTCAGACTTTGCTGACTTTCACCGCCTGGAGTCCTTTCGGGCCCTGCTCAACTTCGAACTCCACTTTGTCTCCCTCGTTGAGCGTCTTGTACCCGTCTCCGCTGATGGATTTGTAATGCACAAAGACGTCCTCACCGGACGATCGTTTGATGAAGCCGTAGCCTTTGGCATTATTGAACCACTTGACCGTACCTTGTTCCATACGGTACCTTCCATCAACTGTGGAACATGCACACCAGGCGTTTGTCTCCAGAACGCAACAGTGCTCAGCTCGGCACGTTGCCGGCTACTGCGGCCCCAAACCCGCTCATGCTCCCTTCCACGTGCCGTAATGACCTGACGCAGCGGAAGCCAAATCAACTGGCGATGAAGCAAAACCGGTGTAGTGAATTGCACGCGAAACTTAGGTGTCCCCACATCAAAAAGCAAGGCCGGGAACCGGCGTGTAGAACAACCGGTCAATCCTGCCCGGTGTCCAGCCAGATTGACCGTTCAGGCGCCGGCTCTTCAGCCCCAGTTCGGCCCGAATATCGTTCCAACGTGCGGATCTGTGACGGATCGAATCCAAAGAGGTCTTCAGTGCTGAATATCCGCTCAAAATCCGCAGAAGGGAGCAGTATGCGAAATCGATCCCCGCATTGTCGAAGGCGGTCGAGGTAGTATTCGGTATTCTCATCGGGCTGGGTAGGGTCCCACAATTCGGCCAGCTTGCTGTTGTCCGATAGGACAACGTCCCTCTTCGACCCTGTGATGTAGTACGCAACGACCGTCCCGGCGTCGGGTGAACGTTCACCTTTTCGAAGAGCTTCATACGGCGCACTCGCATGCCGTATGCCGCGCTCGACTTCGGCCGCATACACAGCCCACGAGTCTCCAATCGTTTCGCGTCTTCCAAAATCCGATGGCCGCCAAGTCCTGTGAAGTATTCGCTGAACCTCCGCAACATAAAAGCGGTGGAGGGTATGCCAGTCCTTACGGAGGATGAGTTCGATAGAGTGAAGATAGAAATCCCGAAGAAATGGTTCGAACGATCGGGGCGGATGAGACCGCAGAAGCGTCACCGGCTGGTCGTTGGACAGGGCCGCCAGAATCCGCGGACCTAGGGAAGCGGCGGTCGCATAGTGAGCGATGGGATACGCCAAAAGTCCAAACGGAAGCCGCGAGGAAACGTTCTGCCAGAATCTTGTGCGCGCTTCCTCACTTTCGAGATTGTCCGGTATTTGAGACGTCACTACATCGCCGGAGAATTGGACTGGCGTTACATTGTGAAGTTCCAGGACGGCGACGGAGTCGCGCAAAGCACCTGATCGCCACTGGTCTGCCGTCCTATACATCTGATCATCGTGAAACCTCGAGGTTCTCGACGAGATCGCGGCCCAGGCTCCATACAGCAGCGCCGCTGAGGCCGCCCGCTCCGTTGCGGAAAGTCTGTTCGGATCGGTGCTGCGATCTGCGTGCTGCTCGGAAGATTGCGCGGGAGGGGCGTGCTCGATGAGAGACTCGTTGAACCGAGTCAAGCGGTCCCGGAGAAGTCTGGCGATGTCGCTGTCTGAGCCTTGCCAGCCAATCCATGCTGATCTGGCTACCAGGGGAACGATGGCAACGTCGGCGACAGGTGAGAACAGGCCTGTTCGGTACTCTGATTCGGACGGATTCGCAGAGACGAAAATCAGCGGGGCCGCAGGGATCGTCCGATGGGCGTCGAGCAGGCCGGCTGCGGCAAGCAGTTCAAAACGGAACGCGGGTGAAGCTCTGATCACCAGGTCAGGCCGAACACGGAGCTGCGACGAAAGGGAAACCAGGAAGGGAACCACGACATCGCTCGCCGCTCGAACGGACCGGCACTCATCGGTGGGAGGCACACGGCGCGTGCCGGGTGATGACCAGTCTTTCGAATGGCGGGACGTTTTCCGCGGGGAGCTCTGCGCAACCATCCTCAACAATGCACGGGTCGATCCGTCTAGTCCTTGCTCGAAATCCAACGGATCGAGAAGCGTTCGACCGGGTACCGAATATACAGACGGGAGCCCCGGAGGAGTTGATAGGCGAAGTGCGAATCCATCGCGTCCGAGGGCGCATTCAATCCCGAGCATTTCGCAGCGGACGGCAAGATACGGCAGGAGAACATCGTGCACGTGGAAGGCTTCGAGGATGTCAGGGTTGACGGTCTGAATCCAATCGAAGAATGATGATATGAGAGCCCGCTCATCGTTCTTGTGAATGCGAAACGAGGCGCGGTCGCCTGACGAGGAATGTGCAGCTATCGCAGTGATCCGGTCCTCGGTACGGTCGGCCCGGCTGCGGAATCCTTCGCGGGAATGAGTGCGGATGCTGATCTGCGCGCGGAGAACTCGATCTATCGGACATCCGGCAAAGAAAGAGGAGCGGGCGTCAAACAACCAATGGTCGGCGGGGTCGGCAAGGAGGAAAAGCCGGTCGAGGTCCAGGTAAGAGTGAACGCGCTCATGACGCCGCTCCGATGTGTGGCGAATGAGCGTATGGACGCTCTCCCAGACATCTGGCCAACGCTGAAACCGGACGACCCTGCGCAAACCGACCGACCCTTCGAGCAGAAATGATTCGTGAGGAGAAGGGAGAAGTTCCGTTGATTCCTGTTCATCCAGCACGAGCCACGGGCGAAGTGGATGGTCGAAAGACTGGACGCCTTCGGACGAGCGTGCGTAGACTCGTACCGTGCGGTCGTCCAAAACGTGGATGCCGACTATGCCGTTCGGAACGACCGGTGTTCCGTCGGAAGACATCGCAGATTAGGGACGCTTGACGTCCTCAGACCGTGTGAAGGCCTTGAACAGATCGATGGGCACCGGGAAGATTGTCGTAGAATTGTTCTCGGTGGCGATCTCCCGAAGCGTTTGGAGATAGCGGAGTGTAATGGCGCTCGGCTGCAGGGAGAGAATTGCCGCTGCTTCGGAAAGCTTCTGCGCGGCCTGGAATTCACCTTCGGACGCGATGATTTTTGAGCGGCGTTCACGTTCAGCTTCCGCCTGCTTGGCCATTGCGCGCTGCATTTCCTGGGGAAGGTCGATATGTTTGACCTCGACGTTGGACACTTTGATGCCCCACGGCTCCGTCTGATGATCGATGATCTTTTGGAGTTGGAGATTGATCTTGTCCCGCTCTGCCAAAAGCTCGTCGAGCTCCGACTGTCCGAGCACGCTCCGCAGGGTTGTTTGCGACAACTGGGATGTTGCGAAGAGGAAATTCTCCACCTCGACGATGGCTTTTTCGGGCATCATTACCCGGAAATACACGACAGCATTGACCTTCAGCGACACATTATCCTTCGTGATGATGTCCTGGGGCGGAACATCCATGACCACTGTGCGCAGGCTGACTTTGACCATCCGGTCGATGAAGGGCCACAACCAGATGATACCCGGCCCTTTGGTTGCAATAAGTCGACCCAAGCGGAAGACCACTCCGCGTTCGTATTCGCGGAGGATCTTGACCGAGTTCGATGCGAGAAGAACGAACAGCAGGAGCGCAAAAAGCAGGACGGGGTTTGTCATAACGGTTTCTCCGGTACGGATTCGACGATTAGCGTCATGTTATCGATGCGCACGATGCGCACAGATGCTCCTTCTGGTATGGCGCTGCCGATCGCGTGCGCGTTCCACAATTCTCCGCGCACCATGATCGTGCCTGTGGGAGAGAGCTGAGTCCGGGCGGTACCCGAGGCGCCAATAAGGGCGTCCGCGCCGGTGGTCGGCCTTCTTCGTTGGGCCGTGAGACCGATGCCAATGACAAACACAAAGAAGCCGACGGTCATTGCTGCGACAAGCAGAATCACGGACCAGGAAATCTCCACGAACTCCAGTTCGGACGACGGACGGAACAACATGGCGGACCCGAGCAACAGCGCGATCGTGCCTCCTATGCCCAGCAATCCATGGCTCGCGATCTTGATCTCGAGAATGAAGAGAATGACCGCAAAAACAATGAGGGCAACGCCGGCATAGTTGACCGGCAGCGTTTGCATCGAGTAGAATGCAAGAATGATGCTGATGCCGCCGACGACACCCGGCAGAATGGAACCGGGATTATAGAGCTCGAACAGCAATCCGTACAATCCAAGCAAGAACAAAATGTAGGCGATATTCGGGTCGCTGATGATTCCCAGGAGTGACTCTGCGAACGACGGTTCATTCTCTTCGATCGTTGCCCCCGCTGTTGCCAGCTTGACCTCGCCGCCGGTTACCGATACGGACCGGCCGTCGATCTTCCGGAGCAAGGTACTGTCGTCGGGAGCGACGATGTCGATGACATTGCGGTCGAGGGCCTCTGATTCCGTCAGGGCCGTGCTTTTGCGGACCGCTTCCTCGGCCCACTGAACGTTGCGATTCCGGCGTCCGGCAATGGACCTGATAAAGGCCGCCGCATCGTTCGTGGCCTTTTCGTTCATGACCGAATCGATGCCCCCCTGCAGGTTTACCGGATGCGCGGCGCCAATATTCGTTCCGGGAGACATTGCTGCAATATGGCCTGCAATGGTGATGAAGACGCCGGCGGAACCGGCACGTGAGCCGGAGGGAGAAACATACACAATGACGGGGACAGGGGAGTCAAGGAGATCGCGCACGATGGAACGCGTGGACTCCAGGAGTCCTCCGGGCGTATTGAGGCGGAGAAGGACAGCTTGTGCAGCCGTGCGACGAGCGTCGTCAAGTCCCCGTTTGACGTATTCTGCCGTGGCCGGTGTAATAGGACCGTCGATCGTAAGTGCGCTGACCCGTTGCGCGGCCGATGATCCTGCAAGGAAGAGGGTGCAACAGAATACGAGAAAGGACCGCTTCATGGTGTCGACGGGCTGCGCGAGGGAAGTGGCGGAGAGAGTGGGATTCGAACCCACGATACCCTTTCAGGTATACACGCTCTCCAGGCGTGCCAGATAAACCACTCCTGCATCTCTCCGGAGCAAGTTGAAGAATACACAAAGATGACAGAAGAAGCAATCCGTTGATTTTCAGGGGACAATTGCGTTCTTTGCATCATCGCACGGACATCCATGGGTCAATTGATACTTGTTGCGGAGGATCAACAACACATCCGCAACCTCATCGAATACAAATTGAAGAACAGCGGCTATGATGTCGTCGCAGTCGAGGATGGCGCTGCCGCGCTTGAGAAAGCGCGGGAATTGTCGCCGGCTTTGATCATGCTCGACATCATGATGCCGCTCATGACCGGCTTTGAAGTGCTCGCTTCGCTCAAGAATGACCCGCATACGAAAGCCATTCCGGTCCTCCTGGTAACTGCTCAGAGCAAAGAACATGAAGTGCTGCGCGGCCTTGAACTCGGTGCTGAAGACTATATCACCAAGCCATTCAGCCCGAATGAACTCGCTGCCCGCGTCAAAAAAGTGCTCCTAAAGCACACCGCGACATAACTCTGGTCTCGGCCCTCACTTTCCCGCCGGGATGAGCCTCACCTTTCTCATTATCCTCGCGCTGACCGCAGCCATCACGTTCCTGGTGGTCATGGCCGCAGTCTCTCTCGTCATCCACAAGAATGCGGTAGCCCGACGTCAGCGCATTCAACGACGCCTTACGGAGGAGTATGCTGTTGCACTGACCGAAATGTTGATGACGGAACTCCCGTCATTACCCGCTACGGCCCCGTCCAGCGCGCGCTTCCGGCAATACGAATCCTTGCTCGAGCCGATCAAGAAACAGCTCCAATCCCTTTCCCGCCGTCGGCGGCGAATTCACCGGACGGCACTTTTGGAAGTCATGCTCGACTACGCGCAGGACCTTACGGGGGAGGCGGCCGACCGCGTCGTCTATGCAGCGTATAGCCTCGACTATGTGCAAGAGCTCATTGCCGAGTTGAAGAGCCGGCAGTGGTATTCAAGAGCCCAAGCTGCGCGAGACCTTGGCGTCATCGGAGCAAAGCGGGCCATCGGAGGCCTGACGGCGGCGCTCGAAGACGACCATCCCGATGTGCGATTTCAGGCCATCCAGGCGCTGATTGTGCTCGTCGGAGCTGATGCGCTCCGCACGATCTTCAGGGTCGGTGGTCGGTTATCGACCTGGAATATGATGGGTCTCTCAGTAATCGTGCTCCGGTTCAAGGAAGATGTTGTTCCGCATCTTATCGAAGGACTGTATGCGGCCGACCAGTCGTTCGTCCTCTTTTGCATAGAAATGCTCGCAGAGATCGGGTTTGTGTCGGCCGTGGAGCCATTGCGCAGAATAGCGACGGATTATCCCAACGTGGTCGTCCGGGCCAAGGCTATCGAGGCGCTTGGCAGGCTGGGAGATGAACGCGCAGAGCCTCTCTTGTTGAAGAACGCGTCGAATCCATATCCGGTCATGCGATTGCGGGCACTTCAAGCCTTGCGCAAGGTCGGATCGCCGGCCGCGTTGCCGGTGCTCGAAGAACGACTTCGTGAAGGGCCCCTTGAAGAAAAGATCGCCGCCGCGCGAGCCATGGCGCGCACGGGCCTCGAAGGGTGGACGGTTTTGGAACGGATGCGGAAAGAAGAAGGAACACTGGCGGCAGCAGCAGCGGTTCAGGTCCTCGAAGAATTGTCGATCGGAGGTTCTGCATGACCGCCGTTACCGTTCTTCAGTTCCTGTTCGACACGTATTTCGTGTTTGTCGTGTTGTATTTTCTGATCGTCAATATCACATATTTCATTCTGTTGTGGCTGTCGTTCCGGGAGATCGTCAATTATATGCACCGGAATCTGTTCACCGATTTCCGATCGGTCGTGCAGTCTGAAATAACACCGCCAGTCTCTATCCTTGCGCCGGCGTATAATGAAGAACAGACCATTGTTGAATCTGTGAAGAGCCTCCTCAAGCTCGCCTACGGCGAGTATGAGGTCATCGTCATCAACGACGGTTCAAAAGATGGCACACTGGCACGCATGATCGGTCAATTCGACCTGTTCCCCTCGAAGCGTGTGTATGTTGAGCACATACCAACTCAGGCGGTCCGGGGGATTTACAGGTCGCGTCAAATTGCGTATCAGAACCTCATTGTCGTCGACAAAGAGAATGGGGGAAAGGCTGACGCACTCAACGTTGGCATCAATGCAGCGCAGTTCGCACATGTGCTGAGCATTGACGCCGATTCGATCCTCGAGGACGATGCGCTCCAAAAAGTCATGAAGCCGTTTCTTGAAGATGATACGGTGGTCGCTGCGGGGGGGATCGTGCGGATCGCTAACGGTTGCGAGATCGTTAACGGCAGGGTGGTTCATGTCGGCCTGTCAAAGAAGCTCCTGCCGATCTTCCAGGTTGTGGAATATTTCCGTGCTTTTCTTTCCGGAAGGATGGGTTGGCAAGCCGTGAACGGTTTGTTGATCATTTCGGGGGCATTTGGCATGTTTAAACGGGCCGCTGTCATCGACGTCGGAGGATACCGGCACGATACGGTGGGCGAGGACATGGAGCTGGTTGTCCGGCTCCACCGCACAATGCGAGAACGGAGGATTCCGTACAGAGTTGTATTCGTGCCGGACCCGGTATGCTGGACGGAGGCGCCAGAATCTGTAAGCATACTCTCCCGGCAAAGGAATCGTTGGCATCGCGGTCTGCTGGATGTGCTGTGGATGCATCGGACGATGCTTTTCAACGAGAAGTTCGGCGTCATCGGCTCGGCAGCTATGCCCTACTTTCTTTTTGTGGAACTCCTCGGGCCGGTGTTTGAATTCTTTGGGTACGTCACGCTTGCCATGCTTTGGTGGATGGGGGCCGTGAACGTTCCGATGACCATTCTATTCTTCATCGTTGCGCTATTCTACGGCGTCATGTTCTCTGTCGGAGCCGTACTTTTGGAAGAGATCTCCTTCCGAAGATATCCCAACCCCAAACACCTTGCCCTATTGTTGTCGGTTGGAGTTCTGGAGAATTTCGGATACCGCCAGCTGACGATGCTGTGGCGGATCAAAGCATTCTGGGATTATGCGAGGGGGAAAAAGGGGTGGGGAAGCATGCAGCGGACCGGTTTTGCCCGGCCCGCCGCCGGGACCATGTAGCGGCGGAAGGGGAGGGATTCGAACCCTCGATACCCTTGCGGGCATTCCGGTTTTCGAGACCGGCCGATTCAACCACTCTCGCACCCTTCCGGGGTGGCTTCACAGACAAATATACTGAAGAATCGATGGATTTCCAACGAAGACCGAATGTCGGAATTTCCGGACGCATCATGAGATTTGCAGTGCTGATGACGATCGCGCAACTGACCGTGAACGGGTTGCACGCGCAGGAAGGTGAGTGGCCGTTGCCGGCAAAACCGGTTCACTCCGTCGCCGGTGCGGAATACGGAATCGACGCTTTTGACCGGATCTACGGACCAATGCATCTCGCTACGGCGTACGGTGGAACGCGAGGTCCCGCCGGCACGTTCTACGGTAAGTTCCACGTCGCATCCCGTTTTAGGCAGACAGGAGCCCAGGCGGAAGCGGAAGCATATCCAATATTCAGTCGGGGATCGTATGGATATGCTGCCTATGCGTATTCCGGAAGTCCGCTGTTTCCCCGTCATAGGGTGGGAATCGAAGCGTACCAGGCTTTCGAGTGGTCCATTGAAGGATCGATGGGCGTTCGACTCTTTGCATTTGACGATCGTCGGACGATTACACTTCTTACCGGATCGGCGTCGTTGTACAGCGGCAATTTCTTGATTTCCGCGCGTCCCTATGTGACCGTGAATGTTCCGGAAAGTGCGTGGTCGTTTGTGGCGTCAGGCCGGTATTATTTTGGCGAAGCAGAGGAATATGTATCGGTCCGGATTGGTGCGGGATTCGCACCGGACGAACGTTCGATCCAATCGAACACGGGCTTTCCGGGAAAGCAGATCTTCTATCTCCAATCGCAGACTGGAGGGTCGGGCATTCAATTCGAGATCACACGGAAGGTGCTGGCAGGCATCCAGGTGGACCTAACGCGGCAGGAATTGAGCTTTCTCCCCGGGTCGTTTGTGCTCGATGTTTCTGCACACACGTCGATACGCGTGATCTTGTAGCGCGTACGGCGAGTCACAACCCGTTGCGTTGACAAATGGAGCAAAACTGACTATCTTTGACGACACCATGCACACACACATCACAAAACGCAGTAAGCAAAGAGACCGCATTTTTCACGTTCTCAAGCGAACGCGTTCACATCCGACGGCTGAATGGGTATTTGACCAGGTCCGCGAGGAGATGCCGAAGATCTCGCTCGGTACTGTGTACCGTAATCTCCACGTCCTGAAGGAACAGGGAAAGATTCAGGAACTGGACTTCGGCGAGGGGATCAAGCGGTACGATGCATTTCTCGGGGAACACTACCATTTCGTGTGCGAAATGTGCGGGACTGTGCAGGATCTGGAAGTTCCAAGACTTCAGGACGTCAATGCACGCGTCCAGGAGATCGTCCCTGAACGGATTCGGTCTCACAGACTCGATTTCTTCGGCACGTGTACCAAATGTTCTAGCAAAATCTGACGGGCTGCCCCACGCCACGCTTCACGGTCCTTTGTTGCCGCCGAATCCAGCGGTCCCCACGATGTGTTTCCGCCCAACACCACTTCCTGAGGAGTAGATATGTCAGTTCAGGTAGGTCACCACGCGCCCGATTTTTCCCTGGTCGACACCGACAAGAAGCCCCGGACGCTGAAGGAATTTCTGGGATTGAAGACCGTACTTGTGTTCTTCCCCGGCGCTTTCACCGGCGTGTGCACCAAGGAAATGTGCGCAATTCGCGATTCTATGACGCGGTTGAATGAACTCAACGCCCATGTCATCGGGATCAGCGTTGATTCGCCATTTGCCAACAAGGCGTTCGCAGCCCAGAACAATCTTCAATTTCCAATCCTGAGCGATCTTCATCGGGAAGTAATAACGAAGTACGGCATCATTCAGGAGAACTTTGCAGGCCTCGCAGGATATCGTACGGCAAAGCGCTCGGTGTTTGTGCTGGACATGAACGGGGTCGTACAGTATGCGTGGATCACAGATAATCCGGGGGTCGAGCCGAATTACGAGGAAGTCACGAAAGCGGTCGGCTCGTTCAAGTAGGACTGGCATTCCCTGCCGGTGATACGCAGTGCAGGTTTGCAGACGGGAACCTGCCAATATTCATTATGAATCCCCAAATATGAACATGCTTTCTCCAGGAGACGTAGCTCCAGATTTCACTCTGACCACCGGCGCCGGAACCACAGTGTCTCTCAGGGATTTCCGCGGAAAGAAAGTGGTCCTGTTCTTCTACCCAAAGGACGACACGCCTGGTTGCACGAAAGAAGCATGTTCTTTCCAGGATCATATCGGGATCTTGGATAAGAAAGGAGCGGTTGTTCTGGGGATCAGCGCCGACGGCGTCGACTCACACGCCGCATTCGCGGACAAATTCGGGCTTACCTTCCCGCTGCTCAGCGATCCCGAGAAGTCCGTGATCAAAGGATACGGTGTATGGCAGAAAAAGACGATGTACGGTCGGATATTCCATGGCATCGTTCGCACGACGTTTGTCATTGACGAGCGGGGGAAGATCGCACGGGTTTTTGAACGCGTGAAAGTTGATGGCCACATACAGGAAGTCCTCGAAGCCCTTTGACCTGTTGAACTCCTCTACGAACTCCATGGTCCTGGTCTCCCGCCGCGAAACGTTTAGCGCCTCCCATCGCCTGTACAATCCAACACTTTCCGACGCGCAAAACGCCGCGATCTACGACAAGTGCGCCAATCCAAACGGTCACGGGCACAATTATGAATTGGAGGTCGTTGTTGCAGGTCCCGTGCAGGAGGCGACCGGTTACGTCGTCGACCTGAAAAAGCTGAAGTCGATCATCCGGCGTGAGGTCGTCGACAAACTCGACCATAAGCACCTCAACCATGACGTCGACTTCTTGCGCGGCCAGATACCGACCGCGGAGAATATCGCCCGGGCCATATGGAACGTCTTGGAGACGCGGATCACGGAAGGCCGCTTGTATGCAGTCCGTCTGCGCGAAACGGAAAACAACGTCGTCGAATATCGGGGTGACCGGTGAATCACACGAGGATAGAGCGCATCGTCGGGCAATTGTTGGAGGAATTGGAGGAGAATCCGAATCGGGAAGGACTCCGTTCAACGCCTGCCCGAGTCGCCCGGATGTACAAATTCCTCACAAAAGGATACAACGAAGATCTGACCAAGGTGCTCAATGGCGCCGTCTTCAAGGAAGAATACAGCGAAATGGTCATTGTCAAGGACATCGATTTCTTTTCGCTGTGTGAGCACCATCTCATCCCGTTCTTTGGAAAGTGTCACATCGCCTACATCCCGAACGGTAGGATCATCGGCCTCAGCAAGTTGCCCCGTATCGTGGAGATGTTTGCGCGACGGCTGCAGGTTCAGGAACGGATGACGAATCAGATCGCTCAAACGCTCTTCAAGGTCCTGAAACCGCAGGGCGTCGCTGTCGTCATGGAGGCGCGGCACCTGTGCATGGTCATGAGGGGAGTCGAAAAACAGAATTCAACTGCGACAACGAGCGCCATGTTCGGCACTTTCCGCAAGGACGTAAAAACGCGGACCGAATTTCTCACCCTCGTCCAGCATCCATCCCGATTCTAATGGCCCGTCCTCCTGTGGTCTGGGTGACCGGTGCCGGCAGCGGCATTGGCCGCGCGCTGGCCGAAGCGTTTGCCAGCGCAGGATGCGCCGTGGGCGTAACGTCGCGCTCCGCCGCCCGCATCACGCGGGTCGCCGCATCGTCCGCTCGCATTGTTCGGTGCGCATGCGATGTTCGGAACAGCTCGTCCGTGCGACGGGCGCATGTGCGCATCGTGCGTAGCCTGGGACCCGTGGACATCCTCGTCAACAACGCTGGAGTAACGGTCTTCAAGAAGTTGCTAAGCACAAACGAACGCGAATTCACTGAAATCGTCGACACCAACCTCGGCGGAGTGTACCGAGCGACGAGGGAAGTGTTGCCGTCGATGGTCCGTCGCCGAAAAGGGACGATCGTGACCATTCTTTCATATGCCATCAAGACCACCTATACGAGTTCTTCGGCATATACAGCTTCGAAGTCGGGGGCCGAGGCATTATTGCGGGTCCTCCGTGAAGAATTGCGGGGGAAGGGGATTCGAGTTGTGAATGTAATTCCGGGCGCGGTGAATACAGCCATGTGGCCGAAGACCGTGCGTCGCTCTCAGGCGGACGTCATGATGGCGGCGGACGAACTTGCTGACGAAATCGTGCGAGCGTCGTTGAAGCAGGGGACGGTGGTGGCAGAAGAGATTGTCGTGCGTCCTCGTGTGGGAGACCTTCGCTTGTGAGTGAACACGAGTGTGCGTCCCGTGAGTCGCACGTAAAGACAGAACCAGGACGCTTGTGGTTGCCGACCACCGGAGCGTTTGGTATATTACAGGCGTATTCAGAATGATGTTCACCTCCCGCCGTTCGATCGCTTTTCTCGCCCCTCTGACCCTCCTTGCGTTGGCCGGTTGCGGAGTGTTTGAGCCCGTGGGAACATTCTTTGCCCAAGGCTACCGCAACACCGTATCGTATTTCAACGCCTATTACAACGCCGAGCGGCAGTTCAGTGCCGCGGAGGTCGAGATCCTCGAAGCCGAAAGGCTGCGGGTTCGCGGCGTCCGCACAGCGACGACGCAATCCGTCGCTATCCCGACCACTGCCCGCGCGAAATTAACGGCCGTCATCGACAAGTGCTCGAATATTCTTGCTTTTCATTCACGCAGCAGCCTCGTCGATGATGCCCTTCTGCTCATTGGCCGGTCCTACTCGTACCTCGGCGAACACGTCAAGGCGGAACGAAAATTCTCCGAGCTCCTCGTACAATTTCCGACGAGTGAACTGGCGCTGGAAGCGGAAATCCGTCTCGGCGTGGCGATCTCCGACCAGGGGCGCGGGGAAGACGCCCAACTGGTCCTGGAACCAGCTATGAAAAAGGCGGCTGACACCGGCAACGATGAGATGCAGGCGATCGCGTTGGCACGATTGGCCCGCATCAGCCGAGATCTGGGTCAACTTCAACAGTCGATCGCATTCTATGCCCGTCTGCGGGCAGTGACGGGCCGGGAAGAAATCGCTGCGACGGCGCTCATCGAAGAGGCCGGGGTGCTTCTGGACGAAGGGAAACCTGAAGAGGCCCTCGAGCTCGTCGACGGTATTCACAACGTTACGGATGACCCGTACTTCCTGTATCAGGCCGGCCTCCTGTCCTCCGCTGCGCTCTCCACTAGCGGCCGTTATGCCGCATCGATCAGCCGGTTGGACTTGCTCCTCAACGACTTTCGTTATCGTGACAGGCAAGGCTGGATCCGCCTGGAACGCGCCCGGGTTCTGGAGGATTCCGCAGATATCCCCGCGGCGATCGAGGAATACCGTTTAGTCGACACCACCTACGCACGTCAGGAGATCGGTGCGAGAGCGGCATTTTCCCTGGGTCATCTGTACGAAACCAGCAACGTCAACTATGCGGCAGCGAAGCTCTCGTACGAACGGGCGGCTGCAGTTGTCGGTACACCATTCGCGGCCGACGCTCGGAAACGACATCAGGCAATGAGCAGGTACTTTGTCCTACAGGAACGGTTGCGGCTCGCGGATAGCATGCGTACAGCGGCGCACTCGCTTGCTTCCGATTCACTGAGATCGGAAAGTCTTCAGCAACGGAAAGATTCGCTTGACGCGGCGTACTCATCGATCGTTCAGGATATCGGAGAATGGTTCTACCTCGACCTTCAACGTCGCGATTCGTCCATCGTGTGGCTGCTCCGCAGCATTGCGGTGGGGAAATCGCACGCGGGAACGGCGCGGTGCTTGTTCATCCTCGCCGACCTTGCACAAGTCGACTCGAGCGGCATATTGGAACGGCCCGACCTATATTTGCGCAGGATCGTCGATTCGTTCCCGACAACCGCGTATGCGGGAGCGGCGCGCAGCCGACTCGGACTCACCGAAGCCGACTCGACGGATCCCGCTCTGCAATTGTATGTCCATGCCGAAGAAGTGCTCTTGCGGGGCGAGTATGACAGTGCAGCCCGATCATTCGAAAATGTCTCGAAAATCTATCCGGCTTCGACGCTTTCCGGAAAAAGCACATACGCCGCCGGATGGGTCTATGAATACCATTTGACGCGATTGGACAGCGCGTTGGTCCGATACAGAGAGGTGGTCGCCAAATATCCGCGGACTCCGTACGCATTGGAGGCCCAAAAAAAGCTGGTTTCGATAACGCCCCCTTCCGACACTCTGACTGTTCCCTCAAGGATGAGAAACGACGAACGGCCCGCACAACCGCCAGGTGCAAAGAAGCCTGGAGAGACGGTGGAAGAAGTCCCGAGTTCCCAAAACAAAGGGAAGATTGAGTGAAACGTTTCCAGACGATGTCCGTTGTCATATCCCTGGAGGAAATCGCAGAAGGCATTTATGTATTGACGCTGGAATGTCCGGAGATCGCGAAACTTACAGAACCCGGACAATTCGTGAACGTGCGCATGCACGACGCTCATTCGGAACCATTGCTTCGGCGTCCGTTCAGCGTTTCCTTTGTCGAGGGTGACCGATTGGAGCTGCTGTTCAATGTCATCGGGACCGGAACGCGATTTCTGTCGACACGCAGGCCCGGAGACGCGGTCGACCTGCTTGGCCCGCTTGGTGTTCCCTTCCACATCGACGACACGTTTGAAACTGCGCTTCTCCTGGCGGGCGGGGTCGGCGTTGCCCCGTTTCCGATGCTTCGTGCGGCGCTGGAAAGAGCCGGCAAGAAAGTCATCACGCTGCTTGGGGCTCGTTCGGGCGTTCAGATCGCCGATCGGCGTCTGAACAATGCGTACGTGGCGACCGACGACGGCAGCCGCGGATTTCATGGATCGGTCGTCGACCTCTTCCATGCGACAGTTGCACGAAATGCCATTCTTCGGCCCAAGATCTTTGCGTGCGGGCCGAATCGTATGCTTTCAGTCGTCGCGGCTGCAGCGCGCACGATCGGAATGGACTGCGAACTTTCACTCGAAGGGGAAATGGCGTGCGGGATAGGGATCTGTCAGGGATGCCCGGTAGAGCGGAGCAGAGAAGGCCGTAAATACGCGCTTGTGTGCACGGATGGGCCCACCTTTAACAGCAGGGACGTGGTGATATGACAGTCAAGACCTCATTCATGCTGCGTCATGTCGAGTTTCAGAACCGCGTGTTTGTCGCGTCGGGCACCTTCGGGTATGGCGATGAGATCAACGATCTTGTCGATCCGAACAAGCTCGGCGGAATCGTCACGAAATCACTTTCGTGGAAGCCGCGCGACGGAAATCCTCCGCGGAGGATCGCTGAGACTCCCTCGGGCATGCTCAATTCCATCGGACTCGCGAATATCGGCGTCCACACGTTTATCGAGAAGAAACTCCCGTTCCTTCGGACGTTGAAGACAAGGATCATCGTGAACATTGCGGCGTCGTCCGTGCAAGAGTACTGCGACGTTCTTGCCCTCTTGGAACGACACGATGGAATCCACGGCTATGAGATCAATGTGTCCTGTCCGAATGTGAAGGAAGGAGGATTGAGTTTCGGAACGAACGTCGACCGGACCCGGGAGATCACGGAACGATTGCGTCCGCTGACGGAAAAGCCGCTCATCATCAAGCTGACGCCGAACGTCACACACATGTCGGAATTTGCCCGCGCCGTTAAAGACGCGGGTGCGGACGCTGTCTCGTGCATCAATACGCTCGTCGGAATGGCTGTAGACGTTCGCACGCGCACACCAAGGCTTTCCACGGTGACGGGAGGTCTTTCGGGACCCGCCATAAAACCGATCGCATTGGCGAAGGTGTTCGAAGTGGCGAAGTCGGTGGACATCCCCATTTTCGGTATCGGAGGTATCACCACGGCTGATGATGCGATCGAGTTCCTGCTTGTCGGTGCATGTGCGGTGCAGGTCGGAACGACGAATTTCGTCGACCCCGGGGCATCCGTTCGAATTGCAGAAGGTATCGCGGGCTACGCTTCATCAAATGGTATCGACGACGTGGGAAAACTTGTGGGGTCGTTGAAAGCAGACGTGAAGGCATCGGTTCTGCAAACCTGGCTCTGAGCACATGAGTGCGGGGACGCCGCTGAGATCAGACCTGAAACGTGATAGTCATAGAGCGCCCGAATCGCGCATCTCTACGCTGCCGACCGGCGTTTCGTCGTATGAAGAGGCGATCGGTTTTCTCTATGGACTGCAGTCGTTCGGCATAAAACTCGGACTTCACAACATCAGATTCCTTCTGAAGAAGTTGGGGGACCCTCATCGTCGGTTCCGTGTGATTCACGTTGCCGGCACAAACGGCAAGGGCTCCACGGCCTCCATGATCGCAGCGATCCTCACCGCCGCGGGCCGGAAAACTGCGCTGTACACGTCGCCGCATCTCGTGGATTTTACAGAGCGCATGAGGGTAGACGGAAGAGCCGTTTCGAAAGAATCGGTTGTCCAATGGACGCACGTGCTGGAGGCAGATGTTCAACGCATATCTGCGACTTTTTTCGAGACCGTGACGGCCATGGCCTTCGCCTGGTTTGCCGAAGAGAGGGTGGACTGGGCAGTCGTGGAAACGGGGTTGGGGGGACGTCTCGATGCGACGAACGTCGTTCACCCGGAGCTGACGGTCCTCACATCGATCGGAAAAGAACACACCGCAATCCTCGGTCGCACGTTCACCGCCATCGCACGGGAAAAGGCGGGCATTCTTAAGCACTCCATACCGTGCATCTGCGGTGTCGAGCGACGAGCTGCGGCCGATGTTATCAGGTCGACGGCCAAGTCGCTTCGGGCGCCGATCCGATGGTCGACGGCAGGTCGGGTCGTTCTCCGCAGACAAGACATTGAACATGTGCATCTCGATGTCGATGGTCCGTATGGTCGATGGAAGAACCTGGAGGTTGGATTGGGGGGGAAATACCAGATAAAGAACGTTCGCCTGGCGCTTTTAGCGGTGCATGTCTTGAATGCGCGGAAGGCATTGAGCATCCCCGAATCCGCAGTACGCACTGGGCTTCGCCGGGTGAAAGAGCTGTCGGGAATTCGGGGCAGAATGTCTGTAGTTCATCGGCAGCCCAGGATTCTTGTCGATGTTGCGCATAATCCGGACGCAATGCGGGAACTTGCCGCGGCTCTGCGTGCAATGGACCTGAAGCGCTTGCACGTGGTATTCGGCGTCGCCCGGGACAAGGATGTTCGATCGATGGCTCGAGCGTTGAAGCCGTGCGTCGTCGATGTGATGATTGTCGCAGCGCGCACGCCCAGATCGGTCCCAGCAGAAGAGTTGCTCGCGATCTTCCATTCTATGGGAATCGATGCGACGGTCGCCCGATCGGTGGAAGACGCGGTGCGAACACTCCGCGACGGGTCGGACCCAACGTCGACAATTCTGGTCACCGGTTCGCATTTCGTCGCAGGCGAGGCAGTTGCATTTCTGGAAGGCCGCGAGTACTTGACAATCAGTCAATAATGGACTATACTCGTGTGGGGCGTCCGCCCCATCCGTTCTGTTTCTTTCCATCCGTCTCATTTCTCCGACGTCACTTAATCTCCCTATCTGACCTCGTTTTTTTCTTCGAGTGTACCGTTGCGGACCATCTTACCCGCGCTTCGCGCGCACTTCTGTTTGTCACTTTATGTAGGGGTACCTTCGCATGCCGATGGACATAACTGAACTCAAGTCGAAAAAGATCGCCGAGCTCAATGAGATCGCAAAAGAGCAGAATATTCCCGGCTACAGCGATCTCCGAAAGCAGGAACTGATCTTCAAGATCCTTGAGGCGCAAAGCCAGAAGGACGGTCTTGGCTTCAGCAAAGGAGTGTTGGAAGTACTCCCCGACGGGTATGGATTCCTCCGCTCGGTGAGCTACAACTACCTTCCCTCTCCCGACGACATTTACGTCTCGCCTTCGCAGATCAAGAAATTCGGACTTCGCACGGGGGACACTGTCACCGGACAGGTACGGCCCCCGAAGGAAGGGGAGCGGTTCTTTGCCCTGCTCCGCGTAGAAGCGGTCAATGAGGACCATCCGGATCAGATCAGGGAACGCGTACTGTTCGATAACCTCACGCCGTTATACGCCGCAAGCCGCATCAAGCTCGAAACGGTTCCCGGTGAATACGCCATGCGCGTGCTTGATCTGTTGTCGCCCATAGGCAAGGGACAGCGGGGCATGATCGTCTCCCCGCCAAAAGCCGGAAAGACCATCCTTCTGCAGAAGATCGCCAACAGCATCGCCCGCAACCATCCCGAAGTCAAGCTGATCGTCCTCCTGATCGACGAACGTCCCGAAGAGGTGACTGACATGGAACGATCAGTCAGTGCTGAGGTGGTCAGTTCGACGTTCGACGAACCGCCTGAGCGCCACGTGCAGGTGTCCGACATGGTCCTCGAAAAAGCGAAACGGCTTGTGGAGGCCAAGAAGGATGTCGTGGTGCTTCTGGACAGCATCACGCGTCTGGCCCGGGCCCACAACACGGTTGTTCCGCATTCCGGAAAGATCCTGTCCGGCGGTGTGGACGCGAATGCGCTCCATCGTCCAAAACGATTCTTCGGCGCGGCCCGCAACATTGAAGAAGGCGGAAGCCTGACGATCATTGCAACGGCTCTTGTGGAAACGGGCAGCCGAATGGATGAAGTGATCTTCGAGGAATTCAAAGGAACGGGCAACATGGAGATCGTGCTCGATCGGGGTCTGAGCGACAAGCGCGTCTTCCCGGCCATCAATGTCAACCGGTCCGGAACGCGCAAAGAAGAGCTCCTGATGGACGCCGACGATTTGAGCCGAGTATGGATCCTGCGCAAGTTCCTCAGTGACCTCAGTCCGATCGAATCGATGGAGCTCCTGCTGGACAAGATGCGGGGCACGAAATCGAACAAGGAATTCCTCAAGGTCATGAACAGCTGATGACAAACATATGAGCACTACTGCGGAAGTGGTCATCGTCGGGGCATGTCGGACGCCCGTTGGTTCGTTCCAGGGATCACTGAGCGCACTTACGGCCCCGAAGCTCGGCGCGATCGTGATTAAGGAGGCCCTCCGGCGTGCTGGAGCTCAGGCAGCCGACGTGGACGAGGTAATCATGGGCAATGTACTGACGGCCGGAGAAGGTCAGGCACCGGCACGACAGGCCGCATTGTTCGCCGGACTTCCTCAGTCGGTTGAATGTATGACGATCAATAAAGTGTGCGGGTCCGGGCTGAAGGCCGTGATGCTCGCTGCGCAGGCAATTCAACTCGGTCACGCGAATGTCATCGTCGCCGGCGGCATGGAAAGCATGTCCAACGTGCCGTATATCCTGGACAAGGCTCGTTCGGGCTATCGCCTGGGTCATGGACAAATCGTCGATGCCATGATCAAGGACGGTTTGTGGGACGTCTACAACGACTACCACATGGGTAACGCCGCAGAATTGTGCGCAAAGGAATGTGAAGTTCCGCGGGAAGCCCAGGATGCGTTTTCCATCGAGTCGTACAGGCGCGCGCAATCCGCCTGGAAGGAAGGGCGCTTCACGGACGAGGTTGTCCCGGTGTCGATCGAAGGCAGGAAGGGGACCGAAACAGTTGCACAGGACGAAGAACCATTCAAGACGAATTTTGACAAAATACCTGCTCTGAAGCCGGCATTCGTGAAGGAGGGGACGGTCACAGCGGCCAATTCCTCAAAGATCAACGACGGCGCAGCCGCACTCGTTGTCACGACGCGTGCCGTCGCCGAAAGAAAGGGCTGGTCCCCGCTCGCGAGGATCGTCGCCTACGGTTCGCATGCGCAAAAGCCGGAGTGGTTTACGACCGCCCCTGCCGACGTGATCACGAAAGTACTGGCACGAGCGGGACTGACGCAGGATCAGATCGACTTGTTTGAGATCAACGAGGCTTTCGCAGTCGTTACACTTGCCGTTAACAAGAAACTCGGCCTCGACAACGCGAAGGTGAACGTGAACGGAGGAGCCGTTGCGATCGGCCATCCGATCGGCGCAAGCGGCGCACGCATTCTTGTGACACTCCTCAACGCACTCAAACAGCGAAATGCACGAAGGGGTATGGCTGCGATTTGCATCGGCGGCGGTGAAGCTTCCGGAATGATTGTTGAGCGCTCGTTCTGACCAGATCTTCCAACTCACACCTCACCATGGCCAACATAACGAACGTCGCTGTCATCGGCTCGGGCACGATGGGCAACGGCATCGCACACGTATTCGCCCAACACGACTTTTCCGTTGCGCTGTGCGACGTGCAACAGGGATTTCTTGACCGCGCTCTCGCAACGATCGCCGGCAATCTCGACAGGCAAGTGAAGAAGGGAACGATTACCGAAGACATCAAGAAGAAGACCCTGGCAGGGATAACGGCAACCACTGACCTCAGTGCTGCTGTATCAACTGCGCACATCGTTATCGAAGCGGTCACGGAGAATGTGGCCGTGAAAAAAGAGCTGTATCGGAGGCTCGACAGCCTGACCCAACCGCACACGGTCCTGGCCTCTAACACTTCCTCCATTTCCATCACCGAACTCGGGGCCGTCACCGGACGTCCCGACATGGTGATCGGCATGCATTTCATGAACCCCGTCCCAGTCATGAAGCTCGTGGAAGTCATTCGGGGTCTTGCAACATCAAACGATACGTTTGCGATCGTCAAAGGTCTGACGGAAAAACTGGACAAGACGCCCGTTGAAGTGAACGACTATCCCGGCTTTGTGTCCAATCGGGTGTTGTTACCCATGTTGAACGAAGCAATGTATTGCGTCATGGAAGGCGTCGCAACGCCGGAAGCGATCGATACCGTCATGAAGCTTGGCATGAATCACCCGATGGGTCCTCTGCAGCTTGCCGACTTCATCGGGTTGGATGTGTGCTTGTCGATCATGGAAGTGCTGCATACGGGGTTGGGCGACACGAAATACCGTCCGTGCCCATTGCTGAAAAAGATGGTCGCCGCAGGCCATCTCGGGAAGAAAAGCGGACGCGGTTTCTACGCCTATTCATAGATATTCCCCATGGACTTCGCATTCAACGAAACTCATTTGATGATTAGAGAGACCGCCCGGAAATTCGCCGAGGAAGTTCTTGCCCCGAGCGCGGACGAACGAGATGAGAAGGAGGAATTTCCACGGGAAGCTGTGCGACAAATGGGGGAGCTGGGATTTATGGGAATGATGGTGTCGGAGCAGTATGGCGGGGCCGGACTCGATACGATCTCCTATGTCACAGCGATGGAAGAAATCTCGAAAGTCGACGCATCTGCAGGCGTTATCATGTCGGTCAACAATTCCCTGGTCTGTTGGGGGATCGAGAGCTATGGATCAGAAGAGCAGAGACAAAAGTATCTAAAAGACCTGGCGTCGGGAAAGAAGTTGGGTGCATTTGCCCTTTCGGAGCCCGAGGCGGGGAGCGATGCCACAAATCAGCGCACGACGGCCGTTCGCGACGGCGCCGACTATATCTTGAACGGTACAAAGAATTGGATCACGAACGGACTATCGTCGGATGTGGTGCTTGTCATGGCGGCCACGGACCGGACGAAAGGCCCCAAGGGTGTCTCCGCATTCATTCTTGAGAAAGGGATGCCCGGATTCACGGTCGGCAAGAAAGAGCGAAAGCTCGGAATACGCAGCTCGGACACTGTTTCGCTGATGTTTCAGGATGTTCGGGTCCCAGTTGCGAACCGCATCGGTGAAGAGGGAAGCGGTATCAAGTTCGCGCTAAAGACCCTCGATGGCGGACGTATCGGGATCGCAGCGCAAGCCTTGGGTATCGCCCAGGCATGTCTCGAGGCATCGATCGCGTACAGCAAGGAACGGAAAGCGTTCGACCAACCGATCGGGCACCTCCAGGCGATCCAGTTCAAGATCGCCGACATGGCCACGAACATCGCCGCCGCACGCTGGTTGACGCTGGATGCGGCGGTTCGCAAGGACAAGAACGAGCGGTACGGACAGGTGGCTGCAATGGCGAAACTGTATGCTTCCAAAGTTGCAGTTCAGTCTGCCCTGGAAGCGATCCAGATCCATGGAGGATACGGGTACGTGCGCGAGTACAAAGTTGAGAGATTCTTGAGGGATGCCAAGATCACGGAGATCTATGAGGGCACGTCCGAGATTCAGAGGATTGTTATCGCGAGGGGATTGCTTGGGTAGTTCGGGAATTCCCGGAACAGCGGCGCGTTACCGGCATATATTGGAAACACGTGAATGAGGCGGTCACCGGACCGCCTTTTGAATTTTTCGTCCTTCAGCATCCGTCGACGGTTGTAGAGCTCTCCTCGCTCAGGTAACGGACAAATCTGTTCCTTTCGTCGACAAGAACGTTCTTTGGCTTCTTGGGCCGTTCGGAAACTGCGAATGCCATGATAATGATCTCGTCCCCTGAACGGATAAGGTGTGCGGCAGCGCCGTTCATTTCAATTGCACCAGCTCCTCTCGGTCCTTTGATCACATAGGTCTCGAGTC